>Ga0134080_10000530_pt1 | contig 12761 bp, 14 predicted proteins | sample 15_taG_9_FD_94469 | JGI IMG/M metagenome (GOLD analysis project Ga0134080, IMG submission 94469) | Grasslands soil microbial communities from the Angelo Coastal Reserve, California, USA - 15_D_Met_40cm_2_24_1 metaG | ecosystem: Environmental > Terrestrial > Soil > Grasslands ...
GTGCGCAACCCCGACGCGCTCCAGGGCGGCCAGGGCGCCATCGTGGTCGGCCTCGACGGCTCGCCGCAGTCGTTCCACGGCCTCAAGATCGGCCTCGCGCTGTCCAGGGCGCTGACTCGCCCGCTGCAGGCGATCGCCGTCTACGACCCCTATCTGCACTACGCGATGTTCAACGGCATCGTCGGCGTGCTCAACGAGAAGGCGTCGAAGATCTTCCGCTTCAAGGAGCAGGAGCAGCTCCACGAGGAGATCATCGACACCGGGCTGGCGAAGATCTACCAGTCGCACCTCGAGATCGCGCGCAAGCTGGCGGCCTAGGACGGCGTGGATCTCTCGATCACGCTGCTCGATGGCAAGTGCTTCGAGAAGGTCCTGACCTTCGCGCGCAAAGAGCAGCCGTGGCTGCTGATCCTGGGACGCGTCGGCGTACACTCCGACGAGACCGAGAAGGACCTCGGCTCCAACACCGAAAATCTCCTGAGGCTGGCGCCGTGCAACGTGCTGCTGACGGGCGGCCGCTTCTATCCGCCGCTCGACGTCAAGGCGGAGGAGATCATCTCGTGGACGGAGGAGGCGGAGGCGCGCATGGAGCGCGTGCCCCCTCAAGTCAAGGGCGTGGCGCGCACGGCGCTGCTGCGCTACGCGATCGAGCAGGGCCACACCGTCATCACCAACAAGGTCATCGACGAGGCCATGGCCATCTTCATGCCGACGCGCATGGCCGAGAAGATGCAGCTCATGGCCGAGGACCTCGCGGTGGCCAAGCTGCGCGCGCAGTCGCAGCCCGCCACGGCCATCTGCTCGGTGTGCGGCTACACGGTGAAGGGACCGAACGCGGTGGTCACGTGCCCCGTCTGCAAGGCGGCGCCCGAGAAGTTCCAGGTGATCAGCCGGGAGGTCGTCGAGGCGATCGCCGCCCAGGAGGGCGGCGTGCAGGAGGAAGAGGCGCTGCCGGGCGTGCAGGTCAAGTGGTCGGCCGACGCTCGCGACGCGCTCCGCGAGGTGACCGACGCCTATCTGCGCCGCCGCGCGAAGGCGCGCGTCGAGAAATACGCCCGCAGCAAGAAGATCCCCGTCATCACCTGCCAGCTCGCGCTGCCGATGATCGAAGAGACGGTCGGCCGCGACAAGCTCGGCGCCGGCTGGGACACGCTGCTGGCGCGCACGAAGTTCGAGCCCGCCCAGGCGCCCGCGGCGGTGAGCACCGAGGCCGGCGCCTTCACGTGGACGGAGGACGCTACGGCGCGGCTCAACCGCGTGCCGGCGGGCTTCATGCGTGACATGACGCGCGAGGAAGTCGAGAAGGTGGCCACCGACAAGGGCGTGACGACCATCGATCTCGCGGTGTGCGAGGAAGGCATCGGGCACGCGCGGGAGACCATGAACGAAGTGATCGCGGGCTACGTCTCGAACAAGAAGCCGAGGTAGCGTGTGGGAGGCGGCGGGCGCGGGGGCGGGGCGGGCCTGGGCCTCGTTCGGCCACGCAAATCGACATTGGGCCGCGCCTGTCATCGTGCACCGTTGATATGGCCGGAGCCGACGCGATACCCGAAACACGGGCCTCACGAGGCCCAGGCCCGCCCCGCCCCGGCGGTCGCCGCCGTCGGCGTCGAGTGCCTCGGGTTTCGTTCATGACGGGGCCGGTCACTCCTTCGATGTCTCCGGCGGCTGCTTCTTCGGCCTCTCCTTACACGGCGTATTCCGTCTCTTGGAATCTGACTCAGCGGTGCAATTTGGAGTGCGCGCACTGCTACATGTCGGCGCACGCCGGCGCCGACACGCGAGGCGAACTGACGACGACCGAGTGCCGGCGGGTGATGGACGAGATCGCCGCCGTGAATCCGAACGTGTTCCTGATCCTCACGGGCGGCGAGCCGCTCCTGCGGCGGGACGTCTGGGACGTCGCCGCCTACGCGGTGGCCAAGAAGTTCACGACCGTCTTCGGCACCAACGGTGTGCTGCTGCGCGAGAAGGAAGCGCGGCTCATGCGCGAGCACGGCGTGCTCGGCGCCTCCATCAGCCTGGACTCGACCGACCGGGTGAAGCACGACGCCTTCCGCCGCCTGCCCGGCGCCTGGGATGCCGCCGTGCGCGCGACGCGGGTCCTGACCGACGAGGGGCTCGACTTCTCGCTCCACATGTCGGTGACCGACTGGAACGTGAAGGACGTCCCCGCGATGATCGACCTCGCGCGCGAGCTGGGCGCCAACGTCCTCAACTTCTTCTTCCTCGTGCGCACGGGGCGCGGGCGCGATCTCACCGACATCGACGCCGCGGCCTACGAGGAGATCCTGACGTACCTCGCGAAGGCTCAGGGCGTGGGGCAGGGGCCGCCGTCGTTCGTGCGGCGCATGCTCGGCATGGCCGACGCGGCGCCGGCCGAGAAATTCGAGGACCCCTGGTCGACGCCGGTCGGCCGCGCCGACGGTCTGCTCATCCGCGCGAAGTGCGCGCCGCACTTCCGTCGGATCTTGTGGCAGCTGAATCCCTCGTCCGCCCTGCTGAAGAACTACGCCCACGGCTCGTGCCCCGCCGGCAAGTACTACTGCCGCATCACGCCCGAGGGCGACGTCACGCCGTGCCCCTACATGCCGGTGAGCGCGGGCAACCTCCGCAGCGCGGGCTTCGCCGACCTCTGGCGCTCGTCGCCGGTCTTCGGCGACCTGCGCGATCCGAAGCTCGGCGGACGCTGCGGCGCCTGCGAGTTCTCGAAGATTTGCGGCGGCTGCCGCTGCCGCGCCTACGCGACCTACGGCGACTATCTCGCGGAAGACCCCGCGTGCGGCTACCAGCCCGGCGCTCACGGCGGGAGCGTCATTGACCTGCCGGCAACACTCACCTTCGGGCTCCCGGTGGACTACGAGCTCAGCTGGGAGCTCGCGGCGCGCGAGCGGCTCGACGCGATCCCGTCGTTCGCGCGCGGCATGGTGGTCAGGGCGGTGGAGGCGTACGCGCGCTCGCGCGGCGAGAGCGTGATCACGCCGGCGCTGCTCGCCGACGTCCGCGCCAGGTGGGGCGGCCGCTTCCGCCCCCAAGCGTAGTCTCGGGCGTAGGATCGAGGTCATGATTCCCGAGCGCCCCCGGTTCGATCCCGGCGACCGCTACCGCGACGCCGCGCGTGCCTACGTCGTGTACGGGATCGTCCTTGAGCTCGGCGGCCTGTGGTTGGAGCTTCATGGCGTCGGTGCCCGCGGCTCGATGGTCGCGCGGGGCATCGGGTTCTTGGTCATGGGCCTGGTATTTCTCGTCGGCATCCCATACGTTTTGCTGCATCGACGCGTCTGGTTCGAGCGGTGGATTCTCAGTCGACGTGACTTCGCCCGCGTCGTGGCCGCCTTCATGGCATACCGCGCATATCGTGTCCTCGGTGTCGTGCTGGCGCCCGAGACGGCGTCGGTGGCGGCGCCCTGGGGCGGCGAGATCACCTACCGCGTCGGGGCCGCCGTGTTCTTCCTCGTCACCATCGTCGCCCTGCTCTTCGTCGCGATCGCAGCATGGACTGCCGATCAGAAGGCGATCGACTAATCTCATGCCCAAGCGCTACAAGGACATCGCCGGCGACGGCGGCTCGAACATCGAGCGGCAGGTCAGCGAGCAGCACGCGCGCCTGCACGCGCGGCTCGCCGAGGTGCGCGCGATCGTGGCCGTGGTCTCGGGCAAGGGCGGAGTGGGCAAGTCGTCGCTGACGGCGAATCTCGCCGCGTGCTGGGCGCTCGAGGGCCGGCGCGTGGGTGTCCTCGACGCCGACCTCAACGGCCCGTCCATGGCCACGATGCTCGGCGTGCGCGGCCGGCGGCTCGTGGTCGGCGCCGAGGGCGTCGCGCCGCCCGAGGGCGCGCTGGGCGTGCGCGTGATGTCGATGGACCTGCTGCTGCCATCCGACGACGCGCCCCTCGTCTGGGAGGCGCCGACGCAGGCGGAGTCGCACACGTGGCGTGGCGCGATGGAAGCCAACGCGCTGCGCGAGTTCCTGGCGGACACGGCCTGGGGAGCGCTCGACGTGCTGCTGCTCGATCTGCCGCCGGGCACCGACCGGCTCGTCACGGTGGCCTCGCTGCTGCCCACGCTGTCCGGCACGATCGTCGTCACGATCCCGTCCGAGGTCGCCCACCTCGTCGTGCGCAAGTCGATCACGATCGCCGCGCAGGCGAAGGCGCCGGTGCTCGGACTCGTCGAGAACATGGCCGGCCTTTTCCCCGGGCCCTCGGGGGTCGACCTCGCGCGCGAGGCCGGCATCCCGTTCCTGGGCGCGGTCCCGTTCGATCCGGCGCTGGCCGCCGCCGCCGACCTCGGCGAGCCGCTCGTCGCGTCGGCGCCGACCTGCGAGGCCGCGCGGGCGCTGACCGCGATCGCGCGCACCGTTGCAGCGGCCCTCGCTCGAGCCGGAGCACCGGCGCCCCGGGCCCCGCGGCCTGCGTGATCGCGCGCTTCTGCCTGGCGTGCGGAGCCGGGCTGCGCCGCGTACGACTTGAGGGCCGCTGGCGTCGGCGCTGTCCGCGCTGCGGCTGGACCTTCTACGCGAACCCGGTGCCCGCTGTGGCGGCGGTGATCGTGCGCCGCGGGCGCGTGCTGCTGACACGCCGCGCACGGCCGCCGTACGCGGGGACGTGGGACGCGCCGGGCGGGTTTCTCGAAGCAGACGAGACGCCGGAGCGGGCGCTGCGCCGCGAGCTGCGGGAGGAGATCGGCGTCGGCGTCCGGCGCGCGCGCTTCGTCGGCTTCGCCACCGACCGCTACGGCTCAGGCGGCTTCCCGGTGCTGGCTGCCGTCTACCGGGTGACGCCGACGTCGGTGACGATGCGGGCGGCCGACGACGTGTCCGAGGTGCGCTGGTTCGCGCTCGCAGGCGTGCCGTGGCGGGCGATCGCGTTTCCGGGGCTGCGACGACTGCTGCGAAGGACGCTGAGCGGGGAACCCTGAAGACGGTTCCCCGCTCGCTTCCTCACAAAGGGATCAGTGGCAGGTGACGCCGGGGGCGAGCTGGTAGTTCGCGACCTTGTAGGTGGAGACGAAGTTGTCGTCCCACGCGGCCAGGCGCAGGCGGCCGAGCGGCGACTCACCGTCCCAGCCGTAGACGCGCGAGCGATCAGCCAGGTCGGGCGGCTTCACCATCCCCTGCAGGTACTCGAGGGCCGTCGGCTTGTCGAGGAACACGGCGATCGTCTCGTGCACGGGGCGTCCGCCCGACATCGGCGCTTCCTTCAGCCACTCCAGGATGACCGTGAAGCCGTCGAGCGATGCGTCGTTGAGCAAGGCGCCATTGCCGGTCATGCGGCGCAGCAGCGGGCCGACGTAGCGCGAGAACATCGACGACGCGCGCTGCTCGATGGGCATCGCCGCGAACTGCGTCGACGGCTCCTGCTCGATGTAGACGCGCAGCGAGAGGTACCGGTCGTCGCGCGCGGCGTCGCGGGGCTTGTAGAACCCGAGTCCTTCCTTCGGCACCTCGAGCCACGGCATGCAGTGGTAGATGGAGGTGTTGATCTGCTTGAGCGTCGCGCCGTAGGTGGCGGCGAGCGTCCGCCCTTTGTCCGACGTATAGCGGTCGAGCCCGAGGATGCGGTCCTCGGACGGGGAGGCCGCTTGGGCGACAGCCACGAACAGCAGCAACACGGCGAGGATGGCGGCGAGTCGTGTCATCATCATGCGGCGCGACCTCTGCATTGGGGATGCCACAATGGCCAGCCTCGTCTCGGCAGGTAGTTGCGCGACCCGAGGTCCGAGGCCGGTGCCGGGAGCGTCACTCCCGGGACACCGGCCTTGTCAAGCCGGCATTACCGCTCCAGGATCTGCTCCTGGGCTACGGTGATGGGCCTGCCCCACCAGCCCTGGTCGCGCGCGAGCGCGATGTCGTCGCGCGTCACCGTGGCCGACTTGCCCTCACGATTCCGCAACGAGAAGAAGCCGTGGTCACCCGAGGCGTAGTGCGTGGGGTGCTGCTTCCACGTCGCCCACTCGTCGTTCGACGCACAGCCAGCCAGTGCTACGAGCACACCGCCGATCAGCAGAACCCGCCACAGGTTGCTACGCATGACTCGGTCCTCCGGGCAAATGAAGTCGTCCGGCCCAATGGCCGGGGACATGCTACCCCCGAGTTGTCGAGGCTTCAAATGGTAGACTCTTCACCGATGGACGCGCTGACCATCCATGCGATGCCGTCCCGTATGCGGCGCCCGATCCTGATCACCGCCTTCAGCGGCTGGAACGACGCGGCGGAATCGGCGACGACGGCCGCCCGGTACCTGGCCACCACGTTCAACGCCCGAAAGCTCGCGGAGATCGACCCGGAAGAGTTTTATCACTTCGGGCTCTCCCGGCCGACGGTGCGGTTCAAGACGGGCTCCGAGACCGAGCGGGAGATCGTCTGGCCGGCCACCGAGTTCTCGATCGCCCAACCGCCGCAGCTGGACCGGGACCTGATCGTCGGCGTGGCCACCGAGCCGCACCTCAAGTGGAAGACCTACTGCGCGGCCATCATCGAGCTGGCGCGCCGTTGCGAAGCCACGCTCGTCCTGACCCTGGGCGCGCTCTTGGCCGAGGTCCCCCACACGCGCCCCGTACGTCTGTCGGGCGGCGCCGCGGACCCCGAGCTCGCGCGGATCCTCGGAATCAAGCCGACGCGCTACGAGGGACCGACGGGCATCGTGGGCGCGCTCAACATCGCGTGCCGCGAGCACGGGCTGGCGACGGCGAGCCTCTGGGCCAACGTCCCGCACTACATCTCGGGCATCGAGAACCCGAAAGCCGCCCTCGCCCTCGTGCGTCGCGTGCTCCTGCTCCTCAACGCCACCGTCGACCTGAGCGACCTCGAGGACGCCGGGCGACAGTTCGACCAGAACCTCACCGAGATCGTCGCGCAGAACGACAAGATCGCCAGCTACATCCGCAAGCTCGAGTCGCGCGACGTCGAGGAGGAGGCCACGCCCGCCGAGGCGAGCGACCTGCCGCCGGCGTCCGAGCTCGTGGAGGAGATCGAGCAGTTCCTGCGGCAGCAGCAGCGTCCCGAGTGACCGGCCGCCGCGCCGCGCGCGTGGCCGCCCTGCTCGCGCTGGCGCTCCTGCCGCTCACGGCCGCCGCCGGCGATCGTCTCGTCGTGACCTGGCACCCCGCGCGGCCGCGCATCGGCGACGTCGCGTGGCTGCATCTCCGCGGCGCCTCGGAGACGGCCGTCGTGGAGGGCTCGGTCGGCCACCGCCCGCTCGCGTTCTTTCCGTACGCGGGCGGCTACGCCGCGCTCGTCGGCCTCGACATCGATGTCAAGCCCGGCGTCCAGCCGTGGCGCCTGGCCGTGCTGGAGCCCGGCCTCGACCCCCGGCCGCTCACCGGCAAAGTCACCGTGGCGCCGCGACAGTTCCCGGTCCAGCGGCTGACCGTGCCGCCGGGGATGGCGGATCCCGACCCGGAGACGGAGCGGCGCGCGGTGGCGGAGGGCCAGCACCTGCAGATGCTCTATCGCACGGTCTCTCCAGAGCGTTTGTGGCGCGGCCCGTTCACCCGGCCCGTCGCCGGCACGGAGCCGCCGAGCGGCTTCGGCGCCCGCCGGATCATCAACGGTAAGCCGCGCGCGGCGCACAGCGGGGCCGACTACTCGGCGCCGCGTGGCACCCCGGTCGTCGCGGCCAACGCGGGACGGGTGGCCCTCGTCGGTGACTACTTTTTCCCGGGCCGCCTGGTCGCGCTGGACCACGGGCTCGGGCTCTACACGCTCTACTTCCACCTCGACTCGGTCGCCGTCGCCGAGGGCGACCGGGTAGACCGCGGCCAGACGCTCGGCACGGTGGGCGCGACCGGACGGGCGACGGGCCCGCACCTGCATTTCGGCGCCCAGCTCGGCGGCGCCCGCATCGATCCGACCGCGCTCCTCGCCCTACGACTCGCGGATTAGCGCCGCTTCCGGGCCTTCCGCCGCTTCGACGACTTCTTGCCGCGCGCGCGGGCCCGCGGGCGGCTCGCCCGCCGCGCCTTCTTTCGCCCGCGCGCCTTGGACTTCGTCGCCTTCTTCCGCCGCGCCTTGCCGCCTTTGCGGGCGGTCCGCTTCCGCGCGGGACGCTCCTCGGGGGGCATGCCCATCTCGGAGCCGGGGGTCATGGGATCGCTGCCGTAGCCGCCGCTGCCGCCGTCCATCATGCGTTCCATGCCGACCTCCAGGGGATGCGTGCTGCGCCATACGGTGCACACGGTGCACCGTCGGGCGCAAGGATATTCTCAGACGCGCACGGCTGCGCGCAGCCGGCCGGCCTCGCGGCGGAGCGCGGCGTCGGACCACACGGCCAGCGACGAGCGCGCGAGGATCGCGCGCACCGCGCCGCGCGAAATCTTGATCGGCCGCTCGACGGCGAGCGGATTCGGATGGCGCGCGATCGCCGCGAGCGTGCCGAGGCCGATCAGCAGCGGCCACGCGCAGGCCAGCCGCATCCGCCACTCCGGGCGCGGGATAGCCAGGGTGTAGCGCCAGGCGGCGTCGTAGTGCTCGAGCGCGTCGCGCAGCAGGCGATCGAACAGCGGCCGGACGGCGGGCGTTCGTTTCGGGTCGAGCAGGTCGCGGGGGCCGAGTCCCAGCGTCGCCAGCTCGCGCGCGGGCAGGTAGCAGCGGCCGTGACGCAGGTCCGCCGGCACGTCGCGCAGCACGTTCGTGAGCTGCAGCGCCTTGCCGAACCGCACGCCGGTGGCGCTCATGGCCGCGCCGTCCCAGCCGCCGAGCCGCGGCCGGTGGGCGATGTGCAGCCGCGTCCAGAACTCGCCGACGCAGCCGGCGACGAGGTAGGTGTAGCGGTCGAGGTCCGCGAGCGTGTCGAGCGCGGCGAGTCCCGCCGCGTCCTCGCCCGGGAAGCGCTCGAGGTCGAAGCGCTGCCCTTCGGTGATCGTCGCCAGCACCGCGCGCAGCGCCGCGCGATCGCCGGCCGGCAGCCGCTCGACCCGCGCCAGCGCCTCGGCCACGCGCTCGAGCAGCTCGCGCTCGGCCGCGTGGCTCTGGAGCGGCGCGCAGGCGCGGGCCACCGCCGATACGTCCGGACCCCCCGGCGCGACGGCGTACGCCGCGCTCAGCGTCGCGAGGTGGCGCAGGCGCTCGGCGCGCGGCAGCAGCCGCGTGTCGGCGACGGTGTCGCTCGCGCGCGCCAGCAGGTAGGCGAGGCCGATGGGCTCGCGCAGCGGACGCGGCAGGACCGCGAGGGAGAGGTAGAAGCTCCGGCTGACCCGCCGAAGCAGGTCACCGACGAGGTCGGTCACTCGTAGTCGAAGGGGCGACGCGGCGGGTCCGGCGAGTCCTTGGCCTTCTTGAGCCCTTCCTGGAACTTGCGATCGAGCAGCTTGCCCTTGTCCGCCTCCGACGCCCTGGCCTGGCGGAACCGCTCCTCGCGCTCGGCGGCCTTGGCGCCCAGCGCGCCGAACGCCGTGTCGAGATCGGCGACCGTGCGCTTGCGGGGCGGCTCCTCGTGAGCGATGACCGCCCGGACCTCGGGATCGACTGTCAGCTTTGCCTGACAGCAGGGACACTCGACGATGAACGTGCCCGTCGTCATCGTGCCGAGGCTAGCATAGAATGCGGAGCGATGCCCGACCTCACCAACGACTTCTCCTGGTCCCGCAGTCGCGACAACGTCTTCTCGGAGTGCAAGCGGCGGTACTTCTACCACTACTACGGCGCCTGGGGCGGCTGGGAGGCCGGCGCCACCGAGGAGGTGCGCCGCCTCTACGTGCTCAAGCAGCTCGCCTCGCGGCAGATGTGGGCGGGGCGCGTCGTGCACGACGCGATCGAGATGGCGCTGCACATCTTCGGGGCCGGGCGCGACGTGCCCGTGGAGCCGTTCATCGCCGACGTCGTTCAGCGCATGCGCGGCGACTGGCGCTCGTCGCGCGACGGCCGCTATCGTGACAACCCCAAGACCCTCGCGCTGTTCGAGCACGAGTACGCGCTGGACCTCAAGCCCGAGGTCTGGCAGGCGCTCAGCCGCAACGTCACCGCGTGCCTGCGCAACTTCTTCAGGCTGCCGCTGCTCGCGGAGATCCGCACGACGGCGGCCGAGCACTGGTCGATCGAGCACTGGTCCAAGGTGCTCGACTTCGAGGGCACGCCGATCTGGATCGCGCCCGACTTCGGCTTCTGGACCGACGAGGGCCGCCTCGCCCTCATCGACTGGAAGACGGGCGCCGCCGATCCCGACGCCGCCGCGTTCCAGCTCGGCTGCTACGCGCTCTACGCCAGGGACATGCTCGGCGTGGAGCCGGAGAAGGTGGACCTCCTCGAGGTCAACCTGCGCGAGCCGACGGTGACCCCGCACCGCTGGGACGACGCGCGGCTGGCTGACATCCGCGAGCAGCTGCGCCTCTCCATCCGCGGCATGAAGGCGTACCTCGCCGATCCCGACGCGAACGTCGCGGTGATCGACGCCTTCGAGCGCACCGAGGAGCTGAGGATCTGCCGCTGGTGCAACTTCCGGGTGGTCTGCCGCCCCGACCTCTAGGAGCCGGTGCATGCGCTTCGTGGGCTCGCTCGCCTTCGTCCTCTCTGCCGCTGGCGTCGCGGCCGCGCCCGCGGCGGCGGCCATCACCTCCATCGAGATCCAGCGCACCGAGTCGTTCGCCGAGGGCGCGACGTTCGGGGCCACCGGCGCCTACGTCAAGGTCGTCGGCGTCGCGCGCGGCGAGCTGGACCCCGCCGCGCCCGCCAATCGCGGCATCGTCAACCTCGACCGCGCCCCGCGCAACGAGCGGGGCCGCGTCGACTACGACGTCGACTTCTACGTCCTGCGCCCCGCCGATCCGAACCGCGGCAACCGCAAGATCCTCTACGAGGTCACCAACCGCGGCCGCAAGCTGCTCTTCTCGTGGCTGCACGACGCGAGCGAGGCGTCCGCGCTCGCGCTGAACGATCCGAGCCGTCCCCAGGACGCCGGCAACGGCTTCGCGCTCCGGCTGGGGTACACGCTCGTCTGGAGCGGCTGGGATCCCGACGCGCCGGCCGCCAACGGCGGGATGCGGATCCGGGTCCCGGTCGCGACGGACGGCGGCAAGCCGATCGTGCGGACGATCCGCGACGAGTTCGTTTTCGGCACACGGCTGCCCGCGGCCTCGCCGACGGCGCCGCTGTCCTACGAGGCGGCCAGCCTCGAGCCGGCGCGCGCGCGGCTGACCGTGCGTGCGCGCGAGAGCGATCCGCCCGTCGCGGTGCCGTCCGCGGCGTGGACCTTCAAGGGGCCGCGCGCGATCGCGCTCCTGCCCGAGGGCACGCCGTTCAAGCCGGGCCTCATCTACGACTTCCGCTACGCGGCGAAAGACCCGAAGGTGCTCGGCATCGGCTTCGCGGCCACGCGCGACCTCGTCTCGTTCCTCCGCCACGACGCGACCGACCGCGGGGGGACGCCGAACCCCGTGATGCTCGGCCCCGACGTGACCGGCATCCGCGCGGCGCTGGCCATCGGCATCTCGCAGGCCGGGCGCTACCTGCGCGAGCACGTCGAGCGCGGCTTCAATCGCGACGAGGCGGGCCGGCGCGTCTTCGACGGCGTGCTCTCGCACATCGCCGGCGCCGGCAAGATGTTCATGAACGCCGAGTTCGCCCAGCCGAACCGGACCAGCACCCAGCACGAGGACCATCACTTCCCGGAGGTCGCGCCGCCGTTCTCCGTGCTGCGCGGCGACGACGCGGACCCCAGGCTGATGGAGGTGAACACCTCCACCGAGTACTGGCAGAAGGGCGCCTCGCTGCTGCACACCGATCCGCTCGGGAAGAACGACGTGGCGCCGCCCGAGGGCGCGCGCGTCTACCTGGTGGCGGGCACCGAGCACGGGGGCCGCGCACACGCGAGGGCCGACGCCGGCCACTGCCGTCTCCCGCGCAACCCGCACAGCGCGACGCCGGCGCTCCGCGCCCTGCTGGTGTCGCTCGACGCCTGGGTCGTCGACGGCACGCGGCCGCCGCGCAACCGCATCCCGCTGCTGCGCGACGCCACCCTCGTCGACGCCGCGAAGCTCGGCTTCCCGGCGCTCCCGGGCGTGGAGGCGCCGCGCGCCGCCAACCGCATCGCGCCGTTCGGCGACTGGGTCGAGCCGAAAGCCGATGCGGCGAAGGCGTACGTCACCCTCGTGATCAAGGTGGACGCCGACGGCAACGAGATGACGGGCATCCGCCTGCCGGGTGTGGCGGCGCCGCTCGGGACGCACACCGGCTGGAATCTCTACGGCGCGCCGGAGCTGGCGGGCGAGCTCTGTGATCGCGACGGCACCTTCGTGCCGTTCGCGATGACGAAGGCCGAGCGCGAGGCGGCCAAGGATCCGCGCCTGTCGCTCGAGGAGCGCTACAAGGATCGCCGCGGCTGGCTCGGCTACATGCGCGCGGTCGTCTACGACCTCGTCCGCGAGCGCCTGCTGCTGAGGGAGGACGCCGACCGCCTCATGGCCGCCGCAGAGGCGTCCGATCCGTTCAAGCGGTAGTCGGTCGGCAGCGCTTCACCGCGCACCGCCGCGGGATGAGCGCGGATAATGAATACACTGCGAAGGGGCGCCGTGTATCGCGGCTGAAGCCACCGCTCACTGGCGCTAAGAGCAAGCGATGAAAGACCAGATTCCGATGATAACGAAGCGTGGTAACCAATATGCTGCAGGGGAAGCACTAGGCGCCGCTGAGCGTGAAGAACTTCGGCAACTCCTTCAACTTGATCATTCCTGGGACAAAATCCTCATCGTCAGCCCGATCGATCCTCCCACGGCCTATGAGGCTATAGGCGAACGTCTCTGGTTGAGCGGCCCAACAACAGGATGAA
>Ga0134080_10000537_pt1 | contig 12686 bp, 8 predicted proteins | sample 15_taG_9_FD_94469 | JGI IMG/M metagenome (GOLD analysis project Ga0134080, IMG submission 94469) | Grasslands soil microbial communities from the Angelo Coastal Reserve, California, USA - 15_D_Met_40cm_2_24_1 metaG | ecosystem: Environmental > Terrestrial > Soil > Grasslands ...
CCGATTCGTAACCGGAACCTGAACCAACGCCGCCAAAGGGACCCTAACTATGCCTAGCGGAATCAATAAGATAAATAATCGCTCTTATTGGTTCCGCTTTGCTCTGTTTGCTGGTGTTTGGGTCCGTCGATGAATATTTGATGAATGGTCTGGTATGTTTTCCTGAGTTGCGCAGCTCGTTTGTAATCGCGTAGAAATGTTAGGGCGTTCTGTTCGATCCCCACCGCCCCTACCAAACTTTTAATTCAACGAGATAAAAACACTCGGGGCAATGAGGGGCATTAAGCCACCTGAGAAGCCAATACGAGACGAACGAGTTTGCAGTGCGCCTCGCCGGCATACGCTCCAAGTCTTGCTGACGAGGTAGCTAGATACTATTATCCTAGTGTCGGAAGCGACTGCTGTGCTGAGTTGGCAGTGCTGCTTGACTCGCCTATTGATTGCACTTCGGAAAAGTACGTGGCACCTGGTCACAAGACCGGAGATACGTAGCGAGTGGATCGTGACGAAAGTCGTATGTGCCCGCGACCGTGCGGGTAATTCCCGAAATCACTGGCGGAGTGGCATATGTTGGGGTTGGATCTGGTGCTGATATAGAAGGTGGCGGCGCAACGGACTCGGTTGAGGAATTAAACTTGAGGAGTGGACAATCTTTGAGGATTTCCCATGCGACCTGACATCGTTCCAGGGGCTATCTTCCCCGACTATGAACTTTCCGACCACACCGCGAAACGCCGAAAGCTCTCCGACTGCAAGGGCAACATCCAATGGATCTCGTCCTCAGCCGCGGATGTTTCTATCCCAAGGACCACCGGCAAGCTGAATTGCTTGTTGAACTCCATGGTGAGATCGAGGTTGGCTATTGTCGGTTGGAACAGGCTAGGATTGTGACTCCTCCCACGACAAATGAGCAAAGTGTGCCACCTCTCTTTCATCCGCGGTGTGCCGTCCGATGAAGATCAAGCGGAGGATCTGCTGATGCAATGTCACCGTCTCGGCAAAAGCTCGCGCCGCGAGTTCCTACGAGGCGCTGCGGCCATCGCCTTAACAGGGCGGGGATTCATGTCTCTCGGGAGGCCGGTTCTGGCTTACGTGGGTACTTACAGCTCTCCGCAAGGTCCGGAGGGCGCTATCGGTCGTGGGCAGGGAATTTACCTATTCGAGATGAATGCTGCGACGGGGGCTCTGCGACAACGCGACGTCTTTCCTAGTGACTCGAACCCGTCATGGCTGGCTCTCAATCCTTCCCGAACGCACTTGTATTCAGCGAACGAGATCTCCAATTACAAGCGCACTAACGCCGGCTCTATCAGCGCCTATTCGATTGATCGGCCAACGGGGCGTCTTACGATATTAAATACCGTCAGTTCCGAAGGAGCGGGCCCTGCCCATCTAAGCGTCCACCCTTCTGGCAAGCACGTCTTCGTAGCCAACTATCACGGCGGAACGGTAGCAGTACTCCCTGTGCGCCCGAACGGCGAGCTCGGCGTCGCTACTGATGTCATTCACAACAGCGGCACGATAGGTTCAATCCGTGCAACCAGCGCACCTCCTGGAAGCTTTGCCATCAGCGGCCATGATAAGCCGCACGCACACATGATTCAGGCTGATCCCGCGGGTAAGTTCGTCCTGGCGAGCGATCTTGGATTGGACCAGATCTTCATTTGGAAGTTCGATGTGGAGACGGGCAAACTCTCTCAAGCCAATCCGGCCAGCGTAACGCTGCCTCCCGGCGACGGGCCGCGCCACTTCGCTTTTCATCCCAGCGGGCAATGGTTTTACTCGCTTCAAGAGGAAGGATCGACGTTGGTAACATACGACTATGACGCTGAAATGGGAAAGTTGACGGCGAAGCAAACCGTTTCAACGTTGCCCAAAGACTTCAAAGGGACAAATTTTACTTCGGAAGTTATGATCTCCTCAAACGGAAGATTTCTCTATGCTGCGAACCGGCTGCATGACACCATCGCGTGGTTCTCGATCGACGATGACGGAAGACTTGCGTTTGCCGCAGAGGAATGGACTCGGGGCGACTATCCGCGCAGCTTTAGTATCGATCCCGCGGGGAACTACCTCTACTCTTGTAATCAAAGAGCTGATGGAATCACGACGTATCGAATCAACCGGAAGACGGGCGCCCTGTCCTTCGCCGGCCAATATACCGCCGTTGGTACCCCCGCGATTATGGTCTTCTTGGCTTAAACACGTTTAGATCAGAGACTTCATCGATTGCGGAGGCAAGGAACAGACAATGATAAAAAATCTCACCCGGCGGAAATTCCTCCAGCGCAGTGCAGGTGCGGCCGTGGCTATGTCTGCCGCAAAAAGCGTGTTTCTCGGAGACTCGCGCCTCGAAGCAGCCGGCTATCTGGAGGTGCCGCCCAGCGACCGCGTACGATTCGGCATTATCGGCATTGGCATGCAAGGTTCCGATCTGCTCAGAAATTCCATTCAGCTGCCGGGAGTCGAATGCGTTGCTGCGTGTGACCTTTATGACGGCAGACATCGCCTGGCCAAGGAAATCGTCGGTGCCGGCGTCTCGACAACAAGACGCTACCAGGAACTTCTGAACAACAGGGAAATCGACTGCATTGTCGCGGCTGTGCCTGATCACTGGCACAAGAAAATCGTTGTCGCTACCGTTCTCGCAGGAAAAGACATCTATTGCGAGAAGCCCATGTCGCATTCAGCGGTTGACGGCCTGGAAATGGTCAAAGCCGCTAAATCCAGCGGCCGTATCGTGCAAATCGGCTCCCAAGGTGTCAGTTCGGTTCTGTACGCGAAAGCAAAGGAACTCCTTGAAAAAAACGTTATCGGTGAATTGATGATGGTCGAGGTCGCACTTGGACGAAACAGTCCCGATGGAGCCTGGCAGTATCCTCTGCCGCGCGATCTTTCTCCGCAGACGGTCGATTGGGATACCTGGCAGGGCGACGTGCCAAAACGTCCGTTCGATCCCAAACTCTTTGCGCGTTGGCGCTGTTGGAAGGAATACGGGACCGGTGTCGCCGGCGATCTTATGGTTCACCTCATCAGCGGCATGCTCTTCATGCTCGGCTTGAACGAGCCTCCAAGGCGGGCCCTGGCAACAGGCGGGATCCTGCGCTGGAAGGACGGGCGCAACATGCCGGATGTTCACGCCGCACTGTTCGATTATGGCCCACATCCTGTGTACGTACGACTAAACCTCGGCACCGAAACTCATGATGGTTACCGTTTTTTGGGTTCGAAGGGCATCCTCGAAGTTTCGGGGCACACCATCAATTATCTTCCGCAAAGTGGTAACGACGAATCTCCAAGCTATTACGCCCAGAGTTTTCCTAAGGAATTACGCGAAGAATATGTCAAGGAATGGCACGAAGAGCATGACCTAGCGCCGGGCAAAGAAACAATTTCGGAGGGCTTCAGCTACAGCTCGGTTTCCTCCGGAGAGCTCAAACCGCATCTCTGGAACTTCTTCCAAGCTGTGCGCACCCGCCAGCCAGTTGTCGAAGATGTGGTATTCGGCCACCATGCTGCGCTGGCCTGCCACATGGCGAATGAATCTTATTTCCGTAGAAGCGCGGTCGTGTGGGACGCTGCCGCCGAAAAGATCGAGGCGTAATAGCGAAGTGCAGTGCTATGCAATCAAGTCTCATTAGTTTGTTATAGGGAGCCATAGCCTGGGTTTAGGGCGGGTGGTTCGTAATCTCGGAGATATCGCCGAGCCTTGTCCGTACATGGACTGAATTGATCTCGTGGAATCCGGTCAGCGTCTAGCGCTCAAGCATAACGTACGTGGCCTCGTGCACTTCATTCAGTTAAGCTGACCAGTCTTTCCCTGCAACTCTGGTGTACCCTTCCCATCTGTGAGCACGACAGGGGCATTACTCCAAGCGGCCTTCAATCAGCCTCGATTTGCTCTTGTCGCGAGCGCGTCCAAGGTGCGTAATGGCGTTCGGTGATTCGGATGCTGCTGTGTCCGAGAAGCACAGAAACTCTTTCGAGTGGGACACCAGAGGGTAATAGCTATCCTGAGCACGTTACGGTATCAGTGCATTCCTTCGGGGAATTGCAAGCAAGGTTTGAGCAGTGGAATGTCCGCGTCCGCGGATGTCTTTTGGCAGCAGACTTGGCGGGAATTCATTTCTATGGCCGTTGGGACGATTTTGGGCGTATCGTACCGAAAACAGACTGCTAGTTTTGTGTGAAAGGAGTGTGCTATGCGAGCTGCCTGGGGAGTGCTATTTCTCTCATTGGTTGTCAATACCAGCAGCTGTTTGGCCCAAACGGTAGGGGCCAGCTTACAAGGCACAGTGTACGACCCGTCCGGGGGCTTTGTTCCTGGCGCGGCGATCGAGATCCGCAACGCCGAACAAGGCGCGGTGCGAGCTCTTATTACGGACGATAAGGGCCGCTATCGCGAACCACTGTTGCCTCCGGGAGAGTATGAGCTGCGCGTTAAGGTGGCGGGCTTTCAGCCGGTGGTGCTGAAGGGCATTAAGTTGACGATCGGGCAAGATGCGGTGCTGGACGTCAAATTGGAAATTACCGGCGGCGTTGAACGCATAAACGTTAGCGCCGAGGCCCCGCCGATCGATCTAGCTTCCGCAGCGCTGAGCGGGACCGTGAACCGCTCGCAGATGAATGATCTGCCGCTCAATGGGCGCTCGTTTCAGGAGCTGGCACTTTTGTTGCCAGGTGTGAACGCCGCGGTCGCGGCGGGAAGCGACGCAGTGGGTGGACGTGGAAAGAAAATTACTATTGACGGTGCGCGGCCGGAGCAGAACAGTTTCCTGCTGGACGGCTCTGACATCAACAATGTTTACAACAAAACGCCGGGGTCGGTGGCCGGCGTGCTGCTGGGCGTGGAGACCGTGCAGGAATTCCAGGTGCTGACGAATTCTTATTCGGCGGAGTTCGGCAGATCTTCAGGCGGCATCATCAATGCGATTACGCGGTCGGGAACTAACAAGCTCCGTGGAAACTTGTTTGAGTATCTGCGCAATTCGGCGCTGGACGTGAAGAACTACTTTGATCCGGCGACAAATCGCATTCCGCCTTTTAAGCGCAATCAATTCGGGGGAACACTGGGCGGGCCGATTCGGCAGGATAAGACGTTTTTCTTCGGGGCTTTCGAGGCCATCAAGGAGCGGCTGGGAGTAACGGGCTTAACGAACGTGCTGGACGATAACGCACGCAATTCGGCTACTGGCGCGGTTAGTTCACTAGTACAGATTTTGTTCCCGCGGGCGAACGGGCGGGTGCTCGGGGGCGGCGTTGCCGAGTACTCATTCACGAGAAGCCAACCCACCGATGAATACTTCGCGCAGGGCCGGATCGATGATCACTTTTCCGAGAAAGACATCTTGTTTGGCCGCTACACCTTCGACAACGGCAACGTCGACCGGCAGATCAACAATAAGCCGCCGGACGTCTTTTTTAAGGAGCGCTCGCGCAATCAATACGTGACGCTTGAACACGTACACACGTTTTCACAGAGACTGTTGAATACGCTGCGCGTGAGCTTCGCGCGGTCGACATCTGAGGTTGATAACCAACGCACTGTAGATGTGCCGCCAAGCCTTTGGTGGATACCTCCGTCGGCGGGCGGCGTGCAGTTCGGGTTCCTGACGATTTCGGGACTGGTGACGGAGATGGTGGGTGATTACCGCCTACCTCGGAACGATCACCTGAATAACTACCAGTGGCATGACACGCTGTTTTGGACCAAGGCTGCTCACGGTTTGCGCTTCGGTGGCGAGGGCCAGCGCCTGCAGTTCAATCAGCATACGACGAGCCAGCTGGGCGGCATCATGATTTTCACAAGCTTGGCGAATTTCTTGACGGGCACGCCTTCGTCGTTCAACTTCGCTGTCCCGGGGCGAATTGATCCGGATCGTGGCTTCCGGCAATCTTTCTACGCGGCTTTCGTGCAAGACGACTATCGCTGGAAACCAAATTTAACCCTTAATTTGGGCCTAAGATACGAGTTCGCCACAGTCCCCACAGAAGTGAACGGGAAAATCTCCAACCTCCGCAGCATTTCAGACTCCGCCATGGTCATTGGGGACCCCTGGTACGCCAACCCGGCACTGAAGGACTTTGCGCCGAGAATTGGCTTGGCTTGGGACCCGTTCAAGAATGGAAAGACTTCGGTGCGATCTGGGTTTGGAATCTTCTACGACCAGCTTCTCCCAAAGTATTATGTATTTTCGGGCAGCCTCAATCCGCCATTCACGACGCGCACGAGCCGCACAAATCCCCCATTTCCGAACGCCGTGCAAGGTTTCAACGCGAACGCTCCAGTCTGCGGAGTTCCCGGCGGCCCAACGGGAGGCTGTCCTGCCGGAAATCTCAAGGCCAATCTCCAGACGGTGAACTACGACCTGCAACCCTCTTATATCATGCAGTACAACTTAAGCGTGCAGCGCGCTCTGCCTGGTAATTGGGACCTGACGCTCGGCTATGCAGGCTCTCACGGGCTCCACCTGATTCGGGTTGCTGATGCCAACTTAGCCCCATCGATCCTCGTAAACGGTGTAAAGACTTACCAACCGTCGCTGGGTCGCCGCAACGCGACTTTTGGTGGCGTCACTCAGCGCGAGACCGATGCGCAATCCTTCTACAACGCACTACAGGCGGGCGTAACCAAACGACTCTCGCAGGGCTTGCGCGCGCAACTCTCATATACTTTCTCCCGCTCGATTGACGAATCGAGCGGCATTAACTCCCAGGATTTCGACAACACCACCCAATATTCGATTGATTTCTATGACCGCAAGGCGGACCGCGGCCTTTCGAGCTTTTCAGTGAAACATGTTCTGGTGGCGAACTGGAGTTATGAACTACCGTTTGGAAGAGGCAGCACAGGTCTAACCGGGGTGCTGGTGAGAGGCTGGCAGCTCAACAGCATCGTGACAGCTCAGTCGGGCACTCCATTTGAAGTGCGGCTCGGCCACAACCAATCGGGAAACTTGAACACCATTGATTTCTCCATTCACGAAAGGCCGAACGTCCGGCCAGGCGCGTCCAACAATCCGATCCTCGGCGATCCCAAGCGCTGGTACGACGCAAGCGCGTTTGTGCTGCAGCCCGCCGGCACGATCGGTAATCTTGGCAGGAACACGCTGATTGGCCCTAAACTCGTGAGCTGTGATTTCTCTCTCTTCAAGCAATTCGCGTTGGGGGAGACCAAGGCGCTGCACTTCCGCGCCGAGATGTTCAACATCTTCAACCATCCGAACTTCGGGGTACCCAACCAAGCAAACCGGACTGCTCTGCTGCCCACAGGCATGGTGAACCCTAGCGCCGGCGCTATTCTGAGCACGGTGACGACATCGCGACAAATTCAGTTTGGATTGAAGTTGACGTTCTAGATTGCCCCATCGCACGGCGAACGAGTACAGCGGGACATAGAATCCACAAGCCGTAGTTCGGCAGGCTGTGTGTGGTTTCGGGTCCCGAGGACAAAGGATTGAGCGGATATCAGCTCAGACTGTTTCACAGCAGGCGCCAGCGGAGGGCAGCGATCAAAGGCAAAAACGCGAGGGGGCAAATAGTCCTGATGATCCGGTTCGTGCATGAATTCTCAGCGGCGCGAGTGACACCGTATCTTGAGGAAAGCCGTCACTAATGCTATCCGACTCACCTGCTGCGTGCCGCATTGCGCAGCCGTTCCCCTTCCGCATTGCCGGACGGCTCCCGACTCGCGGCGATCCTCGCCTCTTCCGCGGTTCAGCGCTACAATCATTCTCACGCGCCGGGGAGGTGCCCATGAGGAATGACTTATCCCGCAGAAAATTCCTAGAACGCGTTGGCCTCACGACTGCTGGAGTTGGCCTTTCGCTTTTCCCCGAGGTGGTGGAAGCCCATCCTACTATCGCCTCGCTGCCGAAGCGCACACTCGGCCGAACAAACGCGAAAGTTTCGATTCTCGCCTTTGGCTGCGGGAGCCGCTTCCTCATGTACGAAGACGAGGAAAAAGCCATTGCTGCGCTGAATCATGCGATCGATCTAGGCATCACATACCTCGACACCGCTTACGCATATGGCGACGGCAAGAGCGAGAGCCGTGTCGGCAAGGTCATGGCCACGCGCCGCAAAGACGTTTGGCTGGCCACAAAAATTCCCGATCGCACGCGCGACGCCTTCCTTCGGCGCCTCGAAGGCAGCCTCACTCGCCTGCAAACCGATCACGTGGACCTCGTGCACATCCACAGCCTCGGCCAAGCCGACGATCTCGAAAAAATCGAAGCCCCGGATGGCGCGCTCAAGGGCTTGCTGGAAGCTCGCGAGCAGAAACTCACGCGGTTCATCGGCATGACCAGCCACACAAATGGCGAAGTTCTTGCCACAGCCATTCAGCGACACGATCTCGATTGCGTGCAGATGGCGCTGAATGCATCGCGCAACGGCCGCTTTGAAGAACTCGCGCTTCCTGCCGCCAATGCCAAAAATCTCGGCATTATCGCCATGAAGGTTACCGGCCAGGAATTTCTCCTCGGCAGCACCGCCGGCAAAGCCGACATCGATTCACTGCTGCACTATTCCATGAGCTTACCCGTAACCACCGCCGTCGTGGGCATGCCCACTCTCGCCATGCTCGAGCAGAACACCACTATCACCAGGAATTTCTCTCCATTAACAAAGGACGAGATGGACCGTCTCCGCCAGCAGCTCACGCTGTCTCGCGATGGCCTCGAGCATCGCCTCTCCGGCCACCTCGACGGCCCCACGGCCGTCCCCGAACTCTTCTGCGTGTAGTTTCTCCTGCGCCAAAGCGCAGCAAAAGCAGACCGGAATCGAACGCGGGAAGACGGAAAACACAACAAGCCCGAACCCATGCGGGCAATTTCCCCTCGCGAGGGGTGTCGTAGTTCGACTTCAGAAAATAAGGTAATGTCAGATGGCCCCAATCATGGAGGTTGGCCATGTCGACTTTTACTCGGCGTCAATTCAATCGCACCCTGATGGCATCCGTTGGATCGGTTTGGGCGCGCGATGTTGCGGGGAATAGGGCGTCCCAAGCGAACCAACAGCAGACTTGGGCCGGATCTATCACCGACGTTCCGGGCATCAAAGCCGGTCACTACACCGACTCACGGCGACCCACAGGTTGCACCGCGTTGCTTTTCGAAGGCAGAGCTACCGCAGGCGTCGATTACGACGGCTCCGCGCCCGGCTCGCATTTGGGAGTCTTGCTTCAACCCGTGAGTCCAATTGACACGATCCATGGACTTCTGCTGACCGGTGGTGGACCCATGGGGCTGGCGGCGGTCGCAGGAGCAGTTCGCTACCTCGAGGAGCACAAGACAGGATTCGATTGGGGAATTCCCAACGTTCGTGTCCCGATCGTTGTAGGTGCTGTAATCGACGACTTGGCCTTGGGCGATGCGAGAATTCGTCCGGACGCCGATGCCGCTTACAAGTCCTGCCAGGCGGCCTCCGCGGCGCAACTTGAGGAAGGCAATGTTGGTGTCGGTGCAGGAGCGACCGTCGGGAAAATGCTTAGAAGCAAGGGTTACAACGGAATGAAGTCGGGCGTCGCCACATCCAGCCTTCTGCTTGGGGACATCATTATAGGCGCACTGGTTGTGGCGAATTCGGTCGGCGACATCCTGGACCGGCGCACAGGAAAAATCGTTGCCGGAGCGGTCCGGCATGACGGCAAGGGGTTTGCCAATATTAGCGAAACGCTAAGAAAGCTCGCCGCGAGCGCGGGTTCCTCTAGCTTAAACATCAGCGATGTACCTCTGCGGAGTACAACGCTCGTTGTGGTTGCAACCAATGTGTCTTTCACAAAGACCGAGCTGACCAAGATTGCGATGATGGCTTCAACCGGAGCTGCACGAGCCATCAATCCCTACCACACCAACGGGGACGGCGACTCCACGTTTGCAATCTCCACCAACAAGATAAGTTCCGACCTCGGAATTTCTATTATCGGCGCGCTGGCGGCAGACCTCGTTTCCGAAACTGTGGTTCGCGCTGTCACCCACAGCAAGTCTGTCGAAGGTTGGGTAGCCGTCCGCGATTTGCAATTCTAGCTTTGCTATGCCGACAAATATGAGTCGATCCGTCAGGACACATTCGGAAAATGCGTAAAGGCCTCTGCGAATATTTTCGACCTAAAGCCACAGTGCCACGCAGCAACGATAAGCATTTGTGAGCTGTCACGGCAAACCGAAGCATAAGATAACCTAGCGGCGTCTTCTCCTTCAGACGACGCAGAAATTCCAGCAAATAGCCTACGTTGGGGCATCGCTCGTTAGAGTCGAGAGAGTACGCCCAAGTTCTTACCCTGCGCTCAGCTTGGACTTCACTCGTTGTGTGGTCGATCCGTACGACGCGGTCCAGATCCCAAGCCAAATCGTCGCCGGTCAATTTGATAATGTGGGTCAGGCCGTTGTAACGAATCCAGTCTGTTAAGGTCTCGGGCAAGCCGTCGTCCATCCGTTTTCTGAGATCCGAGTCTTCGATAGCATCCGAGGCTCCGACCGAATGATAGAGAGCCAGTCGTGAGCTCGGCTCCTTCAACAGATATTGATCCAGGTGTTCACCTTGAATTCCGGCCCCAGATAATGCGACAGATCGTGCGTCATGAAATCACGTCCATAGGTACCGTAAGAGCTGAGGCCATGAACTTTTCCGAAGGCATCGTGGCGTTCCGGTATAACCACCGCCAGGATGCAATACTGAGGCTTCGGCCGTACCAAGAGATACAGAGCACGCCGCGGCAGAGCATGTGCCAATAAAGTCTCGCCGCGAGAGTTCTATGGACATGATTCTCTCCTTCTATTTCGAAACAGCACTATATCTGGCTTCCACACTTCGGGGAAAAACTCAATCTGACGAGAGTCCCTATTTTTGTGAAGAGCGCACGGCTGCGCCTTGCCGCCGCTCCCTACCTGATGGCCGCCGTGAATTCACCGTAGAACGTAGTGTTGTCCTGACCGGGCCTCCGATCTTTTATGTGGATGGCTTGGGCTGCCCCCTGTTGACTGAACGCTTCGAGCGCGCGACGGTATGCCACCTTGACCTCACTGTTTGCCAGTTCATGTCCCATTGGGTCCGTACCACTCACAATCCAGACGTTGCGCGGCGCTAAAGCAGCCACTAGGTCTTGCAAATCGTAAGACTTTAACATTCCGGGAGCAACGCCTTCTAAGATGCGCCGGTGGACCTTGCTGTTCACAACCGACTCGTACGAAACCAGCATACCGTCCAACACTACTCTTCGGATTCTGCCATCAAGCACCGAGGCGTACAGCAACGGCAAGGCACCCTCGTCCTTTCCGTATCCGTAAACTTGATTTGGATCGACCTCCTTGCGCGATGTGAGAAGATCGACGCCACGCGAGATATCTAGCGCGCGCATCCCCGCCATGGTCTTGCCGACAAGAAGCGCCGTCATAATGTCGCTAAAATCTCCGAAATAGTGGTCGAATTCCCGGCTGTTTACATCCGTGTCGACTCTGGTTTCTCCCGTTCCCCTCGCATCGATGGAAAGGACAACCGTCCCGGACGTCACGAACTGCTCCGCCTCAGTCACTGAAGATGCTTTGCCATCTCCCGTGACCATAAGCACGGCAGCTCTCCTGCTAGCGCCTGCATCAGGAACATACAGCAGCGATGGAATGACGATTCCGGGCTCGCTCTCGTAGATCAATTTTTCGATACGGTAGCCTGGGCGGGTGATCGTACCGTAAGATGTGACCTGTAATGGCCCGCTTGGTGGTTCGTAGTGGATCGCTTCGCGCACTTTGCCGGGCAGGTCTCCAAGCCGAGTCAAGCGATTTGCCTTCAACTGCTCCAGCCGCTTTTGGTTCAACGTGAATACACTCTCGCCGCCAAGTGAAGTCGAAACCTGACCTGTGGGAGTGCAGCGCAGTTCTTCCGGTGTGGCCATTTCGATCTGCGGCTCCGGATCCGTATCTCGGGCTCCCTTCAGCCACCGGCCAAACCAATCGTATGCGGCAAGACGACGCGTCTTGTTGTATCCATGGCCATCATCAGCTTCAAACATGCCTAGCTTTTCTCTTGCGCCGATTGCCGAATAGACTTTCTCGGCTTCTGCAAAAGTCTCGCGAGCCCCGGCGATGGGGAAGAAGTCGCGGATGGCTGAAAGGAGGATGTAGGGTTTGGGGGCAAATGCGTATAGATAATCCGGATAATCGAGCCCTTCCTGCAGCCAGCGGGGAAACGTTTGCTCTGCGTCCTGTGGACCAATCGTGTCGAGCATTAAGTGCCAGGAAGTGATATAGCACGAAGGTGCCGCAACTTGGATGCGATCATCCAAGGCCGCGATGTAGGCCGTGTGGGTGCCGCCTCCCGAATTTCCCGTCAAGCCAATGCGCGCGGGATCTACTTCCTTGCGCGAGAGAAGATAATCGAGAGCCCGCATGCCGTCCCAAATGGTATACCGAGCCAAATGATCGCCCACTAGCATGCACTGTGTGCCGACGACCGTATGCTCAGTGGTTGAGTTACCGACTTTGGACTCTCGCAGATCCTCGTCAAAAATCTGCAGTCTTTCGCCTTGCCCCACCGGGTCCCATGCCAGTGCCACGAAGCCCTTTGTGGCGAGGGAACCAAGCATCTGTTGCCAGGTCGGGTTGGTCTTGCCTCCACGCTCATGCCCCAAGGGATACAGGATCGCTGGGTAGGGCGGATGCCCGGTTGTCGGCAGATAAAGGTTCGCGTCA
>Ga0134080_10000538_pt1 | contig 12669 bp, 11 predicted proteins | sample 15_taG_9_FD_94469 | JGI IMG/M metagenome (GOLD analysis project Ga0134080, IMG submission 94469) | Grasslands soil microbial communities from the Angelo Coastal Reserve, California, USA - 15_D_Met_40cm_2_24_1 metaG | ecosystem: Environmental > Terrestrial > Soil > Grasslands ...
GCGCGGAATCGAGTTACAACCTAGAGGTGCGGTTGGGGAAGGGGGCCATCGGCTTGGCGTGCGTGGGGGCAGCGCTGCTGGTGCTTCCGGCGGCCGGCGCGGGCCCGGGCTCGACGACGCGCCTCAGCACGGCGACTGGAGGCGGGCAGGGGAACGGGCGCAGCTTCGTCCCGGCGATCAGCGCCGACGGCCGGTACGTCGCGTTCTACTCCGACGCGTCGAACCTTGTTTCCGGGGATGGGAACGGCGCCCGAGACGTCTTCCTGCGCGACCTGCAGACGGCCGAGACGACGCGCGTGAGCATCAGCAACTCCGGCGCCGAGGCGAACGGCGACAGCTTCGCTCCGGCGCTCAGCTCCGACGGGCGCTACGTCGCCTTTGCGTCGGCAGCCACGAACCTCGTCGACGGTGACACGAACGAGGCGAACGACATCTTCGTCCGCGACCGCCAGACGAACACGACCACGCGGGTCAGCGTCGGCTACGACGGCAGCCAGGCGAACGGCGGCAGCGACCAGCCCTCGCTGAGCGGGGACGGGCGCCTGGTCGCGTTCACCTCGGCCGCGACGAACATCGTCAGCGGAGACGTGAACACAAACCGCGACGCCTTCGTCTACGACCGCCAGACCGGCACCGCGGTCAACGTGAGCGTGAAGACGGACGGCACCCAGGCGGATCTCGACAGCTTCACGCCCGAGCTGAGCGCGGACGGGCGCTTCGTCGCCTACAGCTCGTTCGCAGACGACCTGATCGCGGACGACGAGAACGAGAGCTCGGACATCTTCGTCCGCGATCTGCAGGCAAACACGACCGAGCGCATTAGCGAGTACACCGGCCACTACGAGGCCGAGGGCGACAGCGTTCGGCCGTCGATCAGCGGCGGCGGGCGCTACGTCGCCTTCGACTCCGACGCCTGGGACCTCGTCTGGGGCGACACCAACGACGTGCACGACGTGTTCGTCAACGACCGCGCGACCTCGGTCACGACCCGCGTCAGCGTCGACGACTCGGGGACGCAGTCGAACGGCGAAAGCTTCCGGCCCTCGATCAGCGGCGACGGGCGCCACGTCGCGTTCTACTCGGAGGCGTCGGACCTCGTCTCGGGGGACACGAACGGCGCCACCGACGTGTTCGTCTACGACCGGCGAAGCGGCGCGCTGAAGCGCGCGAGCGTCGCAGCCGGAGGGGACGACGGAAACGGCGACAGCCTGCGGCCGGCCCTCGATGCGAGCGGGCGCCTCGCCGTCTTCGAGTCGGACGCCTCGAACCTCGTGCCCGGCGACTCGAATCGCTTCACGGACATCTTCGTCCGCGATCCGCTCGGCACGTCGCCCGCGCCACGGGTCAAGTGCGTGGTGCCGCGCGTGATCGGGATGCGGCTCGCGGTTGCGCGGAAGAAGATCGGCCGCGCGAACTGCCTGGTCGGTGGCGTGCGCCGGGTACGCTCGGCCAAGACCCGCGTCGGGAAGGTGCTCTCGCAGAGCCCGAAGCCAGGAGCCGTACGCACACGAGGGGCGAAGGTGAACCTCGTCGTCGGCAGGCGCTGAACGACGGCAGATTCAACTAGGGTGTCCTGAGCAGAAGCCACGGGAAGAAGGCATAGGTGAGGGCTCGTTATGAGCCGCCGGGACGGGACATCGTCGTCGTCGGAGCGTCCGCCGGCGGGGTCGAGGCCCTGCGCACGCTCGCGGCGGGGCTCCCGGCACACTTCCCTGCGGCGCTCTTCGTCGTACTGCACATCCCGCCGACGTCGAGCCTCCTCCCGGCGATTCTGACCCGGGCCGGAAAGCTGCCCGCCGAGCATGCGCGCGACGGCGAAGCGGTCGAGGACGGACGGATCTACGTCGCGGCGCCCGACTACCACCTGCTCATCGAGGACGACGTGATGCGGCTCCAACGCGGCCCCCGCGAGAACGGCCATCGGCCCGCAATCGACCCGCTGTTCCGCACGGCCGCGATGCGGTACGGGCCGCGCGTGACAGGTGTGATCCTGTCGGGCTCTCTCGACGACGGCATCAACGGGCTCGGCGCGATCAAGCGACTCGGCGGAGCAGTGGTCGTCCAGGATCCGGACGAGGCGCTGTACCCGACGATGCCGAGGAGCGCCGTCGAGGCAGGTCTTGCCGACCACATTGCCTCGGTCGCCGAAATCCCCGAATTGCTGGTGCAACTCGCAACTACCCAAGTAGCTGGGAACCGGTCAATATCCAGAGCGATGGATGCCGATCCCACGCAGCTCGACCCCGAGACGATCACCGCCGAGAACCGAGCCAACGGCGAGCTGTCCGGATTCGTCTGCCCCGAGTGCAAAGGCCCCCTGTGGGAGCTCAACGAGGGGAAGGTGGTCAAGCTTCGGTGCCGGGTAGGGCACACGTTCACGGAAGAAACGTTGGAGCATGAGCAGGGGATCGCCCTCGAGGGCGCGATGTGGACGGCCCTGACCGCGCTCATCGAGAAGGGCGACTTCTCACGGCGGCTCGCCGAGCGCTTCCGCCGCGGCGGGCACTTCGAGACTGCGAGACGGTACGAGCTACAGGCGCGCAACGCGCTCGAGCAGGCCGACCTGATTCGGACGGCCCTGCGCAACCTCGAGATGATGCCGACCGCCGACGAGCTCCAGGTGTCGTAATGGCACAGCAGAGCGTCGGTACCGAAGAACAGTTCGAGGACCTCCTCGCCTTCATCAGAGAGAACCGCGGGTTCGACTTCAACGGCTACAAGCGGCCGAGCCTGCACCGGCGGATCGAGAAGCGCATGCAGGACGCGGGAGTCGGCGCCTACGGCGAGTACCTCGAGCGGCTGAAGGAGGACGACGACGAGTTCGCGCAGCTCTTCGACACGATTCTGATCAACGTCACGGGCTTCTTCCGGGACATGCCCTCCTGGGAGTTCATGCGCAAGGAGATCGTGCCGAAGATCGCGGCGGCGAAACGATCCGACGAGCAGATCCGGATCTGGTCGGCCGGCTGCGCGACCGGCGAGGAGGCCTACTCGCTGGCGATGATCTTCGCCGATGAGCTCGGTGACGAGGGGTTCTCGGAGCGCGTCAAGATCTACGCCACCGACGTCGACGAGCGCGCGCTCAGCGAAGGACGCCACGGGATCTTCGCCTCCGACACGGTCAAAGACGTGCCCGAGGCGTACCGAGAGCGGTACTTCGAGTCCATCGACGGCCGCTCCATCTTCAGCTCGGATCTCCGGCGGGCAGTGATCTTCGGGCGAAACGACCTTCTCGTCGACCCACCGATTTCGCGCATCGACCTGATCTCGACCCGGAACACGCTCATGTACTTCAACCCGGACGCCCAGCGGCGAATCCTGCTCAACTTCCACTTCGCGCTGCTGCCGACGGGCTATCTCTTCCTCGGGCGCTCCGAGACGCTTCTCGCGCGTTCGAGTCTCTTTGTGCCGGTCGACCTGAAGAGGCGCGTGTTCGCGCGCGGCGTTCGCGAAGACATGCAGGAACAGCTGCGGGAGATGGTCGAGGGGGACCGAGCTCCGATCGTCCCGGCCCCCGAAGCTGAGCGCATCCGCGAGGCGAGCTTCGATGCAGCGCCGATCGCACAGCTCGTCGTCGATCCCGCCGGGCACCTCGCAGCCGCCAACATGCAAGCGCGCACGCTCTTCGGGCTCGGTCAGCGCGACCTCGGACGGCCGTTACAAGACCTCGAGCTCTCGTACCGGCCGGTCGAGTTGCGCTCGGTGATCGAGCAGGCCCACACGGCGCACCACACGGTGAGCGTTCGGGACATCGAATGGATTCGGGGGGGCGACTCACGGTCGTACGACATCCAGGTCGGCCCGCTGCACGCAGCCGACGGCTCGCTCGTTGGCATGTCCGTCACGTTCGCGGAGACAACGCGCTACCGCAAGCTTCAGGAGGCGAACGAGCTGCAGAAGGAGCGTCTGGAGACGGCGTTCGAGGAGCTCCAATCGACGGCCGAGGAGCTCGAGACCACGAATGAAGAGCTCCAGTCGACGAACGAGGAGCTGGAGACGACGAATGAAGAGCTCCAGTCGACGAACGAGGAGCTGGAGACGATGAACGAAGAGCTCCAGTCGACGAACGAGGAGCTGAACACGATGAACGACGAGCTCCGGCTGCGAACCGAGGATCTACACCAGGTCAACGCGTTCCTCGAGTCGATTCTCGGCGGCCTGCACGCGGGTGTAGCGGTCACCGACGGCGAGCTGCGCGTTCAGGCGTGGAACGAGCGCGCCAGGGATCTCTGGGGCCTTCGTGCCGGCGAGGTGCACGGAAAGCACCTGATGAACCTCGACTTCGGACTGCCGATCGACCAGGTGATGCCCCTTCTGCGTGGCGTCGTCAACAACGGTTCCCAGGACGGCGAGGTCAAGCTCGAAGCTACGAACCGGCGAGGCCGGCAGATTGAAGTGCGGGTGCGTGTCTCACCGATGAACGGTCCGGAGGGGGACGTGCGGGGCGCAATCGTCGTCATGGAAGAGGTCGACTCGAAGCAGGACGAGTGACGGAGCTCGGCTTCGACGTGGACGACGCCGCGTTTCGCGAGGACCGCGCGCGCTACGAGGATCTCTTCGAGTTCGCGCCCGTCAGCTACGTCATCACGGACCCGGCGGGGTCGATCCTCGAGGCGAGCCGAACTGCGGGCACGCTGCTGGGCGTCGATCGCGACCGCCTCGTGGGCAAGCCGATCACGATCTTCGTCCCGGTCGAGAATCGAAGACAGTTCCGGCGGACGCTCCTCGGTCTGGCTCACAGCAGGAGCGAGGCGGAATGGGAGCTCGAGCTCGAGACGCGGGACGGCAGGCGGTTCCACGCGCAGGTCAACGCCGCGCGCTCGCTCGGCGGCGGCCTCCGCTGGATGATCCAGGACGTCGGCGAGCGCGTCGAGAACGAGCATCGTTTGCGGACGCTGGCGAGCGCCCTCGAAGAACGGGTGCTGGAGCGGACGGACGAGCTCGAACGCGAGCGCGCACGGCTGATGGCGATCGTCGAGCAGATGCCCGGCGGGCTCCTCGTCGTCGAGAAGCCGAGTGGCCGCGTCCTCACGATGAACGAGCAGGCTCAGGACGTTCTCGGCCCCGTCGCACACCTGGATGCGACCTCGCCGTTGGGCCGTGTGCTCGAGGGCGACGCCGCGGTCTCCGAGCGCGTCGAGCTCGTCACACCGGACGGCGCTGCGTGCACGCTCCGTGTGAGCGCCGGGCCGGTGCGCGACCGTCTTGGACGGATCACGGCCGGGGTCTTGATCTTCGAGGAGATCACCGAGCAAGAGGCGCGACAACGCGCCGAACGCGACTTCGTCACGAACGCGGCTCACGAGTTGCAGAGCCCGATCGCCGCGATCACGAGCGCGGTCGAGGTGCTCCAGGCGGGGGCCAAGGAGGCCCCGGAGCGCGACCTGTTCATCGAACACATCGAGCGCGAAGCACAGCGGCTCGTGCGATTGACACGGGCGCTGCTCACACTCTCCCGTGCGCAGACCGAGCTCGAGGAGCCGCGAACGGAAGTTGTCGACCTCTGCCCCATGCTCGAAGCGATCGTCGGCCGCATGGAGCCTGCCGACGACGTGGTGATTACGGTCGCCTGCCCGGTCGACCTCGCGCTCGTCGCAAACCGGGAGCTGCTCGAACAGTTGATCTCGAACGTCGTCCGGAATGCGGTCAAGTACACGGAGTCGGGCTCGATCCGGCTCGAAGGAAGGTTGCACGACGGGGCGGCCGAGGTCCGCGTCGTCGACACGGGCGTCGGAATCTCGGCCGACGCTCTGCCGCGGGTGGCCGAGCGCTTCTACCGTGAAGACGTGACGAGGGAAGGCTTCGGGCTCGGCCTGGCGATCGTCCAGGCCTCTCTGTACGCGATGGGCGGCGAGCTCGAGGTGGCGTCCGAGGGCATCGGTCGGGGCACGACGGTGACGATGACGCTCCCGCTGGGAGCGAAGCTGGTGGCGCGGTGACCAGGATTCTCGTCGTCGACGACGAGCCCGCGCTCCGCGACACCGTGAGCTATGCGCTGCGCCAGGAAGGCTTCGAGGTCGAGCTGCGGCCGGATGGCGAGTCGGGGCTGGCCGCGGCGCTCGAGAACGGGTTCGACCTCGTCATTCTCGACCTCATGCTTCCGGGCTTGCCGGGGACCGAGGTCTGCCGTCGCCTGCGAGCGGAGAGCGCAGTTCCGATCGTCATGCTGACGGCGAAGAACGCAGAGCTCGACCGTGTGCTCGGCCTCGAGATCGGGGCGGACGACTACGTGACGAAGCCCTTCTCGATGGCCGAGCTGACGGTGCGCGTCCGAGCGATTCTGCGCAGGCGGGAGCTCGACCGCACAGGCGTCGGCGAGATCCGCCGCGTCGGCAACCTCGAGCTCGACCCGGTCCGGCACCGCGTGCGTGTCGACGACGAGCAGGTCTCGCTGACCCCTTCCGAGTTCCGGCTCCTGGATTTCCTCGCCCGCGACCCGGATCGCGTCTTCAGCCGCAAGGAGATCATGCAGCATCTCTGGGACAGCTCGTACGTCGGCGACCAGCGCGCCTGCGACATCCACATTTCGAACCTGCGCCGCAAGGTCGAGGCAGACCCATCCGAGCCGAGGCGGATTGTCACGGTTCGTGGGATCGGCTACAAGCTCGTCGCTGTGTGAGCGAATCCGTACCGAGCCGAAGGAAAACGCTAAGCCGCACGTCTCTACGCTCGGGTGGTGTCCGTCATCGGCTTCGATGTCCGCACCGCCCAGCTCACGCCCAGCACGTACGTCGTCTCCGTGACGGGAGAGATTGACGCCTTCACGTCTCCTGCGCTCGAGCGGGAGCTGGAGTGGGTGCTGGGCGACGGGGGGAGCAATGCGGTCGTGGATCTCGGAGAAGTGGCCTTCATCGACTCGACGGCGCTGAGGGTCTTGCTCAGAGCGCTGCCCAAGTTCTCCAACCGCGGAGGGAAGCTCGTCCTCGTCTCGGACGACGGCCGCGTGCTCAGGACACTGGAGATCACCGGGCTGGACCAAAAGTTCAAGGTCGAATCGAAACTCGCGGAGGCCATCGCCCAGTTCGCGGACAGCAGTGCAAGCGTTCGCGAGAGGGACGGGACCGGCTGACGTGGCCGAACGAACCGCGTCTCGTCTCGTTGCGGCCTCTGTGAAGAGCCTCGATGCGGAAGGCGAAGGCGGCGAGGACCGTCGGTTTCCCTCCGGCTCCTCGCCGCTTCGTCTCGTACGAGGCGCCGTCCGCGACTGGCGCTGCAGCTGCGGCCACGAGTACCGGGTGCTGGTGGAGCCCTTGACGTTCTGGGCCCGCAACTCCCGGCACGGATTCCGGAGGAGCCCGACAGACACGTGCGTCGCCTGCGACGCCGACCTCGAGGACGTCTTCGCCATGGAGACGGCCCGGCGCGTGATCGCTTCGATCCTCAGCTAGAGCGTCTTGGCCGAGGGAGTGGCGGGACCTCCCGGAGAGGGCTGTCGCGGTTGCTGCCGAGCACGTTGCGACTGCCGGGGCTCCGATTGAGAGGAGCGAATGGATCCGGCCACTCCCTCTCAGGTGAGCGTAAGTGGACCCGGGCAGGTTTTCGGTCGCAGTTCTGTGTGGTTTCTCTCACAAAGCCTCGTTGTCTGGCGTCAGCCTGGTGCGTTTGCGTGACAACTCTGGACGAGATTGCGCGTGTGTCCGGCGGCGGCGGCGGCGTAGCTCGACCTGATCCAGCTCAGGCCGCCGTCGTGGGCGTAGACAACGTACGGGACCGTGGGCGGGACCGCCGGCCTCCAGTCCTCGGGAGCCCCGGCGGGCGCCTCGAGGACGTTGTGCGCGAGCAGGTTGTCGAGCGCGGCGTGGGCGCGCGCCTGGCCCGCCGTGTCGCCGGCGCGGATCGAGCGCACCCAGTAGCACTCCCACGCGTTCTGGGCCGTCAGCACCGCGATGCCACCTCCGGCTCCGCGGCCGGTGACGCTGTTCGGCGGGCCCCCGTGGAAGCGCGGCCAGGTCGCACCGGGCGGCAGTTCCAACTGGCTCTGCGCCTGGAGGTACTCGGCCCTCGTCACGTCGGGGCCGACCACGTCGCTGCCGACGAGGCGTGAGATCGCGAACGCCGTCGACGCGAGGAGCGCGGCGACAGCGAAGGCAACGGCGAGCGTGAGCCCGCGACGGCGGCGGAAGAACGGCTCGCGCGCCGTCGTGGCCAGTCTCGGGTCGCCCGGCCGCGCCGTGATCTCGTTGAAGAGGTCGAGGGAGTCCGTCTGCACGATCAGCGGCTCCGGGTTTGCGGCCTGCACGCGGATGAGAAGCGAGTCGTTCTTCATGTCCTCTCCATGGTCAGCTTGGTGTCGGGTGCCGTCGCGAGCCCGGCGAGCTTCGCCTCGACCCGCCGTCGGGCCCGCAGGAGGCGTACGCGGAACGCGGTCGGCTTGATGCCGAGGGCGCGTGCTGCTTCCGTCGGCGTGAGCTCCTCCCAGGCGGTCAGGAGGAGCGCCTCGCGGTCGAGCGGCGAGAGCTCGTTCAGGGCCGTGGCGAGCTGCGGGTCGAGTTCGAAGACTTCGGCCGCGGTCTCCGGCGCGACGAGCTCGTGGCGGTGCCGCCGTTCGGTTGCGGCCTTGCGCGACTCGGCGAGCAGCAGGTTCCTGGCAGTCGCGTACAGCCAGGGCCGCGGATCGTCCTCGGGGACGTCCGCCAGCCGGCGCCAGGCGATCATCATCACCTCGGCCGCGAGCGCGTCCGCGTCGAGGCTGCCGCGCCGGCGCGCGTAGGCCGTGACGGCGCCGAGGTGTGCGAACACGAGGCGGAACCGGGCTTCGTGCGTCCCAGTCGATTGCACGGCCATACCTCTATCTGTCGCGAAGCGCCTCTTGCGTTACAGCGCTCCGCCATGTAGGAACTGCCCTGAGCGTCAGCCGCGGCCGGTGGTCACGCGGCACGGGGGAGATGCCTGCCGCTGAGGTGGTCGACGACGCGCTCGGCTTCGAGTGGAAGCACCGACAGCTCGGGTGGCGGCCGGCGGATGAAGCCGTGTAGGAGCATGAGGTCTTCCGCCTGGCTTGCCGTCAGCGCCTCCTCGAGCGGGTCTGAGCCGCGGCAGGCTGCGATCCCGGCCTCGATCTCGATCCGCGCGCCGAGACCCGGTGGAACGGGACGGACCGCGCGCACCACTCCGCCGGACACGAAGAACGCCTTCTGCCACCCCGCCTCTACGGCCGGCGCGATCAGGCAGAGCTCGAGACGACGCAGCCGGTCGAGCCTGCGCAGCCGCTCGACGACCTTCTCCAGCGCCTCGATCCGGTCACGTAGCCGGGCTGCCTCCTCGTAGCGCAGTCCCTCGGACAGGTGGTCGAGCCTGGCGCGCAAGCGCGGCAGCGGTCTGCCCTGGAGCAGGCCCGCGAGCTCGACCTCGGTGCACGAGCCCAGGGCGCGTGCAGCGAGCGCCGCCTGCCGTCGGGAGCCGAGCGGCCCCAGCGGGCCCGGCTGCTTGGAGACGACGAAGTCGTCCCCGCGGCGCCGCAGGTAGACGCCCTGCTCTCGGCGGCGCCCGCGCGAGTTGGCCGGCGGGGCGAGCTCGCGGATCAGCCGAAGCTCCTCGAGCGCGGCCTCCAGCTCGGAGCCGAGCACGCGCCACTCGATCCTCGCGAGTGCGAGCAGCGCCGCCTCGACCGACGGGCGCTGGCGATCGCTTCGGAAGTACGAGCGCAGCCGGGCGCGGAGGTCGCGTGCACGGCCGACGTAGAGCACCTGGTCGTGGCGGTCCCGGAACAGGTAGACGCCCGGGCGGCTCGGGGCGCCGCGGGCGAGGAGACGCTTGCCGTGGACGCGGCGCTTGCGAGGCGCAGCCAGGGACCGCAGCTCGGAGAGTCGTCTCGCCCCGATCTCCTGGGCGAGCCCGATCAAGTGCACGAGCACCTGGGCCGTCGCCTCAGCATCGGGCAGAGCGCGGTGACACGGCTGCGTCGGCACTCCGAAGAAATCCGCCAGCGACGCGAGGCCGACGCGACGGAGCCGTCCTTCGAGCAGGCGCCGCGCGAGTGCGGCGGTACACAGAGGCGGCTCGGACAGACGCCGGTCTCCGAGCTGCCGCTCGAGGAACCGCTGGTCGAAGCGCGAGTTGTGCGCCACGAGCAGCTCGTCGCCGGCGAACGCGAGAAAGCGCCGCACGACGGTCGCGGTCGACGGCGCGCCCTTGAGCTCCTGTTCGCGAATACCGGTCAGGCGGGCGATCGGCTCCGGGAGCGCGATCCTCGGGTTGACGAGCGACTGGAACGAGTCGACGAGCTCGAGCCCGCGGACGCGCACGGCGCCGATCTCGCAGATCTGGTCCCGGCCGGCCGCGAGCCCGGTCGTCTCGAGATCGAAGACGACGAGCTCCACCTCCTCCAGCAGCGGGTCGGGGCGCCCATCGACGAGCGAGACGGTGGGGCCCGTGCAGACGACCCGGCTGTCGCCCGCGGTCACCTCCTCGAGCAGCGAGCGGGCGAGACCGTCCGGGATCGAGCTCGTCGCAAACAGCGCGCGTGCCGCGTCGACGACGGTGAGCGACCCCCGCTCCTCCAGGATGTCCACGAGCCGGTCGAGCGAGTCGAGGGCAAGTTGCACCCTCTAAATGAAAGCGAACATACGTTCGTCTGGCAAGCGGAGGATCAGTCGGGGAGCAGCGGAATCGTCAGTCCCTGCCTCCGTCCGAGGAGCACGGCGCGGGTGATCGCCGCCGACCCGAAGCGCACTCGCACCTCGTCCAGCGCGGCGTCGAGCGTGTCGCTCCAGAACCCGTCGAGCGGCAGCCTGAGCTGGCCGAGATCGTCGTCGAGGTTGCTGACCGAGACTCCGACGAGCGTGATCCCCCGGCGCTCGATCAGCGGCAGTGCGACCTCGAGCAGCTCCCTGGCCGCGACCAGGATCGCCCGTGTGTTCGCGGTCGCGTACGGGAGCGTCTGAGAGCGGGTGGCTCGCGACGAATCGTCGAACCGGAGGCGAAGCACCACCGTGCGCCCGAGCCGGTCGGCGGCCCGCATCCGCCGTGTGACGCGCTCGACGAGGCCGATCAGCGACGTGTCGACCTCGGCGAGTGACTTGGGTCGCCAGCCAAGCGCCCTCTGCGCACCCATCGACCGCCGGCGCCGCCGGGCCTGGACGGGACGCGGGTCGCGGTTGTGCGCGAGCGCGTGGAGGTGCCGCCCGGCGGCGCGGCCGAGCATCGTCACGAGCGCATTCTCGGGGAGCTCCGCAACCTGGCGGACGGTCGTGATCCCGGCGTCGTTCAGCCGTCTTGCGGTGACGCGGCCGACTCCCCAGAGACGTTCGACCGGGAGTGGATGGAGGAATTCGAGCTCGCGGTCCGGCGGCACGAGCAGCAGGCCGTCGGGCTTGGCCACCCCGCTCGCGACCTTGGCCAGGAACTTCGTCCGCGCGATTCCGACCGTGATCGGGAGCCCGACGCGCTCGCGCACGGCTTGACGGAGGCGCGCCGCGATCTCCAGCGGAGAGCCGGCTAGCCGGCGCAGCCCGCGGACGTCGAGGAACGCCTCGTCGATCGACAGGCCCTCGACGAGCGGCGTCGTGTCGTCGAAGACGCGGTACACGGCCTTGCTGGCGTCCGAGTAGGCCGACATGCGCGGCGGGACGACGACCGCTCCTGGGCAGAGCCGTAGCGCGCGGCGGACGCCCATCGCGGACTCGACGCCGCGTGCCTTCGCCTCGTAGCTGGGGCAGAGCACGACGCCGCCGCCCACGATCACCGGCCGGCCGCGAAGCCGTGGGTCGTCACGTTGCTCGACGGCCGCGAAGAACGCGTCGACGTCGGCGTGCAGGATCGTGGCCTCCGTCTGCACGAACATATGTTCGCACAGGGCTCCGCTACGCGAGTTGCGCGAGCAGCACGATGAACGCGACGACGATCAGGATCCCGAGCGCCGCGAAGCTCCCGAGGACGAGCTTCACCTTCCGGAGTAGAACGGCCCAGACGACCCAGGACATGAGCTCGGACGCGAGCCTCGCGCGCGAGAACCAGACGCTCGAGATCCCAAGCCGGGCAAACAGCCGGCCGACAGTGCTCGCCTCGAAGCGCGCCAGCTCGGCGGCACGCACGCGCTCCTGCCAGCGAACGGCCATCTCCTTGGCCTCGCGTCGAGCCGAACGCCTGTAGAGCGGAAGCGCCTTCCGCCGGCGCTGCCAGTACTCGAGCGAGCTGCGAGCATCCTCGAGCGGTGGCGGCGCGAGCATCCTCTCGATGAGGACGAGATCTGCGTCTCGCTCAGCAACCCCCATGGGCCTGAGTTTAGACGCGCTCGGTTTTAGCCGCCGACGCGCAGCTGCCGGAGCAGTGCGCGCTCCCAGGCGCCCGGCGGAGGAAGTCGATCGCGTTTGCGCACGATCACCACGATCAGTGAGGCCACCAGCAGCAAGTTCCCGACGAGGAAGAAGACGTCCGCGAGGTTGAAGGCGAAGCCGCGCTGGTAGTCGCCGATCACGAGCGGGTTCGGCACGCGGTTCCCGTCCGAGCGCGCGGAGATGAGGTTCGCGATCGCGCCTGCGCTCATGACCCCCGCCGCGACGGCCACGGCACGGGACGGCACGAGCGTGAGGAAGAAGGCACCGACGAGGACAGTGATCGAGAGGGCGACCCAGCCGTAGGAACGGTGGTGGAAGGCCCACACCGGCGTGCTGATGGTCGCCTTCACGAACTGATCGGCGGGAACGAGCACCACCGCCGGGGCCACGAAGA
>Ga0134080_10000549_pt1 | contig 12503 bp, 10 predicted proteins | sample 15_taG_9_FD_94469 | JGI IMG/M metagenome (GOLD analysis project Ga0134080, IMG submission 94469) | Grasslands soil microbial communities from the Angelo Coastal Reserve, California, USA - 15_D_Met_40cm_2_24_1 metaG | ecosystem: Environmental > Terrestrial > Soil > Grasslands ...
CGCGCGCCGCGGCTGACGCGCGCGTCTCGCGTCACGAACAGCTCTTGAAAGTTCTTCCGCGCCGTCGCGCGCGCTCACGCGCTGTCAGCATCGGTCCGACCGCGGGCGTTCCACGCGACGAGCGCTTAGCCGACCCCGCATGGCGCGTCATCGATGGCGCTCACCTTGCAAGCCTCCTCGCGGTTCGCGGCGCGGAGCCGCCGACGAAGGAGGGGCCACATGCAGGGACCGGATCGCCTGATGGAGTTGTGTCGTGGGGGCCGCATGCGCTGGACCGGTGAGGGATGGCTCGCCGAGCCCGACGAGGTCGTGGACGCGCTCGCGCGCGAGGGATTCCAGGAGTGCAAGCGCGAGGTCGCGCGCAATCCGGTGAATCACGCGCCATCAGGCGGGGTCTGGCAAGGATTGAACGCGCAGACGGGCGCGGTGGCCTCAGCCGTGTGGGTGCGCGGCAACGAGCGCTCGCTCGTCTTCATCGAGATCGACGGCGAACGGGTCGACGAGAGCTAGAGTGGCGGGAGGTCAGGCGATCGAGGAGCGTCACGGCTACGCCGGGACGCTCCGAGCGTTGGGGGGGGTGGGGGGCCATTTCGGGGCCCCCCATGTAATTAATCCCTCAATCCCATAGATAGGCGCGCGGGTTGACCGCGCGGCCCTTGACCAGGATCTCGTAGTGCAGGTGCGGGCCCGACGAGCGCCCCGTGTTGCCCGTGTGCGCGAGCAGCGTGCCGCGCTCGACCTTCTGGCCGGGCTTCACGCTGACCTCCGACAGGTGGCCGTACAGGCTCTTGATGTCCTGGCCGTGGTCGACGATCACGGCGTTGCCGTACTCCGGCGCCGTCCCCGCGAAGACGACGGTGCCCGCCGCGGGCGCCTGCACCGCGGTGCCACGGTTCGCGCCGATGTCCATGCCGCCGTGAAACTCCGGCGCCTTCGTCCACGGCGACTGGCGCATGCCGAACTCCGAGTTCACCGCGCCACGCACGGGCCACCGCGAGGGCAGCGCGGCCAGCGCCTTTCCGGCGCGCGCCATCAGCCGATCGAGCGCGCGGAGGTTCTCACCCTCCTGCATGATCGTCTCGGTCAGGCGGTTCAGCTCGTCGCTCGCCGAGATCCCGTCCGCCGGCCGCCCGGACGGCGTGGTGGCGCCGCCGATGCCGCGCTCGCGCGCGCCGCGGCCGACGTCAGGACCGAATGGCTCCTGGATGCGCGCGTGCATCTCGCGCCACGCGCCGACTTCCTTACGGAGCTCGGCCACGCGGCGGTTGAAGTCGTCGATGGTCTTGCGCTGCTCGACGATCTGGGCGGCGAAGGTGACCGACTCGCGGGTGAGCTGCCGGAGCTGCAGCCAGTCACCGACGAGGGCACCCATGACGGAAACGACGGCGGCGAGCGTGAGGAACCCGGCCACGGCAAGGGGACGGGCGAAGTTGAAACGCACCACCCTGACTCCGTCCCCGCGCACGACCAGCAGGCTGAACTGACCACGGCGACGGTTCACGCTGCGGCGTCTCCCCCCGGGGCATGCCACACGGCCCGGCCCCAACCCGCGGTGGAACCAGCCACGCTGCAGCCCGAGTTTTGCGGGTTCTAGCATCGGGCCGGGGACAGTGTCAACCGGGGGTTCCGTCGTGTCGGCGCGGTCACTCGCCTCAGTCATGCCGCGCCCTGTTGCGCAAGCGACGTGCCGAAGTCGCTTTACGTAGAATCAAGCACTTCGACGCACCCGAGCCCCACTCGCCGGGACAGTCCGACACGGCATCCGTCACAAAACGTCCGCGGCGTGACGACAGGCTGACCCAGGGCGCGCGACGTAAGTGCGCGTCGTGGCTCCATTCGTTGACACTCTGCGCAACGCTTCGGTATCATCGCGGGACAGCCGTCGACGTTGGGCGAAGCGTCGCGGCGGCCGAGTTGCCGCAGGTGCCCGCGCCCCGACGCGAGCCTGTGTGAGGAGCCGCGATGGACGAGTTCTACCGGATCAAGCGCTTGCCGCCATATGTCTTCGCGATCGTCAACGATCTGAAGACGAAGGCGCGCGCCCGGGGCGAAGACGTCATCGACCTCGGCATGGGCAACCCCGACATGCCGACGCCCAAGCACATCGTCGACAAGCTCATCGAGGCCGCGAAGAATCCGAAGAACCACCGCTACTCGGCCTCGCGCGGCATCACGCGGTTGCGCCGTGCGATGGCGACGTGGTACCACGACCGGTACGCCGTCGCGCTCGATCCGGATGCCGAGGTCATCGCGACCATCGGCGCCAAGGAAGGCATGGCGCACCTGGCCCTCGCGGTCCTGCAGCCGGGGGACGGCGCGCTGGTGCCGAATCCGACCTACCCGATCCACTCGTATTCGGTGGTGATCGCCGACGGCGACCTCAGATCGGTTCCGCTGACCGCCGATGGCGATTTCTTCGGACGGCTGCAGGAGACGGCGAAGCTCGCCTGGCCCAAGGCCAAGCTGCTGATCCTGTCGTTCCCGCACAATCCGACGACCATGTGCGTCGAGCGCGACTTCTTCGTGAAGGTCGTGGAGTTCGCGCGCGAGCACCGTCTGATGGTGGTCCACGACTTCGCGTACGCCGACTTCACGTTCGACGGCTACAAGCCCCCGTCGTTCCTCTCGGTCCCGGGGGCGAAGGACGTCGGCGTCGAGATCTTCTCGCTGTCGAAGTCGTACAACATGCCGGGCTGGCGGATGGGGTTCGTGTGCGGCAACGCGCGCATGATCGCGGCGCTGGCGCGCATCAAGTCCTACCTCGACTACGGCGCCTTCCAGCCCATCCAGATCGCGAGCATCATCGCGCTCGAGGGCGACCAGAAGGTGGTGGACGAGATCGTCGAGGTGCACCGCAAGCGCCGCGACGTGCTCGTGGACGGCCTCAACAAGCTCGGCTGGGAGGTCCCCAAGCCCAAGGGCACGATGTTCGTGTGGGCGCCGATCCCGGAGCCGTTCCGCGCCATGGGCTCCCTGGAGTTCGCCAAGCTCTGCATCCAGGAAGCGAAGGTCGCGGTATCGCCTGGCATCGGGTTCGGCGAGTACGGCGAAGGCTACGTCCGCTTCGCGCTCGTCGAGAACGAGCAGCGGATCAAGCAGGCGCTGCGCGGCCTCAAGCACGTCCACCGCTGAGCGGCCGGACGACCCACCCGTGACGTCCGTCGGCGAGGTTCACATCGGCCTGCTGGGCCTCGGCACCGTGGGCGCCGGCGTCGTGAAGATCCTCCAGTCGCAGCGCGCGATGCTCGAGGAGCGCGCGGGCTGCCGGCTCGCGCTGGCCGCCGTCGCCGACACCGACCTCACCCGCGCGCGCGAGGGCCTCGACCTGCGCGCGCTGCCGATGACCAACGACGCCGCGCGGGTGCTCGGCGACCCCGGCGTGCACGTCGTCATCGAGCTGGTGGGCGGCCTCGAGCCCGCGCGCACCTTCATCCTGCGCGCGCTGGCCGCGGGCAAGCACGTCGTCACCGCCAACAAGGCCCTGCTCGCGCACCACGGCGCCGAGCTCTACGAGGAGGCGCGGCGGCGTGGGGTGACGCTCGCCTTCGAGGCGGCGGTGGCGGGCGGAATCCCGCTCATCCGCGCCGTGAAGGAGGGCCTCGCGGCGAACTCCATCCTGTCGCTGGCGGGCATCGTCAACGGGACGTGCAACTACATCCTGTCGAAAATGACCGACGAGGGGATCGACTTCTCGCTGGTGCTGAAAGAAGCGCAGGCGCAGGGCTACGCGGAAGCGGACCCGACGCTGGACATCGAGGGCATGGACTCCGCTCACAAGCTGCAGATCCTCGTCTCGCTCGCCTTCCGCACGTTCATCGATCTCAAGGACATCCACACCGAGGGGATCGCGCGCGTCACCGCGGCGGACATCGCATACGCGCGCGAGCTCGGCTATCGCATCAAGCTGCTCGCGATCGCCAAGGCCGCGGACGGCGGCGTCGAAGTTCGCGTGCACCCCACGATGATTCCGGCCACCTCGCCGCTGGCCGCCGTCTCCGGCGTGTTCAACGGCGTCTTCATCACCGGCGACGCCGTCGGCGACCTCATGTTCTACGGCCGCGGCGCGGGCCAGATGCCGACGGCCTCCGCGGTGTGGTCCGACGCGCTCGAGATCGCGCGCCGTATCGCCCACGGCATCCCGGCGCTGGCGCTCGAGCTGCCCTCGGTCGGGCCGGCCTCGCTGCCGCTGCGGCCGATGGAGACGATTCGCTGCTGCTACTACCTGCGCGTGATGGCCCAGGACAAGCCCGGCGTGCTCTCGCGCGTCGCGGGCATCCTCGGCGAGAACGACATCTCCATCGCGAACGTGATCCAGAAGGGCCGCGGCACGCGCGAGGCGGTGCCGGTGGTGATCGTGACCCACGAGGCGCGGGAGCGCGACATGCGCGCGGCGCTGGCGAAGATCGACCGGCTGCGCGACGTGGCGGGCGCCACGACGATGATCCGGGTGGAAGGCGGTCCCGCGTGAGCTCATCGAAGGGGGGCTCCGCTACGTCGAAGGGGGGCTCCGCCCCCCTCCGAGCCGCCCCCGCGGATTGCGCCGGCGAAGCCGGCGCTCGAAACGCGGTAACTGCCTGGCCCGGAATCATCGAGCGTTACCGGCGGTACCTGCCCGTTACGGAGAAGACGCCGGTGGTCACGTTGCTCGAAGGGAACACGCCGCTGCTGCCGGCGCCGCGGCTGGCGGAGGCGACCGATCCGAGCCTCGCCATCTTCCTCAAGTGCGAGGGCTTCAACCCGACGGGCTCCTTCAAGGACCGCGGCATGACGATGGCGATGTCGAAGGCCGTCGAGGCCGGCTCGCGCGCGGTCATCTGCGCCTCCACCGGCAACACGTCGGCGTCGGCCGCTGCTTTCGCGGCGCGCGCCGGGCTCCGCGCGTTCGTCATGGTGCCGCGCGGCTCGGTCGCGCTCGGCAAGCTCTCGCAGGCGGCGATCCACGGCGCCAAGGTCCTGGTGGTGGACGGCAACTTCGATCAGGCGCTCGACATCGTACGGCGCATCGCGGAGACGCACCCGGTCACGCTCGTCAACTCCGTGAACCCGTTTCGCATCGAGGGCCAGAAGACGGGCGCCTTCGAGGTCGTGGATCAGCTCGGGCGCGCGCCCGACTACCATCTGATCCCCGTCGGCAACGCCGGCAACATCACCGCCTACTGGCGCGGCTACCGTGAGTACCATCGCGACGGCAAGATGGGCAGCCTGCCGCGCATGGTCGGCTTCCAGGCCGCCGGCGCGGCGCCGATCTACGAGAACCGCGTGATCGAGGAGCCGCGCACGGTGGCGACCGCGATCAAGATCGGCAACCCCGCGTCGTGGGGGCCGGCGCTCGAGGCGGTGAAGGACAGCCGCGGCTGGGTCGACATCGTCACCGACGAGGAGATCCTGCGCGCCTACCGCATGCTGGCCCGCGAGGAAGGCATCTTCATGGAGCCCGCCTCGGCGGCGACGGTGGCCGGCCTCGTCAAGATCGTGAAGGCCGGCCGCATCGAGCCGGGCAGCACGCTCGTGCTGACGCTGACCGGCCACGGCCTCAAGGACCCGGACACCGCGCTCGAGTCCGCGACGCGGCCGACGTCCGTCCCCGCCTCCCTCGACGCCGTCCTGGCGCAGCTCGGCCTCTGAGCCACCGGCTCCGCGTCGTCCTCGGCGTCGCGGTCAGCGCCGGCCTCTTCGCGTTCCTCCTCATGAGTGTCGACCTGCGCGAGCTCGGCCGCGAGCTCGCGCGCACCGACTGGTCGTGGGTGGTCGCGGCCATGGTGATCGGCCTCGCGGGCGTCTACGCGCGGGCCTTCCGCTGGCGCTGGCTGTTCCCGCCGGGCGTCGAGCCCACGGGCATCGCCGCCGCCTCGATGATCGGCTACATGGCGAACAACGTACTGCCGCTGCGCGCGGGCGAAGTGGTGCGCATCTACGTGCTGGCGCGCAAGCTGCGCGAGTCCGGCTACGCCACCGGCGCGGAAGCCTTCTGGCTCGTGACGGCCACCCTCGTGGTCGAGCGGGTCCTCGACAGCCTCGCCATCGTCTCGATGCTGGCCGTCCTCGTGCTGATGATTCCCGTCCCGCGGGTCGTCGAGTGGGGCGCCGGGATCCTGCTCGTCGTCGACGTCGTCGGCGTCTCCGCCCTCATTGCCGTCGCGCGGGCACCCGACACGTGCCGCCGTGTCCTGCTTCGCCTCACGCGACGATGGCCGGGCGCCACGCGCCTGTCGGCGTCGATCTTCGAGACGGGGCTGCGGGGGCTCGACGGCATCCGCACGCCGGCCCACTTGCCCCGCATCGCGGTCTGGACGCTCGCCGTGTGGGTGCTGCCCGCGAGCGCGGCATGGGCGATGCTGCGCGGCGTCCACCTCGATCTGCCATTCATCGCGGGCTGGGCGGTGCTCGCGTTCGTCGGCGTTGGCATCAGCGTGCCGTCCGCCCCGGGGTACGTCGGCGTCTTCCACGCGGCGGCCGCCGCCGCCCTCGCCGTCTACGGCGTGACGCGCGAGGCCGCCGTCGCCTACGCGCTGCTCTTCCACGCGAGCGCGGTGGTGCCCATCACGCTCGCCGGCTGGCTGTACCTCCTGCGCGAGCACGTCTCGCTCGGCGAGGCGCGCCGCGCGCCGACCGCCGCGTGAGGCGTGGCCGCGCGATTGCCTGAGCGCGCGCGGCTCATGTAGATTGCAGAGACCATGGCGCTGATCGTGCAGAAGTACGGGGGCTCGTCGGTCGCCGACGCGGAGAAGATCAAGAACGTCGCGCGGCGCGTCGCCGAGAGCGCGTCCAACAACCAGCTCGTGGTCGTCGTCTCCGCGATGGGCAAGACCACCGACGGCCTCGTGGGCCTCGCGGGCCAGATCACCCGCACGCCGGAGCCGCGCGAGATGGACATGCTGCTCGCCACCGGCGAGCAGGTCACCATCGCGCTGCTGGCCATGGCGCTGCACGCGCTCGGGCTCAAGGCGCGCTCGCTGACGGGACCCCAGGTCGGTATGCGCACCGACCGCGCCCACACCAAGGCGCGCATCACGCGGATCACGCCGGAGCGCGCGCGGGCGGCGCTGGAGGCGGGCGAGATCGTGATCGTGGCCGGCTTCCAGGGCCTGTCGGACGCCGACGAGGTCACCACGCTCGGACGCGGCGGCTCCGACCTCACCGCGGTGGCGCTGGCGGCCGCCCTGAAGGCCGACGTCTGCGAGATCTATACGGACGTCGACGGCGTGTACACGGCCGATCCGAACATCGTCCCCGACGCGCGCAAGCTGCCGCGGGTGGCGTACGACGAGATGCTCGAGATGGCGAGCCTCGGCGCCAAGGTCCTCCAGGCCCGCTCGGTGGAATTCGCCAAGAAGTACGGCGTGGCCGTGCACGTGCGCTCGACGTTCAAGCCCGACCCCGGCACGCTCGTGACGAGGGAGGAGAGCGGGATGGAAGAGGTCGTCGTCACCGGCATCACCCACGACCGGAGCCAGTCGAAGATCTCGCTGCTCCGGGTGCCCGACCGGCCGGGCATCGCCGCCCAGGTCTTCGGCGCGGTGGCGACCAAGAACGTCGTGGTGGACATGATCGTGCAGAACATCAGCCGCGACGGCTTCACCGACATCTCGTTCACCGTCCCGCGCGGCGACCACGTGCGCGCGCAGACGGCGCTGGAGGAGATCGGCCGCACGGTGGGCGCCGAAAAGGTCCTGCACGACGAGCGCGTGGCGAAAGTGTCCATCGTCGGCGTCGGCATGCGCAGCCACTCCGGCGTCGCCGCGCGCATGTTCGCGGCGCTCTCCAAGGAAGGCATCAACATCCAGATGATCTCGACGTCCGAGATCGCGGTGTCCTGCGTGATCGAGGACAAGTACGCGGAGCTGGCCGTACGGGCTCTGCACGACACGTTCGAGCTCGGAGGCGAGTAGCCGCGCGCGCGTCGACCGCCCGACCGACAGTCGCCGCGCGCGTCGACCGCCTGACCGTCGGGCCGCAGTGCGAAGCCGCAGGGCGTCGCGCCCGAGGCGAGCCCGAGTGGGCAGCCCTGCGACGGCGCCCCGACGGCACATATAAAGGAGCCAGTCCAATGCCCTCCGTCGGCAGAGCCGCCGTCTTCTTCGGGCCGGGCAAGCCGTTCGAGATCCGCGAGGTCCCGCTGCCCGAGATCGAGCCCGACGCCGTCCTCATCAAGGTCGCGCTCGCCAACGTCTGCGGCTCCGACCTGCACTTCTGGCGCGGCGACGCGCCGCTGCGGCTGCCGGAGGACGGCTGGATCTTCGGCCACGAGATGACGGGCCGCGTCGCGAAGCTGGGCCGGAACGTGAAGACCGACTCGCTGGGCCGCCCGCTGCGCGAAGGCGACCGCGTCGCGTACACCTACTTCTATCCGTGCGGCCGGTGCTACGTCTGCCTCAACAAGCAGCCGGCGGCGTGCCCGGCCAAGATCGAGCGGCCGCGCGGCCCCTCCGAGTTCCCGCACTTCCACGGCGCCTTCGCCGAGTACTACTACCTGCGCCCCGGCGGCGCCCTGTTCGGCGTGCCCGACGCGCTCAGCGACGAGCTGGTCTCGCCGGTGAACTGCGCCCTGTCGCAGGTGATCTTCGGCCTGCAGGAGGCCGGGCTCCGGTTCGGCGGCAGCGTGGTGATCCAGGGCGCGGGCGGGCTCGGCGTTCAGGCGGCGGCGGTGGCGAAAGACATGGGCGCCTCGACCGTGATCGTCGTCGACCAGCTGCCCGGGCGGCTGGAGCTGGCCAGGGCGTTCGGCGCCGACCACGTGATCAACGTGAAGGAGGTCGCCGAGCGCAAGGAGCGCGTCACGCTCGTGCGCAAGTGGACGGGCGGCATGGGCGCCGACGTCGCGTGCGACTTCGTCGGCTTCCCCCAGGTCATCCCCGAAGGCATCGAGATGCTCCGGCCGGGCGGCGCCTATCTCGAGATCGGCACCATCAGCCGCGGCGCCAAGGTCGAGCTCGAGCCGGCCACGCTCGTGTGGGGGGCCAAGAAGATCGTCGGCGTCATCATGTACGACGCCGCGGTGATTCCGCGCGCCCTCGATTTTCTCGTGCGCAACCGGACGCGGTTCCCGTTCGATCGGCTGATCTCGCACAAGTACCCCCTCGAGCAGATCAACCAGGCCTTCTCCGAATCGGAGTGGCACAACCGGGAGACGACGAAGATCAGCCGCGCCGCCCTCGTGCCCTGACCGGGCGGCGACGCGCTGCAACGGCGTGCGCAGGCTGGGCACGGCCGGTGTGGCTGCTGGGCGCGCGCGGCACACCGGGGCCCCGCGTGCGTCCACCTCGTCGCCGTGTAGTCTCGCCACAACAGTCGCCCGCTCTTCCCCCGACGCTCACCGTGTCGCTCCCCCTCGCGGGCTAGCCCGTCACCTTTCGTCCACTCTAGCGAGCCTGAATCGCGCGTGCGATCGTCGCCGCGTGCTCGGCTACACGCGCCGGCAGCTCGTCATCGTCGTCACCGTCGTCGCCGTCGGCGCCGGCGGTCTCGCGATCGATCACTGGCGCCGCGCGAATCCCGACGTCGTCGCCTATCTCGAGGCCCTCGACCGCGCCGCGCCGCCGCCGACGGCCCGCGAGCCCGGCCCGCGCGAGCCGATGGCGCGGCGCGCGGCGGCGCGGCCGCGCGAGGACGAGGCGCGCGGGCGACGCGCCCACGCCGACGACGCGACGCCGCTCGACGTCAACCTCGCGACCGCCGCGGACTTCGAGCGCCTGCCCGGCGTCGGGCCGGCCCTGGCCGCGCGGATCGTCGACGTCCGCGCGCGCGAGGGCCCGTTCGGCTCGGTGGATGACCTGCGGCGCGTGCGCGGCGTCGGCCACGCCACGCTCGAGCGCCTGCGCCCACGCCTCGCCGTGAACACGCCATGAGCCTTACCTCCGGTAGAACAAGCCGGCTCACGATGCCGCTGGCACCGCTGGCCGTCGCCTTCGCCGCCGGCATCGCGCTCGCCCCCTGGATCGCGCCGCTCGCAGCGTGGGCGCTGGTCGCGGCCGGGCTGGCCGCCACCGTGCTGGTGCTCGTGCTCGGCCAGGCCGCGCACGCCCTCGCTCCTCTGCTCGCGGCGATCGCCATGCTCGGCGCGCTGCGCGCGACACCGGCGCCGCTGGCAGCGGACCACGTCGGCCGACTGCCGCTGCCGGCGACGGCGCGCGTGGAGGCGCGGCTCGCCGCCGACCCGATCGCGTGGGCGCCCGATCGCGCCCGGCTGGCCCTCGACGTCGAGAGCGTCGACGGCGTGCCGCGCAGCGGACGGATCTCGCTCGGGCTGTACGGTCCCCCGCCGCCGCTGGCCGAGGGCCAGCGCATCGTCGTCGACGCGCGGCTCGAGCGTCCGGTGGGCTTCCGTGATCCCGGCGTCTTCGACGTGGCCGCGCGCCTGGCGCGCGAGGGCATCCACGTCACGGGCAGCGCGTCGGCGACACGGGTCGTCCCGCTCGAGCCGCCTGCGCCGCCGTGGCCCGCACGCGTGCGGCGGTTCGCGCTGGCCGCGTTCGCCGAGCGACTGCCGCCGGCGTCGGCCGGGCTGCTCGGCGGGCTCGTGCTCGGCAACCGGACCGCGCTGCCGGCCGACGTGCAGGACGCCTTCCGTCGCGCCGGCGTCTTTCACGTGCTGGCGGTCTCGGGGTTCAACGTCGCGCTGCTCGCGGGCGCCGTGTGGACGCTCGCGCGCGCGGCGGGCAGCGGCCGGCGCACCGCCGCGACCGGCGCCATCGTCGCCGTGCTCGGCTTCGCCGCCGTCGTCGGGCCCGAGCCGTCGGTGATCCGCGCGACGATCATGGCCGTCCTCGTGCTGGCGGCCGTGCTGCTCGAGCGTGAGGCGTCGGTGACGAACAGTCTGGCGCTCGCCGCGCTGGCGATCCTGGCCGCGCGCCCGGGCGACCTGCTCGATCCCGGGTTCCAGCTCTCCTTCGCGGCGACGGCGGGCATCGTCGCGGCGCCGATGCCGCGCGGCACGATGGCGGCCGCGCTCGCCGTGAGCCTCGCCGCGCAGCTCGCGGTGCTGCCGGTGGCGCTCGTGCACTTCAACCAGCTCTCGACCGTCGGCATAATCGCCAACCTCGCTGCGGTGCCGCTCGCGGGCGCCGCCACCGTCCTCGGCCTGCTGGCCGTGGTCGCGGCGGCCGTCAGCGACCTCGCCGCCGCCGCGGCCTTCGGCGCCGTGTGGCCGCTGCTCCTCCTCTTGCGCGCGGTGGCCGCCCTGGCCGCCGCGGTGCCGGGCGCGGTGATCCGCCTGCCCGCGCCGGGCGCCGGCGCCGTCATCGCGTACGCCGCCGGGCTCGGCGGTGCCCTCGCGGCGTGGCGCTGGCGCGCGCGGCGCGGCCCGTGCCGGACGCTGGCCGCCGGCGCCACGCTGGCCCTGCTGACGGCGGCGGCACTCGCCGCGCTGCCGATCCTGACGCGCGGCGACGGGCGGCTGCGCGTGACGGTGCTCGACGTGGGCCAGGGCGACGCGATCGTCGTCGAGACGCCCGACGGACGCGCGGTCGTCGTCGACGCCGGCGCCGGCGGACCGTGGCGTCTCGACGCGGGCGAGCGCGCCGTCGCGCCCTTTCTCTGGAACCGCGGCGTGCTGGCGCTGCACGCCACGCTCACCACGCACGCGGACATCGACCACGCGGGCGGCATGGCCGCGCTCCGCCGGCTGTTCGCGGTCACGGAGAGCTGGGACGACGCGGCGCGGCCGCGCAGTGTCGGCGGCGCGCTGCTGACGCCGATCGTTCCCGACGTCCCCGGCGGCCGGCGCAACGACCGCGCGACGATGCTGCGCGTGGAGATGGGACTGGCGAGCGTGCTGCTGGCCTCGGACGTCGAGGCGGCGGGCGAGCGCGCCCTGCTCGAGGCTCGCATCCCGCTCGGCGCGACGGTGCTCAAGGTCGGCCATCACGGCGCCGCCACGTCCAGTACCGCGCCGTTCCTCGCCGCCGTCCGGCCCACGGTGGCCATCGTCTCCGTCGGGGCGCGGAACCTGTACGGCCATCCAGACGCCGGCACGCTCGCGCGGCTGGGCGCCGTCGGCGCGCGCGTCTATCGCACCGACCGCGACGGCGCCGTGCTCGTCGAGACCGACGGGCGGACGCTCTCGGTGACGCGCTGGAGCGACCGATCCGTCGAGCGCTTCTGCCTCGACCCGGAGACGATCTGCTAGAATTCGTGGGCCATGGCGAGGATCAACGACAACTATCTGCGGCTCAAGAGCGGTTATCTGTTCAGCGAGATCGCGCGGCGCGTGAAGGAATTCCAGGCGGCGCATTCCGACGCGAAGCTGATCCGGCTCGGCATCGGCGACGCGACGCGGCCGCTGCCGCCGGCGATCGTGCAGGCGCTGCACGCGGCCGTCGACGAGATGGGGCGCGCCGAGACGTTCCGCGGTTACGGCCCCGAGACGGGCTACGACTTCCTCACCGAGCTCATCGCGAAGCATGAGTACGGCGCGCGCGGCGTGACGATCGCGCCCGACGAGATCTTCGTCAGCGATGGCAGCAAGAGTGACGCGGCGAACTTCCAGGAGCTCTTCAGCCCCGACG
>Ga0134080_10000552_pt1 | contig 12463 bp, 10 predicted proteins | sample 15_taG_9_FD_94469 | JGI IMG/M metagenome (GOLD analysis project Ga0134080, IMG submission 94469) | Grasslands soil microbial communities from the Angelo Coastal Reserve, California, USA - 15_D_Met_40cm_2_24_1 metaG | ecosystem: Environmental > Terrestrial > Soil > Grasslands ...
CGCCGAGGCGGCGCGGATCGGCCTCGTCAATCGCGTGCTGCCCGCGGCCGACCTGATGCCGTGGGCGCTCGCCACCGCCGAGACCATCGCGGCCAACAGCCCGAGCGCCGTGCAGGCGGTCAAGGAGCAGATCAGCACGACGATCGCCGTCCACGCGCAGTCGCGCGAAGCGCTCGATCAAGAGCTGGGCGATCGCGTGCGGGCCAGTCCCCACTTCTCCGAAGGCGTGCGGGCCTTCCTCGAAAAGCGCGACCCGAACTATACGTAGCCGAGTACAGTAGACCCCCCCGAAGCTCCGGGCAGGAGGAGATCGATGAAGAACGTCGCAGTCGGACTCGCAGTGGTCATGGCCGTGCTGATCGCGGCGCCGATGCTGCTCACGCCGGCGACGGCGCCGGCGGCCGAGGATTTGAAGATCGCGCTGGTGGTACCGCTGTCCGGCCGCTGGGCCCGCCAGGGCCAGCTCAAGAAGATGGGCGCCGAGATGGCGATCGCCGAGGTCAACGCCCAGGGCGGGATCAAGTCGCTCGGCGGCGCCAAGATCGTGCTGCGCGAGGCCGACGCGGGTGACAGCGTCGAGAAGGCGGTGAGCGCCGCCCAGCGCGCGCTGACCCGCGAGAAGATCAGCGCTGGCATCGGCTCCTGGCTGAGCTCCTTCACGCTCGGCGTCACCGAGGTGGCCGAGCGGCTCGAAGTCCCGTGGTTCACGCTCTCCTACGCCGACTCGATCACCGAGCGCGGCTTCAAGTACACGTTCCAGTCGAGCCCGGTCTCCTCGGCCCAGGCCGAGCAGGCGCTCGAGCAGCTCGTCGAGATCGCCAAGCGCAACAACCAGCCGATCAAGAAGGCCGCGATCATCGGCGACAACACCGCCGCCACCGTCTTCTTCTTCAAGCCGCTGCGCGAGAAGCTGCTCAAGGCCAAGGGCATCGAGGTCGTCGTCGACGAGATCTGGACCCCGCCGCTGGCCGACGCCACCGCGATCGTCCAGAAGATCCGCGCCACCCAGCCCGACATCATCTTCTACGGCGCGACCAACTTCCCCGACTCGATCCAGGTGCTGCAGAAGATCAAGGAGTTCGGCGTGAAGTCGCCGATCCAGGGCGTCGGCGCGTGGCTGGTGACGCCCGAGTACGTCAAGGCCGTCGGCCCCGAGCTGCTCGACAGCATCAAGGCCGTGGTGGCGGCGCATCCGCTCAAGGGCCAGGAGGAGCTGGTCAAGCGCTTCAAGGAGCGGACGGGCGAGCCGTTCATGACCCAGGATCCGCTGATGAGCTACGCCCACGTCTGGATCATCAAGGAAGCCGCCGAGCGGGCGAAGTCGACCGATCCCAAGGCGATCCGCGACGCCGTGGCCAAGCTCGACATCACCAGCGGCCCGGCCGCGACCGCGCTGGCCCCCGGGCGCATCCGCTACGACGAGCACGGGCGGCGCATCGGCGCGATCCCGATCATCGTCCAGTGGCAGGGCGGCGAGCCCTTCACGGTGGCGCCGAACGAGCTGGCCACGCGCAAGCTCGTCTGGCAGGCGGGGAAGTAGCGCACGGCACGATGAAATAGAGCACCGCGCGAGCCCGACGTGGCGCTGGGCGATTTCCTCCAGTACGTGGTGACCGGTCTGCTCGTGGGCGGCGTCTACGCGCTCATGAGCATCGGGCTCGCGCTGATCTTCGGCGTCATGCGGGTCGTCAACTTCGCCCAGGGCGACTTCATGATGCTCGGCATGTACGTGACGTACTTCCTGACCACGGCGTACGGCATCGATCCCCTGCTCGGCGCCGTCGTCATCGTTCCGCCGTTCTTCCTGGTGGGGGTCGCGGTCCACCGCGTGCTCCTCGCGCGCGTGACGGGAGGCGGCGATCCCCAGCGCCTGATGGACACGCAGCTCATCCTCACCCTCGGTCTGTCGCTCATCATCACCAACGGCACGACCATGCTGCTCACGCCGATGCCCCGCGGCATCAAGACGTCGTACGCCACCCAGGCCTTCGCCGTCGGCCCGATCTTGATGAACGAGGCGCGCTCCTATGCGTTCCTGATGGCGCTGTTCCTCGCCGGCGTCGTGTACCTGTTCCTCACGCGGACCGATCTCGGCAAAGCGTTGCGCGCGGCGGCCGACGAGCCGGAAGCCGCCGGCTATCAGGGCATCGACGTCCGCGCGATGCACGGCCTCGCCTTCGGCGTCGGCATCGCGCTGGTCGCGGCCGCCGGCGGGTTGCTCGCGACCTATCATCCGATCGAGCCTACGGTCGCGGTCAACTTCATCGTGCTGATGTTCGTCGCGGTCGTGCTCGGAGGCCTCGGGTCGATCCCCGGCGCGTTCGCGGGCGGCCTGGTGATCGGCATCGTCCAGTCACTCACGCTGCTCGTGCTTCCCTTCCAGCTCCAGAACGTCGGCGTCTTCATCGCCTTCCTGCTCGTGCTCTATCTGCGCCCCCAGGGCCTGTTCGGCCAGCGCCTGCGCGCGGTTTAATGGATCACACATTGGGGGGCCCCGAAATGGCCCCCCAAACCCCCCCGCGCTCGTCACGTCCCGGCAAAGCCGGGATGCTCCTCGAACTCCTCCCGATCGCACTCGTCGTTCTGGCCGGCCTCGCGCTCACGCTCCTGCTCGGCGAGCGCTACCACCACCGCGTGCTTCAGCTCGTGTTCATCTGGGCGACGATGGGACTGGCCTGGAACATCATCAGCGGCTACGCAGGCCAGACCTCGTTCGGCCATCAGGCCTTCTTCGGTGTGGGCGCCTACGTGACGGTGCTGCTCGTCGTCACCTTCCGCCTCACGCCCTGGATCGGCCTCGTCGTCGGCATGCTGGCCGCGATGATGGCCGCCGTCCTCATCGGGTTCCCGACGTTCCGACTGGCCGGCATCTACTTCGCGCTCGCCACCCTCGCCTATCCGCTGATCCTGAGGATCCTGATGGACTTCCTGGGCTACCAGGAAGTCGCGATCCCGATGATGCGCACCCGCCCCGTCGCGTTCATGCAGTTCAGCGATCCCCGCGCCTACGACGTGCTCGCCCTGGGCGCGCTCGCCGCCACGCTCGTGCTCTCGCACTGGATCGAGACGTCGCGACTCGGCTACGCGCTCCGGGCCCTGAAGGAGAACGAGCAGGCCGCCGAGGCGATGGGCGTGGACACCTTCCGCGCGAAGATGTTCGCCTACGTCCTGAGCGCCGCCCCGGCGGCGGTCGCCGGCGTCATCTACACCCACGCGATCCTGTTCATCGTCACGCCCGAGGCGGTGTTCGGCGTGCTGGTGATCGTGCAGACGCTCGTGGTCTGCCTGGTCGGCGGGGTCGGCAGCAAGTGGGGGCCGATCATCGGCTCGGCGCTCATGGTGCCGCTGAGCGAGATGCTCGACGCGACGGTCGGCGACCGGCTGCCCGGCATTCAAGGCGTCGTGTACGGCGGCGCGCTGGTGCTGGTGATGATCTTCGCACCCGAGGGCATCTACTGGCGCTGGCAGACGATCGCGCGCCGGCGACGTGCGACTGACACGAGCGTAGAGTCGGCCACGGCGGTCGCGCCGACGCCGCGCATGGTGGCCGATGCTGCCGGCCGGCCGAGCGTGGAGCGCGGCGCGCCGCTCCTCGACGTCCGTGGCGTCTCGAAGGCCTTTCTCGGGCTTCACGCGCTCGACGACGTGAGCTTCACCGTCCGCGGTGGTGAGATCCTCGGCGTGATCGGGCCGAACGGGGCCGGCAAGACGACGCTCTTCAACGTGCTGAACGGCTTCCTCGCGCCCGACCGCGGCGACGTGCGGTATCGCGACGAGTCCGTCGCCGGGCTTCGTCCCAGCGCGATCTGCCGTCGCGGCGTCGGCCGGACCTTCCAGGTCGTGCGCGCGTTTCCCCACCTGACCGTGCTGGAGAACGCCATGGTCGGGGCGTTCGTTCGCGAGCGCGCGCCGGGGCCGGCGCGCGAGCGCGCGCAGGCGGCGCTGGCCGCGGTGGGCCTCGCCGCCCGTGCTGGCGTCGTGCCCGGCGGCCTCACCACGCTCGATCTCCGCTTGATGGAGCTCGCGCGATGCCTGGCCACCGCTCCCGAGCTCATCCTGCTCGACGAGCCGCTCGCGGGGCTCTCGCGCGACGGCGTCGACACGATGATGACGCTGGTCCGCCGCGTGCGCGACGCCGGCGTGACGGTGGTGATCATCGAGCACACGATGTACGCGGTCGTGCAGCTCGTGGATCGACTCGTCGTGCTCGATCACGGGCGCCGCGTCGCCGAGGGCCTCCCCGCCGACGTGGTCCGCGATCCCGCCGTCATCGAGGCCTATCTCGGCCAGCGCTGGCTGACTCGTTCCATGGGGGGCCCCGAGATGGCCCCCCATACCCCCCAACCCTCGGGGCGCCCCGGCGGAGCCGTGGCTCCCCTCGACGCATGCTGAAGCTTTCCCAGGTCGGCGTCGCGTACGGCGGGCTGCAAGCGGTGGGCGGTGTCTCGCTCGACGTCGCCGAGGGCGAGTTCGTGACGATCGTGGGACCGAACGGCGCCGGCAAGACGACGCTGATGAAGGCGGTCGGCGGCGGCGTGCCGCTCCAGTCCGGCCGCGTCGAGTATCGCGGCCAGGACATCAGCGGACTGCCGGCGCACGCCCGCGCCCGCCTCGGCATCGCGCACGTGCCGGAAGGCCGCAAGGTCTTCCCGTCGCTCACCGTGCTCGAGAACCTCGAGATGGGCTCGTATCGCGCCGAGGCGCGACGTCACCGCGTCGAGGGCCTCGAGACGGTCCTGGGCCTCTTCCCCGTCCTGCGTGAGCGCCGCCAGCAGCTCGCCGGCTCACTGTCCGGTGGCGAGCAGCAGATGCTGGCCATCGGCCGGGGCATCATGGCGCTGCCCGATCTCCTGCTGCTCGACGAGCCCTCGCAAGGCCTCGGACCGCGAATCGTGGAAGGCATCTTCGAAGCGATCGCCACGATCCGGCGCAGCCGTCCGGTGACGATCTTGCTCGTCGAGCAACGCGTGGTGGAGGCGCTCGAGTTGTGCGACCGCGGCTACGTGCTGGAGACGGGACGCGTCGTCCTCAGCGGCGACCGGCAGATGCTCCTGGCCGACCCCCGCGTGCAGCACGCGTATCTCGGGGCGTGAGGGAGGTTCTGATTGCCGACGCGGCTGCGGTCACGTGCGACTCGAGCGTCACTGGTCGGATACTCTTGCGTGGTCCGGTGCGGCGGTGGGATGCTGGCAGCACCGTGACGATGACGCCGCGTTACTGGAACATGTGGTGGACTTTGACGATGGCCGCAGCGGGACTGACACTGCTGGTCGTCCTCGAAGCTCTCGGAATTCTCCAGGACGTTGGCCTGGCGCGGGGCGTCGCCGGTGTGCTCCTGACCATCGTCTTCGGGCTCACCGCCTCGACACGCTCGTCACTCACGGGGTTCCGTGGTGACGTCGTGCCCAGGCTGGACCGCATCATCACGCTTCTCGAAGAACGGCTCCCGCCAACGACGACGTAGCGTCGAGCCACGCCGGCAGCGTCAACGCCCGCTGAACCGCGGCGTCCTCCCCTCGCGATGAGCGACCATGCCCTCGTCGATATCGTGGCTCCACTCGAGCGCGTGGCGGAGCGCGTCGGACAGCGTGCGGCCGCGGTGAACCCGGAGACCATGCGCGCGTTCATGATGCGCTTGGCCCCGCGGGTGGCGATCGGGCCGCTGGCGCCGATGCGGGCGGCGAGCGCACGCGCTTCGGGCAGCAAGCGCTCCTCGGGATGCACGGCGAGCACGAGCCCCAGCCGCTCCATCTCGCCGGCGTCGATCGTGCGGCCCGTGCAGATCAGCTCGAGGGCGCGGGCCCGGCCCACGATCGCCGGCAGGCGAACAGGACCGCCGGCGCCGGGAAAGCCACCCCACAGCGCCTCGGGCAGCGCGAACGTCGCGTGCGCGGCGGCCAGGCGGATGTCGCAGGCCAGCGACAGCTCGGCGGCGCCCGCGCGGGCGGCGCCGTTCAGCGCGGCGATCACGATCTGCGGGAGCGTCTCGATCGCGTCGTACAGGCGGTTGGCGAGGCGCACCATCTCGAGGATCTGCTCCTTGGTGTAGCTCGCCCGCACGGTCGGGTTGAGGATTCCCATCGAGAAGAACTCGCGGCCGCTGCCGGTGATGACGACGGCCTGGGCTTCGTCGTCGCCGCCGAGACGATCGACGACCTGCTGGAGGCCGAGCAGGACGTCGCGGGTGAGTCGGTTCTGATCCCCGGGCCGATCGAGCGTGATGGTGATGACGCGGTCAGCGCGCTCGACGCGTAGCTCGTCCGATCCCATGACAGCCTCCTGGAAGCACGGCGGTGAGCGTCTCGCGGCCCGGGCGGGCGGGGCGTCACCTACATATGCTTCGAGGCCGAGGCTGTCAACTCGCAGGGTGCGGCTTGCGGCGTCAGCTCAGACGACGGCTGCGTCCGGCTCCGCCACCCGCTTCAGCTCCTCGAGGGCGATCGTGCCGTCGATCACCTTCTGAAAGCCGTCCTGGAACAGCGAGCGGGCGCCGTCGCGGCGGGCGCAGGCGCGCAGCTCGGGGTCGCTGGCCCGGTCGTTGATCATCGTGCGCAGCTCTTCGGTGATCGGGATCATCTCGAAGATGGCCGTGCGCCCGACGACGCCGGTGCCGTTACAGGCCTTGCACCCGACCGCGCGATAAATCATCAGCGGTTCGGTCATGCCGGCCATCATCTGGGTCTCGGCGTCGGCCGCCGTCGCCTGCTTGCAGGCCGAGCACAGCCGGCGGACGAGCCGCTGGCTCACCACGGCGGACAGCGACGATGCGATGAGGTACCGGGGCACGTCCATGTCGGCCAGCCGCGTGATGGCGCCGACCGCGTCGTTGGTGTGGAGCGTCGCAAAGAGCAGGTGGCCGGTCAGCGACGCCTGCATGGCGATGCGGGCCGTGTCCACGTCGCGCACCTCGCCGACCAGGATGACGTCGGGATCCTGGCGCAGGACGGAGCGCAGGCAGGACGCGAAGGTGAGGCCGATCTTCTCGTGCACGGCGATCTGGGTGATCCCGTTCAGCTCGTACTCGATCGGGTCCTCGATCGTGACGATGTTGGTGGTCTCCGCCTTGATCGCGTTCAGGCAGGCGTAGATGGTCGAGGTCTTCCCACTGCCCGTCGGCCCGGTGACGAAGATCGCGCCCTGCGGCCGGCGCATGATCGACTGGAGCGTGGCCAGGTGATCGGCGGACAGGCCGCAGCTCGGCAGCGGGATGGACACGCCGTCGAGATCGAGGAGGCGCAGGACGAGCTTCTCGCCGTGCAGCGAGGGCACCGAGGACGCGCGGACATCGAGCGCACGACTGCCCCGGACGAGGTGGATGCGGCCGTCCTGCGGCAGGCGATGCTCGGCGATGTCGAGGTTCGCCATGATCTTGATGCGCGACAGCACCGCGGCCCGCTCACTGACCGAGATGGTCGTGGCGTGCTGCAGGAGCCCGTCGATACGGAAGCGCACCAGCAGGCCGTCGGTGGACGGCTGGAAGTGGATGTCGCTGGCGCGTCGTGCGATGGCCCGGTCGATCAAGTTGTCCACGAGGTCGGTCGCACTGAGCCGTGGAGCTGAAGGATTCCGGAACTCGGTAGCCGCCCCCCGACGAACGATCTCGAGCATCGTGACGGTACTCCTTTCGCGCAATTGCAGCTTGAGCAAGGTATGTCCTTCTATCTAGATGAGGCAATTTAACCCTGGGTATAGGTTTCTATATCCTCCGATATACGCGACGAACCATTCACCGCGAGTACACAGGTCGAGGCCCGTCAACCCGTCTGCCTCGAAAAAGCACGTCTCCACGCGGCGTTCGACGCCCCCTGAGCGACGTCGCGTCTTCGGGAGCCCAGGCCGTCACAACCGGGCGCGAGGCTCGGACGGTGAATGCGTTTCCGACACTCTTGTAAGTTTCCTCGACGCCCATTCGGCCGGTATCCGGCCGCAAGCGTGGGTTCTCACGGAAGTTTTTCTTACGGAGCGACTCCCCCAGGTGTCAGGAACTTCGACGGTGGTTCATCCGTACCATCACCGCCACGGCCGAAAACAGCCGTGCTCACGGTCACGCCGCCCGCGCCTCCGCCGCCTCCCCCGCCACTGCCGTCGGCGGACACTGTCGGCATCAAGGTCGCGGAGTACGTCGTCTCCAGCAAGATCCTGAACGTCCAGGCGACCAGCACCAGCACGAGCGCGACGCTAACCGTGTCCGTCACGTCGACGGGCGCCGCGATCGGGACGCTGACCAACAACGGTGGCGGCAAGTACACCGGTGCGTTCTCATGGCCGGTGAACCCGGCGAACGTCACCGTGAAGAGCAGCCTGGGAGGTGCGGCGAGCTCCGCGGTCAAGGCGAAATAGGCGAAATAGGGCTGGTTGACTTTCACCGCGACCCCGACCTAGAGTCCGATCACTCTGTCGAGGTGCGGGCCGTGAAGATCAACCGTCTCGAGGCGATTCTCGTCGAGGTGCCGCTCCGCCAGCCGGTCACGGGCGTTCACGGCCGCACCACGCTGCAGCGGAGCGTGCTCGCTCACGTCGTCGCCGACGACGGCCGCGAGGGCTGGGGCAACGTCGATCCGACTCCGGGTTACTCGAAGATCTCCGCCGACGGCGTCCAGGCGACGGTCGGGCGGCTCGCGCCTCGCGTCGTCGGCATGGACGCCTTCAACGTGCAGCGGCTGCTCGCCCGGATGGACGAGGACGCGGCGGCCGAGTCCGAAGCGAAGGCCGCCGTCGAGATGGCGGTGCTCGACCTCCAGGGCCGCGCGCTCGGCGTGCCCGTGCACACGCTGCTCGGCGGTGTCGTGCGCGACGAGGTGGGCCTCAACGCCTGGATCGGCGCCGTGGCGCCCGCCCAGGCGGCGCGCGAGGCCACGGCGTGGCTGGGCCGCGGCTTTCGGACGGCCAAGATCAAGGTCGCCGGCGCCACGGATGAAGGTATCGAGCGCGTCGCGGCGGTGCGCGCGGCGGTCGGTGATCGGCTGGCGCTCCGGGTCGACTTCAACGAGAGCCTGACGCTCGCCGAGTCGGCGCCGTTCATCCGTCGCCTCGAGCCCTATGCGCTCACGCTCGTCGAGCAGCCGATTCCCCGCGACGACATCGCGGGGCTCGCCGCCATTCGCCGCGCCATCTCGGTCCCGCTCATGGCCGACGAGAGCGTGACCGGCCCCGGCTCGCTCGTCGAGATCATCCGCCGCGAGGCGGCCGACATCGTGAAGCTCAAGGTGATGAAGCAGGGCGGCCTGCTGCGGACGCGGGCGATGCTCGAGTGCGCCGCGGCCGCTGGCCTCCGCGTCGTCATCGGTCACGGCTTCGGGCTCACGCTGTCGACGCTGGCCGAGGCGGCTGTGGCAGCGACGAGCACCGCCGTGCTCGACGGCTGCGAAGCGGTGGGGCCACTCAAGATGGCGGGCGACGTGGTGACGGAACCCGTGCGGCTCGACGCCGGTCGGTTGCGACTCCCGAGCTCACCGGGCCTCGGCGCCACCGTCGATCTCGATGCGCTCAAGCGCTACCGAGTGGCCTGAGCCGCCCGCCTCAACGGATCAGAGGAGACATCGCGATGAAGAACGGCTTCAAGGTCATGGACTCGGACCTCCACACGATGGAGCCCGACGGCCTCTGGGAGCGCTACCTCGACGAGCCGTTCAAGAAGCTCGCGCCGAAGTTCCTGCGCGGCACCGCCAACGCGCCGAACCAGCCCGTCATCAAGATCGGCGACCTCGAGCTCGGCGAGATGTCCAAGCGCGATCGCACCGCAGTCGTTGGTAAGGATCTGCAGCACCGCGCGTTCACGCGGCATCCGCACTACGAGGCGGCGCACGCGCGAGGCTACGATCCAGAGTCTCACGTGCAGGCCATGGACATCGAGGGCATCGACGTCGCCGTGCTCTACGGAACGCGCGGGCGTCAGGTGCAGATGCACGACGACCTCGATCCGCAGGTGGCGACCGCGCTGGCGCGCGCCCACAACGAGTGGACCTACGACTACTGCCAGCACAACCCGGCGCGGCTGAAGTTCGCCGCCCAGGTCGCCTTCCGCGACGTGCCCGGCGCGATCGCCGAGGCCCGGCGCGCGGTTCGCGAGCGCGGCGCCGTGGCCGTGATCGGCAACCCAAACCCGATTCACGGCCGCCACGTTCACGATCCCGAGATGGAGCCGCTGTGGAGCGCCATCGAGGAGCTCGGCGTGCCCGTCGGCTTCCATCCGACCGGGCAGTCCTCACTGCAGGACGACATCGCGCGGCGGTATCTCGACACGCCCAACGGCCGCGTGATCGGCGTGGCCGGCCGGAATCCCATCGAGCTGATGATGGCGTTCGGCAGCATGGCCGCCGGCGGGGTGCTCGAGCGCCATCCGCGGCTGCGCTGCGCGTTTCTCGAAGGGACGTGTGGCTGGCTGCCCTGGTATCTCTGGCGGCTCGACGAGGCGTGGGAAAAGTTTGGCCCCGGCTCCGAGGTCCAGATCTCCCAGCTCCCGAGCCAGTACTTCTTCCGCCAGTGCTTCATCGCCACCGACGCCGACGAGAAGCCGCTGCGTCAGGTCATCGAGGCGATCGGCGACGACAACATCGTCGTCTCGACCGACTACCCGCACTCCGACGGGCTCTTCCCCGTCGCCATCGAGGAGTTCGTGCACCTGGAGGGCGTGTCCGAGAAGTCGAAGGCCAAGATCCTCTGGGACAACTGCGCGCGGCTCTACAACCTGACCGGGGTCAAGTAGCGAGCGCGCGCCCCCGGCGGTTCAGTTCGCCGCGTACGGCGACGACGCGGGCAGCGGCAGCACCGGCTCGTGGTGCTGGAGGCTCTTCGGCCACACGACGTGCGCCTTGTCGTCGATGTACTGCACGATGACGGGGAACGCGCGGTCGTTCTGGCCGGCCATGGCGCCGTCGCCGAGGAAGTGGACGCCGAACCCCAGCATGGTCCCGCCCTCCGACAGATCGACCTCGAGCGCGGCCTTGCGGAGCGCGTCGGCGTCGATGCCGCCGTACTTCTTGATGGCCCGGGGCAGGACCTCGCTCATGAACACGTAGGTGTTGCTGGCGGCCATGCCCACGTGGGCCGACTTGATCGCCGCGCTCGGCCGCGCCTTCTCGTATTCGTCGCCCACCATCTTGATCACCGGCAGCAGCTCGGGCCGAAGCGCCTTCTCGTTGGCGAGCCAGATCGAGATCGGGTCGACGTTGAAGATGAAGTTGACGTCCTTGCCCACCGCCTCCTTGAGCCGGTCGTACACGCCGTAGCCGGCGCCGTGGCCCACGATCGCGCTGAGCTTCAGGCCCTGCTCGCGGGCCTGGCGGAGGAACAGGACGATGTCGGGGTTGTAGCCGGTGTGGAACAGCACGTCGGGCCGGACGCGCTTGAGCTTGATCACGAGCGACGAGAGATACGGCGAGGTGGCCGCATAGCCTTCCTTGAGCACGAGGTTGAAGCCGGCCTTGCGCGCGCCCTCCTCGTTGCCCTTGGCCACGTCGATCCCGTAGGCGCCGTCCTCGTGGATGATGGCGACCTTGACGTCCTTCGGGTCCTTCTTGAGCTTCTCCTTCGCGTTCTTGGCGATGAAGTCCATGGACATCATCCCGAACTGACGCCCGCTCGGCTGCGCGCGGAACACGTACTTGAGGTTCCGGTTCTCGAGCACGGCCGAGGAGATGCAGGAGGTGATCCACATGAACTTCTTGAGCTGCTCGACGCGGACGGCCACCGGCACGCACTGGGCCGACGAGTAGAAGCCGAGCAGCATGTCGACCTTCTCCTGCTCGACCAGCCGCACCGCCTCGTTGATGGCCACGTCCGGCTTGCTCTGGGCGTCCGCGTAGACCGCTTCGATCTGGTAGCCCTCGACGCCACCCTTCTTCGCGAAGTGGTCGATCATGATCTTCGCGCCGAGGGCGTGCAGGTCCGATCCGCCGCCGGCCAGCGGCCCGCTGTAGTCGTACACGACGCCGATCTTGAGCTTCTTCGCCTGAGCGAGGGCCTCGGGCGCGAGTGCGGCGCCCGCGACGAGCATGACGGCAACGAGCACACGCATGATCATGTCAGCCCCCCTTGGTGGAGCGCATTACAAGGAAGCGGTGCGCCCTTGTCAAGAGCGGCCGGCCGAGGTACGGTCGGAGCCTCTTCGGAGGAGCCATCCTATGAACTCAGTCGTGTTGCTCGTTCTTCTCAGCCTCGGCCTGAGCCTTGGCGCGGCGATGCCGGCCTGGGCGCAGTCGAAGTCGGAGCTGGTGATCGCGCTGTCGAGCTTCTCGGCCGAGACGGTCGACCCGGCGCTCCAGGGCCACAACGTGAAGTACTACCTGTCGCTCATGTTCGACTATCTCGTCGGCACGACCACCGACGGCCAGCCCTCGCAGGCCGGCGGGCTGGCCAGCAAATGGGAGAACTCGGCCGACCACCGGCGGTGGACGTTCCACCTCCGCAAGGGCGTGAAGTTCCACAACGGCGACGAGATGACCTCGGAGGACGTGAAGTTCAG
>Ga0134080_10000555_pt1 | contig 12416 bp, 8 predicted proteins | sample 15_taG_9_FD_94469 | JGI IMG/M metagenome (GOLD analysis project Ga0134080, IMG submission 94469) | Grasslands soil microbial communities from the Angelo Coastal Reserve, California, USA - 15_D_Met_40cm_2_24_1 metaG | ecosystem: Environmental > Terrestrial > Soil > Grasslands ...
ACCCCCCGCAGCGCTTCGATGACCTGGCCCGCACTCTCCTCGCGCTTGCCGTTGTTCCAGTCCACGTGGGGGACCGCGCCGAGAATCGCGAGCCCCATGCGCTGCGTGACGTGGTCGGGGTGATGCACGTGACGGTCGGCGTGATCGAGCAGCACCGCCCCACCCACACCCAGCCCGAGACCGCCGATCATCGCCAGGGCGATCAGGATCGGTCCGAGACTGCCGGCGGGCACCTGCGGCACCGCGGCGCGGTCCAACACGCGGACGTCGGACAGGCTGCTGACCTCGGCCAGCCGGGCTTCCTCGTAGCGCCGCTGCAGGTTGACCACCGCCTGCTCGGCGAGGGTCACGGTGCGCTGCAGCCGCGTCTCTTCCACCGCGAGCGGCGGGATCTTCCGCAGGTCCGCTGCCCCAGCATCCACCCGTTCGCCGAGTTGCTGCTCGCGTACCCGCAGCTCGGCCGCGAGCGCCCCCGCTAGCGCGGGGATCGTCTGCCGCTCCAACCCCGCCACCTCCGCCGCTACGCGCCGGACCGCCGGGCTGGCGTCGGTGTAGTGCGCGCGCAGGGTGCGCAGGTCCGCCTGCTTCGCGCTGAGGTCGCGCAGCGCCTGCGCCAGCTCCGTGGAACGCTGCACCGAGCCGACCATCCCTAGCGCATCCACCGCGAGCGCGGAGTCCGCGCCCTGCGCGAGCACTCGCTCGATCGTCGCGCGGTCGCGCCGGGCCTCCTCGCGGCTCACCTTCACGTCGAGCAGTCCCGCGAACATGGGGTCTCGCTGGTACTGCAGGTTGGGAGTGACCGACGCGCCCTCCTGGCTGGCGTACGCGGTCACCGCGCGAACACGGAAGATGCGCAAGGAGTCCTCGGTCTGACCCAGGCGCACCTGCGCCTGCGCCAGTTGCGTCCCCAGAATCCGGCTGAGCTCGGTGAGCTTCTCGCGCTTCAGGCCTGCCGCGACCTCCACGAACCGGTCTGCCACGGCATTCACCGTGGCAGTGACGAGTGCGGGATTGGGCCCGCCGAGCTCCATGCGCAGGAAGTTGCCGTCCAGATCCGCGCTGACCTTGAGCTCCTTGGCGAGGCGCCCTGTCGCCTCGTACGGGGCCGTCACGGTGAACTCCACCCGACGACCCGCCGTCAACACGCTGGCTGGCGGCACCCAGGCGAACCCGTTCGCGGCGCCGACCGAGTCCCCCACCGACCCCTCTTGCGCCACAGCCTCGCGCCCGTGCGCCGTCAGCGTGAAGCGCTGGCCCTTAGCGTCCACGTCGAGCCGGTACGTGCCGGGCAGGACCGGCTCCTTGATGCCGAAGCCGCGCAGGGCATCGGAATCGCCGGGCTCGACCGGGGCCACGTACAGGTGCAGCCCGCGCACCACGTCGTCGAGCACCGCGTACGACTGCAGCAGGTCCATCCAGCCTGAAGAGATGGGTAGCTGGCCCGACCAGATGGGCCCTTCATCCCGAGCGGGCCGGATGGGCACTTGCACCCATACCGTGGCGCGTGCGACGTAGGTCGGCGTGCTACGAATGGCGATAAACACACCGAGCGCCGTGCAGCCCAGGGTGGCGCCGAGCACCACCCACTTGAAGCGCAGCGCGGCGTCGAGATAGCGCTGCCACTCGGGTGCGGGACGCGGGCCTGTGGGAGGGAGGGTCCACGGGGCCACGCCCGTCCCTGGCGTGGCCGGGGTCCGGGCGATGCGATTGGGCTCGAGTGACAGCGGTTCAGTCGACAGCTCGGCGCGCATATCCTGTAGCGGGACTCCTTTTCACACACGGGGGCGGCGTTTAGCCCACCCAGCACCGCAAGCTCGGTACCGCGGCGATGCGCCGCCCGCCCGGCGCAACTCCTTTCAGCCCAAAACGATCAGACCCGGCCGTCCGGTGCGCCCGGTCCATGCGCGCGTGATCTGTAACAGGGTTGCGACAATTTGGTTCAGTTCCAGCCCGAGCACCTCCCGTTTATCCGGCTGCTCCCGAAGGTCGACCGCCGCCAGTTGACCGGCGGCGTCGGTGGTCAGGCGGGCGACTCGGCCGTCGCCCCCGACGCGCGGACGTGACTGGGGCGCGCGTGCGCCGCCAGCGGCAGCGGCCCGGCCGCGCGCTTCACGCGCTTCACGCGCTTCTCGACCTCCTGAGTGCACACCGGCTCCGGTGCGCCCGCCAGGATCGCGGACAGCGCGTCGCGGTGCTCGAGGCACCACGCCACCGTGCGGCGGATCCCTTCGTCGATGTCGACCGACGGCTCGAAGCCGAGCAGCTGGCGCGCCTTTTCCATGTGCGGCACGCGGATGTCGATATCGGAGTAATTCACCTCCACGAAACGGATCTTCGATGGCGAGCCGGTGATGTTCAGCACGCGCCTCGCAAGCTCATAGATCGTGAGCGTGTTGCGCGGATTGCCAAGGTTGAAATCCTCGCCCACGGCATCCGGGCGCACCAGCGCCGCCAGCACCCCGTTCACCAGGTCGTCGATATAGCACCAGGAGCGGATCTGGTCGCCGGCACCGTGCACCACCAGGTCCTCGTGCCGCAGGGCGCTCAGCACGAACCGCAGCATGGCGTGGTCACCGGTCCGGCCGGGGCCGAACACATTGAACGGACGGATCGTGACGGTGGGGAGTCCCGTCTCGCGGTGGTAGCACTGCAACAGATGCTCGCCCACCAGCTTCGAGATGGAGTAGGACCAGCGCGTCTCCTGCACTGGCCCGATCGACGTGGACATGCACTCCTGCACCCGGAAGGAGTTGATCCCGAACACCTCGCTCGTCGAGAAGTACACGATACGCGGCAACACCGGCAGGTGCTCCACCGCTCGCAGCAGCGTGAGGGTCCCGAGAAAGTTCGTCTCGATCGTCTCCCGCGGGTGGGCGCGCACCTTGTTGACCCCGACGATCGCCGCGAGATGGATGACGCTGTCGACTCCCTCCACGGCGCGCGGCACGGCCTCCGGGTCGAGGATGTCACCGAGCATGACACGCACACCGTCATGACCGTTGCGGCCGCTCAACACCCAGCTCGAGCCGCTCAGCTTTTGGTCGAAGATCACGACGTCGTTCTCGGCGCAGAGCCGATGGGTGAGGGCGGTGCCGATGAATCCGGTCCCTCCGGTGATGAGGATGCGCTGACCGCGCGGCATCAGGGCCGACGGGGCACCGATCGACCTCGTGTGCTTCATCGAGTTCTCCTTAATCGCAGGGATGCAATGACCGCCGCGCCAAGAGCCGCGAACGGCAGGGGCTCGATGAGGTCTATTACAAGTTCGGGGCCGACGTGCGACGCCGCGGCGCGGCGCGGCAGCCGCTTGCCGGACCATGAGTTACCGCCGGGCCCCCAACGTCGGCGACGCTGCGCGCGCGGCGCTGCAGTTACAGCTTGTCAGCGTAGCGCACGCCGCTGCCCGGTTGCCGCGCGCCGAGCGCCACCTGTCGCAGTCCTCCCGCGCATCTGTGGCTCGCGCGTGGCAAAGCGGGCCCTGCTGGAGCGGGCGGGCGGCACCTAAGTCGTTACCACTCCGCGCGCAGCGCGCACCCTTGCCTGCGCACGCGACCTGCGTACCCGCCGCGGCGGCGCTCCTATCCCGCGCCCCCTAAGGAGCCGAACCATGACGGTCAGCCCTCCACCCACCCGACGAACCGCGTTTCTTCCCTTCTCGCCGCCGCTGATCGGCGAAGAAGAGATCGCCGAGGTAGTGGACACGCTGCGCTCGAACTGGATCACCACCGGCCCGAAGACCAAGCGGTTCGAGACGGATTTCGCCGCCGCCGTGCGGGCGCCCGGCGCCCTGGCGCTCAACTCCTGCACTGCCGCCCTCCACACCGCGCTCGTGACCCTGGGGATCGGCCCGGGCGACGAAGTGATCACGACACCCACGACGTTCGTGGCCTCGGTGAACGTGATCGAGCACGTCGGCGCGCGCCCGGTGCTCGCGGACGTCACCGCGGACACGCTCAACATCGACCCGGAGCGCGTGGCGGCGGCGATCTCGCCGCGCACCCGCGCCATCATCCCGGTCCACTTCGCCGGTCATCCCGTGGACCTCGACGCCCTCGGTACGCTGGCCGAGGCGCGCCGTCTCGTCCTGGTCGAAGACGCGGCGCACGCCATCCCGGCGACCTACAAGGGGCGGCCCGTAGGCTCCGGAGCGAACCCGGTGGCCTTCAGCTTCTACGCGACGAAGAACCTGACCACGGGGGAAGGTGGGATGCTCACCGGGGATCCCGACTTCCTCGCGCGGGCGCGGGTCGTGAGCCTGCACGGGATGAGCCGGGACGCATGGAAGCGCTACGACAAGGGCGGGAGCTGGTTCTACGAAGTGGTGCTGCCGGGCTTCAAGTACAACATGACCGACATCCAGGCGGCGCTCGGCCTCTGGCAGTTGCGCAAGCTCGCGCACCACCAGAAGCGACGGCACGCCGTCGTGTCGCAATACGACGAAGGGTTCGCCGACGATCCCGCCCTCGAGCGGCCCGTGGCACGTCGAGACGTTGAGCACGCGTGGCACTTGTACGTGCTGCGCCTGCGCACCGACGCGCTCCGCATCGACCGCGACCGGTTCATCGCGGAGCTCGCGGAGCGCAACATCGGCACGTCGGTCCACTTCATTCCGATCCACCTGCACCCGTACTACCGTGATCGGTACGGCTATGCGCCAGAGCACTTCCCGGTCGCCTACGAGAACTACCGGCGGATGCTCAGCCTGCCGCTGAATCCGGGACTCACCGACCAGGACGTGGCGGACGTGATCGAGGCGGTCCGGGACGTCACCCGGAGATTCCGACGCTGATGGCCCGTCCTCCGATCCCCGCCGACCGTGCACCGCGCCGCATCCGTCGCGCCGCCCGCGGCGCCAGCACCCGATATGCCGGCCTGCGCATCGGCTGGATCGGGTTCCATGGCGAAGGTGTGCCCACGCTGGAGGCGCTGGTCACCCACGGCGTGCCCATCGAGGCCGTCTTCACGTTGAGTCCCGCGCACGCCGCCAAGCGCAGCGCCGCCGCCGACTACGTCTCCCTGTGTCGCCGCCTCAGCCTGCCGCTGTATGAGGTTGCCGACATCAACGCCCCGGACGCGGTCGCTCGCCTGCGGAGCTTGTCGCTCGACATCATCTTCGCCGTGGGCTGGAGCCAGATCCTTCGGCCCGAGACGCTGCGGACGGCGCGCATCGGCGTGATCGGCGCGCACGCCTCGCTGCTGCCCCGCAACCGCGGGAGCGCTCCGGTCAATTGGGCGCTCATCGGCGGTGAGTCTCAGGGCGGCAACACGCTCATGTGGCTCGCCGAGGGCGTCGACGCCGGCGAGATCATCGACCAGACCGCGTTTCCGATCACCCGATACGACAGCTGCGCCACGTTGTACGACCGCGTCGCGGCATCCAACCGCGAGATGATCCTGCGCGTCTTGCCGCAGCTCCTCGCCGGACAGCGGCCGGGTCGACCGCAGCCGCACGTCGACGAGCCGGTCCTGCCACGGCGCCGCCCGGCCGACGGAAAGATCGATTGGACGAAAGGCAGCGAAACACTCTACAACTTCGTGCGCGCCCTGACGCAGCCCTATCCCGGTGCGTTCAGTTGGCTCGAGGGTCGGCGGTGGCGCATCTGGCAGGTCGCCCTCCTTCCCGACGCCCGGGGGCTCGCTGGGCAGCCCGGCGAGGTGCTCGGGCCGGTGGTCAGCCCTGTGGAGGGCGCCTGCGGGCAGCTCGTGGCATGTGGCACGGGGACCATGCTGCTGCTCGAGCTCGAGGCCGAGGACGGCCAGGTGCTCAAGGGGCGCGACCTCGCCCAACGGGAGTGGACCGGAAAGGTCTGGACTGATGCCTAAGCGGATCCTGGTGGTCGCGGCGCATCCCGACGACGAGCTGCTGGGATGCGGCGGCACCGTCGCGCTTCACGCCCGCGCGGGCGATTGCGTCACCGCCGTCATCGTGTGCGAAGGGGAGTCGCTGCGGTACGGCCCGAACGGCGTCGGCCAGCCCGAGCATACCCGTCGCGCCGCGCAGACGCTGGGCGTCCAGGATGTCCGCAGTCTCGGGTTCCCGGACCAGAAGCTCGACACCTTTCCCCTGACCGAGATCATCACGCCGCTCGAGGAGATCGTGCGCCAGATTCGGCCCGAGATCGTCTACTGCCAGTTCGGAGGCGATGCGAATCGCGATCACGAGATCCTGTTCCGCGCACTCCTCGTCGCCACCCGGCCGATCGAGCAGTGCATCGAGGCGGTCTACGCGTTCGACACTGCCAGCAGCACCGAATGAGGGTACCCACGCAGCTTCGTCCCGGATACGTGGGTCGAGATCACCGACACGCTCGAGCAAAAGATCGCGGCCATGGCGTGCTACGAGAGCGAAGTGCGGCCCTACCCGCATCCCCGCTCGCTCCAGGCGCTGCGCCATCGCGCATGGTCCTGGGGCAACCAACACTGTTTGCAAGCCGCCGAGGTGTTCGTCACCGTCCGGCGGACGCTGCGCAATGGCAAGACGCCTAGTTGACATCGCGCTCGCCAGCGTGGGGCTGTTGGTCGCGGCGCCGCTGCTCGCCCTGGCCGCGGTGGGCATCCACCTGGCGAGCTCCGGACCCACGCTGTACCGTGCAGCGCGCGTGGGGCGGCACGGCCGGGTGTTCACGATGTTCAAGCTGCGGACGATGCACGTCGACCAGGGTCGCTCCCCGAGCTCCATCACGGCGCACGGGGACCCGCGCGTCTTCTGGTTCGGCGCGTGGCTGCGCGCGTCCAAGATCGACGAGCTTCCCGAGCTGTTCAACGTCGTTCGGGGCGACATGTCGATCGTCGGCCCGCGTCCGGAGGTGCCGGACATCGTCCAGCGGCACTACACCCCGCTCCAACGGCAGACGCTCGACGTGCGCCCGGGCCTCGCGAGCCCCGGCAGCATCTACAACTACACGCACGGCGAAGCGTTGCTCACGCCCGACGACCCGGAGCGGCATTACGTCGAGCGGCTCCTGCCGGTCAAGCTCGCGCTCGACCTCGTGTACCTGCGCCACGCCTCGTGGCGCTACGACGCGCGCGTGGTGGGCCGCACCCTGTGGACGGTCGCGGGCACGGTGCTCGGCCGCCATCGCTTTCCCGATCCGCCCGAGATGGCGGCGGCCCGTGCCCTGCTCGGCGCGGAGTCGGCCAGCGCCCAACCAGCCAGCACGATCCCCGGCAATGGCTGAGCGAGCCGCCGCGGCAGCCCGCGCGCCGGCCGTCCCGCTGACCCGCCGTGCGTCCCTCAACGTCGTCGCGTTCGCCGTCGACTTCGGCGCGAAGACCGTCGTGGGCCTCGTCATCACGCCGCTGCTGGTGAGTCGCCTCGGGACCACGCTGTACGGCACGTGGGAGATGCTCGAGCGGCTCGCCGGCTACATCGCGGCCGCGGCAGGGCGTCCGGCCGATGCCCTCCGACTGCTCGTTGCCAATCGCGGCGCCGTCGCCGACGGGGCGACCCAGCGACGGGCGCTCGGCGCCGCGGTCGTGGTTTGGCTCGTCTTCCTGCCGCTCGCCGCGGCGGCGAGCGCGGTCGGGGCGTGGTATGCACCGGCCATCACAGGCGCGGCTCCCGATCTGCACGGCACCATCCGGCTGAGTGCGGCGTTGCTGTTCGCCGCCGTGACGTTCGGGAGTCTGCTCGCCATTCCCGAAGCGGCCCTGTACGGGATGAACCTAGGCTACCGGCGGCTGGAGCTGCAGGCGGCCGTGAACCTCGTGGGAGGCGTCCTCACCGCTGGCGCGATCTGGGCTGGCCTGGGTCTCGCCGGCGTCGCCGGCGCGCAGCTTGGGCTCGCCGCGGTGGGCGGTCTGTGTTTCTGGTGGCTCGCCCGCACCTATGTGACGTGGTTCGGGGCGGCGCGTCCCTCGTCTGCTGAGACGCGTAAGGTGGTCGGTCTCTCCGCCTGGCTCTCCGGCGGGGACGTGATCGCGAAGCTGCTGCTCGCGAGCGATGTGCTCATCCTGGGCGCCCTGGTGTCCCCCGCCGCCGTGGCGACCTACGTCCTGACCGCGTACGCACCGCGCGCCGCGGTCGCGATCCACGGATCCGCGGTCGGTGCGGCGATGCCGGGACTGGGTGGGCTGATCGGCGAGGGGCAGTACGCGCGCGCGGCGCTCGTGCGACGCGAGCTCATGGCCCTCACCTGGCTGTTCGCGACCGCGGTCGGGGCGACGATCCTCCTGTGGAATCGGTCGTTCGTCACGCTGTGGGTCGGCCGCACGCACTACGGCGGCGCCTGGGTCGACCTGCTGATCGTCCTCATAGCATTCCAGACCGTGTTCATCCGCGCCGATGCGTACATCATCGACGCGGCACTCCGGTCCTGGCTGCGGGTCGTGGTCAGCGCGGCCGCTGTCGTGCTGACGGTTACCCTGGCTATCCTGTTGACCCGGGCCTTCGGCCTCGTGGGGCTTTGCCTCGGCTTGCTCGCGGGACGCCTGACCCAAACCGTCGCCTATCCACTGCTCGCGGCGCGGTGTGTGGGCGGCATGAGCGGAGCGGCGCCCGCCGCGCTGGCCCGGGCGGCCGCCGTGACCGGCCTCCTGTTCGCGGGCACGGCCTACGTTGGCCACGGGCTCGTCGCCTCGAGCTGGATCGTCTGGGGGACCGGGGTAGCGGCGAGTCTCGCGCTGGCGGCGGCCCTCGCGTTCGCGGCCGGCCTGTCGCGCGCATCGCGCGATGCGGTGGTCCGCCGGACCGCCGAAGTCCTGCGCTATCCTCGGGCGCTACTGTGACGCGGCGCGCTGCGGAGCCCTGGCTCACGTACCGGGAGGTGACCCGGCTCCCGAGACTCGCCTGGCTCGCCTCGGCCGACCCGGCGACCGGGGAGACGCTCGTCTACCACGGCGCTTCAGTGGAGCGGCGCGACGGGTGGATGGTCGAAGGTGTGTGGGACGACGCGTTCGAGCGCGGCGACTTTCACCGCAGCGACCACTTCTTCGGCACGGGCATCCGCGTCGCGCAAGGCCGCGTCCACTTCGTACCCGCGAGCAGCCCCATCGGCCGCTTGCTCCACTGCACCTACCGGGAGCGCGTGCTGGTCTCGAACAGCCTCGCGCTGCTGCTCGCGTTCACGGGGGCGGAGCTCGATCCCGCGCACGACTACCGACGCGAGACCTATGCGATCCGGCAGGGCGTCGGAGCATACCCGCGGGAGTTCGTCGTCGCCCATCCGGAGATCGCCGCGTTCCGGCAGCTGTTCGACGAGGTCCTGGTGCTCGGAGACGGCGAGCCGGCGTGCGTGTCGCTCCGGACGACGCAGCCGATCCCCTCGTACGCCGCCTACCGAGCGCTGGTCGCGGATGCGCTCGGCCGGTTGCGCGTGAACTGGACCAGCGCGGAGCGGCGCGTCCCGATGACGCCGCTCGCGACCATCTCCTCGGGTTACGACTCCGCGGCCGCCGCCGTGCTCGTCAAGGAGCTGGGCGTCGAGACGTGCTTCACCGCGCGGCGCTCCAACACCCACATGCCGCGCTGGCTGAGTCCCCGCGCGGCGATCGACGATGGCAAGCCGATCGCCGACCGGCTGGGGCTTCGAACGATCTACCTCGACCGGTCCCGTTCCCGCCTGACGGACGATGAGCTGTTCTTTTTGGCGCCGGGGTGCGCCCCGACGTCGCTCGCCCTGCACTCGCTCGCCCGCGACGTTGAGCGGCGCGGCACCGTCGCAGTGTTGTTCACGGGTTTTCTGGGCGACGAAGTGTGGGACAGGAACCCGTGGGAGAAGGCGTACCAGCGCGCCGGCATCCTCCGGGGCGACACGACCGCGCTCATGCTGTCGGAGATTCGGCTCAAGAGCGGCTTCATCAACGTCGCGGTGCCCTCACTGGGCGCGCGCAACCTGCGCGATCTGGAAGCGCTCGCCGACGCGCCGGAAATGGCGCCCTGGCGCCTCGGCACGAGCTACGACCGGCCCGTCGCCCGGCGCATCCTCGACGATGCTGGGATTCCCAGCCGGCTGTTCGGCCAGCGCAAGAAGGCGGTCGTCGACACCAACGCGTACCCCGTCAACCGGGCGCTGCGAGCCGAATTCTTCCGGTACGTGCGGACCCGTTGCGGCTGCTCCGGTGCGTTCGTCTACCTGCACGATCGCGTGAACCGGCTGGCCTTTCCCTTCTATCGCGGCTATCACCTGCTGCGCCGGCGGCTCTGGGGTACCGAGCCTCCGGACACGCCGCGCGCGTTCTTCTGGAAACGATTCGACTTCGGGTACCTGACGTTCACCTGGGCTGCACACACACTGAGCGCGCGCCTGAGGGCGGCGTTGCGGGAGGCGAAGGTCGCCCCCGCGTCGGCGCCCGCGGCCAGCCGCGCGCTCGCCACGGGACGGTAAGGATGCGGTTTTCCTACACGGTCATGCACGCCTGGCCCCCGCTGGCCTGGCTCGCCCACTGTCCCCGCGACGGCGCACGGTGCGCGGTATTCCACGGCTCCGCGGTCGAGGCCACGGACGACTGGTTCTGCGAGGCCGTCTGGGACGGCGCCTTCGCGGCGGGCGACTTCGACCGCACCGACGTCGTCTTCGGCTCGGGCGGGCGCTTGCGCGACGGCCGGGTCACCTTCGTCTCATCGGGATCAACCGTGGACCGGCTCCACTCGCTCGAAACGTCGGACGCGGCGTGGGTCTCGAACTCGCTCCCGTGCCTGCTCTCGATGGTCGGCGGCGCGGTCGATCCGACCTATCCCGGCTACTTCCCCGATTTCAAGTCGATCAGTCGCGGCCTGAGCCGCTACGCGCGCGGCCTGGCCACGTCGGCGGGCATCGTGCGCATCACCTACTTCCACAACCTCACCTGGGACCACGGTCGGTTGGGCGAGGCGCCCAAGCCGAGCGCCGAGCGTCCGCTGGCGACCTTCACGGCATACCGGGACTTTCTCAAGCGGACCATCGCCGGGCTGGTCGAGAACATGACAGCACGGGACCGGGCCGGTTCGCTCCGGCTGCTGGGCACGATCTCCTCCGGGTACGATTCCGCCACGGCCGCCGCGTTGGCGCGCCCCTACGGCCTCACGGAGGCGGTCTCGTTCGGCAGCTCGTCGAGCGGCGACCCCGACAGCGGTGAACTGATCGCCGACGCGCTCGGCGTGCGCCTCACCATCTTCGCCCGCCACGCGTGGCGCGCAGCGACCTTCCCAGAAGTCCCGTTCGTCGCGTCGGACGCGAAGGGCGAGGATGTCTATTTCAAGGGGGCCGAGGCCCAGCTGGGGGGACGCGTCCTGTTGACCGGGTTCCACGGCGACCGCGTGTGGGACAAGCGCGCTGCGACCAACGAAGACCTCGTGCGGGGGGACCAATCCGGCCTCTCGCTCTCCGAGTACCGCCTCTGGGTGGGGTTCCTGCACTGCCCCCTCCCCTTTGCCGGAGTGCGCCAGGCGCGCGCCATCGGCGCGATCAGCCGCTCGCGCGACATGGCTCCTTGGGATAGCGGTGGGCATTACAGTCGCCCCATCTGCCGGCGCATCCTCGAGGAGGCGGGAGTCCCCCGCGACGCGTTCGGGCGTTGGAAGAAGACCGCATCGGTGCTCTTCTTCGCGCAGGAGGGGTTCCTCTCTCCGGCGTCACTGGTTGACTACCGGACTTGGCTGGATCACCATGCCCCCGAGTGGCACCGCCGCGGGCTCGTACCGCCGACGCTTTCCGCCGACGACCCTGATCCATGGCGCGGCCCGCGCCACGCCACGGCGCGCCTGCTCGAAGGCCTCGCCCACATGGCGCCGCGGCGCCTCTGGTACCTGCGCTCCGCGGCGCAGCGTATCGTGATATTGGGCCGGCGGGAACGGTTGTTTCGCCATCTCTTCCCCTGGGCCCTGGAGCGGGCGAAGCAGCGCTACGCCGCGACCGTGGCCCTCGAGCCGCCGCCACAGCCGCCTGCCCCTCTCGCCGCCGGGCTGCCCGGCTAGCGGGCCTCAGGGGCGTGGTTGCGCGCCGTGAAGCTCGACGAGTTGCCGCAGCTGTTCACCGTGCGCGGTACCACAGGACGCTCGGCCGCGAGACACTGCGGGCGCGGCGTGGGCGCAACGTACCAGCACCGGGCTGTAAGACTACTGCTACAAGATGACTTCGCCTCGCCGTACCCGCGTCGGTAACAGCATGCATCGGCGGCGGTTACCGTTCGCTCTCGAGGCACGGCTCGTGCCCGTCAGCGCAGTATGCCCCGCGCTCCCGTCGCTGTGCTTGTCGCCGTTGCCGCCATCCTGGTCGTGTCCACCTGTCGCGACGATCAGTCATCCAAGTCGCTCACGCAGCCGACGAGCCTCGCGCCCCCGAGCTTCGCCACCGGCACCGGCCCCGTCACGTTGGTGGGTGCGTGGAACATCGCCAAGTGCGGTCAGCTCGGCGCCGCGGCGACGGCCAGCCTGCTCGACTCGATTCCGGGCACCGTCTTCGCCGACGGCGACAACGCCTACGACAACGGCACCGCCA
>Ga0134080_10000566_pt1 | contig 12289 bp, 13 predicted proteins | sample 15_taG_9_FD_94469 | JGI IMG/M metagenome (GOLD analysis project Ga0134080, IMG submission 94469) | Grasslands soil microbial communities from the Angelo Coastal Reserve, California, USA - 15_D_Met_40cm_2_24_1 metaG | ecosystem: Environmental > Terrestrial > Soil > Grasslands ...
AAGGAGCGTGGGCCGCGCATGAACGAGGCGATCGAGGCGGTGTGCGCGCTGTGGGCGGGCGACCACGTCACCTACACGGGCAAGTTCTATCGCTTCGAGAACCTGACCATCGACCCCAAGCCCGCGCAGAAGCCGCACCCGCCGATCTGGATCGGCGGCGGCACGCAGCCCTCCGAGAAGGTCTACGGCCAGACGGTGCCGAACATCGATCCCGTGCTCCGGCGCATCGCGAAGTACGCCGACACCTGGGTGCCGCACTCCTCGGCGACGCCGGAGATGGTGAAGGGCGACTGGGACAAGGTGCAGCGCTTCGCGCGCGAGGCGGGGCGCGATCCGGCGAAGATCGGCCGCGTGTACTCCAACTTCGTCTGGGTCCTCGAGAAGGGCGAGAAGCCGGAGTCGGCGATCCCGCACTTCTCCGTCTACTCCGGCATGGACCTCGACTACTGGAAGACCTATTACCTGCTCGGCACCGCCGAGGAGGTGGCCGAGCGCATCAGCGCGCGCATCGCCGCGCTGGACCACGGCGTGGACTGGATCGTGCTCAATCCACTGAACTGGGGGCTCGAGCAACTGGAGCTGATCGCGGCCGAGGTGCTGCCCCGCGTGAAGGGCGGATCCTGATCCGTTACACCGGCGCGCGCGTCAAACGGGTCGAGGACCCGCGGCTGCTCCGCGGCCGCGGGCGCTACGTGGACGATCTCGTGCTCCCGCGCCTGCTCCACGTGGCGTTCGTGCGCAGCCCGCATGCCCACGCCGTCGTGCGCCGCCTCGACCCGAAAGCGGCGCAGGCGGTGGACGGCGTCGTCGCCGTCGTCGGCCCCGCCGACCTCCGCGCCCAGCCGCTGGCGCCCCAGCTGGCCGGCGATGGATTCCGGCCCACCGCGTGGCCGGCGCTGGCGAGCGAGCCGCGGTTCTGCGGGGAGGCGGTGGCGGCGGTCGTGGCCGCGTCCGCCTACGCGGCGGCCGACGGCGCCGAGCGCGTCGGCGTGGCCTACGACGTGCGTCCGGCGCGGGTCAGCCTCGAGCAGGCGCTCCGTGATGACGCGGTGTTGTTCCGCCGCACCCACCGCCGCGGCGACGTCGAGGCGGCGTTCGCCAGCGCGCCCGTCGTCGTCAACGAGACCTTCAGCCACGGCCGGCTCACCGCCTCGCCGCTGGAGCCGCGCGGCATCATCGCCGACTGGGACGGCGAGACGCTCTCCGTGTGGGCCTCGAGCCAGACGCCGCGGATCATGCGCACGGCCCTGGCGGGCGCGCTCGGTCTGGACGAGACGCGGGTCCGCGTGCAGATCCCCGACGTCGGGGGCGGCTTCGGGCCCAAGATGCACGTGTTCCCCGAGGACGTGGCGGTGGCGGCGCTCGCGATGCGTCTGGGCCGCCCCGTGAAGTGGATCGAGCCGCGCCGCGAGAACCTCGCGGCCGCCTCGCAGGCCCGCGAGCAGCGGCTGGAGGTGGAGGTCGCGGCCGACGCCGGCGGCCGCGTGCTCGCGCTCAAGGCGCGGGTCGTGTCCGACGCCGGCGCCTATCACGTCTATCCGATCACGGCGGCGCTGGAGGCGCTCGGCACCGCCAACATCCTGCCGGGGCCGTACCTCACGCCCGTCTACGCCTACGAGGCGATCGCGGTCGCGACCAACAAGCCGCCGCTCGGCGCCTACCGCGGCGTGGGCATGACGATGGGCGCATTCGTGATGGAACGCCTCCTGGACCTGATCGCGGGGCGGACGGGACTCGATCCAGCAGACATTCGGCGGCGCAACTTGATTCCGCGGGAAGCCTACCCGTTCACGTCGGCGAGCGGACAGCGCTACGACAGCGGAGACTACCCCAAGGCGCTCGAGCAGGCGCTGGCCGCCGTCGACTACGACGGGTTCCGCCGGGTGCAGGCCGAAGGGCGCGTTCGGGGTCGGCTGCTCGGGATCGGCCTGGCCTGCTACACGGAGTACACCGGCATGGGCTCCGCGGTCTTCCGTGGACGCGGGATGCGGGAGGTGCCGGGCATCGAGGCCGCCGTCGTGCGCGTCGAGCCCGACGGCACGGTGCGCTGCGCAACCTCGTTTCCCTCGCAGGGGCAGGGGCACGCCACGACGATCGCGCAGATCCTCGCAGACCGTCTGGGCGTTGCGCTGGAGCGCATTCGCGTGGAGCCGGCCGACACGGCCGCCGCGCCGCTCGGCAGCGGCACCTTCGGCAGCCGGGGGGCCGTGTCCATCGGGGGCACGGTCACGGCGGCCGCGGAGCGCCTGCGGCCCCGGATCGCGGCGCTCGCCGCGCACCTGCTGGAGGCGGGCGTGGCCGACGTCGTGCTCGAGGACGGCCGGGCTCACGTGCGCGGCTTCCCGGAGCGAGCGGTGACGCTGACCGAGATCGCGCGCGCCGCGTACGCGCCGCTGTTCGGCGGCCTGCCGTCCGGGCTCGAGCCCGGGCTCGAGGCGACCGTGTATTTCGATCCGCCGGGGCCGACGTTCTCGGGCGCGGTCCACGTCGCGGTGGTCGAGATCGATCCCGAGACGGGGCGCGTCAGCATCCTGCGCTACGTGCTGGTGGAGGACTGCGGGCCTGTCGTGAATCCGACGATCGTCGAGGGCCAGATCCACGGCGCGGTGGCCCAGGGGATCGGCGAGGCGCTGCTCGAGCGGATCGTGTACGACGACACGGGCCAGCTCGTGACCGGCACCCTGATGGACTACGCGCTTCCCACGGCCGGCGACGTGCCCTCGTTCGAGATCGGTCACCTCGAGACGCCGTCGCCGACGATGCCCGGTGGGATCAAAGGCATGGGCGAGGGCGGGACCATCGGCGCGCCCGCCGCCCTCGCGAACGCCGTCGCCGATGCCGTCGCGCCGCTCGGCGTCACCATCACCGCGCTGCCGATCGCCGCCGAGCGGCTCGCGCGGTTGCCACGTCCCCCACAGAGAAAGGTCTGATCGCTCATGGGCAAGCAGGATCTCGAGATCGCGCGCACGGTCACCCTCAAGCCGATCCAGGAGATCGGCGCCGCCGTCGGGCTGGCGCCGGGTGACCTGGAGCCCTACGGCCACTACAAGGCGAAGGTCGGCTGGGACGCCATCGCGCGGCGCCGCGACCATCCCGACGGCGCGCTCGTGCTGGTGACCGCAATGACGCCGACGCCCGCGGGCGAGGGAAAGTCCACGACCACCGTGGGCCTCGCCGATGGCCTCCGGCGCCTGGGCAAGCGCGCGGTGGTCGCGCTGCGCGAGCCCTCGCTGGGCCCGGTGTTCGGCATGAAGGGCGGCGCGACGGGCGGCGGCCGCGCGCAGCTGGCGCCGATGGAGGACATCAACCTCCACTTCACGGGGGACATGCACGCGATCGGCGCCGCGCACAACCTCCTGGCCGCGATGCTCGACAACCATCTCACGCAGGGCAACGCCCTCGGGATCGACACGCGCCGCGTGCTGTTCAAGCGCGTCGTGGACATGAACGACCGCGCGCTGCGCAACATCGTGCTCGGCCTCGGCGGGCCGGCCCACGGCGTGCCGCGTGAGGGCGGCTTCGAGATCACCGTGGCCTCCGAGGTCATGGCCATTCTCTGTCTGTCCGCCGACCTCGTGGACTTCAAGGCGCGCGCCGGGCGCGTGGTCGTGGCCGAGACGGCCGACGGCGCTCCGGTCACCGCGGCCGATCTGCGGGCGGCGGGCGCCATGGCCGTGCTGATGAAGGATGCGATCAAGCCGAACCTCGTGCAGACGCTCGAGGGCACGCCGGCGCTGGTGCACGGCGGCCCCTTCGGCAACATCGCCCACGGCTGCAACTCGGTCATCGCGACGCGTCTGGCCCTCAAGCTGGGCGAGATCGTCGTCACCGAGGCGGGCTTCGCGAGCGACCTCGGGGCCGAGAAGTTCCTCGACATCAAGTGCCGCACGGCGGGGCTCGTGCCGTCGGTGGCCGTGATCGTGGCCACCGTGCGCGCGCTCAAGATGCACGCCGGGGTGGCGTTGACGGAGCTGCCGGGGGAGGACGTCGGCGCCGTGCGGCGCGGCTGCGACAACCTCGCCAAGCACGTGGAGAACGTGCGGCTCTTCGGGCTGGCGCCGGTGGTCGCGCTCAATCACTTTACCGGCGACACCGACGCCGAGGTGGCGGCGGTCCTCGAGACGTGCCGCGGCTGGGGCGTGCCCGCGGAGATCTCGCGCGGCTGGGCCGAGGGCGGGGCGGGCACGACGGATCTCGCGCAGATGGTCCTCGACACGATCAAGGGCGCCGACCGCACGGCGTTCCGCTTCCTCTATCCCGACGACCTGCCGCTCGAGCGGAAGATCGAGGTCATCGCAACGCAGGTGTACGGCGCCGCCGAGGTTCGGCTGCAGCCCGCGGCGGCGCAGAAGCTCGCGCGCTGGCAGACGATGGGCCACGGGCGGCTGCCGGTGTGCATGGCCAAGACCCAGAACTCGCTGTCCGACGACCCGAAGAAGACGGGCCGCCCGCGCGGCTTCACGCTCACCGTGCGCGACGCGCGGCTGTGCGCCGGCGCCGGCTTCGTGGTCGCCTACGCGGGCGACGTCCTCACGATGCCGGGGCTGCCGAAGGTGCCCGGCGCCGAGGGCATGGACGTGGACGCCACGGGCCACGTCACCGGGCTCTTCTGAGGATGCGGCGCGCGAGCGGGATCGCGCAGACGGCACTGGTCGTCGCGTTCCTCGCCACGGCCGTGAGCGGTTGTGAGCAGGGCGGCCCGGCGTCGACGTCGCCCGCCTCGACGGCAGCGACGAAGGCCGCGGGCTCGCTGAGGGCGCGCGCCGACGAGCTGAGCCAGCGCGGGCAGTACGAGGAAGCGCTTGCCGCGTACCGGGAGGCGCTGCGGCAGGAGCCGAACGACCTCGCCCTCCGCTACGCCGTCGCCGTCACCCTCGCATCCCTGAACCGTCGCGCCGAGGCGACCGAGGCGTACCGGTGGGTGTTCTTCAACGGTCTGCCGGGATCGGAGCTCGTCGAGAAATCCGAGACGTGGCTGCGTGCCGCCGGCGCCCTGGCGACGACGACGGAGTCGGTCCCCGACAAGGCGATCGAGAAGACCGCGACCGACTCGCGAGTCCGCGGCCACATCACGTGGGCCAACGTCGATCCCGGACGGCCGGCGCCGCGCGTCCACCTGCGGCTCGAGGGCACCGACGCGAGCAACAAGGGGACGGTCTACAACACCGTGGCCAGCTTGAACGCCGACTACGAGTTCGCCTCCGTGCCGCCGGGCTCCTACCGGCTCACCGCTCAATCGCCGCTGATCGCCGTACGCTTGTGGGAGCTGAACGTCACGGTCGAGGAAGGCACCGCCACCGTCGTCGACCTCAGCGAGGCCTCGAGCGTCGCCCCGGGCACGTCCTTTGCCGTGAAACCTCGCTGAGCCGGACGCTCAGCGCGCGGCGTTGAGCTGCGCCAGCCGTGTCGAGGCGCACTCCCAGAGCAGCGGAATCGCCCCCGCGATCGCCCGTCCACGCGCCTGCGCGTTGTTCTGGCCCGCGCGCTCGGCGACGTAGGCGACGTTCTTGACGGGCGCGCAGAGGTCGAGGGCGGGGCTGCGCGAGACCGGCTCCCACGCCTGGGGCGTGTCCACCGCGCGGAGCCGCCAGGCGGCGACCGCGAGGAGGTGCAGGTCGAGGATCGCGCGCGCATCGCGTTTCACGTCGGGCGGCGCGTCGCTGTCCAGGTATCGACCGACGACCGTCTGTGCGACGCTCACGTGCGCTTCGTAGGAGGGCAACGAGGTCGTCGGTCCGCTTGTGGCCTGCACCCGGCGCAACACGCGAACCGCGTTGCCGAAGGTTCCGGCCATGTTCTGCGCCGCCGCCGCGCCGGGGTCGGGCGACGGGGTGGACGCCGCAGCGACCGGAGACTCGGGCTCGGGTGCGTTGCCGACGTAAAGGACGGCGCCGGTGCCGGCGAGGACGACGAGCGCGGCAAGGCCGAGCCACATCGTGCGGGACCTCGGTCGATCGGGCGCGGCGGCCTTCGTGAGGTCATCGCGCAAACGCTCCTGCTCGCGCAGCGCCGCTCTCACGGTCTCGGCGACGTTGGCCGTTCGCGCCGGCCCGGCGGCGCGCTTCGCCGACGCCGGCTTCCTGGGCTCGAGCTCGGCGGCCGATGCGGCGACCGCCCGCCGGAGCACCTCCTCGAGCTCCGGGCTGGGAGCCTTCCGATCGCGTGTGTCCGTCGGCGGTGCCGCGGGCGTCGCGGGGGCTCGCCGCGCCGCGGGGGCTGGCGTCGCCGCCGCCGCGGCCTCCTCGGCCTCGAGCGCCTCGCGCATCGCGCGCTCGAGCTCGGGGCTCGGCGTCAGTCGCGGCGGATCGGGCTTGCGCGGCGCCGTCGGCGCTGCGACGACAGGCCGGGGTGGCGGCGCCGACGGCGGTACGCCGGCCAGGAAGGGCGCGTGCATCGCCTCGTCAGCGGTCACCCGGCGGTCCAGGAAGGCCCCGCACGCGCACGTCAGCGTCAGCAGATACCCTCCCGAGGGTTGCGGGGTGACGGCGGGCGCGACGCTCCCGCACGCGCGGTGCGTCTCGGCGAAGCGCATGACGTCGGAGAAGTCGACCATCCGCGGCGCCGCGCTCAGGGTGCCGGTGTGGGATCAGCTCGACTTGGGGAAGTCGTCGCGCGTCTTGAGACTGTTGTCGGGGCCTAGCTCGATCAGGGCATCCTCGCCGGGCCGCAGCACGACCTTGAGACGCCATTTCGGGGTGCCCACGTTGTCGTCGGTCATCTTGTACGTGCCCGCCGGAATCCTCTCGAACTTGTAGTTGCCCTCGCGATCGCTCCGCACGTGGAAGCTCATTCGCTTCGACGTGCCGTCCTCCTCGAGGGCATAGAGATGGATCTGAGCGCGCTTGAGCGGCTGCGTGCCCTGACCTTCGTCCCAGACGATGCGCCCGTGCACGCCGCTGTCACCGACTCTCTCGTCCCTGACCGCCGTGTCGGCGACGGCAGCACCCGCGCGAGCCGCGCTGCGGCTGCGTGCGCCGGCCAACCAGTCGCGGGCCACGCGCGCCTCGTCGGACGTGACGGCTGCGTGAGCGACCACCCATTCGAACTCGGTCATCGCCTCGTCCCGTCGGTCCAGCCACGAGCTGGCGATGGCCAGACGGTAGTGGAGGAGGAGATCGTCCGGGCTCTTCTGGATGGCGACTCGGTAAAGGGAGGCGGCGGTGCCCCAGTCCCGCTGCTCGAAGGCTCTGTGGCCCGCGGCGGCGTGATCGACCTCCGCCGTCGGCGGCGCCGACGGGGCGGACCGCTGCTGGCAGCCCGCCGCGGTCAGGGCGATGATGGCGAGCAGGGCGAGGCCGGCGAGTCTCACGTGCCGGAGACCTCCTTGTACGTTCCGGGCTTCACAAACCAGTTCTGCGGGATCGTCCCGCCGCCGCTGCGTACGGACGGGCAATTATACGTGATCGGCGCGTTGCCGATGTCATCGGTGTCGACGTTCGTCGAGGCCGCATCGACCCGATTCGTCGAGATCACCGCGCCCGTGATGCTGCCGGCGCCCGCCCCGCGCAGCGACACATCGTTCTGCGCGTAGATCAGTCCGTTCATCGTGATGTTGCCGCTGATATCGATAGTACCGGCGACGACGAGCCAGCCGTTCCAGCCCGAGCTCCAGTTGCCGCGGACATTGACGGTGATGAGGTCGCTGCTGGGCGAGCTGTTCGTCAGCACGTTACCGGACGGCGTATCGACGAAGACGATGCCGTTCGGCGGCGGCGACGTCCACTGCTGGCTCCCCTGGTAATACGTCCCGTTCTGTCTCGCGAGCGACTTCAGCATCGCGATGTCGCTGTCGCTGAACTGGAAGCTGCCGAAGCTGGAGTTCGGCTGGTTCGGAGCGACGTCCGATCCGCCCGCCGGCCCCGTGATGTTCGGCCGGCCGTTCGTGTTGATCGGCCCCTGCGCGTAAGCGGCGGCCGTCGGCGTGACGCCGGCGCAGTACTGCGCGCCCTGCGCCGTCGAGGCGGTGATCGACGCCGAGCCGCCGACCTGGATCTGGGTGCTCGTTCCCGGCGGCTGCTCGCCGCCCGCGCACACCGCGCACGGCGGGTCGAGGAACTTCACCTTCGTCACGGTCGTCTGGATCTTCTTGATCGCGATCGGGTTGACGTTGTTGGGCACGTAGCCGACGGCGGTGATGTTCCGCTCGTTGGCCGCGCCGCCGTTGGTGACGGTGACGATGAAGCCACCGACGCCCGCCGCCACGTACTGCGAGCCGTCGTACGGCACGGGCACCGGGTTGGGTAGCGGATCCGCCAGGGCGCCGGTGGCGGCGGGGTTGGCCTCACCTTTCGTCAGCGCCCACAGCGCGCGCTCGAGGCCCGACTCCGCGATGGCCCGCGCCTGCGCGTTCGCCATCTGGTTGCTGGCGATGAAGGGCTCGGTGGAGGTGAAGGCCAGGACGGCCACGGTCAGCGCGGTGATCAGCGCCATGATGATCAGCGTCATCGGCACCACGATGCCGGCGTCGGATCCGTGTCGGCGTGCGGGTGAGGCGTTCATAGGTTCCTCAGGCGACGACGAGGGGCAGCGTGTTGACGCCGCCGATCATCCTCGCGGCGACGGACGGCGCTGACCGCTGCTGGCGGCCAGCAGCGGTCAGAATGATGCCGAGGGAGCGCGACGGCCGCGCGAGTCTCAGGATGTCCCGGGGACCTCTTTGTACGTTCCGGGCTTCACGAACCAGCCCTGGGGGATGGTGCCGCCCCCGGTGCGCACGGACGGACAGTTGTAGGTGATCGGCGCGTTCCCGATGTCCTCCGTGTCGACGTTCGTCGAGTTCGTGTCCACGCGGTTCGTCGAGATCACCGCGCCCGTGATGTTGCCACCGCCCGTGCCGTGCAGGGTCACGTCGTTCTGCGCGTAGACGAGCCCGTTGAGCGCGGTGTTGCCGCTGATCTGGATCGAGCCCGCCACGACGAGCCAGCCGTTCCAGCCCGAGGGCCAGTTGCCGTGGACGTCCACGCCGATCATGTCGCTGTTCGGCGAGCTGTTCGTCAGCGGGTTGCCGGACGGCGTATCGACGAAAATGATGCCGTTCGGTGGCGGTGACGACCAGCTCTGGTTGCCCTGGTAATACGTCCCGTTCGCCTTCGCGAGCGACTTCAGGGTGACCATGTCGCTGTCGGTGAACAGGAACGGGGCGAAGTTGGCCGCCGGCTGGTTCGTGAGGATGTTCGAGCCGCCCGACGGCCCTGTGATGCTCGGGTTGCCGTTCGTGTTGACCGATCCCGCCGAATAGGTGGCCGCCATCGGCGTGACGCCGGGGCAGTATTGGGCGCCGTTCGCCGTCGAGGCGGTGATCGACGCCGAGCCGCCCACCCTGACGTTCGTCGGGTCGCCTGGCGGCGCCTCGCCGCCCGCGCACACCGCACACGGCGGATCCAGCCACTTTATCTTGGTCACCGTCGTCTGGATCTTCTTGATCGCCACCGGGTTGACGTTGTTCGGCACGTAGCCGACGGCGGTGATCGTGCGCTCGTTCACGACGCCGCCGGGACCGACCGTCACGATGAACCCGCCCACGCCCACGGCCACGTACTGCGAGCCGTCGTACGGCGCGGGCACCGGCGCCGGCAGCGGGTCCGCGAGTGAGCCGGCCGCGCCCGGGACCGCGTCACCCTTCGTCAGCGCCCAGATCGCGCGCTCGACGCCCGATTCCGCGATCGCCCGCGCCTGGGCGTTCATCATCTGGTTGCTGGCGATGGCGGGCTCGGTCGAGGTGAAGGCCAGGAAGGCGACCGTCAGCGCCGTGATCAAGCACATGATGATGAGCGTCATCGGCAGCACGATGCCATCCTCTGATCCGCGTCGGTGTACGAGTGAGGCGTTCATAGGTTCCTCAGGCGAACGCGGTCCTCGAAGACCGCCCGCTGGTTCGCCAGATTGTACCCGCCCAGGCCCGTGGCCTGGGGTTGAGTGGTGACCTGGATGTCCACCACCCGCGCGTTGGCCGCCGTCGTCGTCAGGACGTTGGTGTTGTCGTAGTAGGTCAGGACGAGCGCGTTGACGCCGCCGATCAGCGTCTCGGGCTGCGCCGCCGCCGGCACGGGGTTGGTCTGGTTGCGCTGCAGGTTCGTGCCGGCGAGGGAGTACTGAACCGTGACCGTCGCGCCCGTGTCGTCGATGTACTGGAAGGTCACGCTCGTCGCGCTACACGCCGTCACGACTGAGCCCGAGCGCAGGTCGTGCGCCATGCGGTCGACCGCCGTCCGCGCGTTTTGCTGCACCTCGACCCGTCCGGAGCCGTACTGGTAGGCGTTCTGGCCCCCCTGCAGCGCCACGAACGTGCCCGCCAAGACGACCCCGACCACCGCGCAGGCGATCAGAAGCTCGGTGAGGGTGAATCCGCTCTGATTCCTGAGGGTCGTCAGCCTGGTGGTCTTCATGGTGTTCACCGTTGGGCGAGGATCATGCTGACGGTCACGGTCTTGGCGGCTGCCGCCGTCGTCGTCGACGTCAACGGCTGGAAGGTCACGGCCACCGTGACCACGCGCATGCCGGAATCGGTGATGCCCGCGCACGCCGTGACCCCGCAGTCGGTGATGCGCGTGGTGCGCGAATAGCCGTTGAAGCCGGTGATGGCGGTCGAGCTCTGGTCCGCGAACCACGTCAGCGCACCGCCCGAAGCCACGTTCACCGCGCCGAGCGTGCACGACTTGCCGGCGGGGACGGTCGGTGCGGAGGTCTGGGGGTTGGCCGAGACGCCGAGGCAGTCGTTGTCGGGAGTCGAGGTCCACGGGATGTTCTTCGCCTCTTCCATCTTCTGGTTGGCGAGGAACGTCGCGGTGGACGTCTGGTTGCCGCCCTGGACCGCGGACGTCGAGTATGGGATCACCGAGAGCAGCGCGACGAAGGCGATCGTGATGATGACCGCGGCCAGCAGCACTTCGGCGAGCGTGAACCCTGCTTCGGACCGGCGGACCCTTCCCTTTGGAGACATGTGTGGAATCGTATGCAACGCCGGTGCCCTGCCGCAAGACGCTTTCAGATACGTGGAACTTCGGCTCGTTACGGCTGGTGGAGCGGACGGCGGTGGTCAATTCTAGACCAGTCCGAGTGACAAGAAACGCGCCGTGAGGCCGAGTTGTCCCGAAGGGTTGTCCAGACGTCAGGACGTCCCGGGCACGTCCTTGAACGTCCCCGGCTTCACGAACCAGCCCTGCGGGATCGTGCCGCCACCATCGCGCACGGCCGGGCAATTGTACGTGAGCGGCGCGTTGCCGATGTCGTCGGTGTCGACGTTCGTCGACGACGTGTCCAGCCGGTTCGTGGAGATGACGGCGCCGCTGATCCTGCCGCCGCCCGCGCCGTGCAGCGTCACGTCGTTCTGCGCATAGATGAGCCCGGTCAGGTTCATGTTGCCGCTGATCTGGATCGAGCCCGCCACCACGAGCCAACCGCTCCAACCCGAGCGCCAGTTGCCGTGGATGTCCACGCCGATGATGTCGCTGTCGGGCGAGTTGTTCGTGAACGGATTGCCGGACGGCGTATCGACGAAGATGACGCCGTTCGGCTGCGGCGAGGTCCAGTGCTGGTCCCCCTGGTAGTACGTCCCGTTCGCCTGCGAGCGACTTCAGGATGGCCATGTCGCTGTCGGTGAACAGGAACGGAGCGAAGCTCGACGCCGGCTGGTTGGCGGCGATGGCGACCCCACCCGGCGGCGCCGTCAGGTCCGGGTGGCCGTTCGTGCCGATGGAGCCTGATGCATAGACGGCGGCCGTCGGCGTGACGCCGGCGCAGTACTGGGCGCCCGACGCCGAGGAGCCGTTGATCGAGGCCGAGCCGCCGATCTGGATCTGGCTCGCCGTTCCCGGCGGATTCTCGCCGCCCGCGCAGATCGCGCACGGCGGATCCAGGAACTTCACCTTGCTCACCACCGTCTGGATCTTCTTGATCGCGATCGGATTGGTGTTGTTGGGAACGTACCCGATCGAGGTGACGACCCGGTCGTTGCTCGCCGCGCCGTCGGCAACGGTCACGATGAAGCCGCCGGCGCCCATGGCGACGTACTGCGATCCGTCGTACGGCGCGGGCACCGGCGACGGCAGCGGATCGGCCAGCGCGCCCGTCGTGCCCGGGGCGGTCTCACCCTTCGACAGCGCCCAGATCGCGCGCTCGAGCCCCGACTCGGCGATGGCGCGGGCCTGGGCGTTCATCATCTGATTCATCGCGATGGATGGCTCGCTCACGGTGATGGCCAGGAAGGCGAGCGTGAGGGTCGTGAGCAGGCCGAGCACGATGAGCGCCATGGGCAGCGCGATACCGCTCTCGGACGATCGGCGCCGCGACC
>Ga0134080_10000573_pt1 | contig 12219 bp, 8 predicted proteins | sample 15_taG_9_FD_94469 | JGI IMG/M metagenome (GOLD analysis project Ga0134080, IMG submission 94469) | Grasslands soil microbial communities from the Angelo Coastal Reserve, California, USA - 15_D_Met_40cm_2_24_1 metaG | ecosystem: Environmental > Terrestrial > Soil > Grasslands ...
AGGTACTCCTGTAACTCTTCTGTCACCGCCGTCTGCTCCTAAGTAGGGGATGCGGTATACGACGCCTGCTCGGTCGTGGACACGAGCATGGCGCCATCGGGCATGATGAGCAAGTCCTGCGGCGCTCGGAGCGCGCGTTGCCGCTCCGCTTCTCGACCCCTAGGTTCCGCGCATGCAACGCCTTTTCGCCGCCGTCGTCACGACGGTCGTGCCCGAAGCGGCCCGGTTGGATGCGACGGGGTGGACCGACCTCGAACGAATCGTCGAGCAGGCGCTCGCGGACCGCCCTGCGTCGCTGCGACGCGGGCTGAAAGTGTTCCTCAGGCTGATCGACTGGATCGCCGTCGTCCGGTACGCTCGCCGGTTCAGCGCCCTCGACGCCGCACGCCGCGCGCGGCTGCTTGCTTCCATCGAGCGCGCGCCCCTCCTGCTCGTGCGGCGCGGCTTCTGGGGGCTCCGCACGCTGGTGTTCATGGGCTATTACGGGCGGCCGGCCGCCGCGACGGAGATCGGCTATCGCGCGGACCCGCGGGGCTGGGAGGTGCGCCGGTGAGCGAGGCGGCAGAGCGTCGCTACGACGTGGTGATCATCGGCTCGGGTGCCGGGGGCGGGACTGTCGCGCAGGAGCTCGCGCCGCTGGTGCGTGGCGGCAGGCGGGTCGTGGTGCTCGAAAAGGGGCCGCGCTTGGGCGACGCCGAGTTCACCGGGCGGGAGCTCGAGATGGCCGCGGCACTGTATGCTGACACGGGCGGATTCCTCACGGCCGACGGCACCATGACCCTGGCGTTCGCCTCCGCGTACGGCGGCTCCACCGTCGTCTACACCGGCACCTCGCTCACCGCACCCGAGCGTGTGATCCGGCGCTGGAGCGTCCCCGGCCTCGATCACGCCGACATCGTGACCCGCTCGGAGCGGTTCGCCGCGCAGAACGGCGTCCACCTGCTCGAAGACTCCCTCATCAACGACAACAACCGGTTGTTCGTCGAGGGGGGACGGAAGGCCGGATTCAGAGTCGAGCATTTCCCCGTCAATGTGCAGGGCTGCCGCGGGTCGAGCCTGTGCAACCTCGGTTGCCCGAACCAGGCGAAGCAGGGCACGAACCGGGTGCAGCTGCCGCGCGCCGAGCGCGAGGGAGTGGAGGTCGTGACGCGGGCGGAGGTCATCCGGATCGGCGGCGACCGCTCGCTTCTCGTCCGGGTCGCTGCGCGACCGCCGGGGGCGAAGGGCGGCCCAGCCGAGTGGCCGCCGGGGGAGTATCGGGTCCGGGCGCGGACCGTGGTGTGCGCGGCTGGCGCGATCGGGACGCCCGCCCTGCTGCTCCGGTCCGCCCTCCCGGCTCGCTTGCCGCAGCTCGGCCACGGTTTCACCTGTCACCCCGCGCTCGTTCTCGTAGGCGAGCACCCGCGCGACATCACCAACGATGTGGGTCACCCGAAGAGCTACTTCGTCGACCGCGCCGCGGAGGACGGCTTCGTGCTCGAGACGTGCATGTATTTCCCGTTCGTGACAGCGAAGAGCCTGACGGGATTCGGCGCGTCGCACAGCGCGATGATGCGCGCGTTTCCGCGTCTCCAGATGATCCTCCTGCTCGCGTGCGACCGCGCGGTGCCCGGCAACCGGGTCGGAGTCGACCGCGCGGGGCGGCCCGTGGTGCATTATCGCTTCACGCCCGAGACGCTCAAGGCGCTCGCACGCGGGACACGCGCGGCGGTGCGCATCTTCTTCGCGGCCGGCGCGCGACGCGTGCACGTCCCCGCCGACCCGCCCCTGATCACAGCGAGCGAGGCGGACCGGCTGGACGCGCGGGTCGCCGCCCGGCACTTCCTTCCGGGCCGGGTGTCGATCTCGGCAGCGCACCTGATGGGCGGCTGCGGGATGGGCGGGAGCACGGCGGATTCCGTGACCGACGCCTGGGGCCGCGTACACGGGCTGCCGTGGCTGCGGGTGGCCGACGCGAGCCTCTTCCCCGATTCGCTGGAGATCAATCCCTATCTCACGATCATGGCGCTCGCCGATCGGGTGGCGGAGTGCGTCCGCGCCGAGGTGCGCGAGCCGGTGAATGCCTGAGCCCGCGCGCGTGCTCGTCGTCGGAGCGGGGCCGGCAGGCCTCGCGACCTCGCAGCAGCTCCAGGCACGCGCCGTCCCCCATCGAGTGCTGGAGCGCGGTGACAGCGTCGGCCACACCTGGGCCAATCTGTATGACAGCCTCACCCTCCACACCGGGAAGCACATGTCGAACCTCCCCGGCATGCCCTTCCCCCACTCCGCCCCGCTGTTCGTCCCGCGGCGCGAGTTCTTGGAGTACCTGCGGCGCTACGCCCTGGCGTTTGACCTGCCGGTGGAGACGGGCTACGCCGTCGAAAGGGTCACTCGAACGGACGGCTCGTGGACGGTGCGGACGAGCCGCGGGGAATACGCCGCCCAGGTGCTCGTCGTGGCGACGGGGATCGTGGCGAACCCCCGGATACCGGCGCTGCCCGGCCAGCAGTCGTTCGGTGGACGGATCGTTCACAGCGTCGAGTACCGCCGACCCGATGCCTACCCGGGCAGGCGCGTGCTGGTCGTGGGCGTGGGAAACTCGGGCGCCGAGATCGGTAGCGAGATCGCGCGGGCGGGCGGCAAGGTGACGATCGCCGTCCGATCCGGTGCCAACGTGGTGCCGCTCACCCTTGCCGGCCTTCCGATTCAGTACGTGTCCTACTGGGTGCGGACGCTGCCGCGCGCCATCCAGGAAGCCGCCGTCGGCCTGGTACGCCTCCTCACCGAGCTGCGCCGGGGTAAGCCCGTCCTGCCACGTCCAGCCTACAGCCCCCTCGATGCCATCCCCGTCATCGGCTTCCACTTGGTGGACGCGATCTGCGAGGGCTTGATCGACGTGCGCGCGGGCGTGGCAGAGCTCACGGCGGACGGGGCGCGCTTCACGGACGGAACGGCCGGTCGGTTCGACGACGTGATCCTCGCCACCGGGTTCAGCGCCGCGCTCGCGCCGCTCGGGGGTCTGGTGCAACGCGACCAGGGCGGCTTTGCCCGCCGCCGCGAACGGGTGGTGAGCCTCGACCAGCCCGATCTCTATTTCGTGGGACACAATTACGACGCGACGGGCGGTCTGTACAACATCAAGCGCGACGCGCGACTCGCCGCACGGCTGATCGCCGGCCAACTGCAACGGCAGTGAAAGCAGCGGGGCCCGGCGCTACCCGGGCACCGCGCGCGCTCAGGGTCCTTCGATCGTATGTCCAGAGTCGTCAGCGTCGGCGTTCTCGACCTGGAACTCGACCCTGATGGCGTCGATCGTCAGCGGGTTGGTGCTGTCAACGAGCCTTCGCCCTCCGACTTGACGGTCTTCCCGGCCGTGAGCGCGGCCTGGACGTCGGCGAGCGAAGCGAGGTGCTGGTCTGCGTCCTCTTCCCTTTCTTTGGCTTCGATCTCGGTCCCCGCGACGATCCGGATGATCGTGCCGCTCTTCAGAGTCACGGTCCCGGCGGTGGCATCTACCGACTGCACCACGCCTTCGAACTCGTGCTCCCCCTCGATATCAGGCATCTCGGCCCGAAGTGTCGTGGTGCCCTCGGTGACGCGGAGCTCGATCTTCAAACCGAGCACGGTGAGCCAGCCGTCCGGCGGCGGCGTCGTGTTGTCGCTGAGGTTGGCGGCCGTGATGTTCAGCTTGATGACGGGGTGATCGGCCTCGTCGTCCAGCCTCAACTCATCGGCCGTGAAGCTCGCGTCGCCGGGCGCCTGCGGCTGGGCGGGCGCACTGCGGCGCACCTGCACTGCCGGGTGGCTGCCGGCTGCCAGCTCCGCCTGTACCCGCGCCACAAAGTTGGCGAGCGCCGTGGTCCCCGCGTCGGGATCGTTGCCGTCGTCGGGACGGAACATGGTGGACGAGTTGAAGCCGACCTGCAGGTTTCCCAAAGCGAGGGTGACGGTGCCCTGACTGCCCGTGGCGCTGATCGCGGTGACTCGACTGCGAATCTCGTCGCGTCGCGTGACCTCGTCCGGCCCCTTTATCTCCACGCTCCGGGCGGTGAGCCCACCCGGAATGACTCTCACTTCCACTCGGGCGGGGCCGGTGGTGAGATGGGTGCGCAGGTCGGGAAGACTGATAACGCGGGAGAACTGAGCGGGGTTGCCGAGCTGGGGACCGGTCGAGCCTTGGTCGCAGCCCGCGGGCAGCAGGGTGAACAGCACGGTTGCCGCTGCCCCGAGCGCCGCCCCCGGAAGAGGCCGAAGCGATATGGGCATAGGGCGCCTCCTGAGATTGGCGTGATGCGTGTCCGCTGTGAAGAGGGCGAACCAAATTAGCAGGTAACGAGCACGCGGCGTGCCAGGGGCAACTGTTTCTAGGTGGGGCGGCAGCGGTTCCAAAGCGATACTGTCTGCCACGCATGATCCGATTACGTTCTTTTTGCGTCTGCCTGCATGACTCGAGCTCCATCGTTCGAAGACCCGCTCGGCGACTTCACCGCCGACACCCGCGTCGTCACTCTCGCCGCCATGGCGGCGCTGGTGGGCGTGATCAGCGCGTTCGTCGCCCTCGCGCTGGTGCGCCTCATCGGCTTATTCACGAACCTCGCCTACTTCCAGGGTTTCGACACGAGCTTCACAGCACCGAGTGCAAACGCGCTCGGGCTGTGGGCCGTCGGCGTTCCCGTCGTGGGCGGGGTGATCGTGGGTGTGATGGCGCGGTACGGCTCCGAGAAGATCCGCGGCCACGGCATCCCGGAGGCGCTGGAAGCGATTCTCATCGGCCAGAGCCGCATGTCCGCGAAGGTCGCTATCCTCAAGCCGCTGTCTTCCGCGATCTCGATCGGCACGGGTGGACCGTTCGGCGCCGAGGGGCCGATCATCATGACGGGCGGCGCGTTCGGCTCGTTGTTCGCCCAGGCGTTCCATCTGTCGCCCGCCGAGCGGAAGACGCTGCTGGTGGCGGGCGCGGCCGGCGGGATGGCGGCGGTGTTCGGCACACCGGTGGCCGCGGCCCTGCTCGCGGTGGAGCTGCTGCTCTTTGAATGGAAGCCCCGCAGCTTTATTCCGGTCGCCTGCGCGGCGGCGGTGGCGGGCGCGTTGCGGGTGCCGCTGCTCGGCAGCAGACCGCTCTTCCCCGTGACGCCGCACGCGCTCCCGGCGTGGCCGGAGCTGTTCGCCGCGCTGGGGCTGGGGATCGTCGCGGGGTTCGGGTCGGAGTTCCTCACCTGGCTCGTGTACGCCTCTGAGGACCTGTTCCGCAAGCCGCCGATCCATTGGATGTGGTGGCCGGTGCTGGGCGGGGCGGTAGTGGGACTGGGCGGACTGCTCTACCCCCGCGCGCTGGGCGTCGGATATGGCACGATCCACGATCTGCTCGCCGGACGGCTCGTCGGCGTCGCGCTGCTCGGGCTCATGCTGACGAAGGCCGTGATCTGGGCCGCCCTGGGCTCGGGTACCTCCGGGGGCGTGCTCGCCCCCCTCCTCATCATGGGGGGCTCGCTCGGCGCCCTCGCGGCCTCCTGGATTCCGGCGGGCGATCCCGGCCTCTGGGCCGCGATCAGCATGGGGGCGACGATGGGTGGCACGATGCGCTCGCCGTTCACGGCCGTGCCGTTCGTCCTGGAGCTCACGCACGACGTCAACGTGCTGGCCGGGCTGTTGGTCGCCTGCGTCGCCGCCCACGCCGTGACCGTGCTCCTCATGAAGCGCTCCATCCTCACCGAGAAGGTCGCGCGCCGCGGGTATCACCTGACCCGCGAATACGTCGTGAATCCGCTGCATCTCCTCCAGGTCCGGGACGTGATGGAGCCCCCGGTGCTGCGGGTCGCAGAGCAGGCGCCTGCCACCTCGTACCCCGACGAACTGCTCGAGGACGCCCTGATCAAGCTGCTCGAACACGTGGCCGAGCTGCTTCCCGTCGTAAGCCGCGAGGACCCTACCCGCGTGGTCGGGTACGTCGAGCGCGCAGGGATAATGGCCGCGTGGGTCGCGGCGACGCGGGCGGAGGGGCTGCGTGAGGAGGGGTGGCTGACGGAGCATCTGCGGACGCTGCAGCAGCGGGTAACGAAGGCGTTGACCGGCGCCCGCTAGCCGCGCCCCCCACTTGCCCGCACCGGCCGCGTTGCGCCATGTTACGAGCCCCGTGCCGCAATCCCCCGTACTCTCATCGGCCGTCGCGCTCAGCGTGCTCGCTGCGGCGGCATTGCCGTCCGGCGCGCGCGCGCAGGCTCCAGCCAACAAGCTCGACCCCCTGCTACGACCGCTGCTCGACCCCGCTGCCGTCGCACGCATCGAGGCAACGCCGCGCGGCGCGGCGTTGGGTGCGGCGCTGCGTCGGCCGTTGGCCGGCGTCGTGATGCTGCGCCGCGAGCCCGGCCGCGCCGAGACGTTCGTCGACGTGTTCGTGTCGCTGAGCGACCGGTCGCCCGCGGTGATCGAGGCGTTGGGCGGCCGCGTGACGGTGCATGCCGGAGCGTTGTTCGGCGCGCGTGTCCCGTTGTCGGCCCTGCGCGCGTTGCTGGCAGATGCCCGGGTACGGTACGTGCAGGCCGCCCGTCGCGCGCGATTGAGCAACGACCTGGCCATGCAGGACATCCGCGCCAGCCTGGTGCGGACCGCCAGCGGCGGGACGTTCACGGGAGCGACCGGCAGTGGCGTGATCGTCGGCATCTTCGACACCGGCATCGACTGGTCGCACGCCGACTTCAAGCACGCCGATGGGTCCACCCGGATCCTGTACCTCTGGGACCTCACCACCATCGGCACGCCACCCGGGAACGTGGGCGGGCAGAACTTCAGCGACGGCAACGAATGTAGCGCCGCGTTGATCAATGCAGGCGGCTGCTCGGAGCGCGACATCGCGGCACACGGCTCGCACGTCGCGGGCATTGCGGCGGGGAATGGCTCGGCCGGCAGCGCCAATCAATACGCCGGCGTGGCGCCCAACGCGGACATCATCGCGGTGAAGGGCGGCGACGTCAGTTTCTCGCTCCTCGATGTGGTCACGGGGGTCGAGTACATCTTCAAGCGCGCCGACCTGCTCGGACGTCCCGCGGTGGTGAACCTGAGCCTCGGCACGCTGTTCGGACCGCACGACGGCACCGAGGCCGCCGAACAGGCGATTGACTCGCTCTCAGGGGCCGGTCACCTCGTCGTCATCGCCGCCGGGAACGACGGCAGTAACCCCACCGCGACGACCGGGAACCCGCCGATTCCTCCCGGGAACACGCCGATCTTCCTCGTGCACGCCGCCCGCACGCTCGCGGCCGGCGATACGGCGCAGCTGGCTGTGACCGTGCCCGGCTATGCGCCCGCCGCCGGGAACGTGAACGATTTCATGCTGTTCACCCTGTGGTACGACGCGCGCGATTCGCTCACGGTCACGGTGCGGCGCCCGGACGGCACGACCGTTTCCCGGCGGAGAGGCGATGCTCCAGCGGACACGGAAACCGTCCAGGGCCACGTCTTCCTCGACAACGCGTCGAACGGCCCCGCGGCACAGAACGGCGATGGACAGAGTGAAATCGAGATGTACGACGCGGACCCCACCCATGCGCCCGCAGCGGGGACGTGGGTGATCACGATCCGTGTCGACCATCTCGGCGGCTCAGGCCGGTTCGACCTTTGGGAGTACGCGACGAGCAGCACCCTCGGCGACACCCAGATCAGCGGGGGCGGCGATAACGCGTACCTCGTAAGCTCTCCGGGGAACGCCGCCCGCGCGATCACCGTCGCCGCCTACGTCAACCGCGTGAATTGGGTGGCGCAGGGTGGCACGTTCCAGTTCACCGTGCGGGAGCAAGTGGGCGACCTCGCCACATTCTCCTCGCCCGGTCCCACGCGCTCGGTGCGCGACAGCCTCCCTTCCCGGCAGAAGCCCGAGCTGTCGGCTCCCGGCAAGGGGGTGTTCTCCGTCTATTCGAGCGCGAGCAATCCCGCGGCGCCCGCGGCGCTCATCGCGACGGACGGCCGGCACGTGCTGTTCAGTGGGACGTCGATGGCGACGCCGATGGTGACGGGCTCGGTGGCGCTGCTGCTCGAGCGCAGGCCCGATCTGACGCCCGAGCAAGTTCGCACCATCCTCACCAGCACGGCGCGCAGTGACGGCTTCACCGGGAGATCGTACGCCACGGGGTTCCCCGGCGGCTCGCCCAACCCCTCGTGGGGGTACGGCAAGCTCGACGTGCAGGCAGCGCTGGCGCAGGCGCCGCCCGCGCTGACGGCCGCGGCGGGAGTGAATTCACCCAGCAGCCGGGTCCGCATCGGCGCCAACGCGGCGCTGCAATTCGTGGTGACGGCCTCGACGGCCGAGGGCGACCGGCTGGACACGGTCACCGTGGCGGGCGCGAGCAACCACACCCTCGCCGACTTCGTGACGGCGCTCGACCTGTATCGCGACTCGGCCGGGACGGGGGTTATCCCGAACGGGGCGCCGCTCGTCTCCCTGCCCACACCCTTCGCCGGCGGCTCCACCGCACGCTTCGTCGATCTCGGCGCGAACGTCGCGCCGGGCGGCCAGGTCACCTACCTGCTCGCCGTGCGGCTCAACGACCACTTGCGTCAGGGTGACACCCTGGGGCTACGGGTGGCCGCGGTGTTCGGCACCGGCACGCCCTCGACGCGCCGGGCGGTTGCCTACATCCCGGTGCCGGTGACCAGCCGCCTCGGCCGCGCGGAGCTGCTGCAGGGCGGCCAGATCTTTCTCATCTCGGAGAACCCGGTGCGGAGCGGTCGAGTCATCTTCAGCTACGATTCGACGCCCCGCTCGATGGCGCTCTACAACTTCGCCGGGCTCCGGGTCCGGGACTTCAGCGCGCTGCCCGCGAACCGGTTCGAGTGGGATGTGCGGGGCGAGTCGCCGGGGCTGCCGAACGGCATGTACATCCTGGTCGTCAAGACCGGCGCAGAGCTGCTGCGCCAGCGCCTGATGATCCTGAGCCCTGCACGCTGAGGCGGCCACCATGAGACTGCGTGACGCGCTCGCCGCCGTCGGCCTCGCTGCCCTGCCCGGAGTGACCGCAGCGCAAACGATCGATCGCTCCAACGGCGAGGCCGGCGCGCCGATCCTGCAGCTCACGACCGCGCCGCGCGCCGCCGCCCTCGGCGGCGCGCTCACGGCAGCCGGGGGTGTGACGAGCATCTTCGCCAATCCCGCGGGCGCGATCACGGTCCGGCATCTCGAGGTGCAGCTGGGCGGCCAGACGCTGTTCGAGGGATCGAAGGCCGGCTCGATGGCGGTCGGTATCCGGACGCGCTCGGTCGGGCTCGCCCTCGGCATCCGGTATCTCGATCTCGGCAGCGTGGACGAGGTGGTGTGCAACGGCTGCGGCGGCAGCGGCACGCCCACGGGACAGCAGCTCTCGGCGAACGAGCAGGCATTCGCACTGGCCGCCGCCGTGCAGCTTGGCCACGCGAGCGTAGGAGCGGCCGTCAACTACTACTCGACAACGCTTGCCGAAGCGTCGGGCGGCGCGGCCAGCTTTTCGGCCGGCGTCCGCGGCCGGCTCTCCGAGAGGCTGGCGGTCGGGGCGAGCCTGCAGTACGTGGGCGGCGACGTGGATGTGGGAGGGTTCGGGGCGCCGCTCCCGCGCACCGTGCGTGCCGGGGCGGAGCTGCAACCGCTCGGTCTGAGCCACGAGCGGCTCCATCTGCTCCTCGCTGCCGACTACGCCGCCGTGCGGGGCGCGCCCGGTCGGGTAGGCGGCGGCGTCGAGGTCGGGCTCGCGGATCCCGCCACTCAGCTGCTCGTGGTGGCCCGGTTGGGGGTCGCGTCGCGCGCTGGTGGCGACTTCGCCACCCGGCCGGTGACCCTGGGCGTGGGCCTCAGGTTCCGGCAGGTGGCGCTCGATTACGCCTATGCCGGCTCGGAGCTGCTGGGCAGCCAGCACCGGCTCGGCCTGACGTTCGCAGACCGCTGAGCCGCTGATTACCGGTTACCCTGACTGCTGGCCGCGGCTTCCCCACCCGCTTTGTGCTTCTCGAACCAGCTCATCATGTACAGCTGGGTCCGCATGAAGTTGGACGGCTTCGATCCCGTGCCGTGAAACTCCTCATTGAATCGCAGCATGACTGCCGGGACATGCCGCATCTTGAGCGCCGCGTAGTACTCCTCGGTCTGCGGAATCGGGGTGCGGCGGTCCAGCTCCCCCGTCATAAGCAGCGTCGGCGTCGTCACGCGGCCCACGAACATGAGCGACGAATGCGCCAGCCACTCGTCGGCTTTTTCCCAGAACGGCTGGTGGAAGAAGCTGTAGGTGAACAGCGGAATGTCGGTCTCGCCGGCCATCGCGATCCAGTCGATCACGGGACAGCGCACCGCGGCAGCGGCGAAGCGCGTCGTGTGGCCGATCACCCAGCTCGAGAGCACCCCGCCACCCGAGCAGCCTGACACGTACATCCGCGTCGAGTCGACGAGACCGCGCGCGATCACGGCATCCACGCCCGCCATGAGGTCGTCGAAATCGGGGCCGGGATAGTTGTGGTCGATGCCGTTGGAGAATCCGTCCCCATAGCCGGTGCTGCCGCGCGGGTTGACGAACAGCACGACGTAGCCATTCGCCGCGAAGTTCTGGAACATGTAGCTGAACCCCACGTTGTACATCGCGAACGGGCCGCCGTGGATCTCGAGGATCAACGGATACCGCTTCCCTGGACCGAGCGACGGCGGCTTGACGACCCATCCCTGCACCTTCGTCCCGCCGGTCGAGGTGTACCAGATCTCCTCCGTCCGCGCCAATCGCTTGTTCGCCAGCACGTCCTCGTTCACGTTCGTGAGCCGGCTGAGCCCCTGGGAACCGGGCTTGCGCAGGTCGAGCCGTACCACGTCCGCGGGATGGGCCGGGTCGCTCCCAACCCCGACCGCCATGAGAGTGCGCGCCACGGACGAGAGCGAGACCACCTGCACGCCCTGGGTCACGTCGCGTACCCCACCCCCGAGGTCCGTCACATGAACGTTGATCGAGCCGCGGTCGGGGGCGGTGAAGTAGATCGCCTTGCCGTCCGGCGCCCACGTGAGATCGCCGGGATCCCGGTCGAGGCTCTTCGACAGATCGCGCATCCCGGAGCCGTCGATGGCGATCGCGTACAAATCTGAGGTCCGATGGGTATGCTCGCTGGAATCGTATCCCGTGAACGCCACCATCCGGCCGTCGGGTGACACGGTCGGGTCGGCCCAGTAGCCGGGACGCGACACGAGCGTGCGGATCGCCCCGCTCGCCACGTCGAGCGCGTAGATGCGGGAGACCCGGTACTGGCCGTCCCACGTCGTGTCGCGCAGCCCGTCGAAGACGAGCGTCTTGCCGTCCGCCGTCCAATCGTAGCCCACCCGGGCCGAAAGGCCGTCGAAGCGCGCTCCCACATTCCAGTGCCCCGACGTCAGCTGGCGCGGCGTGCCGCCCTCGGCTGGCACGAGGAAGAGATGCGTGAAGCCTTGCTTCATGAATCCGACGCGATCCTGCCGGTAGTGGAGCTCGTCGACCACTCGGGGCGCGGGGGTCCACTTCGCTCCCTGCGGCGGCTGCGGCAACGAGATCTTCCACACGGTCGAGTCCGGGACCAGCATGGCGAACGAGATGGCCTTGCCGTCCGGGGACCAGCGGGGATCGGCCGGCGTCTCCTCCACCCGGGTGATCTGCGTGACCGCGCCCTCGGCGTCCATCCAGCGCACAAAGAGTTGCGTGCCCTTGGGCTCGCCGTCAGCGAGGAAGGCGATCCGCATCCCGTCGGGCGACCAGCGGGCATTCGACCCCTTGACGAGGAAGCGTTGATGCGAGCCGTCGGCGTTCATGATCCACAGCGCTGACTCCCATTTGTCCTCGAGCTTGTTGACCCAGCGGCGGGTGTAGACGATCTGCGCGCCATCCGGGGCAATCTGCGGGTCGCTCACTTGCTCCCAATCGAGGTAGTGCTGGACTGTGAGCAGGGTGTCGGACGCCGTTTCCTGCGCCGTCAGGGGGAGGGGGAGGGGGACGAGCAGGCACGCCATGAGGATCGCGGGACGCATGGAAGAACCTCCAGATTGCGCGGTCAACCCTTAAGAGAACGCCCGCTGCCCCGGCCGGCAAGACGCCGGCACTACCGCGCGTGCGTCCCGCCCGCGGTGAGGCTGTCCTTCACGACGGCCCCCCCCTTCATCACGAAGCCGACGTGCTCGAGCACGGTCACGTCCTGGAGCGGGTCGCCCGCCACGGCGATGACGTCCGCGAACTTCCCGGGCTCGACCGCGCCCACGCGGTCCGCCCACCCCAGCAG
>Ga0134080_10000580_pt1 | contig 12156 bp, 9 predicted proteins | sample 15_taG_9_FD_94469 | JGI IMG/M metagenome (GOLD analysis project Ga0134080, IMG submission 94469) | Grasslands soil microbial communities from the Angelo Coastal Reserve, California, USA - 15_D_Met_40cm_2_24_1 metaG | ecosystem: Environmental > Terrestrial > Soil > Grasslands ...
CGATCGAGAAGGCCATCATGGCGTCGGACCTCGGGCTCACGCCGATCAACGACGGAAAGGTGATCCGGCTCGCAATCCCACCCCCGACCGAGGAGCGGCGGAAGCAACTCGTGAAGACCGTCGCCAAGCACGCCGAGGAAGCCCGCGTCGCGATCCGGAACATCCGGCGCGAGGCGAACGACAAGCTCAAAGCCATGGCCCACGACAAGAAGATCTCCGAGGACGAGGAGCGCCGCGGCCACGACCAGATCCAGAAGACGACCGACAGGTACATCGTGAAGGTGGACGAGCTCCTGAAGAAGAAGGAGCAGGAAATTTTGTCCTTCTAGCCCATGTGTGACATGACCGTCGCATGGCGTTGAAACCCGTGGGTGCCGGAGCGCAGGTGGAGCTGGCCGGGCTCGACGAGGTCGAGCTGCTCGCGGTCGTGCGCGCCCAGCCGCGGCCCGCGCATGTCGCGATCATCATGGACGGCAATGGCCGCTGGGCGACGCGGCGGGGCCTGCCGCGCGTCGCCGGCCACCGGGAGGGCGTGAAGACGGCGCGCGCGATCGTCCGCGCCGCGGACGCGCTCGGCCTGCGCTACCTGACGCTGTACGCGTTCTCGACCGAGAACTGGAGTCGGCCGGAGGACGAGGTGTCGACCCTCCTGCGCCTGCTCGAGCGGGCGATCCGCTCGGAGCTGCCGGAGCTCATGGAGCGCAACGTGCGTCTCCGCGTGCTCGGGCGTACGAACGGCGTGCCGCTCCAGGTGCGCCGGGGGATCGACCACGTGGTCCAGGCGACGCGCGACAACACGGGCCTCACCCTCATGATGGCGTTCAACTACGGCGGGCGCGATGAGCTCATCGACGCCTGCCGCGCGCTCGCGCGGCAGGTGCAAGCCGGAGAGCTCCGGCCCGAGGACATCGGGGAAAAGGAGATCCAGCAGGCTCTCTACACCGCCGACGTGCCGGACCCCGACCTCCTGATCCGGACGAGCGGCGAGATGCGCGTGTCGAACTTTCTCCTGTGGCAGATCGCCTACACCGAGCTGTGGATCACACCGACCCTCTGGCCGGACTTCGGCGCCGTCGACCTCTACCGCGCGATCGCCGAGTTCCAGGGGCGGACGCGCCGGTTCGGCGGGGTCTAGCGAGAGGGGAATGAAACGGATCACGTTGCTCGGCGCGACCGGCTCCGTCGGTCTCCGGACACTCGATCTGGTCTCGAGCTTCCCGGAGGAGTTCCGGGTGGTCGGGCTCGCCGCGCGCGGGTCCAACGTCGAGCGCGTCGCCGATCTCTGCCGGAAGTACTCGCCGCGCGCCGTCGCGCTCCTCGACGGAGGCGCGCTCGATCAGCTGGCGCGCATCCTGCCGAGCCCGCGGCCGGAGCTCCTCGTCGGGCCGGACGGCCTCGTGGCGCTCACACGCGACGTGGATGCCGACGTCGTCGTCTCGGCGCTCGTCGGCGGCGCCGGGCTCCTGCCGACGATGGCCGCGATCGTCGCGGGCCGGACCGTCGCGCTCGCCAACAAGGAGACGCTCGTGATGGCGGGGAGCCTGATGACGGCCGCCGCGCGCGCGCGCGGCGTGAGGCTCCTCCCCGTGGACTCCGAGCACAGCGCCGTCTTCCAGTGCCTGGCGGGCCACAATCGGGCCGACGTCCACCGGATTCTGCTGACCGCGTCCGGTGGACCGTTCCGCGAGACGCCGAAGGCCAACCTCGCGGCGATGACGGTCGAGGACGCGCTCAAGCATCCCACGTGGAAGATGGGCGCGAAGATCACGATCGACTCGGCGACACTCATGAACAAGGGGCTCGAGATCATCGAGGCACGCTGGCTGTTCGACGTGGCCTCGGACCAGGTGCAGGTCGTCGTCCACCCGCAGTCGATCGTGCACTCGATGGTGGAGTACGTGGACGGGTCGGTCATCGCCCAGCTCGGCCTCGCCGACATGGGTGTGCCCATCCTCTACGCCCTCACGTATCCCGAGCGGCGGCCGACGCCGGCCGCCCGCCTCGACCTCACCCGGGTGGGGCAGCTGACGTTCTACGCGCCCGACACGGACAAGTTCCCCTGCCTCAGGCTGGCGCGCGGCGCGCTCGAGCGCGGCGGGGCCGCACCGGTCGTGCTCAACGCGGCGAACGAGGTCGCGGTCGCCGCCTTCCTCGACCGCCGCATCGGGTTCACCGAGATCGCCCAGCTGATCGAGTGGGCGCTCGACGACGCCGGCGCCGGCGCTGTCCGCTCGCTCGAGGAGTGCGTGGCGATCGACGCCGAGACCCGCCTGCGGGTGGGACGCAGGATCGACGTGTGCCGCGGAGGCGCCTCCGCATGATGACCGTGGTCTCGTTCGTCGTCGTCATCGGCATCCTCATCCTGATCCACGAGCTCGGCCACTTCATCGTCGCGCGCCTCACCGGGGTCGGGGTCGAGCGCTTCTCGATCGGGTTCGGCCCGGTGCTCCTCCGCTGGCGCGGGAAGGAGACCGAGTACTGTCTCTCCGCCGTCCCGATGGGCGGCTACGTCAAGATGATGGGCGAGGAGAACCCGCTCGAGGGCGGGAGCGGGCCCGTCCCCTTCGATCCGGCGAAGTCGTTCGCGCTCAAGCCGCTCTGGGCGCGGTTCCTGATCGTCTTCGCGGGCCCCGGGATGAACTTCGTCCTCGCCGCGCTCATCTTCACGGTCGTGCTCGCGACCGTCGGGCGGCCGGTCTGGCCACCGGTCATCGGCCGGGTCGCCGACGCGGGCCCCGCGGCGGCGGCGGGCCTCATGACCGACGACGTCGTGACGCGCGTGGACGGCCGGCCGATCGCCCACTGGGAGGACCTCGAGCGCGCCGTCGCCGGATCGGACGGGCGGCCGCTCACGCTCACCGTCAGGCGCGGCGGGGCCGAGCTGACGCTCAGCGTGACGCCGCGACGAACGACCGTGCGCGACCCGATCTTCCGGGACCCGAAGGACGCGTGGGAGCTCGGCGCCGGGCCGAAGCTCACGCCGCAGATCGGCGCCGTGAACCCGGGCACACCCGCCGAGACGGCGGGCGTGCGCGTCGGGGACCTGGTCCTGGCGGTCGCGGGTCAGCCGGTCTTCACGCCCGACGAGCTCATGCAGGCGATCCAGAAGCGCGGCGGCGAGACCTTCGACGTCGTCGTGGAACGCGATGGCAAGCCCGCGACGCTGACCGTCACGGCTACCGCCGTCAGGGAGAAAGGGCCCGGTGGGCAGGAGGTCGAGATCGGACGCATCGGGGTGGGCATCGTCACCCGGGTGGTGCGTTACGAACCCTACGACCCGCTCGTCGCGGTGGCCTACGGCTGGGTCAAGACGTGGGACATGACCTGGCTCACGGCCAAGGGGCTCTGGAAAATCGTCTCGCGGCAGATCGACTCGTCGAACATCGGCGGCCCCATCCAGATCGCGGCGGAGGCCGGGCGTCAGGCGAAGGAGGGCGCCGCCTCGCTCGCGGTGTTCACGGCGATCATCAGCGTGAACCTCGCCCTGCTGAACCTCCTGCCGGTGCCGATGCTCGACGGCGGACACCTCTTCTTCTTCGTCATTGAGGCGATCATGGGGCGGCCGCTGTCGCTCAGGAAGCGCGAAGCGGCGCAACAGCTCGGGTTCGTTTTGCTGATGCTCCTGATGGTCTACGCGCTCTACAATGACCTGGTGCGGATCGACGCTTTCAGGATCTTCAAATAGGACGGCTCCATGATCACACGGCGGACGACGCGGCAGATCCGGTTGGGCAATGTCAAAGTCGGCGGCGACGCGCCGCTCACCGTGCAGTCGATGACGAAGACCGACACGCGCGACGTCCAGGCGACGCTGCTCGAGATCTGGTCGCTCGAGGCGGCCGGCTGCGACATCGTCCGGTGTGCGGTGCCCGTCCGCGAGGCCGCCGAGAAGCTCGGCGAGATCAAGCGGCAGATCCGCATCCCGCTCGTGGCGGACATCCACTTCAACTACAAGCTGGCGCTCATCGCGCTGGAGCAGGGCGTCGACGGCTTGCGCCTCAACCCCGGAAACATCGGCGGCAAGCAGTTCGTGCAGGAGGTCGTGAACGTCGCCAAGGAGAAGAAGATCCCCATCCGCATCGGCGTCAACGCGGGCTCGCTCGAGAAGGATCTTCTCGCCAAGTACGGCGGGCCGACCGCCGAGGGCATGGTCGAGTCTGCACTGCGGCATATCCGGATCCTTGAGGACTGCGACTATCCGGAGATGAAGATCTCGCTGAAGGCCTCGGACCCGCGCATGATGATCGAGGCGTACCGCAAGCTCGCCGACCAGGTCGACTACCCCTTTCACCTGGGTGTGACGGAGGCGGGCACGCCCGGCGTCGGCACGATCAAGTCGGCGGTCGGCCTCGGCGCGCTCCTCTCAGAGGGCATCGGCGACACGATCCGCGTCTCGCTCTCCGCGGATCCGACCGAGGAAGTCCGGGTCGGGATCGACATCCTCAAGTCGCTCGGCCTCAGGAAGGGCGGCCTCACGTTCGTCTCGTGCCCCTCGTGCGGTCGCGCCGACGTCGATCTCGTCAAGCTCGCGAAGGAAGTCGAGGACGAGTTCCGCGGGCTGAACGAGGAGATCCACATCGCCGTGATGGGGTGCGTGCCGGAGGGCCAGTCGGTCGTCACGCGGCAGGGACCCAAACCGATCGAGACGGTCTCCGAGACTGACGAAGTTCTGACGCACGCCGGCGAATATCGCAAGGTCGAATGGGCGAGCACGCATGCGTTCGACGGTGAGTTAGTCGAAGTTCAGCCAACCGGGTTCGTGCCGGTGCGGCTGACCGAGAACCATCCCGTCTGGGCGTTCCCGCGACCGATGCGGTTGAAGGCAGGGCGCGAACGTCGGCCGCATGTGCAGGCGGTGCTCACCGCCGGCGCGGAGCCTCGCTGGGTGCCCGCCGGCCAGCTGCGCGCCGGGTGGGTGCTGGCGTATCCGGTCCTGCAGGAGAAGGAAGACCGGGCAACGCTCGCCGCCGAAGGCTTCGGCGAGATCCCGGTCGATGACGACTTCATGACGCTCGCCGGTTACTACCTCTCCGAAGGCACGATATCCGGCACGGCCGGCAAGCCACACCAGCAGTTCTTCTGCTTCCACGAGGAGCAGCGCGAGCACGTCGAGCGTCTCCAGGGAATTCTCGCCGGTCTCGGCCTGACGTCGCAGGTGCGCCGCCGGCGGGACACGGCGGAAGTCATTGCCCACTCGCTGGCGCTCGGGCGACTGCTCGAGTCCCTCTTCGGACACGGCGCCACAGAAAAGCGCATGCCCGACTGGATGGAGCGGCTACCGCACCACAAGCAGCGGGCCCTCGTGAAGGCGCTGTGGGAAGGGGACGGCTACCTGGGCCGGGTGCGTGGCCACTGGCGGGCCACGTATTGCACGTCGTCACACGCGCTCGCTATCCAGGTCCATCAGCTTCTGCTTCGGCTCGGGGTCCCGGCGTTTCTCCATCATCGCGACCAGCGCGCGCGCCAGCGCAACTGGGTCGTCTCGGTCACCGGGCAGGCGGGCCTCACGCGGCTCGCGGAAATTCTACAGCTCGGCGCGCTCCGCGGGTGCCGCGACGGCGGCAGAGGTCAGGTCGTGCTCACCGACACCACGCTCTACGTCGGCGTCCGCTCCGTGCGGCGAGTCCCATGGACGGGGCATGTGCACAACCTCGAGGTGGAGGGCGTCCACTCGTTCGCACTGCCCGGCGCCATGCTGCACAACTGCGAAGTGAACGGCCCCGGCGAGGCGCGCGCCGCCGACATCGGCGTGGCGGGCGGGCGTGGGATCGGCCTCATCTTCAGGAACGGCGAAGTCGTCCGCAAGGTCCCCGAGAAAGACATCGTGAAGGCGATGCGCGAGGAGGTCGACCGGTTCATCGCCGAACGGAAGGCCGCGCAGGCGGCGGCGCCAGTCAACGACTGATGGGCCAGTACCGGGTCCACGTCTTCGTGTGCACCGGGGGCGATACCTGCCCGACGCAGGGCGATGTCGAGGGGTTCGTGACGCACCTCCGCGGTGAGGTGGCGAGGGCCGGTCTCAAGGACGACGTCCGGATCAACAAGGCCGGCTGCTTCTCGCAGTGCGGGCACGGCCCGATGATGGTCGTGTATCCCGACAACGTCTGGTACTGCGGCGTCCAGGAGAGCGACCTCCGGGACATCTTCGAGTCGCACATCGTCGCCGGGAAGCCCGTGGCGCGCCTCCAGTACGCGCCCGGCGTCAAAGGGGCCAACAAGAAGAAGGGCGCGAAGTAGCCGTGCGCCGCTCGCAGTCCCTCGTTCCCACCCTCCGGGAGGATCCCGCCGACGCCGAAGCGCTGAGCCACAAGCTCATGCTCCGCGCCGGCCTCGTGCGTCAGCTCGCCGCCGGCGTCTACGTGTACCTGCCGCTCGGGCAGCGCGTCCTCGACAAGGTCAACGCGATCATCCGCGAGGAGATGAACGCGATCGGCGGGCAGGAGATCACGATGCCCGTGATCCATCCCGCCGACATCTGGAAGCAGTCGGGCCGCTGGGAGGGCATCCCGGAGATGTTCAAACTCCAGGACCGCTACGGACGCGACCTGTGCCTCGGGATGACGCACGAGGAAGTCGTCGCGTGGCTCGCCGCGCGCGAGATCCGCTCCTACCGTGACCTGCCGCAGATCTGGTACCAGATCCAGACCAAGGAGCGTGACGAGGCGCGCCCACGGTCGGGTGTGCTGCGCACGCGCGAGTTTCTGATGAAGGACGCCTACACCCTCGACCCCGACCCGGCCGCGCTCGACCGCTCCTACGCGGCGCACGAGCGCGCCTACCGGCGGATCTTCGACCGCTGCAGGCTCCGCTACTGGGTCGTGCAATCCGACACGGGCATGATGGGCGGCCTCGGCTCTCACGAGTTCATGGCGCCGGCCGCGGCGGGCGAGGACGAGATCGCGATCTGCGGCGGCTGTGGGTACGCCGCGAACGTCGAGGTCGCCCGCGGCGTCCCGGTGCCGCCGGCGTTCCCCGCCTGGGCGCGTGAGGAGGTGGCGACGCCCGGCGCGCGCACGATCGCCGAGGTCGCGCGGCTCCTGTCGATCGACCCGCGTCTCACGATCAAGTCGCTCCTCTACATCGGGCCGACCGGGCCCGTGCTCGTGCTGGTCCGCGGCGACCAGACGCTCCACGAACGGAAGCTCGGCCGCGCCCTCGGCGGAGAGGTCCGCCCCGCGCATCCCGACGAGGTCCGCCAGCACCTGGGCGCCCCGGCAGGGTCGGTCGGCCCCGTCGGCGCGCGGGTGCCGGTGCTCGCCGACGAGCATCTCAAGGACGGCGTCTACGTCGTCGGCGCGAACCGCGAGGGCTTCCACTTGCGCGGGGTCAGCGCCGGCCGCGACTTCGACTGCCGCTTTGCCGACCTCCACGCCGTCACCGCCGGCGAGGCGTGCGTCGAGTGTGGCAAGCCGCTCGGTGTCGAGAAGGTCATCGAGATCGGCAACATCTTCAAGCTCGGCACGAGGTACTCGGTGGCGCTCGGCGCCACGTATCTCGACGAGTCAGGACGCGAGCAGCCGATCGTCATGGGGAGCTACGGCATCGGTCCGGCCCGGATCGCCGCCGCCGCGATCGAGCAGCTCGCCGACGGGGACGGGATCGTCTGGCCGTGGCCCATCGCGCCGCTGCACGTGTACATCGTCTGCGTGAGCGTCAAGGACCAGGCTCAGCGGGATGCCGCCGAGGCGATCTACGATGCGTGCTGGGCGCACGGTGTCGAGGCGATGCTGGACGACCGCGACGAACGACCCGGGGTGAAGTTCAAGGACGCGGACCTCCTCGGCCTGCCCGTGCGCGTCACGGTCGGCAACGCCTTCGTGAAGGAGGGCCTGGTCGAGGTCCGCTCCCGCAAGACGCGCCATGAGAGCCGCGTTCCCAAGGACAAAGTCATCGACGCCGTCCACGCGATCGAGACGGCCGAGGCCCGGACGTAGGGCCGGCCGGACCTCGGCAGCCTTGCCTGCGCCCTCGATACGTGCTAAATTCCTGAAAAAGTGGGCGTTGCCCGCTTTTTTTAGTTTAGCCACGGGCAAGGGGAGTGCCCCATGGACGACGCGGTGCAGGCCGACCAGATCGAGGAGGTCGTGATGCCGGTGCTGCGTGACCACGGGCTCGAGCTGGTCGACATCGAGTGGCGCCCGCTCCGCCCACGCGGGGTCCTGCGTCTCTTCGTCGACAAGTCCGGCGGTGTCGGGATCGGGGACTGCGAGCGGGCGAGCCGCGAGATCGGCGACGTGCTCGACGCGGCCGCGATCATCGACGCCTCCTACGATCTCGAGGTGTCCTCTCCCTGGCTGGAGCGCGTCCTGCGCAAGGAGCGCGAGTTCCGCTGGGCGATCGGCAAGCGGGTTCGCTGCTGGCTCGCCGGTGGGCGTGAGTTGCGCGGCCGGCTCGTGGCGGTGGAGGCGGACCAGCTCGTGCTGGAGGACGACGGCGACCGGGTGGACCTCCCGCGCGCCGGCGTCACGAAGGCCCGGTTGGAGGCGGAAGTCCCCTGGCCGCGCAAGGCGTAGAATCTCAGGCAGGTGTTGGAATCGATGAACCGGGAACTGATCAACGTCATCGAGCAGATCGGGCGCGAGAAGGGGATCGACAAGGAGATTCTCTTCGAGGCGCTGGAGTCTGCCCTGCTCTCGGCCTCCCGGAAGACCCTCGGGCCGGCCGACAATGTGCGCATGCACATCGACCGCAAGAGCGGCGACCTGCGCGTCTACTGCCGGAAGAAGGTCGTCGAGGAGGTGACCGACGACAAGCTCGAGATCAGCCTGGCCGACGCCAAGGCGCTGAACAAGGAGGCCGAGCTCGGCGACGAGCTCGAGCTGGAGCAGGAGCGGCCGCCGCAGGAGTTCGGCCGGATCGCGGCCCAGACGGCCAAGCAAGTCATCCTACAGAAGGTCCGGGACGCGGAACGTGAGGGCATCTACTCAGAGTTCGCGGGCAAGGAGGGCCAGATCCTCCGCGGGGTCGTGCACAGGATCGAGAAGCGCAACGTGATTCTCGAGATCGGCAAGGCCGAGGCGATTCTGCCCGAGCGGGAGCAGATCCCGGGCGAGCGCTACAACCCGGGCGATCGCATCCGCGCCTACGTCCTCGAAGTGCGGCGCACGGCCAAGGGCCCGCAGATCTCGCTTTCGCGGACCCATCCGGGTTACCTCGCCCGGCTCTTCGAGACGGAGATCCCCGAGATCCAGGAGGGGATCGTCGTCGTGAAGGCCACGGCGCGCGAGGCGGGCGAGCGTGCCAAGGTGGCGGTCGCGTCGACCAAGCGGGACGTCGATCCCATCGGTGCCTGCGTCGGGTTGCGCGGCACGCGCATCCAGGTGATCAGCCGCGAGCTGCGGGGCGAGAAGATCGACATCATCGAGTGGTCGCACGACCCGGCGACGTTCGTTGCACGCGCGCTGTCGCCGGCGAAGGTGTCGTCCGTCGTGATCGCGGAGCCGAGCGAACCCGACGGTCAGCCGTCGGCGCTCGTCATCGTTCCCGATAACCAGCTCTCGCTGGCGATCGGCAAGAAAGGCCAGAACGCGCGGCTCGCCGCCAAGCTCACGGGGATGCGCATCGACATCAAGAGCGAGTCGGAGGTCGAGGCCGAGCGGGCGGCGGGCGAGGGCCTGCCGCCGGTGGACCGCGCGGCGCTCATGGCGCTCCCCGGGGTGAGCCCGGAGCTCGTCGAGCCGCTCGTCGCCGCGGGGCTCGGTTCGCCCGCGGCGATCGTGAAGGCTGGACCGGGAAAACTCGGGCTCGTCCCGGAGGTCGGCGGCCACGCCGACGCGATCCACGCCGCGGCCGTCGAGTGGGTGGCGGCGCACACCCCCGCGCCCGAGCCGAGCGGAGCCTCCGAGGAAACGGAGGCGCCCGCATGAAGCGCGAGCCTCGTCGCACGTGTCTCGGGTGTCGGCGCGCGCGGCCGAAGCAGACGCTCGTGCGGCTCGTGCGAGGGCGCGACGGCGTCGTGGTCACGGACTCGCGCGGCGTCGTCGGAGGTCGCGGCGCCTGGGTGTGCCCGGACGACCCGTGCCTCGCGCGCGCGCTCTCGCGTGCACGGCTCACCCATGCGTTCAGGAGACCCTGTGAAGCGAGCGCGGAGCTCGCGGTGGTCGTGCGAGCCGTAGCACGTCGTGGGGTTGGGGCCCCACCGTGCGAGGTGAGCCTATGAGACCCGGTCGTGCGAGCCGTAGCACGTCGTGGGGTCGCAGTGCGAGCCGTAGCCGGAGGCAAGGCGAGCCTGTGATCGGGGCCCCACCGTGCGAGGCGAGCCTGTGAACCGGGCCGTGCGGAACACGTTTCGGAGGAGGTGAGGGGGCTGTGGCGGCAAAGGTGAAGCTGATGGAGCTCGCGAAGGAGCTCGGCGTGACCAGCAAGGAACTCATGGTCGCCGCCGAGGAGATGGGACACAAGGGGCTACGCGCCATGAGCCCTCTCGACACGACGCTCGCGAACGCGCTGCGCGTCAAGCTCGGGCGTGGTCGAGAGTTACCCGAGGAGCCGAAGCCCAAGCGCGCCGTGAGGCCGAAGGACCCGACGGAGGCCGCGGCGACCGACGGCGCGCCGATCAAGAAGAAGGCGCCGACGCGGTCAAAGAAGGCTGCCGAAGTTACGCTCGAGGAGCCGCCCGCGGAAGTCAAGCCCGCGGCGACGATCGTCAAGCCGAAGCCTGTGCCGGAGATCGTGGCCGAGCCTCCGCTCGTCGCCAAGCGCGAATCCGAGATCGCTCCGGAGCCGAGCGTGGTGACCCTCGCGCCCGAGGCGCCGCCAGCCGCGGCGAAGCCGGCGGCGGCCGCTCCGGCGGTGCCGGGCGTGCCCACCAAGAAGCCCGAGCCGAAGATCGTCCCGTTCCGTCCGATCGAGCGGCCGACGCCGGCGCCTGCACGCCCGACCCGTCAGCCGACGCCGCCGTTCGCGCCGCCGCGCGTGACCACGGTGCTGCGGCCCGCTCCACCCGCCGCGCCGTCGCGCCCGGCCCAGCCCGCGGCGCCTGCAGCGGCCCGTCCGGCTGCGGCCGCCGCCGTCGAGACGCCGCCCGCACCGCCGGCCGAGGTCAAGCGTGAGTTGGTCCGGGTACCCGAGTCCGTCACGGTGGGCGAGCTCGCCGAGAAGATGCGGCGGAAGTCGGGCGAGGTGATCAAGGCGTTGCTCGAGCTCGGCGTCATGGCGACGGTCAACGAGTTGCTCGATCCGACGGCCGCGAAACTCGTCGCCGACAAGTTCAACGTGGATCTCGAGGTCCGGTCCGTAGAGGGCGAGGTCGTCGACGAGGAGGACCTCGACCCGGCGCAGCTCAAGCTCCGCCCGCCCGTCGTCACGGTCATGGGCCATGTCGACCACGGCAAGACCTCGCTCCTCGACGCGGTCCGTAAATCGAAGGTCGCCGAGAAGGAGTTCGGCGGGATCACACAGCACATCGGGGCCTACCAGGTCGAGACCCGGCACGGCAAGGTCTCGTTCCTGGACACGCCGGGCCACGAGGCGTTCACGGCGATGCGCGCGCGCGGCGCCCAGGCCACGGACATCGTTATCCTCGTGGTGGCCGCCGACGACGGCGTCATGCCGCAGACCATCGAAGCGATCAATCACGCGCGCGCGGCGAACGTGCCGATCATCGTCGCCGTGAACAAGATCGACAAGCCCGAGGCCGACGCTGAGCGCGTCAAGCGCGAGCTCGCCAACCAGGGCTTGATCCCGGAGGAGTGGGGTGGGCAGACGATTTACGTTCCGACGTCGGCGAAGAAGGGGACCGGCATCGACCAACTCCTCGAGATGACCGCCCTCCAGTCCGAGATCCTCGAGCTCAAGGCCAATCCGAACCGTGCCGCCCGGGGCGTGATCATCGAGAGCCGGTTGGACCGCGGGCGCGGCCCTGTCGCGACCGTGCTGATCCAGAACGGCACGCTGAAGGAGGGAGACGCGGTCGTCGTCGGAGCCCACTCGGGCCGGATCCGAGCGTTGAGCGACCCGAGCGGGAAGAAGGTCAAGAGCGCCGGCCCGTCCGACCCCGTCGAGATCCTCGGGCTCAGCGGCGTTCCCGCCGCGGGCGACGTCCTCGTCGCGGTGTCCGACGAGCGGAAGGCGCGGCAGGTCGCGACCATGCGCCAGGATCGCGACAAGCTCAAGGGCAAGACCGCGACACGGATCACGCTCGAGGGGCTCCAGAAG
>Ga0134080_10000581_pt1 | contig 12154 bp, 8 predicted proteins | sample 15_taG_9_FD_94469 | JGI IMG/M metagenome (GOLD analysis project Ga0134080, IMG submission 94469) | Grasslands soil microbial communities from the Angelo Coastal Reserve, California, USA - 15_D_Met_40cm_2_24_1 metaG | ecosystem: Environmental > Terrestrial > Soil > Grasslands ...
GCCTGCGATTACGATCAGGACGGATGGATGGACCTGTTCGTTGCGAATATCGACCACGAGATGTTTTCGCTCTATCACAACAACCGGGACGAAACCTTCACCGATGTCGCACCGGCTTTTGGAATCGCCTCTGGGACGTTATTGTTGAGCGGTATGGGCCAGAAATTCCTCGACTACGACAATGACGGGAACTCCGACCTGCTTCTCTCTAACGGCCACCCCGAACTGAACGTCGACAAGATGATTCCCGGCGTGACCTATGCCGAGCCCATGATGCTGTACCGCAACACGGGCCGAGGGTTTGAAGATGTGAGCAAACAGAGTGGCCCCGTCTTCTCGAAGCGGATTGCCGGCCGCGGTCTGGCGATCGGCGACTTCAACAACGACGGATCGGTGGATGCGCTAGTCTCGGTGAGCAATGACGCTCCCATCTTATTGCGGAATAACGCAGGGCGGCGCAACCACTGGCTCGGGATTCACCTGGTTGGACGAAAATGCAACCGGGATGCGGTGGGCGCCAAAATAACATATCGCGCCGGCGACCTTGAGCGCCACCAATTCAAGGTTGGTGGCGGTAGCTATCTCTCCTACCACGATCCACGAATCGTGCTGGGACTTGGGCCGCGAACCAAAATCGATTGGGTCGAAGTGAAATGGCCACAGCCCAGCGGCACTTCAGAACGGTTGAAGGATTTGCCCATCGACCGGTACATAACGGTTGTAGAAGGGGAAGGGAAGTGGAACTAGGCGGCACGTAAGCAAGAAGTTCGCGCACAGGAGTGAGTTGCTCAATCAGCATTGACGAGATGCGATTGTTCGTTAAATCCCTCAGCCTTTAGCGCGGCTGCGGCGCGCCTTGGGTGGGTGCCGAATGCAGTTTCAACTTTTCCTCGGCATCCAGTTGAAGAGTCCTTTGCTTATCCGCTTCCTGTTTGTTTCCAATCCGTGAATAGGCGATAGCAAGTTGATAATATCCCGCTGGGTCCGCGGGGGTTAGCCGGACATATTTTTTGAGAGCGTCGATCGCGTCCGTAAACCTTCCCACGGCGTTGAGCGCCACACCGAGCCCAAGATAGGGCTGCGCCAGACTCACGTCAAGTTCCGTGGCCCGGGAAAAATGCGGGATGGCCTCATCATTCTTCATCGCCCTCGAAGCAAGATCTCCAAGCATGTACTCTGCTGCGGGTGAGTTTGCATTGACTTGCAGCTCGGCCTCGAATTCTCTCTTGGCTTCCTCGGTAGCGGCCGGCATTTTGGCGAGAATGATTTGGCCGAGTTGGTAATGAACACCGGGCTGCTTTGGGTACTGCTCCAGAATCCTGCGGTATTTCGCTGTCGCACTTTCGAAATCCCCCCGCGCCTGATAGGCCTCTGCCATGAGCACCTGTGCTTCGGCAGAGGAGGGAGCCTTCACAGTGAGTTTCCGGGCGGCACGATTGGCCAGTTCGGAGTAATAGCGTGAAGTAATGTAGAGCACCTTGGAATCGTCGGGAAACTCGCGGTTCAGCAAGAGGAGTGATTCGACGACGACATCAGCCTGGTCGACACTCATTCCACATTGCGCGCTGGCCATCGCGGCCCTATAGCGAAGCTGCTTATCAACGGGAGCGGGGATGGATTTTCTCAAAATTGCGAGCGCCTCCGGGCATTTGCCCTTCGCAGCAAGATCTACACCCTGCTCGATGCGGGCTGACGAGGAGCTCCCCTCCGACATCTTCCGCTCTGCCTGGGCGCCCAGCAATTCCCCAGCGGTCCCGCAAACGAGAGCGGCAACCATCATTACCAGGGCAGGGCTGACCTGAGAAGGCCCATGTGCTCGACCTCGTAGCATGATTCGCCATTATATTCCGATTGAACAAGCGAGGAAGTGCAGTGTGGGGGCTGGAAAATGCAAGCGCTTGCAAATAATGCTTGACAAGCCTTCGAGACAAGGAGTAAAAGGCCTCAACGGAGTAGTTCTGTATAATTTATACATAACTCCGTATCAGGAGGGTGTGATGGCGGTTAAACGGGGTGTTCGCGAATTTGTGTGCCGGATTTCTGGGTTGTTTCTTTTGGTTGTCCTCTTCATCGCCCCCAGTGCCTGGGGGCAGATAGCGTCTCAAGGGACCATTGCAGTCAAAGTTCTCGACCAGAGCGGAGCGGTTGTTCCGGGCGCCAATCTGAAACTGGAAGATCTGGCGTCGAACAATGTCCGGACCGCAGTTACGGATTCTGGCGGGGTGTACTCGTTTGTGAGCTTGTCCATTGGGACCTACAAACTGATGGTGAGCAAGGGCGGCTTTCAAGACCAAGTTTTTGAATCGGTGTCCGTGCAAGCCACACGCACCACGGACATCAATGTTTCGCTCACCGTGGGAACGCAGGCCGCGGAGGTCAAGGTTGTCGAGCAAGCGCCCGTGGTCGAGAGAACTTCGAACGCGATCACCGGCGAGATTGATTTGGGGCAGATCGAGGAACTGCCCGTTATAGGCCGCGACATTTCGCAATTGTCCCGCATCGTTCCCGGCGCCGTTAGCAACGGAGGCCAAACGACCTGGAATGGGATGCCGCTGGCCGCGACGGGAAATAACATCGACGGTGTAATCGCGACAACCAGCCGCATGAAGTTCGGCGGCGCTTCTCAGCCTCTTGTCGAGGCGCGCATCGAAGACATGCAGGAGATGACCGTCGAGACCGACCAGCTCAACACGAACGCGGGGTTTGGGCAGTCGAATTTCCAGGTCAATTTCGTGACTCGCCGCGGAAGCAACACGTTCCACGGGCGCCTTTTTGAAGACCACCGGAATTCCGCATTGAACGCGAATAGCTGGGTGAATGACGCCGGCGGTACGCCGAAGCCTAAGTTCCACTTAAATGACTTTGGCGGCAGCATCGGCGGAGCGGCGATCAAGAACAAGTTGTTTTTCTTCGGGACTTTTGCGATGTCCAAGCAGCCCGGCTCTTATAGCACGAGCGCGTCGACTGCTTACAATTCCACAGGCGGCACAAATTTTCCGACCCAGGCGGCGCAGGCGGGTAACTTCACCTGGTCCGACGCGAACGGAACGCACTCAATCAATCTGTTTACGGATGTTGCGGGGCCCGCAGGTCTGCCTTCCTCGCCAAATGCGGTGACCACGGGCCTATTCAGCGCCATCAACGGCTCGCTAAGCGGGGGGACGGTCACACCAACAGCCTTGCCCTACATAGACAACATCGTCTTCCCGGTGCAGTCTCCGATCACGTACTGGCTCCCGACCGTGCGCGTCGATTACAACATCAAGGACAACCTGCGGATGTATGTATCGTGGAATATGACGAAGTGGAACCAGCCCGGCGCTGGGCCACCGCCTTTCCCAGGAGCCGCCTTCAAGACCTATGGAGCGTCAAATAAATTTGAGTACTTTACCGCAGCGCTCGGCTTTGACTGGACCATCAAGCCGACCATCGTTAACCAGTTCCGGGGCGGGTACCTATTCAATCTTGCGAAGTACAGTTACGACGCGAGCAATGGATATCTCAAACTGCCGGAGATCGACTGGCCAAGTTCGGTGGGTACCTCCGGCCAGGTCTTCAACAACCTTCCGATCCAGACCTACTATCCGCTTGTGAATGCGGCGGACAATGTTTCATGGCAGCTCCACAAGCATTTGGTGAACTTCGGGTTTTCTTACTATCGCGAGCAAGACCATTACAACAACGCGCCGGCGGGCTTCCCCTTTGACGCCATCGGCCTGGTCACCGATGATCCGGCGACGACGGCGATTGAAAACTACTTTGCGAGCCATTTTCCCAACGCCTCGGCGACGGATCGGTCCAACGCGGAAGACCTGTACTCGGTGCTAAGAGGCAGGATCAGCGGCGTTAGTCCGGGTGGCGCAGGCTTCCCGTATGATATCAAGACGGGAAAGTACAGCACGAATGTGAGTGGTTATAACCTCAACGAACTCCAATCGGCTTGGGGCATGTTCGTGGAGGATGCCTGGCGCGTAAAGTAGGATCTCACCGTGAACCTGGGGCTTCGCTGGGATTTCACGGGTGACGACCATGACCTAACGGGCGCCTACCACAGCGCCGACCCAGTCGGGATCTGGGGGCCTTCGGGAGTTAACAACATCTTTAAGCCTGGAACTCTAACCAGCGATCCGGCGGGTCTAAACCCAAGCTACGTAGGGAGAATCCATGTGTACAAGCCATGGAATGTCAGCCCGCAGCCTTCGATAGGCCTTGCTTGGAATCCGACTTATTCAGACGGACTCATGGGGAAGATGTTCAAGGGGGGCAAGACTGTGGTTCGCGCCGGCTTCGCGCTGCGACGGTTCACCGAACCCTACCAGTTCTTCTGGAACTCGGCGTCGAACTCCGGCTATGCGTTTTATCAAGCTTTCAATTTGAGTCCGGTCACTCCCGGCGCGCCGCTCCCGGCGACAGGAGGATACTATGCCGGAAGTTATGAGTTGGGCATGGGACAGCCGGCGCCGTACACGCTAAGCCCTGCGACTTATCAAAATGTTATTCCCGAGTCCAATGAAACCTTTTTCGGCTACTGGACAGGAGTGAACGGCATCGATCCCAACATTCGCCAGCCCTACGTGGAGTCCTGGAACCTGGGCATTCAGCGTGAAATCGGCCAGAGCAACGTCATCGAAATCCGATACCAGGGAAACCGCAGCGTTCACCAGTGGGTGAAGCTAAATCCGAACGAAGTAAATATCTTCGAAAACGGATTTCTGTCTGAATTCAAGTTGGCACAGCAGAACCTGACAGCCTGCATGGCGAACGCCAGTTGTGCGGCGAATCCTAGCTTCCAAAATCAGGGATTGCCTGGACAGTCTCCATTACCGATTCTTACAGCCGCCTTCACAAACCCGGGCGGATTGGATCCGGCAGGGTTCTCCAACGGAACGTTTGCCAATTATCTGAATAACGGGCGGGCGGGGGACTTCGCAAGCGACTTGGCAGGGTCATCGACCTATCTCTGCAACTTGATTGGAAGCGCGAATTTCTCACCTTGCGCCCTCAATGGAGCAGCGAATCCTGGGCACGGCTATCCGATTAACTTCTTCCAAGCGAACCCGTACAATGCGGGCAAGGCGACCGGTTACCTAACCGATCCGGGCTTTGGCGACTACCACGCCCTCCAAGTGGATTGGCGGCAGAGACATTGGCACGGCATGCAATTCGACGCCAACTACACCTGGAGCCATACGTTGGGAGTCCAGCCGGGGAACACGTGGACCGGAGCATTCCGGCTCTTTACCATGCGTAACCTGCGCCAAAGTTACGGCCCCACGCTGTTTGATATCCGGCACGTCTTCCATGCCAACGGCACCTACGACTTGCCCTTCGGCAAGGGTAAGGCCATGGCCAACCGCGGCGGAGTCGTGGACAGGGTAGTGGGAGGCTGGAGTATTGGAACCATTTTGACTTACCAGACCGGCCTACCTTCGCAATTGATCGGCGGATTCCGCACCACCAATGGTCCCGCCTCGACTCCCTTTGGTGACGGACCAGGCGGGTTCGATCTGGGCGATGGCGGCGTCGTCTTGACAGGCGTCACGGTTTCGCAACTGCAGAATGCGGTCGGAGTAACCGCCGCTCCAGGGAAAACCTATGCGTATGGACTTGATCCGGCGAAGTACAAGCCTCTCCTTTCATCCAACACAGTTGCCGGGACATCGTCTGGTAATCCGTTTATCCATAGTCCGCATGAGTTTTTCCAGGACATGGCCATTACCAAGACCGTCCGCATCCGGGAGAATCTGCGCTTCAGTTTACAGACGGAATTCGAGAACGTGTGGAACCACCCGGTATGGGGCGCCGTCAACGGCAATATCCGAAGCTCGAACTTCGGAAGGGTCAACGTGATTAGAACTTTTCAGAATGGATTGTTGGCACAAGGGGAACGCCAGATCGGGTTCCGGGCCAACATTGAATTTTAACCCGGACAGGCCAGCTTCCAGCTGACCTTGCGGAGGCATTCATTGGGCGAGATTATCCCCCACACCCCGGGGATTGCCATGGATGCCTCCGTAGTCTTTCGTTCCTTGATTCGCGCTCTCCGCGCAAGGTGTCGCTCTAGCTCTCCCAAAAGAGCCGGGGGTACACACCGGGGTACACACCCCCGGGCATTTCACATATGAAAACAAAGGGCCCATGGAATATGCATTTCATAAACGACAGATTCAAAAGGACTTATCTTGGTGGCATCAACACGGTAAGCGCCCGGGCGGCAGTCCCCAAAAAAAAGCGGTAAGGATCAGTTCGGGCAGCTTCTGGGGAAATGCAGTTCTCTGATTTCGGATCGCGATATAATTTATTCCTTTCGCAGCCTTATGGTGATGCGTCTTCATGTCTAAGGGACTTTGTCTTGGCTCTGCCGGTCTGTTGGGAGCAATTCTCACGGCCGCACCCCTCTTCGCCCAGGTTCCCCTGAAATTGTCGCCAGCAGCGGCGGTTTCTACTTCGGCCGAGCATGCCATTGATCTAGCTGCAAACGGAGGCTGCCAGGAAGCCCTGCCGATGCTGAAGAAGTCGCTGTCGCAAGCATTGGACAAACAAGTGGAATACCGCGTGGCGATGGCGACGGCGCGTTGCGCCATGGGGCTCGATCAGGGGCAAACGGCCGTCAACGCACTGTGGATCCTCAAGCGCGACTTTCCGAAAGACCCTGAAGTCCTCTACATGATGACGCACTATTTCTCGCAGCTTGCCACGCGCGCGGCTCAGGAAATGGCGGACCTCGCTCCTACTTCCTACCAGGCCCGCGAACTTGAGGCGGAATCCCTCGAGTCGCACGAGAACTGGGACGCCGCCGGAAATGAATATCGAAAGATTCTGGAGCAGAACCCGAACTTGCCGGGGATTCATTTCCGATTGGGGCGCGTGGCACTGTCGAAGACCGAGTCTGCGGCGAACACCGAAGAGGCAAGAAAAGAATTTGAAGCGGAGCTGAAAATTGATCCGCGCAACGCAGCAGCGACCTTCTGGCTGGGAGAGATTGCGCGGCGCAGTGGAGACTGGGGTCAAGCAATTCCGCGCTTCACGGACGCGGCAAAATTGGATTCGGGATTTGCCGAGGCGTATCTCGCCCTGGGCATGTCCCTGAATTCGGCCGAACGCTTTTCGGAAGCGGTTGCTCCTCTGGAACGCTACGTGAAGATGCTGCCAGGGGATGCCGCCGGCCACTACCAGCTTTCCATAGCGTATGCACGGACGGGGCGCAAAGACGACGCCGTGCGCGAGATGGCCATTCAACAGCAAATCTCCGAGAAGAATCCAGGCGGGGTCCGGCCATAGCAGAGGCGTGCGGCGCTTCACTGCATACGCAAACCAGGCGGGCAAATGCGATGGAGTCACATGATTTCTCGGCGGCGCATGCTTCAGATTCTTGGGTGGTCTGGGATGAGCGCTGCGCTCGGGCGCACAAAAACCGTAGCGGCCGCCGCAATAGCTAAGGATTCCGTTGCCGCGTTTGAAGAAGTTCCGCCCTCCACCAGCGGTATCTCCTGGGTTCACGTAAGCGGACAGTCTCCGGAAATGTATCTGCCGGAAACTGTAGGCGCCGGATGCGCGTTCCTGGACTACGACAATGATGGCTGGATGGATATCTACCTGGTGAACAGCGGACCGTGCGATTTCTATAAACCGGCTGCTTCGCTCCGCAACGCACTCTATCGCAACAACCGCGACGGCACATTCACGGACGTGACGAAGAAAGCCGGCGTGCCGGCGGATGCCTACGGTATGGGTGTTGCCGTCGGTGACTACGACGGCGATGGCTGGCCAGATCTCTACGTGACGCAGTATCCCCACAGCATCCTCTATCATAATAATGGGGACGGCACGTTCACCGATGTTACCGCGAAGGCCGGGGTCGCGGCACAGGGCTGGGGCACAAGCGCCGTGTGGTTCGATTACGACAACGATGGGCGGCTGGACCTATTCGTCTGCCGGTTCGCAGACTTTGACAAATCCAAGAACATTTTCTGCGGTTACGGACCAACCAACACGCGGTGGTACTGCAAGCCGACTCCCTACAAGCCGATGCCTTGTTGGCTGTTCCACAACAACGGCGACGGCACATTCACCGACGTCAGCAAGGAATCCGGGATCGCCGGGCCTGCCGCGAAAGCTTGGGGGGTGGTGGCGGCGGACATCAATAACGATGGATGGATGGACCTTTTCGTGGGCAACGATACGGTTGCGAATTTTCTGTTCGCCAACCGTGGCAAGGGCCGGTTCGAGGAGATTGGTTCGCTGGGAGGGGTGGGATACAACTCATTTGGCTTGGCGCGATCGGGGATGGGAGTCGATGCAGCGGACTATGACCAAGATGGCTGGCTCGATTTATTCGTCGCCAATGTGGATCACGAGTCCTTCGCGCTCTTTCACAACAGCAAAGATGAAACGTTTGCTGATGTATCGATTCGCACCGGCATCGATGCCTTGACGAGCCGCCTCAGCGGCTGGGGACTGAAGTTTTTCGACTATGACAACGACGGCAACCTGGACTTGCTGCTTTGCAACGGGCATCCCGACACCATGGTGGAGAAGCGAATGGAGGATGTGACTTACCGGGAGCCAATGCTTTTGATTCGGAACAGTGGGTCGGGCCTTAAGAATGTGAGCGCCGAGAGTGGATCCGTTTTTTCAAAGAATTTGGCGGCGCGCGGCATGGCCCTCGGTGACTTCGATAACGATGGCTCGGTTGACGTGTTGGTCACGCAGAATGACGGAGCGCCTCTACTGCTGCGGAACAACGCTGGCCGGCGGAATCACTGGCTCGGTTTGCGGTTGATCGGCCGCAAAGCAAATATAGACGCCATAGGAACAAAGGTGGTTTATCAGTCCGGCGACCTTCTGCACCATCACTGGAAAGTGGGCGGGGGAAGCTACCTCTCTGCCCATGATCCCCGTATCGTTCTGGGGCTGGGCCAACGGACCAAGATTGACTGGATGGAAGTGAAGTGGCCGAATCCAAGCGGAAAGACGGAGCGATTCGCGAATCTTCCGATCGATCGTTACATTACAATTGTGGAGGGCGAAGGTAGCTGGAAATAAGAATTACAGATGCACGGAATAAGATTCATGCCGCAAGGAATCCGGTGGGCGACGATTGCAGGGATTTTTTTCATCGCAGGCGCTTGCGAATTAACGCGCGCGCAGGCGCGGCCCGATTCGCCGCCAGTAACCATGAAGCCATCCGCAACGGACCAGAATGCGCAGGCCGAATCCGAGCTGCGGGCGGGGATTGCGCTAACCCTGGGCGGCCATTTTGCGGAGGCGATTGCGCATCTTCTCGAAGCGCAAGGGCGCGTTTCAAATGAATACGCGGCGGAATTCAACTTGGCGCTTTGCTACGCCGGCACCGGGCAATTTCAAAAGGCGATTTCGGTTTTGACCGCGTTGCGTCGACGGGGAAGTGATAATGCGAGCGTTGAGAATTTGCTCGCACAGGCGTACGCCGGCAACGGTCAGGCGGGCCAGGCATTCGAAGCGCTGCAGAAAGCGACGGCGTTCACACCTAGAGATGAAAAGCTCTATTTGTTTGTCGCAGATGCATTCCTGGGACGGGAGGAGCCCGCGCAGAGTCTTCGGGTGATCGAACTCGGTCTCCAGCATCTTCCCGAGTCCGCGCGGCTGCATTACGAACGAGGCTATCTGCTTTCGACGCTCGATGACTTTGACGGTGGGAGGACGGACTTCGAGCGGGCGGCGCAACTCGCGCCGCATTCCGAGATCGGATATCTTGCGAAAGCGCAAGAGAATCTGTTTGGAGGAAACCTTCGAGAAGCGATTCGTGTGGCGCGAACGTCTAGCGCAGAAGGCAAACAAGACTACCAATTGCTGGCAATTTTAGGGGAAGCACTGATCCGCGCCGGAGCAAGCCCCGGTCAAGCCGAATTTACGGAGGCGCGCAACGCGCTGGAAAAATCCGTCGCTATGCGGCCCAATTACGCCAGTTCGCAAATTGGGCTCGGCCGTGTGGACTTCTTGGATGGACGGCTGGAAGCGGCGATCGAACATTTGGAAACCGGGCGACGGCTCAATCCGCAGAACCCCGCGGTGTATTCGCTGCTCGCAGCGACATATCGGAAGAGAGGGCGGTCCGGCCAAGCGGAAGCGATGCTGACAATCCTTGCCAAGCTGAATGAGGAGCAAGCTCAAAGAATCCGGACAGCTCCCGGCGACAGCAAAGCGATTCCAGGGGCGTTGGGTACGAAGCGTGGCGAGCAGAAACCGTAAGCAGGCGAAAAAACTATTGCGGGAGCGGAAACTGGTTCAAGTGGATCTGCCAGGAACGCGCGGAAAAGGGCGGGGGACCAATCCTTTGCCTTCCTCGATGGCCAGGACCTGATTGGATTTCATGCTCGTGAGTTTGGTCAACTCGCCGCTGGGCCACTTAATTTCGACTTCTTCGACAGTGGGGCGATGGCCGAGCCCGAAATGCAGCCGCGGATCCTGCGCGGATTGATAGCTCATGCCGCCTTTTTTTTCATCGTAAAGAACCAGATCGCCAGCACTGACTCTCACACGAGCGCCAATAGCGTCGCGGTTCGAACGCGTGCCGATGAGAAGAAGCTGGAGCCAGTCATTGGCGTTGCCGCCGTCGTTGCGAAGAAGTTGCGGAGTCTGCCCATTGTTGCTTACGAGGATGTCGAGATCTCCGTCGTTATCAAAATCTCCAATGGCCGCCCCGCGACTGACGCGCGGCAATAGAAAATCAGGTCCAAGCTGGTCGCTGACATTCTCAAAAATACCATGACCGGCATTGCGGAACATGAGTTTGGGTTCCGCGTACGTCGTCTCGGCGTGGTAGCGCTGAATGTTGTCCAAAACGTGGCCGTTGGCCATGAACAGATCGCGCGCGCCATCGTTGTCGTAATCCATAAAGCGCGTGCCGAACCCGCTCAGGTGAAACGTGGCATACGAAATTTTTGACCGGAACGTGGCATCCTCGAAATACCCCTCGCCAACGTTTTGGTAGAGGCGCGCGAGTTGTTGATCGAGATGGGTAACTATTAGGTCTGACCGGCCGCTCCCGGTTGTGTCGGCGGCATCCGTTCCCATCCCCGCTTCAAACTGCCCATCGATGCCGACTGCTACGCCCGCCGAGTACCCTATCTCTCGAAACGTGCCGTCGCGATTGTTGTGGAATAAGAAATTTGGCATGTGGTCGTTGGCGATAAAAATGTCCTGCCACCCATCGTTGTCATAGTCAAAGGTGACCACACCCAACCCGTTGCCAGGCTTGATTCCTACTCCGGAGCGCTTGCTCACGTCGGAAAACGTGCCGTCGCCGTTATTGTGATAGAGCGTTGGTGGCTCGCCGCGATACACGTCTGGGTGGCAATAACTTCTGAGGCCGGGCCCCTTGTCTCCGCACCAGAAGTTGCGCTCCGGCGACCAATCCACATAGTTAGCGATCACCAAGTCCAGCAAGCCATCGTTGTCGTAATCAAACCACGCTGCACTGGAGCCCCATTTCCGGATATTTCCGACACCGGCGCGGTCAGTCACATCCGTGAAGGTTCCATTGCCGTTGTTATGAAACAGGATCGACCGTCCGTAACCTAGAACTAGCAGATCAGGGAACCCATCGTTGTCGTAGTCGCCCACGGCAACTCCCATTCCAAACAGACCTTCCGCTCCGACGCCAGCCTTTATCGTGACGTCTGTAAACGTTCCATCTCCGTTGTTACGATAAAGGGCGCTCCGCGCCGCGTGCTTCGACGTGTTCGGTCGCGCAGATGCTCCATTGACAAGATAAAGGTCGAGCAATCCATTCTGATCGTAATCGATCCATCCGCACCCCGAACCCATGGTTTCAATTAAGTATTTTTCAGGGGATGCTGCGTTGTCATGTAGGAAAGAGATACCCGCGGAACCCGCAACGTCGACATATCTAACGCCGTTTGCCGCCGCACCGATTCGCAAACTTCGACGCGAACCGACAAGAAGTGCGCCTGCTGTCTTCAAGAAACCTCTTCTCGAGATCACCGGAAACTTCCTGAGTCGTGAGGTGCAAAACTCGGCTTCACGCTTACGCTCCTTTGACTCGAGAGCCAAGCGCCTGTCTAGAGCGATACCTCGATAGACTTTCCGTCGAAGACAACAGCGCGTGTGATTTGGCCGAGCTTAACTTCGATATTCCTCGGCGAAGGCGGCA
>Ga0134080_10000582_pt1 | contig 12145 bp, 9 predicted proteins | sample 15_taG_9_FD_94469 | JGI IMG/M metagenome (GOLD analysis project Ga0134080, IMG submission 94469) | Grasslands soil microbial communities from the Angelo Coastal Reserve, California, USA - 15_D_Met_40cm_2_24_1 metaG | ecosystem: Environmental > Terrestrial > Soil > Grasslands ...
AGCGGGAGGCGCTTTTGTCTTTCAGACCGGCGGACAGGCCGCGCTGAAAGCCGGCTGGGTCAAGGCGACGCCGAACCCCGGAACTTCAGCACCCGCTGGCGCCGGCGTCTTTTCCTACAGCCCGGCCGGCATTCTTGTCACCGAGTCCGGCATCCCCTCCGCAATTCCCACCACGAATGCGCGCATCTATGTCGACAAGTCCGGTGGCCACGACACCGGCCTGGCAGTCGCCAATCCCGGCGGTTCGGCCAACAGTATTGTCCTCCAGGCCTTCGAGAATAACGGGAGCACGACGGCTGGAAATGGACAGGCGGTCTTGAATATTGCGCCCAGCGGTCATTCGGCGAGGTTTGTGGGGGAAATGATCGGAGGCTTGCCGGACGGCTTCAGGGGCGTCGTTCGAATCTCTTCGGCCTCGCCCTTTGTGGCTGTCACGGTGCGGTCACTGTACAACAGCCGAGGGGATTTTCTGGTGACGACGTTCCCGATAGCCGATGCCAATCGGCCGGCGCCGGGGCCAATCGTGTTTCCCCAGATAGCGGACGGCGGCGGCTTCACCACAGAGTTCATTTTCATCAGCGCCACAGGATCCGCAACGGTCACCGTGAACTTTCTGGGAGACGACGGTTCATCACTGAACATTGGGGTGGGCAGTCCATAGGAAATTGCACACTGACATTCATCGAGAACCGCATCGTTCCCTACTCGGTGTTCACGGACCCGCAGCTTGGACCGCGTCGGGATGACCGGGAAGGAAGCGCGGCAGCAAGGAAAGAAGCTTGCGACGCGGCGAGCCGCTGGGTCTGCCGGCTGGTTTGGCCATAGACTACATGGCGGACCGTGTAGGTGGCCGCCACGAACGATTGCTCTTCGAAGGACTCTTCCGGCCGTAGCTGCAGGAACCACCACGATTTCCCTGGCTAGACTACTTCCTGTCGGCGTTCTCTCGGCCCAGTGCGATAACGAAGTACAGGGCGCGGCTGGTCACCACGTTGCGCCAGCCGTGCTCCTCGTTCGACGCCACGAACGCCACTGACCCCGGACCCAGGGTGATGACGCACCTGTAAGAGTTCAGCATTCGTTCGCTGGGGAGCACCGAACTCCAACCGCAGTCTCACATGGGCGGCGCACAGCCAAAGCAAATGAAAATGCGGCCCCGCCGTCCCGGGAAATCGTGAAGCAATGGTCCAGCTAATGATAGCGAGCGATCCTCATACCGCCGAGGCATTCGCTGCGCACGGCACGTTTGGAGTTCAGGCTTTAGCCTGTCCCGATCGGTGCAGCCTGAAGGCTGAACTCCGAACCTGCGCCCGCCATGACGCAAAATTTGACCATTTTGTGAACTTTGTTCGCAGCAATAGGCTATAGCGAGTGAGCCAACCGCCCAGTCATTCACAGGCGAGACGCTCGTGCCACGATGGCTTCGTGGCATGGCCGTCCCGGCCAGTGATCAAAACTTGACCGATCTGCGAACTTTGTGTCCCCAACGGCCGATATGGCGATCCGGTGTTGCTCCTGCTGGTTAACCGCCGGACACGGTTCTGCTGATCGCTTGTGCCAACCTCGCCAACCTGTTGCTGACGCGTGCTACTGCCCGCGGGCGCGAAATCGCAGTACGGTTGGCCATCGGAGCGTCGCGCGGCCGCGAAGACCTATTGTTGCGCTGTGGGAATAATCCTTGGGGAGGCAGGCATTCTAGTGCTGGGAATGAATCTAACAGGGGTCCGTCATTCCGGATCCCGCCAGCTGCAAACGAGGCGATCATGAGCGGAAATACACGAAAACAAGTTCTGGTCCTGGGCGGCGGCTTTGGAGGCGTGTACGCTGCTCTGGAACTGGAAAAAACGGTTGCCAGGAATCCGGACGTCGAGGTGACGCTGGTGAACCGCGAAAACTTCTTCCTGTTCACTCCGATGCTGCATGAAGTGGCTGCCAGCGACCTGGACCTGTCGCACATCGTGAACCCGATCCGCAAGTTGCTGCGCCGTGTCCGGTTTTTCGACGGCGACGTCGAATCTATCGACCTGGCCAAAAGACGTGTGACCGTCTCCCACGGACTCGAGCATCACCACCACCAGCTCTGCTACGACCACCTGGTGATCTCGCTCGGGGCGATTACAAATTTCTACAACCTGCCCGGTCTCGAGGCGAATGCCCTGACCATGAAATCGCTCGGCGATGCCATCGAGCTGCGGAATCGCCTGATCGAATATTTGGAACAAGCCGACTTTGAATGCTCCATTGGCCAGCGCCAGCATCTCCTGACGGTTGTCGTAGCCGGCGGCGGATTTGCCGGTGTTGAAACCGTCGCCGGGGTCAATGACTTCCTGCGTGAAGCCCTACAGTTCTATCCGCACCTGACGGAAGATGATCTGCGCATCGTGCTCGTCCATTCCGGGCCCGTGATTCTGCCGGAGCTCGGCGAAAAGCTCGGCGCCTACGCGCAGAAGAAACTGAAAGAGAGAAAGTTGGAGATCCACGTCAATACCAGGGTCCAGGCGTTCTCCGGCCACGCGGTAGAGCTGAGCGACGGCACCACAATTCCCTCCAAGACCCTGGTCTGGACCGCAGGGACTTCCCCCAACGCCTTGCTGGCAACTCTGCCCTGCAACAAGGAACGGGGACGATTGCTGGTAAACGAATTTCTCGAAGTTGCGGACTGGCCGGGCGTGTGGGCCCTGGGCGACTGTGCGCTCGCCACGGATCCCAAAACCGGACGCTTCTATCCGCCGACTGCGCAGCATGCATTGAGAGAAGGCCAGCGCGTAGCGCAGAACATCCAGGCGGCGCTCCGCGGCCGGGAGAAAAAGCCCTTCGTGTTCTCGACCGTCGGACAGCTCGCAGCAATCGGGAAGCGGACCGGGGTCGCGAATATTCTGGGGATCAACTTTTCCGGGTTCGTTGCCTGGTGGTTGTGGAGGACTATCTATCTCAGCAAGCTCCCCCGCTTCGAAAAAAAGCTGCGCGTGGCCCTCGACTGGACCCTCGATCTGATCTTCTCCAAAGACCTCGTGCAGTTTATGACACTCCGTGCCCCGACCGTCTCCCATGCGGAAGATGAAGTGCGCGCCGCGAAAGACTCCGAGCAATTGGTCTTGTAGAGCCACACACCGCAGACCGCTAAGACGCAAAGACGCGAAGAATCGCCAGGGAAGGGGAATTTTAGACCCGGGCTCCGGGATTACTACAGTGGCAAGCAAAGAGAGAAACCCATAATGCGAAAACTGGTGAAGATTCTCTTGAACCTGGCAGGCGCGCTTGCAACCCTGATGAACCTGCCGCACTTGGGATGATGACCGTATGATCAACGCCCTCAAGCAACACTGGCCGGAATATCTCATGGAAGCCGCGGCGCTTGGTATCTTCATGATCTCCGCGTGCCTCTTCGGGATACTGCTGGAACATCCGGACTCGCCGGTCCGGCGCCTTATTGCCGATCCCTTCCTGCGCCGATTTTTGGCGGGCCTGGCAATGGGCCTCACCGCGATCACGATCATTTATTCCCCGTGGGGAAAGCAATCCGGCGCGCACATGAATCCCAGCGTAACGCTGACCTTCTTCCGTCTCGGAAAAATCAGCGGCTGGGATGCGGTCTTTTACGTCCTTTTCCAGTTCATCGGGGGAGTCACAGGAGTGCTACTGGTTGCAGGAGCGCTAGGGCGTCTTATCGCGAATCCGGCTGTGAGCTATGTCGTCACAGTTCCAGGAGCCGGCGGGCGGGCCCCCGCTTTCGCCGCCGAGGCAATGATCTCGTTCGTTCTCTTTACGGTAATACTTGCCGTTTCGAACCATCCGCGCCTTTCGCGTTTCACGGGGCTTGTCGCCGGAGGCCTGGTCGCGACCTACATCACCCTCGAAGCGCCGATTTCCGGGATGAGCATGAATCCGGCGCGCACTTTTGGCTCGGCCGCGCCCGCGCAGGTGTGGACCGGCCTCTGGATTTATTTCACAGCGCCGCCGCTGGGGATGCTGCTGGCGGCCGAGTTGCATCTCTGGCGCAAAGGCCTGCACAGCGTGATGTGCGCAAAACTGCACCATCAGAATACCAGGCGCTGCATCTTCAGGTGCGGGTACGCGGCTGAGATGAATTTTCCGGCTTCTCTTCGAAGCAATAAAACCCAAGGTGGATCTTTCTCAAAGGAGATACTCCCATGCAAACACGAAACCTGATCGCAGCGATTGCAGTTCTGGCTCTCACGGGGGCCTGGTATGCCTTCCGTCCAGAGCGTCTGTTCATCAACCAGACCGTGAACGAAAGCTTTCCGGCGCCCCAAACAGCGATGGCCGCGGCGCAACCGGCGCCAATCTATTCGGGCCGTTTCCACGATGGCGCTCACAAGACCTCCGGCAGCGCCACCGTCTACCAACTTCCGGACGGAAAGAGGGTGCTCCGGCTCAGTGAGTTCGAAACGTCCAACGGACCCGATGTGCAGGTCTACATGGTCGCGGCGCCCGACGCCCTCGATAATGCGACTGTCACAAGCGCAGGTTTCGTGAACGTCGGCGCTCTCAAGGGAAATATGGGCGACCAGAACTACGAGGTGCCCGCGAGCACCGATTTGGCCAAGTATCGCTCGGTCACGATCTGGTGCCGCCGCTTCGGTGTCAACTTCGGCACGGCCCCGCTGGCCGCACAGGGACAGTCGGCTCCGGCACCGAGCGAACCCAGGGCCCTTTCATCCGGTCTGTTTCACGAGGGCGCGCACAAGACCGCGGGAGACGCGACGATTTACCAGCTTCCTGACGGCAAGCGCGTGCTTCGCCTGAGCCGGTTCGAGACTTCCAACGGCCCGGACGTGCAGGTCTATATGGTTGCGGCCCCGGACGCTCTCGACAATGCGACCGTCACGAGCGCGGGGTTCGTGAACGTCGGCGCCCTCAAGGGGAATAAGGGCGAGCAGAATTACGATCTGCCGCCCGAGCTGGATCTGGCGAAGTACCGCTCGGTCACGATCTGGTGCCGTCGCTTCGGCGTCAACTTCGGCACTGCGCCTTTGACACAGCAGAACTAGGTCCCCTTGGTGACCACCAACTTCACAAAATGGTCAATTTTTGCGTCAAGGCGGGCGCGGGTTCGGAGTTCAGGCTTCAGGCTGCACTGCAGGCTAAAGCCTGAACTCCAAACCCACGGCCGGGACGCCCGTGCCACGGCCTGATCCTGGAACCTGTCAAAGCGGAGGGGAGATCAATGTCAACAAACAACCGATACGACGTCATCATCATTGGGACGGGAGCCGGAGGCGGGACCCTCGCCTATGCCCTGGCTCCCACAGGCAAGCGTATCTTGTTGATCGAACGCGGCGACTACGCGCCGCGCGAGAAGGACAACTGGGATACGCGCGCCGTCGTCACCGAGGGGAAGTACCACATCAAAGAAGCGTGGCATGACGCGAACGGGAAGGAATTTCATGCCGGCACGCACTACTTCGTGGGCGGAAATACGAAGTTCTACGGCGCCGCGCTCGTGCGGCTGCGCAAGGAAGACTTTGGAGAGGTCCGGCATTATGGAGGCATTTCACCGGCCTGGCCGATCCGCTACGAAGATCTCGAACCCTACTACACCAGGGCCGAGCATTTATATCAGGTGCACGGCCGGCGCGGTGTAGACCCGACCGAACCGCCGGCGAGCGCGCCCTATCTCTATCCTCCGGTCAGCCACGAGCCGCGGATCCAGCAGTTGAGCGATGACCTCGAGCGCATCGGGCACCATCCGTTTCTGCTGCCCGTGGGCATCATGCTTGACGAAAAGAACCGGCACAAAAGCAAATGCATTCGTTGCGCCTGGTGCGACGGGCATCCCTGTCTCGTGAACGCCAAGGCCGACGCGCAGGTCATCTGCGTGGACCCGGCGCTCGAGCAACCGAACGTCTCGCTGCTCACCAATTCGTATGTCTCTCGCCTGGAGACCAGTCACTCGGGCCGCGAAGTGACCAAGGTTCACGTCGAACGAAATGGCGAGAAAGAGACCTTTTCCGCCAACATCGTCGTCGTCTCCTGCGGCGCCATCAACTCGGCCTCCCTGCTCCTGCGCTCCGCCGACGAAAGACATCCAACCGGGCTGGCCAACAGTTCCGACCAGGTCGGGAGGAACTACATGTGCCATCTGAACTCGGTGATGCTCGCAATCTCCAGGTGCGCCAACCCCACGGTGTTCCAAAAGACGCTCGGGCTGAACGATTTCTACTTTCGCTCCGCGGACTGGGAATACCCCATGGGTCACATCTCGTTTGTCGGCAAGACGGATGCCAACGTTCTCGCCGCCGGGGCGCCCAAAATCGTGCCCGGATTCACGCTCGAACTGATGGCCCAGCACTCGCTCGATTTCTGGCTGACGTCGGAAGACCTGCCGGATCCGAAAAACCGGGTCACCCTCACACGGCAGGGTGGGGTCATGCTGAGCTACTCGCCGAGCAATCTTGAGGGCCACAGCCGGCTTCAAGCCAAGCTCAAGAGCCTGCTGAAGCACATCAACTGCACAGAAGATCTGCTGCACATGAATGCCTACATAGGCAAGAGGATCCCGCTGGCCGGCGTGGCCCACCAGAATGGCACATGCCGCTTCGGAAACGATCCCAAGTCTTCGGTGCTGGACACAAACTGCAAGGCGCACGACCTGGACAACCTGTACGTGGTCGATGCCAGCTTCTTCCCATCCTCCGGGGCGATGAACCCGGCGCTGACCATCATGGCCAACGCCTTGCGCATCGGAGATCATTTGAAAGAGCGGCTTCGTTAAATAATGCGCAGCGTTTACCACAAAGGCTCGAAGACGCAAAGAAACGCTAAGATGACACTGAAACACTATCGTCGCTATAAATGGGGTCTCGGATTCCTGTTATGGCTTGCCCTCATTCTCACACCCAACGCGGTCCCGGCGCCGGCAAATCAAGCTCAGGACCTTCTCGAGGGGGTAGAATCCGTCGGCATGACCGTCGCGGACATGGATCGTTCCATCGAATTTTTCTCAAAAGTTCTCTCTTTCGAAAAGGTCGCGGACGTGGAAGTCTGGGGAAGCGATTACGAGCGCCTCCAGGGCGTCTTCGGATTGCGCATGCGCGTGGTCCGGATGAGGCTGGGCGACGAATTCATCGAGTTGACAGAGTATCTCGCCCCTAAAGGGCGGCCGATCCCCGTCGATACCCGCAGCTACGACCGGTGGTTCCAGCACATCGCAATCATCGTCAACGACATGGATCGCGCCTATCAGTGGCTGCGCGGCCAGAAGGTAGCTCACGCCTCGACGGGGCCCCAGACGCTGCCCGCCTGGAACAAGAACGCGGCAGGAATCAAAGCATTCTATTTCAAGGACCCGGACGGGCACTACCTCGAGATACTGCAATTCCCCCCGGACAAGGGTCTGGCCAAGTGGCACGCGGGAACGGACAAGCTCTTCCTGGGCATAGACCATACGGCGATTGTGGTGGGCGACACCGACGCGAGCCTGCGTTTCTACCGCGACTGCCTGGGAATGAAGGTGGCGGGCGAAAGCGAGAACTACGGGGACGAACAGGAACATCTAAATAACGTGTTCGGCGCCCGCCTTCGAATTACTGCCCTGCGCGCGGGCGGTGGGCCCGGGATAGAATTCCTCGAGTATCGCGCGCCTCGAGACGGCCGGCCTTTTCCTTCGGATGCCCGAGCGAACGATCTGATCCACTGGCAGGTCCGCTTCGCGATGCGCGACGCCGGCAAGATGGCTCAAGAGTTATTTGCAGCAAAAGCAAACTTCGTTTCCCCGGGCGCCATCCAGCTGGCGAAAGAAACTCTGGGTTTCAAAAACGGTCTCTTGGTGCGCGACCCGGACGGTCACGCCATTCAACTGGTTGAGAAGGAAGAATGAATCGTGGATTAATGATTTCGGATTGCGGATTTGGAACTCCCGTGTAATGCCTTTCAATCCGCAATCCGAAATCCGCATTCCGAAATCATGAAAAGGTGAGGTTACTATGAAAGCCATTGCTGTATTCCCCGGCAAGCCAGACTCCGTCCATCTTGCCGATTTGCCTGAACCGTCGGTGCACGACATCCCCGGCGGCAGAGGCGTGCGGGTCAAGGTATTACGTGTAGGAGTGGACGGAACAGACAAAGAAATCAACGCCGCCGAATACGGCGCTCCACCGGAAGGTTTCAATTACCTGGTGATCGGACACGAAAGCCTCGGGCGAGTAGAGGAGGTGGGCGCCAACGTGACGGAGTTGCGTCCCGGCGACTACGTCGTCGCGACCGTGCGGCGGCCAGGATCCAGCATCTACGACCGGATCGGAGCCTACGACATGACGACCGACAGCACGTATTACGAACGAGGGATCAACCTGCGCCATGGATTCCTGACGGAATACTATGTCGAGGACCCTGAGTACCTCGTCAAAGTTCCGCAGGGGCTCAAAGAGGTAGGCGTTCTTTTGGAACCGGCTTCGGTGGTCGAGAAGGGGATCGCTCAGGCCTACGAAATCCAGCGGCGTCTGCGCGTCTGGCGCCCGCGACGCGCGGCAGTGATGGGCGCCGGAACCATCGGGCTGCTCGCGACCCTGGCCCTTCGTCTGAGAGGGCTGGATGTCACGGCGTTTGGCCGCAATCCGAGGCCCAGCCTGAACTCCGACCTGATCGAGGCAATTGGCGCGCGCTACATTTCGACCCTGGAGCTGCCGATTCTCGAAGGCGCCAGGAAGTACGGACCGCTGGATCTCATATTTGAAGCGACCGGAGCCTCCCCGGTTGTATTCGAAAGCATGCAGGCTCTGGGCAAGAACGGGGTCCTCGTTCTGTCCAGCGTGACTGGAGGAGATCGCAAGCTCGAAGTGCCGGCGGACAAGATCAACCTGGAATTCGTGCTGGGAAACAAAGTCATGGTGGGCACGGTCAATGCAAACCGGGAGTATTTCGAGATGGGCGTCAAGGATCTCGCGCAGGCAGAGGCGGAATACCCGGGCTGGCTCGGCCGCTTGCTCACGCATCGCGTCACGGGCCTGGATAATTACCGGGATCTCTTCAACAAGCTCACCCAGGCCAACGGCGCCATTAAGGTGTTCTGCGAAGTCGCAGAACCGTAAGGAACCGCCAAGACGCGAAGACGCAAAGAAACGCGAAAAGAAGATGAAGTTTGATCAAAATGTTTGCACGGACCTGTCGCAGGCGCGGCGCAAGGAATGGCTGGAGACCAACGGGATTGGCGGCTTCGCTTCCTCTACAATGGCCGGGATGAACACGCGCCGCTACCACGGTCTTCTGGTGGCGGCCACGCGCCCCCCGGTGGGACGCACGGTTCTCCTCAGCAAGATCGAGGAGAGACTCCGGGTCGGGGATGCCATCTACGATCTCTCGACCAACCAATATCCAGGTGCGATACATCCGAACGGCTACGGCTACCTGAGCGAGTTCCGCCTGGACCCTATGCCGACATTTGTATACCGAGCGGGGAACGTTCTGCTCGAAAAAACCGTGTTCATGATTCAAGGAGAAAATTCCACCGCCCTGCGCTATCGCCTCTTGAACAATCCCGAAACCGACGTGCGGCTCGAGCTCCTGCCCCTGATCGCCTTCCGCGATTATCACAGCCTCACGCATGCCAATCCGTCGTTAAACCGCGAGGTCCAGACCGGCCCGGCATGGTGCGCGGTACGGCCTTACGAAGGTCTGCCCAATCTTTTCCTGAATCACGACGGGGGCGCGGCGCAGAGTGGCGGGGACTGGTACCACAACTTCGAATACGAAGAGGAGAGAGAGCGCGGGCTTGACTACCATGAAGATCTCTACAACCCGTTTGCGCTCTGGTTCAACCTCCGCGAGCGCGCCGCCCGTCTGATCGCGTCTACGGAAGTTCGGGATGCGGGGTCTTTCGATAAGTTCCGGGAAGCAGAGGTCCGCCGGCGGCAGGATCTCGTCCAGGGTTGGGAAGCCTCGGACGGATTTGTGCGCGATCTTCTCCTTGCGGCCGACCAGTTCATCGTGCGTCGCGGAGAGGACCGGAAAACCGTCATCGCCGGTTATCCCTGGTTCACGGACTGGGGCCGCGACACGATGATCGCTCTCCCGGGACTTGCGCTGATTCCACGGCGTTTTGACGAAGCGAAGCGGATCCTGTGCGCTTTTGCGGAGCACTGCGACAGGGGGATGCTCCCCAACCGATTTCCCGATGCCGGCGAGCCGCCCGAGTACAACACGGTCGATGCGACCTTGTGGTTCTTTCAGGCGATCTATGCCCTCGTCACGAAGACCGGTGATTACGCATTCGTCCGCCAGCGCCTCTTCGATACATTGGTCGATATCCTTCGATGGCATCTCAGCGGCACGCGGTATAACATCAAGGCCGATCGCGACGGTCTTCTCCGCTCCGGCGAGCCCGGCGTGCAGTTGACATGGATGGACGCTAAAGTGGGCGACTGGGTCGTTACGCCCCGCCGGGGGAAGGCTGTAGAGATCCAGGCGCTCTGGTACAACGCGCTCCGGATCCTGGAACATCTGGCCGGCAAATACCAGGATCTCGAGACCGAGCAGTTATGCGCGGACCTTGCGAGCAAAGCCTGCGCAAGTTTCAATGGGCTGTTCTGGAACAGCCAGGCCGGGTGCCTTTATGATTGCATAGAGAACGGAAGACCGGACGCTGCAATCCGCCCGAACCAGATCTTCGCCGTGAGTCTTCCCTTCTCCATGCTGCCGGTGGAGCGGATGAAGCAGGTAGTCGAAACCGTCACTCGCGATCTCCTGACGCCTTTCGGACTGCGCAGTCTCTCGCCCAAAGATCCCGGCTATCGCGGATTCTACGGCGGGGATCCGCGGCGCCGCGATGGCGCGTACCACCAGGGAACCGTGTGGGCGTGGCTGATGGGTCCCTACGTCACGGCGCGAGTCCGGGCCAACGGAGGCACTTCGGAAGCACGCCGGGAAGCGGCCGCGCTGCTGACAGGGCTGCGCGACCACCTGAAGGATGCAGGCCTGGGGACAATCTCGGAAATATTTGACGGAGACCCTCCGCATGCACCTAAAGGCTGCATCGCGCAAGCCTGGAGCGTCGCGGAAGTTTTGCGATGCATTGTCGAGGACGTGATTAGTGACGAACGCAAATTGACATGATAGAAAGGAATCCAAGGAATTCGAGGAATCCGAGGAATCCAGAAGGGAAAATTCTGCGGCCCGTGGTGATGTTGTTCACTGGTTATTCTGGATTCCTTGGATTCTGAATTCTGGAGTGGTATGGCACTTCATAGACTGATCCTTCTGACTATTCTGTCCTGCGCAGGCTTGCTGACTTTCACCACCGCAGGAGACGCTGAAGGGATTTTGAAGAAACCGGTGGAGTGTCTGGTCTGCGGCAAGCTGCACAGCGACGCCGATTATGTGGTCCGGTACAAGGCGCAGGAGATGCTTCTGTGCTCGCAAGCCTGCCTGGACCGCTTCCGCGAGCTCGAGCAAGGGGGTAAGTTGGATCCGCTGACGGCCAAGGTCGAGCCGCGCTCCGCGCTGTTCCAGACAGATTCCAGCCCAAAGCCGCAGATGTCCCGAACGTATTTCGTCGTGGGACTCTTGGTGCTGATCGGTCTCGTCTGTGGAGGCGCTGCGTCCTACGTTGCCGTTCAAAAAGGGCATGGCAGTTGGTCTGCCTTTGCCCTCGGTTTTGTGTTGAACGTGGTGGGGCTCGTTTTCGTCTGGATGAAGCCCAAACGGGAGATGCTCTTCACCTCCAGCGGGCTTACCAAGATTCCTTCGACTCGAGACGAACGTGCGTGCCCCGCATGCGGGCACGCCAACCATCCTTCGGCCCGAGCTTGCAACGCTTGCCGGGCGCCCCTCACACCGGCAGCGCCATCGGAGGTGGAGCTGGCCGGGCTGCGTAAGGGGAGCTAGATTTTCTAGGTGGCACAAGGTCCAGAAAATGGTCAAATTTTGCGTCATGGCGGGCGCAGGTTCGGAGTTCAGCCTTCAGGCTGCACTGCACCGGGCAGGCTAAAGCCTGAACTCCAAACGGGCCGTGCGGTATGAGAAAGAGGACCCAGAGATGACTGCAGGAGTATTAGGAAAGATCAAGGACTGGCTCGATACCATCCTCCAATCGGGAAATATGCCGAGCCGCCGCCCCGTCCTGAAGAAGCACAACGAATCGAACGTCAAGAACATGTACGTCATCGGGGACCTGGCGGGTGCGCCGGTA
>Ga0134080_10000585_pt1 | contig 12112 bp, 9 predicted proteins | sample 15_taG_9_FD_94469 | JGI IMG/M metagenome (GOLD analysis project Ga0134080, IMG submission 94469) | Grasslands soil microbial communities from the Angelo Coastal Reserve, California, USA - 15_D_Met_40cm_2_24_1 metaG | ecosystem: Environmental > Terrestrial > Soil > Grasslands ...
CAGCCGGCCCGCCACCCGCTCGACATCGGTGGCCGCCGCACGCAGCTCAGCCGCGGCCTCTGTGAAGGCGCCGCGACTCTGCAACGCATCGCCGAGCCCCGCGTGCAGCGGCCACGACACGCTCGGCGCCGGGGCCGTGCCGAGACGGTCAAGTCCCCGCCGATACAGCGACTCCGCCGTCAGGCCGATCCCCGCTCGCGCGGCCAGATCCCCCAGGGCACCGAGCGCCGCCGCCTCACCGGCGGCGTCGCCCACCGCGCGCAGGGTGTCGAGCGCCGTCGTCACCACGCGACGCGCACCCGCCGTGTCTCCGCTCTCCCGCAGCGCGTAGCCGACGAGCAGTCGCGTCACCGCCCGGCTCCGCAGGTCCGCTGACGCTTGCTCCCGCAACGCCTGCTCGAGCACGTCGCGGGCTTGCGTGTACTCCTCGCGCAACAGGAACAGGTAGCCCCGACCCTGGACGGCCTCTGCCTCGCCAGCCCCATCGTTCGCACGCCGGTAGAGCGTCTGCGCCTGCGCGTAGGCCCGGTCCGCATCGGCCGGCCCATTGAGCAAAACGGCAAGGTCCCCGCGCGTGAGCGCCAACCGGGCCAGGAGCCCGGGGTCGGCGTCACCCCCCGGTCGAACCACGGTCTCGGCACGGTGCAGCTCCCGCAGCGCGCCCTGAAGGTCGCCCGTCGCCGCGCGCACGTCCGCCAGATCACGATGCACCGCCGCGACGTCGTGTGCGGGTCCCGTGGCCTCGTAAATGGCCAGCGATGCCGCGAGCGCCGCGACGGCGCCCGCGTAGTCGCCGCGACTCGATCGCACGAGCCCGATGTCGTGCCACACTTCGGCGGCGCCGAGGCGGTTGCCATCGGCGCGGAATACGGCGAGGGCCTCGCGATACCGCGCGCCGGCGGCGTCGTAGTCCCCCGAGAGGGCCGCCAGGTTGCCGAGATTGAGGAGGTTGACCGCCTCCCCCTCGCGCCGGCCCACGCGCCGGTTCGCCGCCAGCGCCATTTCGAACGCGTGACGCGCGCCGGCGACGTCGCCGAGGGTCTGCGCGATCAGCCCACGGTTGTTCTCGTCGGCGGCCAGTCCCCGCGCGTCGCCCGAACGGCCGCGGATCTCCCCGGCCCGCGCGTACAACGATTCCGCCTGCCGCAGCTCGCCGCGATCCTTCCTGACGCTCGCCAGATTGCCGACCGCGTTGCCGGCAGTGCGGACGTCGCCGATGCGCTCGGCCAGGTCCAGTGAGCGCGACCAGTACGCCTCGGCGCTGTCCAGCTCGTTCTCGTCGTAGAATCCGCGGCCGATGTTGCCGAGCCCCGCCGCCATCCCTGCTGTGTCACCGACGCCGGCCGCGCGCCGCACGCTCTCCCGCCACAGCCGCACGGCGGCGGCGACGCCGCGCTCGCCGAGCGCCTTGTTGCCGGCCAGGCGCAGGCTGTCCGCCGCTGCTTTTGTGCGGCGGCCCTCGGGAGACCAGCCTCGGAATCGGGAGACCTGCCGGAGGAGGAAGGAGTCGCCCCAGGCGACGGCGTAGGCGGAGGCGAGTCGCTCCGCCGCGCTGTCAGTGACCGCGCCCCCCAGCAGCCGGCGCAGCGCGTCCCGAACGTCGTCGGGGTGATCCCGAACCTCCTGGATCAGGGCGCCCTGGGGACCGTCGCGGGCGAGCACGCGCAGACGCTCGGGGCCGTCCACCGCCGGCGTCTGGGCAACGGCGGCGAGGAGCGACAGCACCGGCAGCACGCCGTTCATCTCGGACGGCGCGTGCGACTGAGCGTGAACGATGTGAGGTCGGAGGCCACCCAGCGGCCCAGCTCCGTGCGGGCCGCGACCTTCCAATAATGAGGAACGCCGGAGAGTAGCTGCACTGTGTCCGGGACCGCGGCGGTAGTGTCGGCGGTGTGCGTCTCCCAGAGCACTGAGCCGTCCCGATCGAAGAGAGTCACCTGGTAGCGGTCCGCGCGCGGCACGCTGGACCAGGTGAGCGCCGGCAGCGCCGTCACGCCGCCACGCGGTGCGATGGGAGTCGGGGCCGCGGTCGTCGTGACCGCGGGCTCGCGCAGCACCAGGTCGCGCCCTCTGTGGTACTGCCACGGCGCGAACAACAGCACCAACACCGCCGCAGCCGCGAGTGGCGCCATGATGGTCCACCGCCGTCGGGCGGCGAACGACCGCGACAGTCGCGCCACGGCTACGACCTCAGCTCGACACTCGGCGCAGGCGGCGAGGTGCTCCTCCACCCGGGCGCGCTCTGCGGCGGCGAGCCCACGGTCGACGTAGGCCGCGACGTCTTCCACGGTCAAGTGTCGTGCCCCGATCTCACCGTGCATCATTCCCCCTCGGTGGGATCAAACGGAGGGTCCACCGTGATTTGCGCATCACGGCTCGGCCTCGTGGATGCCGCGCCGCTGCAACACGCGGCGCAGCTCCTGGAGCAGGCCATTCAAACGGCGGTAGACATGGAAGGGCGTGGGCAGGGCAAGGATCCCGGCGATCTCGCGCGCGGACAGGTCGCCGTCGAAGCGGAGCTTGAGCAGGAGACGATCCGCCGCCGAGAGGCGGGCCGTCGCCGCATCGAGGGCGCGGTGCAGCTCCTCCGCCTGCAGCGCCGACGCTGGGTCCGCGGCCGGGGCCGCGACCTGCTCCGGTTCGGTTTCTCCCGCCACTAGGTCGACGAGCCGCCGGCGGGCGGCGTGGGCCGCAGCGGCGTCGGGCGACGGGTCGTCGGAGCGGCCGTAACGCTGGCGGTGGAAGTCCAGACACAAGCGGCGGGCCACGACGACGAGCCAGGTCGTGAACTTGCTGCGGCCGTCGGGGACGTAGCCGCGCAGACGACGGCAGTCGTCCTCCCGCAGCCGCTCGAGCACGTGCGCGTAGCCGTCCATGGCGGCGTCACGGTCGGCGGTGAGGGAGCGGGCGACGTGCAGGAGCAGTCGGCTGTGCGCGGCGACGAACCTGGCCCACGCGTCGTCCCTGGTGGGGGCGTCTGTCGCCTGGATTAATCGGGACAGTTCAAAAGGAAGAACCGCAGACATCGATGCGCCTGCCCCCGTGCCCGCCATTGGAGCTCCGGAACTCGGCGCTGAATGGCCTGTGAACGTCCAAGCTACACGTGGGACCCCTCCGTGCAACGCCTACGCCTGCCCTTCACGCTTTCCCTCCACGCCTTTCCTCACGGGCCGCGGCCGGGGCAAGGGTCCGCCAATGAAGATTGTGATCCGGCGCGACCCCGTGGCGAACAAGGATCGTGTTCCTCGAGACGCCGCCCGCGATTCAGGTGGATATTGATGTGAGGTTGCGGGTGCCCTGAGCGACCCCGCCTCGCGGGCACCGGCTACTCGCAGTTCGCGCCGCGGTCACGGCCGGGCTGGCAGCTTCCAGTCCGCCACCAGCTTGATGTGCACCAGGGTGTCCGTCCACTCCACCCGGTCCACGAGCTGCACCATCGGCACGTCCGCCTCGCCTAACAGCTTGCCCTCGCGGTCGTACAACCGCACCTTGCCGGGCGCGTCGCCGGCCTGCCCCGGCGTCACGCTCGGCCAGGCGGGCGTCCGCAGCACCACCACGCGATAGCGCCCGTCCGGGCTCGGGAACGACGCGTACTCCGTGGCGCGCATGCGCACCGCGAGCCACACGACCAGCGACACGAGCACCACGGCGCCGACCAGCGCCACGACGAGGCGCGGGACCTTCGACGTCGGACCCCTGGCGGCCGGTGCGCTCACACGAGGAAGCTGTCCGGGGGCCGCAGGGTCGTGCGCTTGACGTCCGAGAAGACGAGAAAGTCCCCGCCTCGCCCGTTGTGTGCGCGCCAGGCGCGAAAGTCGGCGTTCGTCACCTTGGTGCCCGAAAGCGGATTGATCATGCTCACCGAATTGTCGGTGTCATCCCAGTAGCCGAGATCCTGGTCGCCGTTGAAGTCGTAGGAGTCCCGGATGTAGATGCCGACCTCGGTGATCGTCACCTGGAAGCGCGCGCCGCCCGGAGCCGGAGCGACCGAGCCCGCGATCAGCACCCGGAAGGCGAAATTGCCGAGTGCGGCGCTCATGTCATCCAGATCGGAGAACCCGAAGCTCACCACGCGGTAATTGACGTAATCGGGGTCCTGCATCTCGACGGGCCGACTGAGATCCCCGAACGTCCGCGCCGCGCCCGCCAGCAACCCCTTGCGTTGCAGCATCATCCCGACTTCCCGTTGGGCCGCCACGTTTGCCCACACCCGCTCGCGGATGAGCTGGTCGTACACCTGCCGCGCCCGCGGGAACCTGAGCACCCAGGTGTCCATGCGGATCGTCGCGGTGTCGGGTGGGCCGTAAGCGGGTGCGACCCCGCTCGGGCGGGAAAACCAGCTGTCCATCAAGCGAGCGGCGTTCAACCAGGTCTTGCTGCGCATGATGCCCGGGATCTTGGTGATGTCGAAGGTCACGATCCCTCGCTGTACCTCGGCCAGGGCCGACAGCCCAGGTCGCCCCCGCCCACGGCGAGCGCCGCCGCCGCTACTGGCAATTGCCACCCTTCTCGCGGCGCTCGGCGAACGCCACTGGCTTCCCAGTCCGCCGCGCCCGCACGATCTCCAGCGGGTAGACGTCGGCGGCCAGCGGCCGGCACTCGGTGGTGATACGGACGACGACGACAAAGAAGCCCTGTCGCACGCCCACCGAGTCCACGCGGATCTGGTCGCCCGGCGCCATGCGGCCGGCGCCGACGACGAGCAGGATCTCGGAGTCGAAGTCGACCTCCGGCCGCGGGGGCGGAGACGGCTGCGTCGAGGTGGCCTGCCTCCATACCTGCTTCCACGTCACGGAGTCCTTGACCTCCATGCGGACCGAGTCGCGGAACGCCGGCCCATCGTCGTAATACACCCGCGAGATCGGGAGCACGGGGGCCAGGGATTGTGGGCCGCGGTGGCACGCGAGGGCGAACAGCATGCCGCACATCACCATTGGGAGTCGGCTGCGCATTGGTTCCTTTGGCCTGGGAATGTGGGTTACGGAGCGCGGGGCGCAGCGCTCGTCACTGCACGCGGCTGACGCACCTCATCCCCGAAAAGAAATCCTTCCGTAAAAATGGCGGCGCCTGGCCGAGATTCAATTCCATCTCCAGCAGGACCCCCTGCCGGGGGAACTGCCACTGGAGTATGTAGGGGAGGCCGCTGACTTGCGTCGGAGCCATGCTCCGCCAGGTCGCGTCGTTGAACAGCTTGAACACCGCCCACGTTCCCCCGTTGGTGTAGAGGACCTCTTCGCGGCCCCGTATCTGAGCCGTGATCCGCACCTCGCGTGCCCTCGATCCGACCCAATCGAAGGGGCGCGCGGCGAGCTGCGTGCGCGTGAACTGCCATACCTGGCCATCCACACTCAGCGTGACGACGGGCACCGCCTCGCTCAACGTGGGCCGGAGCGAGAACGTGAACCGCGGCTCGGTGGCGCCGGCCGGCCACAGCGCATCCGATACTCCCGCGGCGCGGTTGAAGAACTCGACGAACGCGGGCCTCGGTCGGATCGCGCCGGGCACCTGCAGGTAACGCGTGCCCTGCCGGACCAGCACGCTCCCCAAGGCGTTCTTGAGACCCGCGATCGCGCCGGTCTGGGGGTCGAACACCGCGGCGACATCGGCCAGCGTCGCCTCGGTCGCGCCGTTGGGGTTGACGGGGTACTTCCCGCGCAGCCCCTGGAGCATCGCACAGAACGCGGCGGCGCGCTGGTTCGCGGCCTGGGCGGGCAGGCTCCCGAGGATCTGCTCGACGCGGGCGACCGGCTCCTCCATCAGCCGCCGCACGGTCCCACCCACTTCCGCCGCGGGGCCGAGGACCTGGAACTTCTGCGCCAGCTGCGCCACGGCGCCCCGCGCGGTCGCGGCCCGATCGAGGGCTTGCCCGGCCAGCGCCTCCGCCCCGCCCGGCGGCCCTCCCGCCGCCTGGGCGACGACCGCCTGCAGGCCGATCAGCGCGTCCATGTAGGGTTTGTTGTTGTCGCTGACGAACTTGTCGGTGATGTTGGGCGGCGTCACGATATGCACCGGCTGCAGGTACAGCCCGATGGTCTGCGAATCCACGTTCGTGTTCTGCGCCGCCAGGCGGAACAGCTCCAACAGCGGCGACTCGTTGCCGCTCAGCAGGGCCAGCTTCCGGGCCGCGTCGCTCGCGCCCCCGAACGGCACGAGCCTCGCGGAGGCGAGGTAGTTGGCCCAGCGGCGGACGTAGTCCGAATCGTACATGCTGCGCAGGCGCGCAAGCAGGGTGGGGCGGTCGAGCGATACCCGCGCCTGCGCGCCCAGCACCCAGTCCTCGGCCTGGAAGAACTGATCGGGGTTCGCCAGCGCCCCCCGCATGAACACCCACCCACCCGGCGTGAAAGCCCCGGGGACGTCGTAGACGTTCACCAGCACCTGCGCGGCGTTCGGGTACTGGCGCGCGAACGTCACCGGCGGGTTGCGCCCCGACGCTTCGGAGATGATCGCCTGATAGATCTGCTCGGGCCCGGCGTACGCCCGCAGGAAGTCCCGGGCGCGGCTGACCACGGCGCCGTCGTTGTCGGCCCCGCAGGGATACGCGCGGCAGAACTTGCGGGCGTAGAAGTCGAACTGCCGGTGCGCGAGCTCGATGCGCCCGGAATCGATCTGGCGACCCTCGATCCAGCGATCCATGAGCAGCGAATCGAGGAACGCCGGCTCGATCCGTTTCGCGTCCGTGGTCGTCATCAGATAGGCCTTGAGCAGGCTGTAAGCCCGCCCGTAGTCGCCCGCCGCCCGCGGCGCATCGGGCACGCTCCGCAAGGCGCGCACCATTGAGCCCCGGGTCGCCCGCAGCAGCACCGCCTCCAACCCGCCCACGTAGACCTTGCCCAGCTGCCGGTACAGCGCCGAGCCCTCGTACAAGCCCCAACGGAGCCGCAGCGGCGGCCCCTCGCGCTCGTAGTCGGCGAGGATCTCGATGCTCTGCCGCAGCCGGTCGAGGTTGTTCAGCGTCTCGGGGGAGGGCACGTCCGCTTCAGTGGCGAAGACGCCCTGCAGGCCCTGCGCCGCGTCCAGCGTCCGTGCAGCGAGCCGCCGGTTGTTGATGCACGACACGGGCATGCCGAGGAGCCACAGGATCGAAATACCGGAGACGGTAGCGAGGAGCCCCCGCCGCCACAGATTGACGTGCATGCCGCCCTGCGCCATCGCGTCGCCGGCCCGATCGCGCAGGATCACATCGCGGAACACCCCGCCCAGGAACAGCCACTGCGGCGCCTTGCGCGCCGTGGCGGGCGCGGCGATGTCGCGCGGGCTGGCTGGATGGAGCCGGGCATCGAACACCTGAGTCGCCCCGCGCGCGCCGCCGGCAGGGGCCGAAGCCGCGGCCGGGGCCGCGTCGCTCGTCACGACCGCCCGCACGCCGGTGAAATAGAACCCGCGCAGCACCGGGCTGACCGCCAGCTGGCTCGGCCGGCAGAGATCCACCAGGAACTGCGCCGCCAGCGGCACGATCTTGCGCAGCTCGCGCGGGAACTCGTACACGGCCGCGCGCCGCTCCGCGTCGTTCTCGCGGGGCAGCAGCTGCAGGCGGCTCGCCGCGAGCTCGGTGAAGAGCCGCTGGAACGCCTCATGCACCCGCTGGAACTCCCGCTCGGCGTGCAGCCCGACCGGCCCGCGCGCCGGCCAGCGCAGTGTCGCGCCCAGCCCGAGCTGCGCCTCGTCACGGGACAGGTGGTGCGCAAACTCCGGGAAGTGGGGGATACGGTCCGCTTTCGTGAACAGCACGTAGACCGGCAGCTGAATGCCGAACGCGCGCCCCAGCTCCGCCAGCCGGGCGCGCAATGCGCTCGCCGTCGCGGGCACCGCGGTGGCGCTCCCCGCCTTGAGCAGCTCCTCGCAGCTGAAGCAGACGACCGCGACGCGACGCGCCTGCGCCCGCCCCGTCAACGTCGCCCGCATCCGATCCGGAATGACGTGGTGAACGAAGCGCGCCCAGCGGCTCGGCTCCTGCAGGAGGCCGCCGCCCGCTTCCACCACCACCGTATTATGGGTGTACCAGAGGTTCACCGCGCGCGTGGACGGGATCCGGTCCCCCTGGGAGACTTCCCCGGCGAGCAGGTCGGGGTCCAGTCCGCAATGCATGACGCTCGCGGTCTTGGCGCTGCCCGCAGGACCGAAGACCACCACGAGGGGCAGCTTGCCGGGAGCGGCGGCCTGCGCCGCGCGCGACGAGGCGAGCCGTGCACGCGCCGCGGCCATGGCCGCGTCGATGTCGTCGTCGCCGGCGTCGCCCTGCTCGTCTCCGCCGCCCCGGGCCGTGAACCACAGGACGATGCCCGCCCCGACCAGGCCCAGCACCCACAGCGCCCCGCGCAGGATCCACAGGTCCCAGCCGGTCAGCTCCAGCCACTTGCCCAGCGCCCACGTGATGATGAGGTAGATCACGAGCGCCGAGGCGACCGCGACGCCGGCCTTCGCCCGGCGGGACCGCAACCCGAGGAGCTTCACGGTCCGGGCTGCAGCGATTGCAGCTGCGAGATCCAGGACCCCAGCGTGATTCTGAGGACCACCCAGATCACGATGGCGGTGGAGGCGAGCCCGAGCGCCGCGAACGCCAGGCGGCGGATCCACGGATCCCGCTGGACCGGGAAGGTCTCCCGCTCCGGGGGCGCCCAGCCCGGGACGAGCTCCCGCGGCGCGCCGCGGACGCGCGCGATCTTCTCCGCCGCCGCGCCCACCCACCGCTGCACCTCGCTCTGACCGGCGGCGCCGTAGCGGCCCCGGAACCCGAGCAACAGACACAGCTGGTAGACCTCGAGCACGTCGGCCAGCTCCTCCGAGTCTTGGCGGCCGATCAGGGTGCGGAGATTCTCGAAGAAGACCTCCCCCCCCATGTGCTCGCCGAAGAGCTCTTCCTGCAAGGGCTTGCGCGACCAGCCCGCCAGGGCCGGGAGCGGCGAATTGAGGATCGACTCGTCGAGGAACATCACGATCGCGTAGATCGCGAGCTTGACGTCGTCGCTGGCGTAGCCAGCGCGCCGCGCCTCCTCGTGGGCGCCGGACAGGAGCTGCTTGACATGGTTGCGGAACGTGGCCGCGTCGGTCACGCTCTGGTGGTTGGCGCGCACTCGCCCGATCGCCGTGAGGACCTCCTGCAAGGCGACTGCGAGCAGCCCGCGCCGAGGGGCTCCTTCCCGAGCGTCCGTGGCAACCGCCGCGGGGGCCATGCGCTCAGCCGCGCGCCGATTCTAGGACGACATGCAGCTCGAACTCGGCGTCCGCCAGGATCTCCGGCGCGTAGACGCCGACGTCGCCCGACTTCACCATCGCCTCCCAGCACGGCCCGTCGCGGCCGATGGAGAAATACTGGGCGGCCGCGTCGCGGGGGATCGCCGACGGCGGCGCCGCGAGGTGCTCGAGGGTGAGCCCGGCGAGCCCCGAGCTCACGAGGCGGACGATGTGCTGGCCGGCGCACACCTTCACGAGCGTGGGCACGCCGCGAATCAGGTCCGCCGGCTTGGTGCGGGAGCGGACGCCGAGTACCCACCGCGAGGGGCCGAAGCAGCGCTGGTCGGCGACCTTGCCGGTGTGCAGCAGCTTGCGCGACCGCGAGAGGGGGACAGAGACGCAGTTCGTGGGCACGACCAGCTCGAGATGCGAGCGGATGTGACGCTCGAGCGCCGCGAAGCAGTCCCCGAGCCGATCGTGGTCATAGGCCGGCAGCGCCCGGGGGTGCGAGTCGAGCGCGAACGTGCACAGCGCCCCCCCCAGCCGCGCGAGCTCGGCGTAAGCCTGCTCCGGCCGCGAACGCTTCTGCTCGAGGACGTGACGCAACGGCGCGAGGCTCGAATGGATCGAGTGGGTGAGCCAGAAGCTCGCCACGTCCCGCGTCCCGGACTCCGCCGGCTCCTTCGGATCCTTGCGCCGCTGGCCGGCGAGCGTTTCGCTCTTCGCGTCGAGGATCTCGATCACGCGCCGCAACAGCTCCATCAACGCCTCGCTCGCGCCGACCTGGAGCAGCGGCGGAATGTAGTCGGGGTCGTAGATGAAGGCGCCGGCGCCGTCGCGCCGAACGCGCGCGAGCGCCAGGGCGACCAGATCGTCGGGCAGCTCCACGTCCAGGAGCAGCCGGAAATTCTTCCGGCCCAGGCTGACGGGCTTCTCGTCGAGACCCGTCAGGTCGTCGGCGACCGGGCTCTGCTCGGCGAGGTAGCGCGCACCCGCGTCGACCGCGGTCGGCCCGAGCGCGCAGTTCGCCTGGCCCGCCCGATACGGAGGAATCGCGAGGTACACGACGTGGCTCTCCTGTGTGGGCGAGAAGAGCTCACGCACCTCCCGCGGCGGCGGCAACGGGTCCGCCTCGGGAAAGTGAAACCCGAGCCCGTCGGGCATGACACCGCGCGCGTGCACGACCGCCACCGTGCCGTTCCGCAGCGCCTCGGCGTCGAGAGCGTAGCCCGCCAGCCCGTACGGCTTGAAGAACAGCTGCGACAGCGCGAACGCGATCGAGTCTTCGAAGTAGCGGCTCTGCACCTGGAAGTGGTGCTGCGCCAAGTGCATGCCTTCCTGCCACACGACCTTCGAAAGATTCCTCATCACGCGTCGCGAGCTTGCCAGCCTTCGTTCAAAGGGTAGATTTTCCCTAGATTTATCAGCAAGGAAGCTGGGCGGCAACTAGCACCATGACCCTTGACGAATTCCGCTCGAAGTACCGACTGCAGCAGCGCCTGACCCAACGGGGCGTCGCCAGTTACCAGGCGGTCGACTCGTCCGGCCGTGTGGTCATGGTTCACTCCCTCGACTCCGCCTCCCGCGAAGAAGTGGATCAGGTACGCGGCATGATCCATCGGCTCGGCGCCGTCGACCGCAAGCGAATCCTCGAGATCCTCGACGTGGACGGAGCGCCGGTCCTCGTCACCGAATACCTGCAGGGATTCCAGGCCCTCACGCAATGGCTCGAAGTGAGAACGCGAGCCGATCCCACGCAGCAGGCCGTTCCCGCCGCGCAACCCCCGGGGCCTGCTCGGGGGGAGTTCACCCAGTTCTTCGGGCCCGCCGAAGTGCCGAAGACGCCCGTCCTGGAACGGCCGGCGGCTGCCGCCCAGACGTCGCTGGCGACGCCGCCCGCGACGCCGCTAGTCGCGCCAAAAGCACCCGCCGCAGCCGGCGAGTTCACCCAACTCTTTGGTGCCATCCGGCCGGCGGCTCCGCCGCTTCCCGACAGCGCTCCCGAAGCCGCCACGTCGCCACGCGAGCCACCGCCGGCTGGGCCGCCAGCAACTCCGGTTGGGGAATTCACACAGCTTTTCGGACCCGGCGCCGGCGCACCGGCGGCCACTCCATCCGAGCCGACACCGAGGCCGACCCCTGCTCCTCCGCCTCCCTCGGGAGCCGAGCACCCCAAGATCGTCGTGCGCTGGCGCGACAACCCCCCGCCTGAGCCGCCACCTCCCGCGGCGGAGAAGCCACAGATTCGCTGGAAACAGACCGGGAAGGAGGACGCCGGTCGCCCGGAGCCGCCCCCGCCCCAAAAAGGGCCCGGAGAGTTCACGCGCCTGTTCGGACCTCAGGACGGCCTGCAGGCGCCGCCTGACCGTGCGGCACCGAGCGTAGAGCCACTCTTCCCCGAGCCGCCCTCGTCCGAGTCGCTACCCTCCTCCTCTTCCACTCGGCCGCCCGGCCAGGCACCGCGAGCCGGAGCGAGTGACGGGGGCGGATTCACGCAGCTGCTGCGGGCGGCGGCGGACTCGCCCGGCGACCCGAGCAATCCGCCCGATGTCCGCGGCCTGCCGGCCGTACCAGCACCGCCGGGCAAGGCGGCTCCCGGCGAGTTTACGAGCCTCATGGCGGGCCTGCCGCCAGCGGCGGCGGCCCCCGGCGGCGTTCCCCAACCTCCCGCGCAGCCCGCGGCGTTCGGCCCGAGCGAGTTCACCCGCATGATCCAGGGCGTCCCCATGCCGCCCGCGCCCGCCACGGGGGGCGGCCGCCAGGTGGCCCCGCCACCGCCCGCGCCCGCGGCGGAAGAAGGAGAAGAAGGGCCGTCGCTCGTTAAGCTGTTCGTCGCTCTGGGCGTCGTCGTCGTCATGGCGGCGGCGCTCATCATTTTCTTCGCCATCAAGAAGTAATCCCGTCTTGGAACCCGCGGCCCGCCACGGGTCGCGGGCAA
>Ga0134080_10000586_pt1 | contig 12111 bp, 10 predicted proteins | sample 15_taG_9_FD_94469 | JGI IMG/M metagenome (GOLD analysis project Ga0134080, IMG submission 94469) | Grasslands soil microbial communities from the Angelo Coastal Reserve, California, USA - 15_D_Met_40cm_2_24_1 metaG | ecosystem: Environmental > Terrestrial > Soil > Grasslands ...
CCGAGCAGCTCGCCAGGGGGCTGCACCACCCGGCGAGCGGGAAACCGGCCCTTCGCGCCCCTGGCGTTTTCACGAACTACGCCGTCGGTCGGGCCAGGGCACGCGCCGCCGCACCCGTGTTCTCGGCGTACGATCTCAGCACTCAAGTGGGCCTGTTCTTGTCTGACTTCGGCGGGCACGCGTCGTCCGACGACCTGTACGTGGTCTGGATTGGCGCGAACGATCTCGACGATGCCCTGAACGCCCTGGCGATCGATCCTTCGGGAGCGACGAGCACAGGCATCATTGGCGCTGCGATCACCGCCGTGGCGGGCAACATCCAGGCGCTCCACGCCGCGGGCGCGACAGCGTTTTTGATCCCGAACGTGCCGAATCTCGCGATCACGCCCGCGGTCCGTGCCCTCGGTCCGATCGCTCAGTTCCTGGCGACGCAGCTCACGGATGCCTACAATGGGGCGCTCGATCGGACGTTGAGCGCGCTGGAGGGGCGGCAAATCCACTTCGTTCGTCTCGACGTCAACGCGCTCTTGGACGACGTGTTGGCCGCGCCTCAGGCATTCGGCTTGACGAACGTCTCGGACTCCTGCCTCACGTTCTTCGTCGTCCGGGACGCCATCTGTGAAACGCCAAACGGGTACCTCTTCTGGGATGGCGTCCATCCGACGACAGCGGCGCACCACATTATCGCGAAGGCCGCGCTCCAGCTCCTCGCTCCTCCCAGACGGACGCACTGTATCGAGGACTCAGCCCCGTCGTACGCGATGGGTATCACGGCTGCGGCCGGCGACGACGCAGCGGACGACTCGGATCGCGGGTGCAGGTGAGAGCCGTGGGGCCTCGCGCGGCCGCCCAGCGGCGGCGCGGGGCCGCTCACGCGCGGTCCTCCAAGCCGAGGCCCGCGCACAGGCGCTGGATCCGGGTGAAGGCGACCGACAGCTCCTCCGCCGAGAGGCCGAGCTCCATGCAGCTCCGCAGGAGCTCGCGCAGCGTCTCGGTCCGCAGCAGAGCCCCGTCACGGTCGCCCGCGTCGTTGAGCTGCCGGATCGAGAGGGCGCGGAGCTCCGCGACGCCCTCGAGCGCGCGCACCAGCGCCGCGCGGGTCTCCGCCTGGCGGTCGGGACTGACATCGGGGAGCTTGAGCGCGCGCACGAGCGGGTCGACCGCATCCTCGTAGTCGCCCGCTTCTAGGCGGCGCACGCCCAGCCGGGTATAGCCCCACCACAGGCGCTGGTCCACCTCCTCGCGGCGCTTCGGGGGCAGCGCCTCGTCGGGAATCGTCTCGAGCAGCTCCTCGGCGCGGCGGAGCGCGGCGAGCGCCTCCGACTCGCGCGCCTCCTGCATGGAGCGGATCGCCTGCGCCGTGAGCTGACCGATCTCACCCCCGAACGTGCCTGACAGCAACTCCTCGAACGGCGCCACGCGCGCCGTCGGGATCTCCGGATCCTCGAGGGCCTCGCGGAGCAGGCGCCGGGCCTCACGGAACTCCCGGCGCTGGAGGAACCTGTGGACCGACTGTTCATACACGGGCCAGAGCTCCGCGCGGGCGCTCTCGCGAGTCTCGGAGAGCCGCGCGTCGGAGGGCACGGCAGCGAGGCCGCGCTCGGTCCACGCGAGCGCACCGCGGAGCTCTGCGATGCGGTCGTCGGTATCGTGGTTCCCGGCGCGGGCCAGCGCGGTTTGGGCGGCGCTCAGCGCGAGCGCGGCGATGTGCTGCTGGTAGGTCATGCGCTCGTCCGCGGGCGCGACGCGGAGCGCGGCTTCGAGGGCCACGCCGGCGCCGACATCGTCGCCGAGCGCCTGTTTCGCAAGACCCACGACCGCCCAGAGCGCCGCCGCCTCACGCGCCTCCCGCGCCAAGCGCGGCGCGTCTCGGAGCCCCAGCAGCGCCTCCTCGCCGACCGACACCACCTCCTCGTACTGCCGGTCCTGGTGGAGCGACAGGCATCGCTCGATCAGCAGCGGATCAATCCGGAGCGTCGCGCCAGGCCCGAGGCTGCGCAGAGGCTCGGGCGGGGGGGCCGGTGGCGACGGCGCGGACGCGGTCGTGACGGGCGTTGGGGGTGCGATCGGCGCGGGTGGAACGCGCGCGGGAAGCGGCTCGCGCGCGGCGACGTGTTCGGCGTGCCCAGCGTGAGGGCGCGCGTGGGGCGAGACCTTGCTGCGGCGCATCCGCGTCCCCGACCCCGGCTCAACCGCGGGCGCCACTTTGGCCGGCGCCGGGGGCGCGGGCCTTGCGACAACCGGGAAGTTCACCTTGGCCAGAGCCGCGGGCGCGGGCTTCACCGGGATCGTCGTCGGCGCCTTCGCGGGCTGAGCGCGCCGAACGGGGTGGCGCGGTCGGGACGGCCAGATGAGCTCGAGGACGCCGAGCACCAGCAGGGCGCACGCCCCGACGACCGCGATGAGGATCAGCGCCTCTTCGCTCAGCACGGGATGTCGACCGGGCGGCGCTCGGCGATCGAGCGGTACGCGGCGAGGACGACGGCGAGATCGCGGCGGCCGTCGGCGCCGTCCGTCTCGGGCGTCTTGCCGATCCGCATCGCCTCGTCGAACGCGCTCAGCATGGCCACATGACCCCGCGTGTCGCGGAAGAAGAGCGAAAGCCGCGTGCCCCGACCTCCCCGGAGAAGCACCCAGCGACCGCGGTTGTCCGCGAAGCACGTGCCGTCGGTCCCGGTCACTGTGGACCATTGAACCCGGGGAAGGCCGCGAGCGCCAAGCGAATTGGCGACGAATCCGACCACCCCGCCGGGAAGCTCGGCGAGGAGGTCCACGGCGTCCTCGCCCCCGAGGGCGACGGTCCGGGGCGGCACGAGGGCGAAGACACGCCGCGGCTCACCGCCCCACCGGCGCAGGTTGTGGACGTGATGGATCCCGCCGTCGATAAGGACGCCGCCCCCGCACGCCCCGGCGTCGAGCCGCCAGCCGCCCTGACGCCGATAGCCGCGCGCGACGAGGTGAAGCTCGCGGACCTCGCCGAGCCGACCGCCGGCGATCAGCCGCTGGACGTGGCGAAACGCGGGCATGAAATGGACGTTCTCGGCGACCATGAGGATTCGCCCCGCGGCGTCGGCGGCGCCGATCATCCGGTCGGCCTCCGCGAGCGTCGGTGCGATCGGCTTCTCCACCAGGACGTGCAGGCCCGCCTCCAGCGCCATGAGCGCGTCGGGGAGGTGCCGGTTGTGGGGCGTGCACACGATCGCTCCGGCGGCACGCCGGTCGCGCGTCGCTTCCTCGTACGAGCCGAACGCCGCCGCGGCGCCAAACTCGCGCGCGAAGGCGCGGGCCCGCCCGGCGTCGCGGCTCGCGGTGAGCAGCGGGATCCCGAGGCGGCGCGCGGCCCCGGCGTGGCGGCGCGCGATCCAGCCGCACCCGAGTAAGACGAGCGCTCGCGCAGCCATGAATGTTGATGCTAGCATGGGCCCGGACGAGGAGGAGCCATGCGAGGTGTCGCGGTGATCGGTGTGGGCGTGACGAAGTTCGGCAAGCACGAGCGCACCTCGGCGGAGTTGTTCGCCGAGGCAGCGGCCGACGCGCTGCTCGACGCGGAGCTGACGCCGGGCGCCGTGCAGGCGCTCTACTACGGCAACGTCGTCGGGAGCGAGACGGAGCACCAGCTCCACACGGGCCCGCAGGCTGCGTCGATCCTCGGCATCCCGGCGATCCCGACGACGCGGTTCGAGGCGGCCTGCGCCAGCTCGCACGCGGCCTTCCGCCACGCCGTGATGGAGATCGCCGCGGGCGTCTCGGACGTCGTGCTCGTCGGCGGTGCCGAGCGCGTGCTCAATGTCCCCACCGCGGAGTCCACCGAGTACTTCGCCTACGCCTCGGACGCCATCTGGGAGCAGACGCTCGGCCTCACCTTCCCCGGCGTCTTCGCGCTCATCGCGCGCGCTCACATGGAGAAATACGGGACGACCGAGGAGCAGATGGCGGCCGTCGCCGTGAAGAACCACAAGCACGGGACGCTCAACCCGAAGGCCCAGTTCCAGAAGGCGATCACCGTCGAGCAGGTGCTGCAGAGCGCGTACATCGCCGATCCGCTCAAGCTCTTCGACTGCTGCCCCTTCACCGACGGAGGCGCCGCGGTGGTCCTCGCCTCCGAGGAGGTCGCGCGCAAGCGCACGAGGGCGGTCCGGGTGCTCGCTTCCGCCGCCGCGTCGGACTGGATGCTCCTGGGCGACAAGCGCGACCTCGCCCGCGTGCCCGCCACCGAGCGCGCCGCTGCGGCGGCGTACTCGCAGGCGGGCCTGCGGCCGGCCGACGTGGACGTGGTCGAGCTGCACGACTGCTTCACCATCGCGGAGATCGTCGCCACGGAGGGCCTCGGTCTCTTCGAGCCCGGCGCCGGCGGCCGCGCGGCCGCCGAGGGCCGGACGAGCCTCGGGGGCGCGATCCCCGTCAACCCGTCGGGCGGCCTCAAGGCGAAGGGGCACCCGATCGGCGCAACGGGCGCGGCGCAGATCGCCGAGATCGTCACCCAGCTCCGCGGCGAAGCCGGCCCGCGCCAGGTGGACGAGGCGCGTGTCGGTCTCACCCATACCCTCGGCGGCAACACCGCCACCGTGCTCGTGAGTCTCTTCGGCCGTGACTGAGCCGGTACTCACGCTGCACGGCTTCTTCCAGCGTGCGCGGGCGGGCCAGCTCACCGGGGTGCGCTGCGGGAAGTGCGGCGGGCTCGCCATCCCGCCCAAGGAGTTCTGCCCGGACTGCCACGCGCGCGCCTGGCAGCCCGTGCCGCTCGGTGGCGACGGTACGATCGTGAGCTTCACGGTGATCCGCGTCGCGCCGCGCGCCCACGCGGCCGACGCGCCCTATGCGGTGGCGGTGGTGAAGCTGAAGGAAGGCGTCTCGCTGCTCGGCCGGATCGTGGACATTCCCCTCGACAAGGTCGCCGTCGGCCTGCCCGTCCGCTTCCGCCCGCTCGTCAAGGGCGACCAGACCTCCGTCGGCTTCGGCCCGGCCTGACCCGCGTCCTTGCCCGCTCCGTACGGGTGAGCTATGTTCGACGCGCGTATGAAGCCGAACGCGCCAAACGCGCGAGCAGGGAGGGCCTCATGAACTACGGGGTCGTGCTTCCGATCTGGCAGCTCACGGTCGCCGACGCCGAGTCGTTGACGGCGCGCGCGGAGGCGTCAGGCCTGGACGGCGTCTTCGTCCCCGATCACATCCTTGCCAAGCCCGCCACCACCCAGCACTATGGGGCCCACTGGCCGGACCCGTTTTCGCTCCTCGCGTATCTCGCCGGGCGCACGCAGCGCATCCGCCTCGGAGCCAGCGTGATCGTCCTTCCCTACCGGAACGCCCTCGTGGCGGCCAAGGCGGCAGCCACCGTCGATCAGGTGTCGGGTGGGCGCTTCATCTTCGGCGTCGGCGTGGGCTGGGACGAGGCCGAGTTCGTGGACCTACGCCTGCCGTTCCGGGAGCGCGGGCGCCTGAGCGATGACTATATCCGGGCGATCAAGGCGGCGTGGGCCAGCGACGTCCCGGCGTACAAGGGTGAGTACGTGAGCTTCGCCGGTGCGACGTTCTCTCCCCGGCCCGCGCAGCGGCCGCACCCGCCGATCTGGGTCGGTGGCGCGCCGGGCACCGTGTCCGCACCAGCGGTGCGCCGGTGCGCTGAGTTGGGCGACGCCTGGCATCCGTTGGCGCTCAGTCTCGACGACATCGAGAAAGGTTTCGCGACCCTGCGCGACCTCGCCGCCCGGAGCGGCCGGCGGGACGCGCTCGGCCTCGCGCCGCGCAATCTCCTCGACCTGACCGATGCGCCGAAGGGCAGGGGCCGCGCGGCGTTTCAGGGCTCCGTGGCCGAGGTGGTGTCCGACATCCGCCGGGTGCGCGCCCTCGGCGCCGCGTGGATGACGTTCGATCTGCCGCGGACCGGCGTGCCGGCGATGGTCCGCGCCATCGAGCGTCTCTCCGGCGAGGTGAAGCCAGCCGCCGCGTAGAGGGTGGCGAGAAACATCGAGATCAAGGCGCGGGTCTCAGACCTCCCACTCGTTCGGGTGAAAGTGGGGTCCCTCGCGTCCACGCCGCCCGAGGTCTTTTTGCAGACGGATACGTTCTTTGTCGTCCCTCGGGGACGCTTCAAGCTTCGGCAGGTCTCCGAGGGAGCGGGCGAGCTGATCTTCTACCAACGCTCGGATCGAGCCGGCCCGAAGGAGTCCTCGTACGTGCGCTCCGCGTGCACCGACGCCAAGACCGTCTCGGCGGTCCTGGCTCGAGCGCTGGGCGTTCGGGGTGTCGTAGAGAAACGACGCGAGGTCTTCATGATCGGCCGCTCTCGCATCCACCTCGACGAAGTCCACGGACTCGGGACTTTCTTGGAGATCGAGGTCGTTCTGGCAGACGGCGAAGCCGCGGTCGAGGGGGAACGAGTCGCGCGCGAACTGATGGCGGCGTTCGGGATTCCGGAGTCCGCTCTGGTGGCGTGTGCGTACATCGATCTGCTCGAGGAGCCTTAGGCGGGTGCTCCCGCGGGGATCACATCCTCAGTTCGCGCGAGGTCAGGTTGTAGCGGAACGCGCCAGGGTCGAGGCTGTCGCGCGGCTCGCCACCCGACTCGGCCTGCGGGTACATGAAGAACGCGATGGGATCGCCCGACGCGTCCGGCAGCCGCACGTCGTGCGCGTAGTTGTATGCGAGGTAGTTCATCTCCCAGGCGCCGAAGAGCTTCGCGCGTGCGCGCTGGACGGTCGCGTCGCCGAGCGCCAGCCCCCCCTGCTCCTCGAGCACGACCTTCCGCACGTCGGCGGGATCGACCGGGACCCAGCCGTGGGTCGGGAGGTAGAACTCCGCCCGGCAGTGCTGGGCACGGCTGATGTCACCGCTCTTCCCGAGGCTCTTGAACTCTGCCGAGTCGGCCACCCGCACGCCGTAGATGTCGCGCGACGGGATGCCGACGGAACGCGTCAGCCCGACGAAGAGGGCGTTGAGGTCGGCGCACTTGCCCCCGAGGTTCCCGGTCTCGAGCATCCCACTGATGTCGCCGATGCCGCAGCCGCGCACCTTCGGATCGCGGAACGTGTTCTCGACGATCCACTCGTAGACCGCGCGCGCCTTGTCGAGCTCCGTCTTCGCGCCCTTCGTGATCTCGACCGCGGTCCGGCGGACGATTCCATCGGTCCGGATGAGACGTGTGGCTTCGAGGTATTTGGCGAGCTCGCGCCTGTCTTCGCGGCCGATGCGGCCCGGCGCCGTGAGGTCCACGGCGCGGTCGCGCGTGGCGAAGCGGGTCGTCACCTCGACCACGGGACTCGGTTCGCTCGCCGGCCACTCGGCGTAGAAGATGGCGGCGCCGTACTTCGGCTCCCGGTGGATGCGCGTGGCCGTCGCGTTCCCGGTCCAGCTCTGGCCCTGGTTCTTGTGATAGTCCGTGTCCGGCATGAGCGGAAGCGGCAGCCATACCCGTGTCACGCCCGTCGGATTGACGATCTCGGCCCGCGTCGTCACCTCGAAGGCGCGCCACGTCGCCACACCTGGAGACGCCGCGCCGCCGAACACCCTCAGAGGGCGCGCGAGACCAGCGACCACCGCGGACGCGGTCCCGGTCGTGAGGAATACACGTCGGTCCATGTGGTCTTCCCCTCTCCCTTACAGACGCCCGGCCAACCACCTGCTGCTGATGTTTAGATGCGGATACTAGCAATCGGTTGCTGGGAGTCCAAACGGAAGAAGCGATACGACCGCCCCCGACGGATCGGGTGTCTCTATGGCGTCTCGGGCGATGATGTCGTACGCGGACGCGAAAGCAGACGGAAGAGGCGGTCGGGCGTCGCGGGAAGCTCGCTCAGCTCCATGCCGAACGGCTGGAGCGCGTCGGCGATCGCGTTGGCCACGGCGGCGGGCGCGCCGATCGTCCCCCCCTCGCCGACCCCCTTGAAGCCCCCGAGGGTCGTGGGCGACGGATGCTCGAGGTGAACGACCTCGACGGCCGGGAGCTCGGCGGCCGTCGGGACGAGGTAGTCCATGAGGCTACCCGTGAGGAGCTGACCGTCGTCCGCGTAGACGACCTCCTCTAAGAGCGCCGCGCCGACGCCCTGAGCGACGCCCCCGATCGCCTGGCCCTCCACGATCAGAGGATTGATGATCCGGCCGCAATCCTCGACGACCACGAAGCGGCGCACGATCACCGCGCACGTCTCCGGGTCGACCTCGACGACGGCGATGTGCGTCGCGTTGGACGCCGTGCCGAAGTACGGATCGTAGAACCGCGTCGCCTCGAGGCCCGGCTCCATCCCCTTCGGCAGCCGTTTGGCGCCCGCGTACGCCGCACCCGCGATCTCGCGGAGCGTGAGCCCGCGATGCGGTGTGCCGCGCACCGTCGCGCGACCGTCCCCGAGCGTCAGATCGTCGGCGGAGACCTCCAGCAGATGCGCCGCGATCGCGAGCGCCTTCTCCCTGAGGGCGCGCGCGGCGAGGATCGCGGCGCCGCCGCCGATGACCGCGCTCCGGCTCGCGTACGTTCCGGTGCCCACGGGCCCGGCGGCGGTGTCGCCCGAGACCACGCGCACGTCCTCGAGCCGCGCGCCGAGCTCCTCGGCGACGACCTGGGCCAGCGTCGTCTCGTGTCCCTGGCCGTGGCAGGCGAGACCGAAGCTCGCCGTCACCGTCCCGCCGGGGTCCACCCGGACGGTCGCGCCCTCGGTCCCGGTGCTGATCGCGGCGCCCGGTGACGCCGGGATCGCCGAGCCGACGCCCGTCAGCTCGACGTAGCAGGCGACGCCGACGCCGACGTAGCGTCCCGCCCGACGCGCGCGCTCCTGCTCGGCGCGCACGTGCTCGTACCCCGCCGCGTCGCGCGCCCGCTCGAGCGACTCGACGAAGCTTCCACTGTCCCACACGACGCCGGACGGCGAGCGGTACGGGAGCTCGTCGGGCCGGATGAGGTTCCGGAGCCTGAGCGCGACCGGATCCATCCCCAGGCGGCGTGCCGCGCGGTCCACCAGCGCCTCGGTCACGAAGGTGGAGACCGGGCGGCCGACGCCGCGGTACGGTCCCATCGGCGCCTTGTTGGTCGCCACGCCCCACGCCTCGCCGCGGTAATGCTCCACGCGGTACGGCCCGGGGAGGAAGCTGATCACCTGGACGACTTCGATCGCGGCGGTCCACGGATGGATCGAGTACGCGCCGACGTCTGCGACGACGCGGGCTCGGAGACCCCGGATCGTCCCGTCAGCGTTCACGTCCAGCTCAGCGTCGATCGTCTCGTCCCACGCCTGCGTGCTCGTCAGGAGGTCCTCGCGCCGGTCGGCGACCCACTGCACCGGCCGTCCCGTGAGCCGCGCGAGGGCGCAGACGGCGACCTCCTCGGGGTAGAGGGCGCTCTTCACGCCGAAGCCGCCGCCCACGTCGGGCGCGACGACGCGGAGCCGGTGCACGGGCAGGTCGAGCAGCGCGGCGAGCCCCTCGCGCAGGAGGCCCGGGACCTGGGTGGACGACCAGAGCGTCAGCTCGCCGACGCCCGGATTCCAGTCGGCGAGACACGCCCGGTTCTCGATCGTCACGCCCGCGTGGCGGTGGAAGCGAAAGCGGTCGCCGACGACCAGCGCAGCGTCCTTCATCGCTCCGTCGACGTCGCCCTGGACGAAGGCGCGCGTCAGGAGGACGTTGCTCCCGGCCGCCTCGTGAACGAGCGCAGCGCCCCCTGCCATCGCCGCCTCCGGCGTTCCGACGACCGGGAGCGTCGCATAGCGGACGTCGACCAGCTCCAGGGCATCCTCGGCCGTGTAACGGCTCTCGGCCAGGACGGCGGCCACCGCCTCGCCGGCGAAGCGGACCTTGCCCCGCGCCAGCGGCGGACACTCGGTCGGGTGATAGCCCGCCATCCTCGACTCGGCACGCATCGGGCGGGCCTGCGTCGCGATCTCGTCGCCCGTGATGCACGCGAGGACGCCGGGCAGCTCGCGTGCGGGGTGCGCGTCGATCGAGACGATGCCGGCGTGGGCGTGCGGGCTCCGGAGGAATGCGACGTGCAGCATCCGGGGGAGCGTGAGGTCCGCGACGTACCGGCCCTGCCCTGTCAGGAAGCGCGCGTCCTCCACACGGCGGACGGGCGCGCCGATCAGCGGCATTGGGGGGACCGCGAGGCCGGCGCCCTCCGAGGGTCGCGTGCTGTGGGTACGACCTGGCTCCGTTGGAGCGAGGACCGCGGGGCCGGTGCGATCGGTGGGTGGCCCGAGACGAGGTGCGACCTGGCTCCGTTCCGCATGCCGCCTTTCATTCCATCGGCGGTCAGCGCATCTTCCGCGCGGCGGCCTCGACGGCACGGACAATGCCGTGGTAGCCGGTGCAGCGACAGAGGACGGCGGAGATGCCCTCTCGGATCTCCGCCTCCGTGGGCGACGGATTCGTTCGGAGAAGATCGAGCGCCGTCATGAGCATGCCCGGCGTGCAGAACCCGCACTGGAGACCGTGGTGCTCGCGGAACGCCTCCTGGAGCGGGTGGAGCTTGCCGTCGCGCATGAGCCCCTCGATCGTCAAGAGCTCGGCGCCGTCGGCCTGGACCGCGAGCATGATGCAGGAACGCGCGGCCTCGCCGTCGATCAAAATAGTGCACGCGCCGCAGATGCCGTGCTCGCAGCCGACGTGCGTGCCCGTCAGGCCGAGGTCCTCGCGCAGGAAATCCGCGAGCAGCTTGCGGGGCTCGCAGCGCCCCTCCCGCTCGACGCCGTTCACCGTGAGGCGAACGGTGACCGCGTCAGCCATGGGCGACCTTGAGCGCGCGCCTGAGCGCGCGCCGGGTGAGGACCGCCGTCAGGTGACGGCGGTAGTCGGCCGAAGCGTGGATATCGGAGTCCGGCGACACGAGCTCGGCGGCGCGCCCGGCCGCGGCGTCGATCGCCGCGTCGGTGAGCCCGTCGCGCTCGAGGATCTGCTCGGCGGCGCGGAGTCGCACGGGCACCGGCCCGGCGCCGGCCGCGGCAAGACGGGCCGCTCTGCAGCGCGCACCGTCCGGGACGACCAGCGCGGCGATCGCGACGATCGCGAAGTCGCCGTGGCGTCGCGCGAACTCCTCGAGCGCGAAGCCCGCGCCCGCGTCCGTCGCCGGCAGGCGGACTTCGACGAGGATCTCGTCGGGCTCGAGGCTCGTCGTGAGGTACGTGACGAAGAGGTCCTTCGCCTTCACGACGCGCTCGCCCTTCGGCCCGCGCGCCACCACCTCGCCGTCGAGTGCGGTGAGGACCGCCGGGTACTCCGCGGAAGGGTCGGCGTGCGCGATCGAGCCGCCGATCGTGCCGCGCGTCCGGATCGGCAGGTGCCCCACCCACTTCGTCGCTTCTCTGAGCAGCGGGAGTCGCCGCGCGACCAGTGGCGAGAACTCGATCATCCGCTGGCGCGTCATCGCGCCGAACCTCACCTGCCCGTCATGCTCCTCGATGTACGCGAGGCTCGGGATCCGGTTCAGGTCCACGAGCGCCGCGGGACGACTCAGGCGGAAATTGAGGAGCGGCATGAGGCTCTGGCCGCCGGCGAGGATCTTCGCGTCGCCGCCGTAGCGCCGGAGCAGCGCGAGCGCCTCGTCGAGGCTCGCGGGGGCGTGGTAGTCGAATTTGACGGGCTTCACGTTCGCGCCTTCTGGATCAACTCGTAGAGCCTCGTCGGCGTCATCGGGAGCTCGGTGATCCGGATGCCGAGTGGTCCCAGCGCGTCGCTCACCGCGTTGGCGATGACGGCGGGGACCGTCATCGACGACGACTCGCCGAGCCCCTTCGAGCCGAGCGGCGTCAGCGGCGAAGGCGACACGACGTGGGCGATGTCGATCGTCGGCGCCTCGCTCGCCGTCGGGACCAGGTAGTCCATGAACGTCCCGGTGAGGAGCTGGCCGTCCTCGGCATAGACGAGCTCCTCGTAGAGGGCCCCGCCCAGGCCGTGGAGAGCGCCGCCGTAGATCTGGCCCTCCGCGATCATCGGGTTGATGATCGTCCCCGCGTCGTGGACCGTGACGTAGCGGAGGATCGTGATCGCCGCCGTTTCCGAGTCCACCTCGACGGCCATCACCTCCGCGATGAAGCCGTAAGTGTTCGACGAGTTCACGCGGTCCTCCGCGTCCACGGCCTTCGAGACCGTGAAGCCGAAGACCGCGGTCGCCTGGAGGCCCGGCTCCATCCC
>Ga0134080_10000593_pt1 | contig 12033 bp, 10 predicted proteins | sample 15_taG_9_FD_94469 | JGI IMG/M metagenome (GOLD analysis project Ga0134080, IMG submission 94469) | Grasslands soil microbial communities from the Angelo Coastal Reserve, California, USA - 15_D_Met_40cm_2_24_1 metaG | ecosystem: Environmental > Terrestrial > Soil > Grasslands ...
AGGTGCCGCGCTCAAATTCGTCTTGATAGCAGGACGGCTGCGCCCATACGCCGTGTCCCTCACTCGTCGTCTGGCGTCTCGAGTGTGATGTGCTCGAAGTCATTCGAAAGATTTCGGCCCTGAAGAGGTCTGGATCCGCGCCCCGCCACCGTCCGCCCTGAGGCGCGCATGCTTGCCACGAGCGCTGGACGCGACGCGGTTTTCGCGTCCAGGCCCCATCCTCGGGGGGCGTGACCTTATCCGAGAGCCCCACGCCATGGCTCCATCGCAAATCCGATACCGAAGTCGAATTCGCTGACGGATCGGCCACTTCGGCGGCTCAGCCGGAGCGAGCCCGGTGAATCTCTTGGCGGACTGGATCGTCCGGAGCCAGGCCGTTGATCAAAATCTTTCCGGGCGGGTGGTTGAGCGCGGCTGGGCGTAGTTCGAGCAATTTCCGACGCAACTACGGGCAAGGAACACGGACGACTTTCGTGGCTACGCCGCGAAAACCGCTCAGATTGAGAATGCCGGTGGCGCTGCAGCTCCCACCAGGCACACCAGTCGCTCTGGAGACCGGAACGTCGGCCTTCTATGTGGCGCGCGCGCTGAGCGCACTCGACTTGAAGCCAGTTGTCATCGATGCCCACGAAGTTCGTGTCAAGGCGCGCCGCCCTGCCCAGAAGAGCGACCGGCGTGACGCCTTCGAATTGTGCGATGGGCTTCGCCGTGATCTCTATCGCTCGATCGTTCACATTCCGAGTCCAGCCATCGTCGGCATCCGTTGTTGTCCCCCGACACGAAGCCCGCGCACAAGGAGTACCGAGTATGATCACCAAGCGCATCTGGAAGAGCGGTCCGCGGAGGATCAAGCGCGTCGAGTGGGGCTTCACGGCCCAGCGCAACGGCAAGCAGGTGCGGCGGGTTCGTGAGGAGTGGACGAAGGAGGACGCCGAGCGGGCGTTCTCGGAGTGGACGATCGAGGGAGTGACGTCAGCCACCGACATGGTTGCGGCGCCGGCCGGCATGACCTTCGGGGCGATGGTCGAGAAGTTCCTCGCGAAGAAAAAGAGCGAGGGCAAGCGCTCGATTCAGGACGACGAGGAGCGCAGCGTGCCGCTGCTGGCGTTCTTCGGAAAGGCGACGCCGCTGGCAGCCATCCGCACGCACCGCGTGGCGGAGTACCGGATGGCGCGACGGGCGACGACGTCACGCCTGGGCCGGCCGCTGGCGCCGGCCACGGTCAACCGCGAGGTCGCGCTCCTGCGCTCGATTCTGCGGATGGCGCTCGCCTGGGACGAGCTGGAGCGGGGTGCCGGTGTTCGAGATGACGAAGGAGCAGGGCAAACAGCGGTATCTAGCGCTCGACGAGATCACCCGGCTGCTGGCCGCGTGCGCAGAGTCGCCTGCTGCTGGCGGTCGTCACCGCCGCCCCGCATACCGGCCTGCGCAAGGGCGAGCTCCTACGCCTGATTTGGGAGCGCGTGGACTTCGCCCGTAGCGTGATCGCGCTGGGGCGGCAGACGAAGAGCGGCAAGGGCAGGGACGTGCCGATCAATCAGGCCGTATACGGCGCGCTGGCGCCTCTGAGGGCGGCTGCCGGCGGCCAGGACGCATCGGGGCGGGTGTGGGGCGCCCTGCGCGACATCGACACCCCGTACCGCACGGCGCTCACCCGGGCGAAGATCCTCGACCCCGACGTGACCTTCCACACGCTGCGGCACAGCTTCGCCGGCCACTACGTGATGCGCGGCGGCCGGCTCGAGAAGCTGCAGGAGATCCTCGGCCACAGCAGCATCAAGACCACGGAGATCTACAAGCACCTGGCCGCCGACTACCTCACCGGCGCGACAGCGCTGCTCGAGGGCCTCGGGGCGGAAATCAACGCACAGTCAACGCACGGAGCCGAAACCGCGGCTGAGCAGCAGGCCGGTGTATCGTAAGTCGGCGGGATGATTCGCACGGAGGGCTAGCCTCAATTGGCAAGGCAGCGGACTTGAAATCCGCCTGGGCGCAAGCCCTTTGGGGGTTCGAATCCCCCGCCCTCCGCCACTCTTTCAAGCATCCCTGGCGGGTTACAACGGGCAGGCTGCCTTGTGGACCTCGATGTTCCCGGCCGGTAGCTCGAATGCGAAGCCGTTATAGCCGTCGCACGTCACGTGGAACGTGTCCTTCCGGCCGGGCGACCCCCGATCAACCACCTCGACGAAAAACGCGCAAACGAAGGCCGTATCCGGAAACGTGATCTCGGCGGTGCCCGTCCAGAAGCGGTCGCAGATCTGGGTTGGGCTGCAACGGTGCCCGGTCCCGTTGCCTTCGCCGCCGTAGGTGTCGACGGTCAGCATCTTGATGGTGACGTTGGCCGCGTGATCGACGAGGTTGAACTCGCCTTTCAAAGGTGAGTCGGGCCCGTTCTTGTACCCGACATTGAATCCGAAGTTCGCCTTCCCGTCGCCAAGCGGCGACTGGATCCATCCGCCACCGGTGGTGAAGTCGAAGCAGGTCGCTTGGGCATGGGCTTCATGGTCGGGCAGAAGAATGGAAACACCGACCAGCAGGACGGCGCACGCCGCCGTCCCGATCGTCCATTTCATCATGGCCAGCCATTTCATTGTCGTTCCCCCTACCAGTTGATGGTGCTGCTGGCGGTCGACAGGACGACTTCCTCGCCGGTCGCCAGCTTCAGGTGAAGCGCCCTCACGGTCAGAGTCTGGGAACTACCGGCCCATACCGTCGACTGCGCATTGATGGTGAGCGTGCCGACCCCCAGGATCTCGACCTTCTGGTTGGGCTGACCGGTCACGGTGACGGGCACACCGGCAAAGACGAGATCGCGCACCTCGGTCGAGCCCAGGAGCCCATCGGCAGACACCTCCACCTGGGCCCGGATGAGCGAAGCGGTGAGTTGAGCGGCGTTCCCGGGGAACACGCTCACACCTGCCAGTGAGGTGGAGCTGTTCGCCCGGGCGCCGGTATCGTACAGGCCACCGCTGGTGTTGGCCACCAGTGCGTCCGCGGTCAGGACATCGGGGACATTGGTGCTGAGGAGGCCGGCGCCCTCCCAGCCACCGTCGGCAGCGAGTTCACCCGTGTCGACGATATGGATCGGATCGCTCCCGAGACCGGGAAGGTTGACGAGAGCGCTCACGGCGCGACCCCCGAAGGAGGCAGCCTGAACCGGGGCCCCCCAGGCCAGCCCCAGAACAAGGGAAAGAGACGCCGCGGCGATGGAGGCTAGGCGGACACTCATAGTCATGGAAGCACCTCCCTGTGAGCGAGTGCCTGGCGTGGCGCCCTTGTCACCCGAATAGCCGACAATCCCGCACATCGCTCAATCCAATCTCGCGGCCCCGGGGCGCGACCGACCGCCACCTGATGCCGCCACCTGATGAAACGAAGTAGACTGCACCGCGCGAGCGGCGTCTACAGGCGCCAGGGGGAATTTTCGGCGGCCGTTCGTGGGCGCCGCCGCCCGCGTGTGGAGGCGGCGCGGCGACGAAGCGGGGGGAGCGCCGACCCCCGATCGGGGGGGCGCGCGCGCAATGGCGAGGCCTAGATGAGGCGATGCAGCTGTTTCGGCGAGAGCATCGGAGATCGTCCAGAAGGTGGCGTTCGTGAAGCGCGCCTCAAGGTAGCCGAGGTGGAGTAGGGGAACGCCGGCAGGAATGGCGCTGCGGTCGCTAGCAAACCTTGCCCGCTGCCACGTCCAGACAGACCATGACGGTGCCGCTGACTTTACCGCTGGCGTCGATGATACGGCTCGTGAAGGTGATCCTCGTATAGGACAGGCTCACCGTTTCGAACCCAGACGCGCTGGTGCCGTCGAGCTGCGCCGCCGCGTCAATCTTGGTGATGGCCGCGCCGTCCAGCACAATGCTGACGGTCCTCTGTCCCGTCTGGTCCATGAACCAGTTGATCTCGACGAGGAGCGACTCCGCCGTGAACGCCGCAAGCAAGAGCTTTGGACTCGCCCTGTCGAAGCGCTTCAGCAGCGTCAGCGGGCCGACCACGGGCTTGGCGCTCGGCGGCACCTCCATGCCGAAGCCGGTGTTGAGCACTTCAATGGACTTCGGCGCCAGGTTGAACGTGCTGTCGCCCTCGATGACTCCCTGGCTCGATCCCGTGATCTTCGCAAAGGCCCGGTCGGCCGCCCAGGACGGCTGAGTCCACAGGGCCGTCGCCACCAGGCACAGAGAAACCACAACCCCTCTCACCTTTGCTGACCTCGTCACCATCGCGATCTCCTTGACCGACAGGTCGTTCGCGGCGTCCCCGGAATCCCCGCCCTCCGCCACCCTCAGCGCTTGCGGAGCAGAGCCGCGCCGGCCGGGGACGGCGACACCGCCTCGCGTGGCCGGCCTCGCACGTGCTCCCAGGCCTCGCGGGCTTTCATTTCCGTCCCGATGCGTAATAGACCCGGCAGCGTCAACGGGCGGCTCACCACCTGCACCTTCTTGTGACGGATGGCGGACAGGACGGCGAACACCGTCGGCTCGCCCTCGACCAGAGAGTAGGTCGTCCCGAACTGCCGCGCGAGATGGCTGTCCGAGCTCCCAACGAGCGGCAGGCCGGTGGCACGCGCCAGCTCGACCGCCCGCCGATTGAAATCGATGCGCCGCGTGTAGAAGTGAGAGAACTCGATCGCGTCGAAGACGTCGATCTCGCGGAGTAGTCGGCGTCCCAGCGAATACTGGGCGGGGAAGAAGGGATGGGCGGCGATCACCAGCCACTCGGGGGTCTTGTATCTCCTCAGATCGGCGAACGTCCGCAGCATGGAGAGGGACACATCGAAGTTGTAGATCAGGACGTGGCGCCCCTCGATGGTGGCCTCCGCTCCCGGGATGAGGACGATCCCCCGATCGGCCGCATAGTCGACCAGCTGCTCGCTGAACGTGCAGAGATCGTGGTTCGTGATGCTGAGGACGTCGTAGCCTTCGCGCGCCGCGCGGTCGATGAGGGTATAGGCGTCGTAGGTGATGCAGGGCTCACCCTCACGGGTGTGCAGATGGAGATCGACCTTCAGCCGGCTGGTCATTCTACGGTCACGCTCTTGGCGAGGTTGCGCGGCTGGTCCACGTCGCAGCCGCGGAGCACGGCGATGTGGTACGCGAGGAGCTGGAGGGGAAGCACGCTGATCAGCGGCATCAACAAGTCTGTCGAGGGTGGAATGGCGACCACGTGATGGGCGCGCCGGGCGATCTCGGCGTCCCCCTCGTGGGCGATGGCGATGACCCGGCCCGCGCGTGCCTTGACTTCCTCGACGTTGCCGACCATCCGATCGTAGGAGGGATCGCGCGGGGTCAGGGCCACCACGGGCATGTTCTGATCGATGAGCGCGATCGGGCCGTGCTTCATCTCACCACCGGCGTAGCCTTCAGCGTGGATGTACGACAGCTCCTTGAGCTTGAGGGCGCCCTCGAGCGCGATCGGGTGGTGGACGCCGCGCCCGAGATAGAGGAACCCGGGATAGCCCACCAGCTCGGCGGCCAGCTGGCGCGTCGTGCCGTCCACGGCGGCCAGGGTGCGCTCCATGATCCCCGGCACCTCCAGCAATCCGTCGATCAGCTTCCAGCCGTCGATGTTCGACAGATAGTCGCGCGTCCGGCCGATGGCGAGCGCGATCATGTAGCACGCCGTCACCGTGGCCGAGAACGTCTTGCTGGAGGCCACGCCGATTTCGGGCCCCGCGTGGGTGGAGAAGATTCCCGTGGCCTCGCGCGCCAGCGCCGAGCCGACCACGTTCGTGATGCCCAGGACCGGCGCGCGGCCCGCGCGGGCCGCCTTGACGGCGCCGAGGGTGTCGGCGGTTTCGCCCGACTGTGAGATGGCGATGACGAGCGTGTCCGGGCCGAGGACGAGGTCGCGGTACCGGAACTCCGACGCGACGTCGACCTCGGCCGGGAGCCCGGCCATTCGCTCGATCATGAATCGCCCGACGAGCCCGGCGTTGTACGACGTGCCGCAGGCGACGAGGACCACGCGCCGCAGCTGCCGGATCTCTCGCCGCTCGAGGTTGGCGTCCGCCAGGACGACGCTGCCGAGCTCCTCGTCGATCCGGCCCTGGAAGGTGTCGGTCACGGCCCGCGGCTGCTCGTAGATCTCCTTGAGCATGAAGTGGGGATAGCCATCCTTCTGGGCCATGGTGGCGTCCCAGGCCACGCGCGAAGGGGCCCGCTCGATGACTCGGCCGTCGAGTGTCGTGAGAGCGGCGCCTTCCCGCGTGAGCACCGCGACCTCATCGTCCTCGAGCACGACGACGTCGCGCGTGTAGGGCAGGATCGCGGCGATGTCCGAGGCGAGATAGGCCTCGGCCTCGCCGAGGCCGACGACGACGGCGCCCGCCCCATGCTTGGCGGCGATCAGGCGGTCGGGTTCGGCGGCGCTGAGAATCGCCACGGCATACGCGCCCCGGATCTGCCGGAGGGCCATCTTCGTCGCCTCGAGGAGGTCGGCGCCCATCTTCAGCTGGCGCTCGATGAGGTGCGCGACGACCTCGGTGTCCGTGTCGGAGCGAAACCGATGCCCCTCGGCCAGGAGGCGCTCCTTGAGGCTCAGGTAGTTCTCGATGATCCCGTTGTGGACGACCACGAGGGAGCCCGAGCAGTCGGCGTGGGGATGAGCGTTCTCCTCGGACGGGGGTCCGTGCGTCGCCCATCGGGTATGGCCGAGCCCCACGCCGCCCGACAATGGGTGGGTCCGCACGAGCGTTTCGAGGCCGCGGATCTTGCCGGGATGGCGCCGGATCTCCAGCCCGTGCCCGTTGAGTACCGCCAGCCCCGCCGAGTCGTAGCCTCGGTACTCGAGCCGCTGAAGGCCGTCCAGAATGACGTCAGTCGCGCTCCGGTGTCCGACATATCCGACGATTCCGCACATAGCTCTTCCCTCTCAATCGGGAAATCTGAAACTGAAGGGCCGGGCGCCCATGGCGGGCGCCCCGGCCCCGGCGGCGCTCGCGGGGGAAGGTGCGTGATCGAGGCGGCTTTATGCCGTCTCGCTCTCGCCCTCGCGGTCGAGCAACCGCCTCCGTACGAAAATTCCAACGCCCACCAGGCTGACACCGATGAGCGCCAGCATCCCGGGCTCGGGCACCACGCGCGCGGTGCACGCGGGGCACAGGCCCTTGTCCTTCGAGACCCTGGCGACGTACACGGGGAGCACGGGCAGCAAAGGACTCGTGCCGGCTCCCGCGACGGGCAGCGCCGCCGGACCGGCCTCAGCGCGATTGTTCGTCATCGTCAGGAACGACCCGACGGCGTCCTCGGTCGTCGCGTTCTGTGCCTCGCTCGGCGCGCTCACGACGACGAGACCAAGGGTCAGGAGCAGTGCGTAGAGAGCGGTGCGCCACGAGCCGTTCGTCATTCGTTCACCCCGTCGCCGCTGTCCTCGAGGCATTCCGGCGGGGCGCTCCACCGGCGTCACTCGAAGCGGGCGTCAGAAGGAGCACGCTGCATGCCAGGCTCGATCCCCGCCGAACGTCCCGGCAGTCGTGAGAAATTGCGGGGATAGGTCGGGCGGACTCACCGCGCGGGGCGCGCATCGGGAAGCGCTCTCCACAGGGGTGAAGCGCGCTTGCGCAGCCCTGCAAGATTGCGAACGTCGCGGGCGTCCAGATCTGGATCACTCCGCCGTCGCCCTGTCCCAGGTGACGCTCTGACGACCGGTGAGAAACCGCGCGAGTCCTACGAGGATCGTCCAGTTCAACAGACACACGACATACGGCACGATCAGCAGGGGGAAGCGCCGGCGCGCGTTCCGAAGCAGGTAGCCGCCGCCGGCGGCTCCATAGAAGAGCAGCTGGGCCACCAGCGTCGCGGCGTAGAACCCGTCCTGCACCAGGAAGAGATTCGCGAGGAAGGCGGCCGACAGAAACAGCGGAACCAGCAGCCGCAGACAGATGCGCGAGACGGTCTGGAGCCACAGGGGGTTGCTGAACGGGCTCAGGAGCCAGCGCTCGCGGGCGAAGAGCTGGAACTTGCCGGCCATGGTGCGGACCTTGCGCGTGAATTCCTCCTGGCCGGTGGCCGCCACGTGGTCGTACGCGCGCGCGCGAGGCTCGAGCAGGACGCGGTAGCCCCGGCGCGCGATGCGCAAGGGAATGAGCACGTCGTCGAGAATCGTGTCGGCAGGGACCGGCTCGAAGAGCTCCTGGCGGATCGCATAGATGGCGCCGGTCGCTCCGGGAGTCGATTCGGCCAGGCTCTCGTGCCGCCGGATGAATTTCTCGTAGCGCCAGTAGAAGCCGACGCCGTCGCCCACCGGAGTCCCGCCGTCGTTGGACAAGAGGATGAGCTCGCCGCTGACCGCGCCCACGTCGGGATCGGCAAAGGGGCCGACGAGCGCACGGAGGGCGTCGCGATCGAACCGCTGGCGCGCGTCGGCGAGGACCACGATCTCGCCTCGCGCCTGTCGCACGAGGTCGTTCAGCGCGGCGGGTTTTCCACGGCGGGACTCGAAGGCGACCACCGACACGCCGTCCTGCTCGTAGGCGCGCGCACGCTGCGCGGTGAGGTCGGTGGAGCCATCGGAGCCGATGACGATCTCGACGCGGTCGCGCGGGTAATCGAGGGCGAGGAGGTTCTGGATCCTGCCGGCGATCCGCGCCGCCTCGTTGTGGGCGACGATGATCAGCGTGACCGTCGGCTCGATGTCCTGGGCGCGGGGGAGCCGAGGCCGAAGCCCGGCCCGCACCCACGCGAGGACCGGGTAGCCCACGCAGGTGTAGAGGAGCAGGAGCCCGCACACCCAGAAGATGATCTTTTCGACTGGCATCTCGTCCCGTCGAGCGAGCTACTTCTTCTTGACCGGGTTGGCGACGGTGACGATGACGGACGCCGAAGCGATCTGAGCGCCGCCCGTCGTCGTGATGATGGCGGTCAGCGTATGCGGTCCAGTGGCAGCCGTCTCCGTGTCCCACTGGACGGCGAACTCGTCGTCCGTGAACGCGGGCCCGAGGTTCTTGCCGTCCAGTTGGAACTGGAGGCTCCTCACCTTCCGATGCTCTGTCACCGAGGCCTTGACCTGGATCTTGCCCTTCACGGTACTGCCGGTCTTCGGCGCATCGATCCGGACGGTCGGCAACGGGTTCGGCACCATGATCGTAACGGGATCCGAGAAGACCTTGGTCCCCGCCAGGGTGGTGACGACTGCTCGCAGGGTGTGCGGGCCGTCAGCCAGGGCTGCGGTGTCCACGTCGATCTCGTACTCGCGCTTCGTGATGGCGGGTCCGATGTCGTTACCGTCCAGTTGGAATTGGAGGCTGGCGACGTTGCCGCGATGAGTCACCGCCGCCTCGACCTCGATCTCGCCCTTCGCCTTCCTCTCTGGCTTCGGCTTCGTGATCCGAACGCTGGGCAACGGGTTCGAGACCACGAAGGTCACGGAGTCGGACGCGATCGTCATGTTCGCCGCGTCGACGGCGGTCACCACGAGCGTGTAGGCGCCGTTGGCGACGAGTCGCGTATTCCATCGGAACCCATAGGGTCGCGTGGTGAACACGGGTCCGACTGCGCTGCCGTTCAGCGTGAACCGCACGGTCGCGGTGCCCAGGTGCCGCCCCACCGCCCGCACCTCGTTCGTGCCCTTAGCTGTGGCGCCATCGTGAGGGGTCCTGATCGAGATAGTCGGTACGGTGACGGTCCGCGGCGGCGGAGAAGCTGGCGAAGAGGATCCCTCCAGCACCCCGGCGGTCGCCGCTGTGACGGCGGCGAAATCGGCACCGATGTCTTTGCCATCGGTGCCGGCGTTCCGGTACGGGCTGGACGCCAAGAGGCCATAGTCGCCGCCGGCGCGGTCCACGAAGCCGACCGCGTCCAGCGATGCCGGGAAGAAGTTGTCCGACGGGTAGTCCGCAGCGACGCCGCCGGGCTGAACGTTGCGACGGAACACGAACCCCGGGAAGAACGTATTCAGGGTGTCGAGGCCCACCGCGGTGCCGCTGCCCGTCACGCCCTGGTGCTCCGGCGCGATGTTGTTGGTGAACGTGAAGCCGGTGGCGGCGGGCGCGTCGTCCGCGACGATGATGGGACCGATCTGGAAAGCGGTGTTGTGATCGATCGTGACGTCGGCCGCCCCGTTGAGGATCTGGAAGAGCCGCGCGTTATCGGTGGGAGGGGTGGCGACGTCGTCGAACACGTTGTCGCGAATCAAGAGACGCCTGGCCTGCTGGGTGACGGCGTTGTCGTCGAGCCCGAGGATGTCCACGCCGGCGCCCACGTGGCGGACGACGTTGTGGGTGAAGGTGATGTCCTGGACGACGGTCCAGGGCGCGGTGCCACCATCGTCGCGGACCGTGAACACGATCCCGAAACCGATCTGCGCGGCCGGCCACACGTGCTCGAAGACGTTGCCGTCGATGAGCACGCGCTGGGCATTCTTGATCTCGATGAGGTTCTTGACGACCCATGGAATGCCGGCGTAGCTCGGGTCGTCGGGGTTCCACGACAGGGGTTTGGCGAAGTAGTTGCGCCGGATCTCGATGTCCGAGGGCACGAGGTTCGGGATGGTAGGACTGGCGCCTCCGAGCAGAAAATTCTCGGCCGCCCCTTGCAGGTGGTTGTTGACGAACTTGGAGGGGCCGGGTCCGTTCCACATCGCGATGGCCTGCGAGTCGCTGCTTTCCGCGTGGAAGTCGGCGAAGTAGGAGTCGACGACCGCGGTGGTCGCGCTGTTGGCGGCGAGACCCCGCACCACGTTGCCGGTCGAGGTGCCATGAACGTAACAGCGGTCGAGCGTGATGTGGTGGGGCAACTGGTCGAGCGTCGTCGCCGGAATGCCAATGGGATCGTACCCGAGCAGAATGAGGTTCGCGTTGTTGCCGAGCCGGCTGGTCCAGGTGGTAGTGATCTCGACGCCGACGAACCGGTAGTGGTGCGCGCCGAACTCGGAGGTGAGGGCCGGCATGGTATTGGGACTGACGATCGTCGGCATGAGCGCGGCATGCGTCGGGTTCACGCGGGTTCCCGGAGGCGGCAGAGCGGCTACGGCCGAGGAGCGAATGTAGATCCATTGTGCGCCCGGCTTGGTGCGCAGAACGAAGTTCCCGGCGAAGGTGGCCCCGGCCTGGAGCTCAATGACGTCGCCGGGCTGAGCCCCATCGAGGGCAGCCTGGAAGTTGCCGCCGTTCGCGACGGCGATGACCTGGCCGCTCGGCGGCGCGTAGGTGGTGTCGACGAACACTGATGGCGGAGCGGGAAGATTCTGGGCGGCAACGGGGCCCACGGGGGCGAGGGCAGCCACGGCCGTGGCGCTCAGCGCGAGCGCAAAGGCGCCGCGCGCTCCTACGACACGGCTGAGGATCCGACCAAACACGTGACCCACCTTTCTGTGCGACGTCAATGTCCGGCCCAGCGGCGAGATCGGCTCGGTAATGACCGGTTACCGCGCCGGCCGAGTTTCTGTGGTGTGGGTGTTCGCGGCGCCGTGCACGGCCGTGGTCAGCGCGTCGAGGTCGACGCCCGGATCCCGCCCGTCGGTACCGACCCGCCGATAGCGGCTGGCCGCAGTGAGGCGATAATTGCCGCCGGCGCGGTTCACGAAGCCGACCATCTCGAGCGAGACCGGGAAGAAATTGTCGGGCGGATGGACAGATGCGCGTCCGCCGGCGATCACGTTTCCCGCGACGATGGAGCCCGGGAAGTAGGTGCTCAGGGTGGCGGCTCCGGCGCCGGTTCCCGTGCCGGCGATTCCCGCGGCGTTGTGTGGCGTGAGGTTGTTGCGATAGACGAAGTCCGCGTGGGGTCGGCCCTCGGCGACGATGATGGCGCCCTGCTGAAACGCCGTGTTGTGCTCGATCGTGAGATGGGCCGTACCGTCCAGGATCTGAAAGAGGGTTCCCGGTCCGCCCCATCGCGCCCCGTCGATCTCGTCGAACAGGTTGTTCGCGATCAGCAGGCGCTCGGTGGGCTGGCTCGGATGATTGTTGTCGCGGCCGAGAATATTGACGCCGGCGCCCGCGCGGCGAACGATATTGTTGACGAAGGTCACGTCCTGGACAGCCGACCACGGTGCGCCGCCGTCCTCGTTCCGCACCGTGAAGACGATCGCGAAGCCCGCCTG
>Ga0134080_10000599_pt1 | contig 11999 bp, 15 predicted proteins | sample 15_taG_9_FD_94469 | JGI IMG/M metagenome (GOLD analysis project Ga0134080, IMG submission 94469) | Grasslands soil microbial communities from the Angelo Coastal Reserve, California, USA - 15_D_Met_40cm_2_24_1 metaG | ecosystem: Environmental > Terrestrial > Soil > Grasslands ...
ATCGACAGATCGTCCATGAGCACTCTATAGTATGACGAACGGGAGGGCGGAGTCATGACGACGACGTCGCGCGGTCCGTCTGGAGACGATCTGGGTGGGGATCGGGGACCAGCCGTCCGTCAGGTGGTCCCGCTCCCATTTGCGCTGCCATCGCGACGTCGTCGTCATGACTCCGCCCTCCCGTTCGTCATACTATGGAGTGCTCATGGACGATCTGTCGATCCGGGGTGGCCAGCTGATCGACGGCACCGGCGCGCCCGGCCGCGAGGCCGACGTGAGCGTGAGCGCCGGCCGCATCGTCGCGATCGAGCCGCGCTCGGCCCGTCCGGCCCACCGAGTGGTCGACGCGCGCGGACACGTCGTGGCTCCGGGCTTCATCGACATCCACACCCACTCCGACTTCACGCTGCCCATCAACCCGCGCGCCGAGTCGAAGATCCGCCAGGGCGTGACGCTGGAGGTGGTCGGCAACTGTGGCTTCTCCGTCGCCCCCGCGCTGCCCGGGCGCGCGGCGATGCTCCGAGAATATCTCGCCTCCAGCGCGCCCTGGCTGCCGTTCAGCGAGACGACCTTTGCGGACTACGTCGCGGCATTTCCACCGACGGCGGTCAACGTCATCCTCCAGGTCGGCCACAACACGCTGCGGCTCATGACCGCGGAGATGGAGAGCCGCGCGCTCACCGCCGCTGAGCTGGCCACGATGGAGCGCCTGCTGGCGGAGGCGCTGGCCGCCGGTGCGTGGGGACTCTCTTCGGGCCTCTTCACGGCGCCCGGCTGCTACGCCGACGCCGCGGAGATCCACGCGCTGGCCCGTGTGCTCCGCGGTCACGGCGCCGCCTACTCGTCGCACATCCGCGACGAGGCCAACCGCGTCGGCGAGGCGGTGCGCGAGGCGATCGCCGTCGCAGAGGCGACGGGCGTGCACGTTCAGATCGCGCATCTGAAGCTCTCGGGCGTCGACAACTGGGGCGGCGCCGACAAACTTCTGGTCGAGATCGCGGCCGCCCGCCGCCGCGGACTCGCCGTGGACTGCGACGCCTATCCCTATGACACGGCCAGCAATCCGCTGCGCAACCTCTTCCCCCGCTGGGTGATGGACGGCGGAATCCCGGCGATGCTCGAGCGCCTCGGGCGGGCCGACGTGCGCGCGCGTCTCCGCGCGGACATCGCCCGGGACGGACTCAACAACTTCGGTCGCATCCCCTCCTGGGATGTCGTGCGCATCGCTGTCGCGCCAAACCTGCCCGAGGAGGCCGGTCACACGCTCGGCGACATCGCGCGGCGCCGGGGCGTCGAGGCGTTCGATGCCGTGTGCGACTTCGTGATCGCCGACCGCGGCGAAACGCGCATCCTGGTGACGTCCATGAGCGACAAGGACGTCCACGCGATCAGCGCCACGCCGTGGGTGACCGTCGGCTCGGACGCGAACTCGCTCGCCACGTCCGGCGTGACGAGCCAGGGCAAACCGCACCCGCGCTCCTATGGGACGCACGCGCGCCTGCTCGGGCCGTTCGTGCGGGATCTCGGCCTGCTGACGCTGCCGGCGGCGATTCACAAGACGACGGGCGCCGCCGCGGCGGCGCTGGGGCTCACCGACCGCGGAGTGCTGCGCGAGGGATGCTGGGCCGACGTGGCGGTCTTCGAGCCCGGGCGGATCGCCGATCGCGCGACCTATGACGAGCCTCACCGCTACGCGGTCGGCGTCTCGACGGTGGTGGTGAACGGCGAGGTGGTCGTCGACGGCGGCGACCACACCGGCGCCCTGCCCGGACGTGTCGTGCGACGGTCATGAGACGCACCACCCTCGTGATCGCGCTGCTCGTCTCCGCCTGCCAGACGAGCCCAACACCCCGCTTCGGCCAGAGGCCGTCGGCGATGGGCCCGTGACCTTCAACAAGCAGGTCGTCAGGGTCTTCCAGCGCAACTGCCAGACCTGCCACCGCCCCGGCGAGGTCGCGCCGTTCTCGCTCACCAACTACAAGGACGCGCACGCGCGGCGCGACGACATTCGCGAGGCGGTCGAGTCACGCTACATGCCGCCGTGGAAGGCGGTTCCGGGCCACGGCGAGTTCGCCGACGTCCGCCGGCTCTCCGAGGACGAGATCCGCCTGGTCGCCCGCTGGGTCGCCGACGGCGCGCCGGAGGGAGAGCCGCGCGATCTGCCGTCGCCACGCCGGTTCCCGATCGACGACTGGGACTTCGAGTGGCAGATTCGCTACGTCTACAAGCGTCCGGTGCCGCTGCCCGCGGGGACGCGCATCGTTGCCGAGTGCGTCTACGACAACTCGGCGGCCAACCCCAAGAACCCGAGCAAGCCGCCGCGGCCGGTCTTTTCCGGCTTCGAGACCACCGACGAGATGTGCCTGGCGAGCGTGCTCGGCACGGCGAGGATCGTCCGCCGCTGACGTCTCCGGCCGCTCACCGCTTCTTGAGCCGGACCTCTTCGAGCGGCGCCGACCACGGATAGGGGTCGATCAGCATCAGCGCTGGCTCCTCGACGCGCGGCCCGATGCCGCTCGGCCAGATGTACTGGAAGATCGGCGCGATCCGCACGCGGTCGTAGACGATCTGCTGGATCTGGTGCAGGAGCGCCTCGCGCTTCTTGCGGTCCAACTCCCGCGCCTGCTGCTTGTAGAGCGCGTCCACGTCGGGGAAGCCGCCGTAGGCGAAGCTGCCGTCGCTCGGGATGACTTCCGACATCCGCGAGGCGGCGTTGCCGTAGAGCGCGCTCGAGCAGACACACACGCCCTTGAGCTTCTTGGCCTGGAGCGCCGAGAGATAGGCGGCGCGCTCCATCGGCCGCATCTTCGTCCGGATGCCGACGGCGCCGAGATACCCGACGATCGCCTCGCCCAGGCCGAAGTACGGGGGCAGCTGGTGAAACTCGCCGGCGTCGAAGCCGTTGGGGTAGCCCGCCTCGGCGAGCAGCTTCTTCGCGCGCGCCGGGTCGTACGGGTGCGGCTCGAGCGGCAGCGCGAACTCGAAGGTGCGCGGCACGAAGTTGCCGGCGGGCTTGGAGGCGCCGAGCGTCTCCGCCTCGCTCAGCGAGCGGCGGTCGAGGGCGAGGCTGGCGGCCAGGCGGACGCGATGATCCGCCCACGGCGACTTCGGATCCCACATGTCGAGGAAGTCCAGGAAGAAGACCGCGATGCCCCCGGAGAAGGCCAGCTTCAGATTCGGATCGCGCTTCAGCTCGATCGCTTGCGGCGCCTCCAGAAGGTAGGCGATGTCCACCTCGCCGCGCTTGAGCATGGCCACGCGCGTCGTGGGCTCCGGGACCATCTTGAACACGACACGCTTGACGCTCGGCGTCTTGCGCCAGTAGCCCTCGAAGGCCTCCATCACCAGCTCGACGCCCGGCGAGTGGCTCACGAACTTGTACGGGCCCAGGCCGATGGGATGCTTCTTGAAGCCGTCGGGACCGACCTGCTCGACGTACTTCTTGGGCACGATCCAGCCCGCGCCGCTGACGACCGTCCCGTAGTAGCTCATGAAGTCGGGCCACGGCTCGTGCAGCGTGAAGCGCACGCGGGAGGGCGAGACGACGGTGACCTCCTTGACCTTGTCGTGCAGCAGCTTGCCCTTCGCGCGGTCGAAGCTGAACTTCACGTCCTCCGCGGTGAACGGATCGCCGTTGTGGAACTTGAGGCCCTCGCGCAGCTTGAACTCGTAGGACCGTTGGTCGGGGCCCACCGTCCAGGACTCGGCCAGGCTCGGGGTCATGAGGTTGCCGGGCATCGGCTTCACGAGCGCGTCGTGCATCGCGTAGAGGAACCAGAACGGCGTGAGCTGGCCCACGACCTCGCCCGGATCGAACCAGTTCGGCGAGACCGTCACGTAGAGGGCCCAGCGCATCTCGCCCTCGGGCCCGGCCTGGGCCGCGGCGTCGGTGCCGAGGCCCAGGCAGAGGACGGCGCAGAGGAGCGCGATCGCGGGGAGCGGGCGCACCGTCATGCGAGCTGCTTGCGGACGAACTCGATGATCCTCTCGATCGTGCGCTTTCCGGCGTCGGTCATCGGCTTCTTGCCGATGTAGCCCTCGGCCTCGCCCTCGAACAGCTCGAGCTCGACCTGGCCGCCCGCCTTGCGGTACTGCGTGACGAACCGGTCGAGGTCGGCGCGCGGATGCGCCTTGTCGTCGGCGCCCTGCAGGTAGATCGCCGGCGGCATCTCGACACGCTCGCCGCGCTCGAGCGCGACGACCGGGCTGCCCTCGGCCATGGCGTCCTCGGTCTTCCAGTACTGGTCGTGACCCGGCAGCACACGGTCGACGACCTCGGGATACGGCTTGCCGCCTTCCCTCAGCTTCTTCGCGTAGCGGTAGCGGCCGAGGGGATCGATGACGGGCCAGCAGAGCACGACGGCGCGCACGCTCGCGTCGACGGCCGGCGAGCCCGTCGGCAGCGGGATCGCCGCGTAGCGCGCGTCGCGAGGGCGCATCGCGGAGAGCATGGCCTGGTGCGCGCCGCTCGAGGCACCCATGAGGCCGACGCGGTCCGCGCTGCCGCCCAGCGCCTTGGCCTGGGTCTTGATCCAGCGGACGGCGTAGTTGACGTCGGCGAGCGACGCCGGGTACGGCGCATCGGTCCGGAAATCGATGGCCGCCACCACGATGCCGGCCTTCGCCATCGCCTCGTTCATCACGGCGTCGTTGAGCCGGTCGCCGCGGATCCACGCGCCGCCGTGCAGGTCGACGATCAGCGGGAACGGCCCGTCGCCCTTCGGCTTGTAGAGCCGGGCGAGCAGCGGCTTGTCGCCGTGGCGGAGGTATTCGACGTCCTGGATGTCGATCTCATGACTGGCCATGCGGGTCCCTCCTGGACTCGTCGTTCGTGCGCGTACGCTGCACCTCCCGGCGGCGTTCGTCAAGTGCGGGCGAGCAGCAGGCACGCGGCGCCCGCGCACGCGAGCAGCGCCGCGGCGAGTCGCCGGCCGAGATCGGCCTCGCCGAAGAGCGTGCGCCCGAGCACGACCGCCACCACCGCGGACAGCCGCCGGATCGCGTTCACGTAGGCCGCGGGCGCCATCGTCAGCGCCGAGGTCTGCATCGCGGTGCCGGTCACGCCGAGCAGTCCGTGGGTGACGACCGTCGCGAGATTCGCCGGCGCCGTGCTGGCGAGGAGGCCGCGGGGCGTCGTGGCCAGCGCAATGACCGTCGTCAGGACGGCGGTCAACCCGTGCGAGCACACGAGATAGCTGGGCGGGCCGAGGGCGAGCGCGGCCCAGCGATCCACCGCCGCGAGGAAGCCGAGCAGCACCGCGGCGCCGAGCGCGTCGAGCGCGTCACGTCGCACGAACAGCGCGCGCAGCGAGCCACCGCCCGCGGCGCCCCGCGAGAGGTTCGACGTCCCCGCCACCGCGAGGGCGAGGCCGAGCCAGCCGAGCGGGCTCGGCAGCGTGCCGGACAGCACCGCGTCGGGAAGGACCGTGAAGACCGGGCTCAGCGCGAAGACCGGTCCCACGACGGAGATGTCGCCGCGCGCGCTGGCGCGCGCGATCAGCGTGGCCATGCCCGTCACGAGCAGCGACGAAGCCAGCACCGCCGGCCACGCCGAGCGCGACCACGTGAACGCGTGGCCGGACACCGCGAAGAAGGCGAGCCACGCGAGGGTCGCCACCGTCTGGGTCCACGCGACGATGACGATCGGTGGGATCGCCTGCCCGCGCCCCTTCACCACCGCGAACTGCACGGCCTGGGTGAGGGCGGCGCCCAGCGAGAGGAGGAACCAGCTCAGACGCGCGCGCTCAGACTAGATCGACGACGGGCACGCGGCTGGCGACGAGCGCGGCCTGCATCGCCGCGATCTCCGCGGACGACGGCGCCAGCACGGGCGGCCGCGCCAGCGCGCTGCGGAAGATGCCGCGCAAGACCATGCCCTCCTTCATGCGCGCGTGGGCGTCGCCGGAGGGCTCGCCGGCGCCGTAGACCGCCTCCTTGATCGGCCAGATTCGGTCGTTGATCTCGCGGGCGCGGGCGAGATCGTCGGCGGCCATCGCTTCGAAGAGATCGTTGGTCAGCTCGGGGATGAGGCTGGCGCATCCGACGAGCGCGCCGTCCATCCGGTGCACGAACGTGGCGAAGAGATACTCGTCCATGCAGTTGAGCAGCGCGACATGGGGCGCGTCCGCGCGCAGCGCGCGGATGTCGCGCTCGTAGGCGCCGAGATCGCGCTCGCCCATCTTGAAGCCCTTCACCTGGGGAATCGACGCGAGCCGCAGCATGAGACGCGTCGAGTAGGCGGCGCGCGTGCTCGCCGGGTAGACGTGGACGATCACGTCGAGGCCGCTCTCGCCGCCGACAGCCTTCACGTACTCGTAGACCGCGTCTTCCTTCACGCCGAAGCGCAGCCACATGTGGCAGGGCATCACGTCCACCGCGTCGGCGCCCGCGTGGGCGGCCGCGCGGGCGTGCTCCACCGCCTCGAAGGTCCCCTCGGCGCAGACGGCGGAGATGACGCGCACGGCCCCCTTGACCGCATCCGCCACCACGCGCGTGACGGTGGCCCGCTCGTCCGGCAGCAGCGAGCCGACCTCACCCGTGTGGCCGTTGGTCATCACGGCCGTGACGCCGCGGCAGCCGGCCAGCCACAGCGCGAAGCGTGCGAGGTTGTCCTCGTCGATCTTGTAGTCGTCGAGCAACGGGACGGCCATGGCCGGGACGATGCCGCGGAGCGGGCGCGCCGCGCTCATCAGATCCCCGTGCCGAAGCCGCCCGCGCTGCGCACGGTCACGGCTTCGCCGAGATGCCCGGCCGGATGGAACAGCGCGATGCCGCTGAGGACGGCGGTGCGCGGGCGGCCGGTGAAGACCTTCACCATCTGCTCGGCGCGCGTGCCGAACGCGCCGTCGGCGGCCGCTTTTTGCAGCGCCGGCGCCGCGAGCTCGCCGCCCCAGTCGCTGTCCTTGAAGTTGCCCACGATCTCGCGCGTGCGGCGCCCGACGGCGTCGCGGTACTCGCGCAGGGCCACGAGGTCGACCGCGCGGGTGAGCTCCGTCACCTCGGGACTGGTCATGCCGATGCCGAAGTCACGGCGCGAGACGCCGAGGCGCTTCCGCCACGCGTCGTCGCACACCTGCTCGCGCCCGGCGATCAGCGCACCGACCATGATGTCCTCGGCGCGCGCGATGTGCCACATGAGCCACGCCAGCGAATTCAGGTCCTCGCGCGGCCGCACGCGCATCTGCTCGTCGCTGAGCCCCGCGAACGCGCGCTCCGCGGCCGAGGCCGGGTTGCCGCCGACGGCCACCGACTGCACCGCCGCGTGCTGCGTGAGGAAGAGATCCTTGGCGTCCATGTCAGGCCTCCTTCAGTGGGACTTCGGTACGGTCGGGTGCCCGGCCGCGGCATCCGCGATGGCGTGGTCGTTGTCGGCCGGCACGGCGCCGCTGACGCCGACGGCGCCGACGACGTGGCCGTTCTCGACGAGCGGCACGCCGCCCTTGCCGAAGACGAACTCGTACTGGCCGAGCGTGGCGACGTTGTCGGCGAAGAGCATCCGCTTGGTGAAACGCTCCTCGAGATCGAGCGTGGTGGCGCGGAATCCGGCGGCGGCGTTGGCCTTGGCGCGCGCGATCTCCGGCGTCACCCAGAGCGCGCCGTCCATCCGCTCGCAGACGACGAGGTGCCCGGCCTCGTCCACCACCGCGATCGCCACCTTGAAGCCGAGCGCGTCCGCCTTCTTGAACCCGCGCTCGATGCACGTGCGCGCCAGATCGCGCGTGATGCCGCTCACGGCAGCTCCACGAGCACGTCGTCGCCTTCCATACGCGCCGCGTAGGACGCCACGGCGGCGCCACGCCCGGGAAACATGCACTGGCCCGTGCGCACGTCGTACATCCAGCCATGCCACGGGCACGCCAGGCGCGTGCCGGAGAGCTTGCCCTCGCTCAGCGGGCCACCCTTGTGGGCGCAGACATCGCCGAGCGCGTGCACCCGATCGCCGACGCGGACGAGGACGACGCGCGCGCCCTCCGCCTCCACGAGCATCGGCCGGCCGACCGCCACGTCAGCCAGCGGCACGCGAATGGCGGTCACGCGTCCTCTTTCAAGACGTAGGCGCGGTGCAGCCCGCTCATGTACTGCCAGCGCATCTCGGTCGCCTGCCGCACCTGCTCCAGCGCCTGCGCGCGCCGCTCGGGCGTGTCCGAGTGGCGCTCGACGATCTGGTAGCCGCGCTCGCCGTGGACCTCGTCGGCCTCGATGTGGATGGCGAAGAACTCCACCTCGTGGTCGTTGAAGCCGTACTTCGTCTTGAGCGGCGGCAGATTGCGCTTGTAGATGCCCGGCACCTGCGACTCCAGTCCGACGAGCAGCCCGGCGGCCGCGACGTGGAACGGCTGGCGCGAGGTCTCGAAGCACCACGCCGTCAGCGCGCGGGTCGTCGGCAGCTGCCGCGCCGTCTCGACCGCCTTGCGGCTCACGCCGCACGCCTCGCCGAAGCGAATCAGGAGGTCGACGTGCTTGGTGCCCGATTCCTCCTCGACGATGTTCTCGAGCAGGAAGTCGCGCGCGTCGGCGTCGGGGCAGTCGGCGTAGACGGCCGCGCACCAGCGCGGGAACTGCGAGACGTACTGGTAGTGCTGACAGACCCAGGCGCCGAGCTGCTGCCGCGTGAGCTCGCCGCTCACCCAGCGCTCCGTGAAGGGGTTCAGGCGGCTGTGGCGGGCGGAGACGGCATCCTCGAGCTGGGTGCGGAACTCGCTCATGGCTCACCTCCCGGCGGAGGCGATGATGCGTCGCGGGTAGCGCGCAGTCAAGCGCCGGGCTGCGCGGCTGCGCCGGGTGAGCGCCGTGAGGACACTCGGGAAGATTGCGCTTGACACGTTTCGGGCGCGCACTCGGCGCGTGCCGGCCACACGCGGCGCATGGCGCCGCACGGGCGCACCGCTGCCCGGTAGGATCGCGATCGGTTTGCTCCTCGCGAAAAACGAGGTCCGCACGGCGATCGCCTGTTCTGGGGGCGCCACGGGCGCTCGAAAATCCGGGTGTAGAGTCGGCGCAGAACGAAGGAGAGTCACCGATGAACACCCCGTCGTACGTCAGTCTCGAGCCCATGCTTCAACCCATCGTTGGCTCCGCCGCGGAGGTGGATCGCCTCGGCGACGAGATCGCCGAGCTCTCCGCCCACCTCGATGCCGCTACCGCGCGCCTTCTGGATCTCATCCGCGAGTTCGACGCGCGCGGCGGCTGGAACACTGGCTTCCACTCCTGCGCCGCGTGGCTGTCGTGGCGCGTCGGGCTCGACCGGGGCGCGGCCCGCGAGCGCGTCCGGGTAGCTCGCGCGTTGGGCACGCTGCCACGACTGGCGAAGGCGCTCGGCCGCGGCGAGCTGTCGTACTCGAAGGTCCGTGCGCTGACCCGCGTCGCGACGCCAGAAACGGAAGAGCGGCTGCTCGCCGTCGGCAGGGCCGGCACCGCCGAGCACGTCGAGCGCATCGTCCGCGGCTGGCGGCGGGTCGATCGGCAGGCGGAAGTACGGGAGACCGCGCGGCGCCACGCGAGCCGCGCCCTGCACGTGTATCAAGACGAAGACGGCATGGTCGTCATCCGCGGGCGGCTGGCGCCGGAGGTCGGCGCCGTGCTCGTGCAGGCGTTGACCGCGGCCCGTCAGGCCCTCTATCAGCAGGCGCACGCAGGAGACGTTCCCGCGGAAACGCCGCCGATGGGCCAGCAGCAGGCGGACGCGCTGGTCCTCGTCGCCGAGGCGGCGCTGCACCACGGTATCGATCCGGGCACACCCGCAGAGCGATACCAGGTCGTCGTCCACGTGGACGCGCCGGTACTGGCGGATCCAGACGCTCCGGGCCAGTCCATCCTCGAAGACGGGACACACGTCTCCGCGGAAACGTCCCGGCGCTTGGCGTGCGACGCGAGCCGGGTATTGATGCGACACGGCAGATGGCCGCGCCGTGGAGGTCGGTGCGCGAACGCGGACCATCCCGCCGGCGTTGCGGCGCGCGCTTCACCATCGCGATCGCGGCTGCCGCTTCCCGGGTTGCGGCTTCCGTTTCGGCCAGGGGCATCACATCCGTCACTGGGCGAATGGCGGCCCTACCACACTTTCGAATCTCGCTGTTCTCTGTCGTCGGCATCACCGCGCGATTCACGAAGAGGGCTACCAGGTCGAGCGACACTCCGACGGAGAGCTGCGCTTCCGCCGTCCTGACGGGCGACTTCTTCCCGAGGTTCCGACTGTTGCTGCGCTGCCAGCTGATCCCCTCCACGTGCTGCGATCGCGGCATGAGGCGCAAGGACTTCACCTGCACGCTCGGACGACCATGCCCGGCTGGCTGGGAGAGCGGCTGGACGTCGGCTGGGCGATCGACGTCTTGCATCCGCTGGCCACGAGCCGTTGACACACCACGCCCGCCGCGGCAGAGGCGGGCGATCGACTCCTTGCGGGCCCTACCCGTGCAGCGTCTTCATCACCTCGGCGTTGCCGGTCAGCTGGGCGGGGCGTCCGGCGAAGATGATCTCGCCGCGGTCGATGGCGTAGAGCCGGTCGGCGATGCGGCCGGCGTTCTGCACGTGGGATTCGGCGATGAGCACGGAGACGCCGAGGGCCTTGATGGCGCGCACCGCCTCGATGAAGCGCGTGACGATGACCGGCGCCAGCCCCTCGAACGGCTCGTCGAGCAGGAGCACGGAGGGCTTCAGGGTCAGCGCGCGCGTGATCGCGAGCATCTTCTTCTGGCCGCCGGAGAGGTGCAGGCCTCGCCGGGTGAGGAACTCCTTGATCTCGGGGAAGATGGCGAAGATCGTCCCGTCGGGCGCGGCGGTCGGGGTCTCCTTGCCGAGCCAGGCGGTGATCTGGAAGTTCTCCTCGACGGTGAGATCGGGAAAGATGCCGCAATCCTCGGGCGCGTAGCCGATGCCCATGCGCGCCCGCTCGTGCGCCGGCCACCGCGTGACCTCCTGGCCCTTGAAGCGAACGACGCCGCTGCGCGATGGCAGGAGCCCCATGATCGTATCGATGGTGGTCGTCTTGCCGGCGCCGTTGCGACCCACGAGACAGACCGCCTCGCCGGCGCCGACGGTCAGCGAGATCGAGCGGAGGATCTGCGCGGGGCCGCGATAGGTCTCGATCCGCTCCAGCTCGAGCATCGGTGCGGGCGCTCTCATTATCCTCCCCCCTGGGAGGGCCGGGGCGGCTCCGGAGTGCCGATCAGCGTGGTCAGCACCTTCTCGTCGCGGCGGATCTGGTCGGGCGTGCCGTCGGCCAGAATCGTGCCCTGGTGCATGGCCACGATCCGATCCGAATACGAGAACACGACGTCCATGTCGTGCTCGATGATGGCGGCCGAGATGCCCTCCGATCTCACCACGGACACGATCGTGTCCATGATGGGCGCCTTCTCGCGCGTGCCGACGCCGCTCGTCGGCTCGTCGAGGAAGAGCAGCTTGGGCTTCAGCGCGTAGGCGATGGCGACGTCGAGCAGCTTGCGCTCGCCCTGCGAGAGGCCGCCCGCCAGGGTGCGCGCGTGGGCGTCGAGCCGGAAGAGCGCGAGCACGTCCGTCGCCTCCTGCCACACGGGCCGATCCGCATCGGCCAGCGACAGCAGCCGCCGCGTCTTGCCCTGGCGCGAGAAGATGGCGAGCGCCACGTTGTCGAGCGCGCTGAGCTGGTCGAAGAGGTTGACGAGCTGGAACGATCGCGCGATCCCCGCGCGGATCCGCTCCTTGACCGGCTGCTTCGTGACGTCGTGGCCGCGGAAGAGGATGTGGCCCTCGTCGGCCGTCAGCAGCCCGCTGATCAGGTTGACGAGCGTCGTCTTGCCCGCGCCGTTGGAGCCGATGAGGGCGAGCACCTCGCCCTCCTGCACGCGGAAGTCGACGCGGTCCACCGCGCGAAACTCGCCGAACTGCTTCACCAGGGCCTTCGTCTCGAGCAGCACGCTCATCGATCGTCGTGGGGGGCCCCGATATGGCCCCCCAGCCTCTTCAAGCGAAGGGGGCTACGCCCCCCTCGGACTCCCCCGGCCAGCGCTCGGACGCGCCCC
>Ga0134080_10000601_pt1 | contig 11965 bp, 10 predicted proteins | sample 15_taG_9_FD_94469 | JGI IMG/M metagenome (GOLD analysis project Ga0134080, IMG submission 94469) | Grasslands soil microbial communities from the Angelo Coastal Reserve, California, USA - 15_D_Met_40cm_2_24_1 metaG | ecosystem: Environmental > Terrestrial > Soil > Grasslands ...
CGAACGCGGTCCCGCCCGGCGTCTTCGCCTCCTTGAGCAGGAAGTCGATGCCGCGGCCGTGGGCGACCACCACGATCTTCGCCGTCGGGTCCGCCGACAGGTGATTGCGGATGTTGGTCATCGCGCGCGCGGCCTGCTCGACGCCCTCGTTGAGGTGATAGACGACCTTCACCGGCTCGGCGGCGCCGGCCGACAGGAGCGGCGCGAGCAGCAGCGCCAGGGCCAGCCACGCGATCGCGCGCGTCGTCATCGTCATGCCTCCAGGCCGGCGCTCAGCGCGGCGCGGCGCTCTGCCAGCGCACGTGCCCGACGAAGAAGGGACCGAGCGTCTGGAGATACTGCGAGGTCTGGGCGGTCTTGCGCATCGTCTGCACCAGGTGCGACAGCGGGTGGAGCTCGCGGCCGATGAGGCCGATCACGAAGTCGTTGTCGTGGACGTCGAGGCCGTGGCAAGCCAGCCGGACATCGTGGGCGAGGTCGGCGTCGCCGTACGCGCGGCCGAGGATCGAGTGCTCGCGGATGATCTCCCCCTGCTCCTTCGGCGAGAGGCGCCCGAACGCCCCCGTGCGGCGCAGCGGGTACCAGATCGCCCACGGCCACGCCGAGTTGAGCACGGTCCGCCGCGGCCGGAGGAACAACCACTCCTCGAGGTCCTGCTCGAAGCCCGCGGCGTACGTGCGTCCGAGCATGGTGAGCTCGCGACGCAGCGACAGGCCGGCGAACGGCTCGGTGTTGAGCAGGTCGCGATACGCGCCGACGAGGGCGGTCGGGTCCTCGCTCATGGCGAGCACGCCGACGCCGCGTGGGTCGTTGACGTCCTGGTATAGCACCGCCTCGAGGCGGCTCGTCTCCAGCGCGGTGACGAGCGGCTTGGGATCGGCGCAGCCTCCGAGCACCTGGAGCTGCATGAAGAGGCGGCGGTCGGCGTGCTGGCCGCCGGCGCCGCGCTCGCGGACGTCGGCCTTGACCTGCTCTCCGCCCGGTTGCCCGACGCCCGCGCTCACCCTCAGCCTCCCCGCGTGTGCATCTCGAGGTGCGGGTCGCGCTTGAGGCCGCTGATCTGCACGAGCGGCGTCCGCTCGCCCAGCGCCAGGCGGTCCTCGGCGCCGCGGTCCGTCCGCGCCGTCCAGCCGCCGGTGATCAGCGCCTTGAGCTGGGCGCTCGACGCGCCGCCCCGCAGCGGGCCGCGCAGGTCGATGCCGCGCATCGCGTAGAGGCAGAGATACCAGAGGCCGTCGGCGGTGAGCCGGCTGCGGTCGCACTCCGCGCAGAACGGCGCCGTCGTGGAGGCGATGATGCCGAAGACGGTGCCGTCCGGCAGCCGGAACCGATCGGCCGGCGCCGACGACGTCTCGACCACGGGCACGATCCCACCGTAGCGCCGCGCCAGCACGTCCAGCATCTCCGTGCGGCTCACGACCTGCTCGGCCGACCAGCGCGTGGCGCCGCCGACGTCCATGTACTCGATGAACCGCACCTCGGCGGGCACGCGCCGGCCGAACTCGATGAGGTCGGCCAGCTCGTCGTCGTTGACGCCGCGGATCACCACCGTGTCGAGCTTGGTGCCGCTGAAGCCGGCGCGCGGCACGGCCGCGATGCCCTCGAGCACCTGCGCGTGGTGGTTCCGCCGGGTGAGCGCCGCGAACCGCTCGGGCCGCAGCGTGTCGAGGCTGACGGTCACGCGGTGCAGACCGGCGGCGCGCAGCGCGGGGGCATGCTCGGCGAGGAGCACGCCGTTCGTCGTGATCGCGAGGTCGCGGAGCGCGGGCCGGGCCGCGAGCAGCCGGATGAGCGCCGGCAGGCCGCGCCGCAGCAGCGGCTCACCACCCGTGAGGCGGACCTTGTCCACGCCGAGCTCGATGAAGACGTCGACGAGGCGGCTGACCTCCTCGAAGTGGAGGATCTCCTCTCGCGGCAGCCAGACGTACTCCTCTTCGGGCATGCAGTAGCCGCAGCGCAGGTTGCACCGATCGGTGACCGAGACCCGGAGGTTTCGGAGCGGACGGGTGCGCGTGTCGACGAGCGCGGTGGCCATGTCGCTCAGGCGGTCCCCGCCAGCGCCGGCTCGGCGGCCAGCGCGCGCTCCCACTCGCGCACGAGACCCGCCTTCTTCACGCCGACCTCGAAGTGATCCCAGGGCATCCGCTCGCCGACCGGCCGCTCGCGCGTCGTGTAGAAGCCGGCGTCGCCGTCCCACTCGCGCAGCGCGCGCCGCCAGTCGCCCTCCAGGCGGGCCGCCAGCTCGAGGAAGTCGCCCACGCGCCGGTCGCCGCGCGCGAGCAACGCCTGCAGCGCCGCCTCGCGCGGATTCTCGTGCAGCACCCGGACGTTCGAGAAGGTACGCACACCGCGCTTGATCGTCTCGAGCTTGGCGCTGAGCGACTCGGCGCCGTCGAAGGGCGCCCACTGGAACGGCGTCCATGGCTTGGGCACGAACGACGAGATCGACAGCGTGAGCTTGCCGAACGGCTTGCCGGTGGGATCGAGCACGCGCAGCCGCTCGAGCATCCGGCCCGCGAGGTCGGGAATCGCCGCCACGTCCTCGGACGTCTCCGTGGGCTGGCCGATCATGAAGTAGCACTTGAGATTCGGGATGCCCCGGGCGCGCACGAGGTCGCAGGCGGCCATGAGCTGCGCGTCGGTGATCGCCTTGCGGATGGCGCGCCGCAGCCGCTCGGTCCCCGCCTCCGGCGCCATCGTGAGCGTGCGGTGGCCGCCGCGCGCGAGCGAGGCGACGAGGTCGTCGGTGAGGCTGTCGGCGCGCAGCGAGGAGATCGACAGCTCCATGCCATTGTCCTCGACGATCTTCAGCAGCTCGCCGATCCACGGATAGTCCGACACGCAGGCCCCGACGAGGCCGATCCGCTTCTCGCCCTGAGCGGCGAGGTCGGCGATGGTGGCGCTCAGCGCGGCCACGCTCCGGTGCCTGACCGGCCGATAGACCTGGCCCTCGAGGCAGAAGCGGCAACCACGGCCGCACCCCTTGCCGACCTCCAGGAGGGCCATGTGGCCGTACTCGGCGTTCGGCGTCTTGACGGCCGCGATCGTGCGGAACTCGTCGACCTGCTTGAGCCGTCGCTTCACCACGATCGGCGGCGCGCCGCGCTGGGGCCGCACGTCGGCCACCGTCCCGTCCGGCGCGTAGGTGACGTCGTGGCGCTCGGGCACGTAGACGCCCTCGAGCCGCACGAGGCCGTCGAGGAACGTCTCACGCTCGCGGTAGCCCTCGCGATACGCCTGCATCAGCTCGCCGACCAGCTCCTCACCCTCGCCGACCACGATGAAGTCCATGAAGGGCGCGATCGGCTCCGGGTTGGAGAAGGCGCAGACGCCACCCATCAGGATCAGCGGATCGTGGTACCGCCGCTCGGCGGCGCGCAGCGGGATCTTCGCGAGCTCGAGCAGGCGCAGGACGTTGATGTAATCGCCCTCGTAGGTCACCGAAAACCCGATGAGCTGGAAGTCGGTGAGCGGGCGCTGCGATTCGAGCGACAGCGGCGGCGTCGACGTCCGCCGCATCTCGTCGAGATCGGCCGGCTCGGGCAGGAACACGCGCTCGCACACGACCGCGGGCAGCGCGTTGAGGTGGCGATAGATCGTCTGAAAGCCGAGGTTCGACATCCCGACGGCGTAGGTGTTGGGGTAGACGAGCGCGATCGAGACGCGGCCGCCCCAGTCCCGGTACACCGTCCCCTGCTCGGCGGCCAGCAGTGCCTGCGCTTTTTGCTTAAGTTTCCATGACATCCGGATCAGTCTACCACGTCGTCCGGCTCAGCCCTTGATCACGCCGATCGGCTTCAGGCGCGCCACGCGCGTCGAGATGCCGAAGCGATGGACGACGTCGACGACCTCTCGCACGTCCTTGTAGGCCTCGGGCATCTCCTCGGCGAGCGACTGGAAGCCCGCGGCCCGGGCAACGACCCCGCGCTGCGCCAGCTCGTCGACGATCCGCCGGCCCCTGGCGGCCTTCACCGCGGCCGTGCGGCTCATCACGCGGCCGGCGCCGTGGCAGGTTGAGCCGAACGTCTCGCGCATGGCCGCCTCCGTGCCCACCAGCACGAACGAGTAGCGTCCCATGTCGCCCGGCACGATGACGGGCTGGCCGGGGAACGCGCGCGTCGCGCCCTTGCGGTGGACCAGGAGCCGGCGGCGCGTACCGTCGACGTCGTGCTCCTCTTCCTTGGCGATGTTGTGGGCGACGTCGTAGACCACGCGCATGGCCAGCCCGGCCGGCGTGACGCCGAGAACGCGCTCGAAGACGTGCCGCGCCGCCTCGGCCAGCACCTGGCGGTTGGCGAAGGCGAAGTTGGCGGCCGCCCGCATCGCGCCGAGATACGCGCGCGCTTCCGGCGAGTCGATGGGCGCGCACGCCAGCTGGCGGTCGGGGACGCTGATGCCGTAGCGCGCGAGCGCGGCGCCCGTTGTCTTCAAGAAGTCGGTGCACACCTGGTGCCCGAGGCCGCGCGAGCCGGTGTGGATCATCAGCGTGACCCCGCCCGCGTGCAAGCCGAGCCGCGCCGCGACGGCCTCGTCGTACACCTCGTCGACGACCTGCACCTCCATGAAGTGGTTGCCGGAGCCGAGCGAGCCGAGCTGGCGCACGCCGCGCTCGATGGCCTGGCGCGAGACGGCCTCGGGGTCGGCGCCGGGAATGGCGCCGGCGGACTCGATGGCCTCGAGATCCTCGCGCGTGCCGTGGCCGCGCCCGACCGCCCACCCCGCGCCGTCCGCCATCACGCGGCCGAGCTCGCGCGCGTCGAGGCTGACCGAGCCGCGCCCGCCGACGCCGGTGGGCACCGTCGCGTAGAGCGCCTCGACGAGCGCGCTCACCCGCGGCGCCACCGCGGACGCCTCCAGGCCCGTGCGCAGGAGCCGCACGCCGCAGTTGATGTCGAAGCCGATCGCGCCGGGGCTCACCACGCCGCTGCGCACGTCGGTGGCCACCACGCCCCCGACGGGCAGCCCGTAGCCCTGATGGATGTCCGGCATGGCGAGCGCGGCGCGCACGATGCCCGGCAGCGTGGCGCCGTTGGCGAGCTGCGCGAGCGCGGCGTCGGTGCGGATCTGGCGCATCAGCGGCTCGTCGGCGACGACGAGCCCCGGCACGCGCATGCCGGGCGCCGCGTCAGGCGGGATGCGCCAGAGGTACGGACCGACCTGCTCGACGCGCATCGCCCACCGCGGGGCTCAGCTCGCCGGCACCGGCGAGGAGCGATGCCGCGTCCACGCGAGGCCGATCACGGCCACGAGCACGCCGAGCACGCTCGCGAGCTGCGGCACGCGGAAGTTGCCGAGCCAGAAGCTGTCGAGCCGCAGCGCCTCGATGGCGAAGCGCCCGATCGAGTAGAGGCCGATGTAGCAGAAGAAGAGCGCGCCCGGGTACTGGCGCAGCGACGGGCGCAGCCAGCTGACCAGCGCGACGAAGACGGCGAAGTCCCAGATCGACTCGTACAAGAACGTCGGGTGGAAGTACTCGAACTGCCCGAAGCCCGGCGGCCGATGCGCGGGCGAGATGTAGAGCTTCCACGCCACGTCGGTCGGCCGGCCGAACGCCTCCTCGTTGAAGAAGTTCCCCCAGCGTCCAATGGCCTGGAGAGGACCATGGCCGGCGCGATGACGTCGAGCCCTTTCAGGATCGGCACGTGCCACTTCCACGCGAGCAGCACGCCGACCAGGGGGCCGACGATCAGCCCGCCGTGCATCGCGAGGCCGCCCTCCCACACCGCGGGGATCTTCCACGGCTGCTGGCCGTAGTAGTCCCAGTTGAAGATCACCTCGTAGAACCGAGCGCCGATGATCCCGGCGAGGATGGACCACTGCGCCACGCTGATGATGTCGTCGGCCGGCAGGCCCTCGCGCTTGGCCTGGCGATGGGCGACCCAGAGCCCGACCACGATCGAGGTCGCCATGAGGATCCCGTACCAGCGCACGGGGAACGGCCCGAACCCGAAGATCGCAGGGATCTGGAACGCGATGGCGCCGGGTGACGCGAACATGACGGACTACGATAAACCGTGGGAGGCGGTTAGTCCAAGAAACGCGACGGCTTCGGCGAGGGAGCCCCAGGGCCGGAATGCCGATCAGCCCGCACGCCCACGTGAACAGCGTCAGGATGTCTTCGGAACGGTTGTCGAACGAGTAGGCCGGATAGTCTTTCCCGTTGACGATGCGACGGTGGCGACACCCATCGGACTCGATGCAGCCACGGACGAAGTTCATCGGATGCAACCGAACGAGCGCCCCTTGCCACGGCTCCAGAACGATGGCCCGCGTGTGCTTCGGGCCGGGCCCATGCTGCGGGAATAGTCTCAACCACGCGCGAGAGTATGAGCTGACGTAGATGCAGTTTTCTCCATGCTTCACGAGCCCGACGCGTCTCTCGGGAAGCACGACGAACATGGCGGCAGCGCAGCTTCGGATGATGTCGGGCCGGTTGCGATTGAGATAGATCGTCAGACGCGACGTTCGAGGGTGTCGCTCGATGTAGCCGTCGCCGAGATACACACCGAGAAGATAAGCGTAGGCCGAGTGTTGATGCTCGGCAAGCAGATCGAAGCCGCGTTCGAGGAACCGGCTGGGATTGGTGGGGGCGGCAGGATTCGAACCTGCAATTCCCTGTCGGGACAAAGGGTTTTAAGCCCTCCGCTTATACCAGTTCAGCAACGCCCCCGCTTCCAGTGATTCAGCGTACACGGCGACCTGTCCCGGAGCGAAAGAAATGGAGGCGGCGGCCGGATTCGAACCGGCGCATCGCGGATTTGCAGTCCGCTCCCTTAACCACTTGGGTACGCCGCCGTGCGCGAGGAAGAAGTGAAACGCTGGAGCGGGAAACGGGATTCGAACCCGCGACCCCGACCTTGGCAAGGTCGTGCTCTACCACTGAGCTATTCCCGCGTTCCAGCGGAGTCGAATTGTACCACGCCCCTCAGGGGGCGGCGGCCCGCAGGGCCTCCGCGGCGTCCTCCGGCGGGGCGGGATTGATGAAGAAGCCGCTCCCCCACTCGTAGCCGGCCACGCGCGTGAGCTTCGGGATGATCTCCAGGTGCCAGTGGAAGTACTCCACCGCCCCTTCGCGCAACGGCGCCGTGTGGAGCATGAAGTTGAACGGTGGCGAGCCGAGCGTGCGGTTCATCAGACGCAGGAAGGTGCCGACCATCTCGGCCAGCCCGCGCAGCTCCTCGACGCCCGACTCCTCGAAGGCCGAGCGGTGGCGCACGGGCAGGATCCACGTCTCGAACGGAAAGCGCGGCGCGAACGGCTCGAGCACGATGAACCCGGCGCTCTCGGCGACGACCCGCCGCCGGTCGCGCCGCTCCTGGCGGATGACGTCGCACCACACGCAGCGCTCCTTGCGCTGCCAGTACTGCTGCGAGCCCGCCAGCTCCTCGGTCACCATGATCGGGATGATCGGCGTCGCGATGAGCTGGCTGTGCGGGTGCTCGAGCGAGGCGCCGGCGGCCTCGCCGTGGTTCTTGAACACGAGCACGTACTCGAAGCGCGGGTCCTTTTTGAGGTCGAGGATGCGGTCGCGGAACGTGAGGAACACGTCGGCCACCGCGTCGATCGACATCGTGGCCAGCGACGCGTAGTGGTCGGGCGTCTCGATCACGACCTCGTGGGCGCCGACGCCGTTCATCCGGTCGTAGAGGCCCTCGCCGGACGGCTCGAGGTCACCCTCGATGCGCAGCGCCGGGAACTTGTTGGGGACGACGCGCAGCGACCAGCCGGGCCCGTCGCGCGTGGTGTCGGGCGGGCGCACGGCCACGATCTCGGGCGGCGTCTTGTCCTCGTTGCCCGTGCAGAACACGCACGGCCCGCCGCGCGGCCGCACCGGCTCGGTGTTGAAGTCATTCGGTCGGCGCGCCCGCTCGGTCGAGATGATCACCCAGCGGCCGACGACCGGATCCTTGCGCAGCTCAGGCACGGCGGCCCTCGAGCGGCGCGTCTTCGCGCGTGGGCGCGCGGCCAAGCAGCGACGCCAGCGCGTCGGCGGCGGGCTTGCCGTCGAAGAGCACGGCGGCGACCTCGGCGCAGATCGGCAGCGAGACGCCGTGGCGGGTCGCCAGCGCCAGCGCCGAGCGGACCGTCGGCACGCCCTCCGCGACCATGGGCGTCTTCGCCGACGCCGCGGTGAGACTGTCGCCGCGCGCCAGCGCCATGCCCAGCGAGCGGTTGCGCGACAGGGTTCCCGTCGCGGTGAGCACGAGGTCGCCCATCCCCGCGAGGCCGGCGAGCGTGGTCGGCTCGCCGCCGAGCGCCACCGCCAGCCGCGTCATCTCCGCGAGCCCGCGCGTGACCAGCGCGGCGCGGGCGTTCTCGCCGAGGCCGAGGCCGTCGGACAGCCCCGTGGCCAGCGCGACGACGTTCTTCAGCGCGCCGCCCGCCTCGACGCCGACGATGTCGCGGTTGGCGTAGAGTCGGAAGGCGCGGGCGCCGAGCTTGCCCTGCAGCATCGACGTGAGCGCGTCGTCGGCGGCGGCGATGACGGCGGCCGTCGGGCTGCCCTGGGCCACCTCGCGCGCGAACGTGGGCCCCGAGAGCGCGGCCACGCGCGCCTGGGGAAAGCGCTCCCGCACCAGCTCGCTCATCCGGACGTGGCGCACGGGATCGAAGCCCTTGGTCGCCGAGACGATGATCGTCTCGCGACGGGCCGGCACGCTCGCCAGCGTGGCGGCGAAGAACTCCGAGGGCACGACCATCACGATGACCTCGGCACCGTCCACCGCGGCCGCGACGTCGCCGGTCGCTTCGACGCCGGCCGGCAGGTCGAAGTCGGGCATGTAGATCGGATTCCGGCGGCGCGCGCGGATCCCGTCGACGATCTCGGTCTCGCGCGCCCACAGCCGGACCGGCGCGCCGGTGCGCGCCAGGTGGATGGTGAGGGCGGTGCCCCAGGAGCCGGCTCCGACGACGGCGATCATGGCGCGGGGTCCTGGGCGCCGAAGGCGCGGCGCTCGCCGAGGCGACGCTCGGTGCCCGCACGCAGGCGCGCGATGTTCTCGTGGTGGCGCAGCACGACGATCGCGGCCACCGCGACGGCGCCGACCACCGCCGGGCGCGGGGCGCCGAGCGCCAGCGCGCCGAACGGAACGCACGCGGCGCCGAGGAGCGAGCCGAGAGAGACGAAGCGCGTCGTGATCACCACCACCAGAAACACGGGGAGCGCGGCGAGGGTTGCCAGCGGGATCAGCCTGAGCAGCGCGCCCAGGCCGGTGGCCACGCCCTTGCCCCCGCGGAAGCCGAGAAAGAGCGACCAGCAGTTGCCGACCACGGCCGCCACCGCCCCCACGGCCAGCGCGCGGGGAGCGCCGCCATCGATCCAGCCCGCGAGCGCGACGGCGAGATAGCCCTTCACGATGTCACCGAGCAGCGTGACGATCCCGGGGAGCCGGCCGGCCGTGCGCAGGACGTTGGTCGCCCCGATGCTGCCGCTGCCGTGGCGGCGGATGTCGGCCACGCCGAACAGCCGCGCGACGAGGTATCCGACCGGGACGGCTCCGACGAGGTACGCGGCGACGGCCGCGAGGACGATCACGACCAGCGTTCTTCGTCCGGCACGATCGCGCGGTAGTCCGCCTTGCGGAAGAACCGGTAGAAGTAGTCGACGGCCGAGACAAGGGTGAGCGCAACGGCGACCCAGAGCACGCCGACGGCCGCGCCGTGGAACGTGGGCGAGACGATTCCCTTCTCGAGGATGAGCATCGTGATCGCGACGTACTGGCTCGCCGTCTTCCATTTCGCCAGCCGCGAGGCGGGCACGATGACGCCGTGGCCGGCCGACACCGCGCGCAGCCCGGTCACGGCCAGCTCGCGCCCGATGATCACCACCACCGCCCAGGCGGCGATCTTGTCGATGGTGAGCAGCGACACGAGGGCGGCGGCGACGAGCAGCTTGTCGGCGATCGGGTCGAGCAGCGTGCCGAGCGTGGTCACCTGGTTGCGGCGTCGCGCCAGCACGCCGTCGAGCCAGTCCGTCAGCGCCGCCGCCGTGAAGATGGCCGCCGCGATGAGCGCGTGCACGCGGGAGCTGGAGATCAGGAAAAGGATCAGCAGTGGAACCGCGACGATCCGCGTGAGGGTGAGCCCGATCGGTAAGTTCACGCTTCGCTCCCGCTCGCCCGACCGCTGGGCTGCGCCATTATCCGCGCCCCGCGACGACCTTGTCAACGTCGGCACGGTAGACGGGCACCACGCTGGCCGTGTCCAGGGTCAGGCAGGCGGCGACGTCGGCCGCGCGTCCGCGCGAGGCCAGGTGCCGGGCCCACGACGAGTCCCGGGCCAGCCGTCCCACGTCCTTGCCGTACGGCCGCGCCAGCTCCGCCGCTTCCCTGGCGGCCGACGTCGCGTTCGCCCCGGGCTCGGCGGCCAGCAGCCGCTCGGCCAGCAGCCCGGCGCACACGTGGTCCTCCAGCGAGCGGGCCCCCCGCTCCCCCGAGCAGAGCAGGAGCACGTCGCGTCGCCCGGCGAGCGCCCACGCCGCGGCGGCGCCGAGGTTCACGAAGGCGGCCACCCCGATGGCGGCGGCGCCCCGCGCGGCCAGCAGGGCACGCGTGCCGTTGCTGGTCGTCATGATCACGGCGCGGCCGCCGATGCGCGCGCGCGTGAACTCGAGCGGCGAGTTGCCGAGGTCGAAGCCCTGGAGCGGCTCGCCGCGCCGCTCGCCGGCCACCAGCGCCTCGGGCAGTCCGGCCAGTCGCGCGCGGGCCTCCTCGGGCGTGGCCACCGGCACGATGGCCGCGCAGCCGTTGGCGAGCGCGGTGACGATGCAGGTGGAGGCGCGCAGGACGTCGACGACGAGAACGGTGGAGGTCGGGACGGCCGCCCGGTCGAGGCCGTCAGGGGTGACGGCGACGTCGACGCGCACGCTCAGCCCCGGCGGTCGCGCAGCGAGCGGATCCTGAGACGGAGCGCGTTGAGGTTGATGAAGCCCTCGGCGTCGCGCTGCCGGTAGACGGTGTCCGCCTCGAACGTCGCGAAGTCCGTGCGGTAGAGCGAGCGCGGGGAGCGGCGGCCGGCCACGGTCACGTTGCCCTTGTAGAGCTTGAGCCGCACCGTGCCCGTCACATCCTGCGCGCACTCGTCCATCAGCGTCTGCAGGGCGCGGCGCTCGGGCGCGAACCAGAAGCCGTAGTAGATCATCTCGGCGTAGCGCGGCACGAGCCCGTCGCGCAGGTGCAGCACCTCGCGGTCGAGCGTGAGCGACTCGAGGGCCCGCCGCGCCACGTGGAGGATCGTCCCGCCCGGCGTCTCGTACACGCCGCGCGACTTCATGCCGACGTAGCGGTTCTCCACGAGATCCACGCGGCCGATCCCGTGCTCGCCGCCCAGGCGGTTCAGCGCGGTGAGCAGCTCGACCGGGCCGAGCCGGCGGCCGTCGACGGCGACGGGGTCGCCGTGCTCGAACTCCAGCCGCACCTCGACGGGAATGTCGGGCGCCGATTCCGGGGACTGCGTGAGCTGGAACATCTTGTCCGGCGGCTCCGCCCACGGATCCTCCAGGATCCCGCCCTCGTACGAGATGTGGAACAGGTTGCGGTCGGTGGAGTACGGACGCTCGGCCGTCACCGGCACCGCGATGTCGTGGCGCCGCGCGAAGTCCATCAGCGCGCTGCGCGAGTTCAGGTCCCACTCGCGCCAGGGCGCGATGACCGTGAGCTGTGGCGCGAGCGCGGCGTACGTCAGCTCGAAGCGCACCTGGTCGTTCCCCTTCCCGGTCGCCCCATGCGCCACGGCGTCCGCGCGCTCCTTGAGCGCGATCTCGACCTGCGCCTGGGCGATGAGCGGCCGCGCGATCGAGGTGCCAAGGAGGTAGGCGCCCTCATACACGGCGTTGGCGCGCAGCATCGGGAAGATGAAGTCGCGGACGAACTCCTCGCGCAGGTCCACGATGTGAACGGTCGCGGCGCCCGTGCGCAGCGCCTTGTCCCGCACGGTGACCAGCTCTTCCCCCTGCCCCAGGTCGGCG
>Ga0134080_10000622_pt1 | contig 11785 bp, 10 predicted proteins | sample 15_taG_9_FD_94469 | JGI IMG/M metagenome (GOLD analysis project Ga0134080, IMG submission 94469) | Grasslands soil microbial communities from the Angelo Coastal Reserve, California, USA - 15_D_Met_40cm_2_24_1 metaG | ecosystem: Environmental > Terrestrial > Soil > Grasslands ...
ACATCCCGGTCTCTGTGACGGAGAGCTCGTTGCCCTTGTCCCGGCAGGCGACCTCGGCGACCTCGTTGCTCTTCCTCGTGGTCGCGATCCTCGCGATTGCGGCGAGCGTGTTCATGTTCGTCCGCTACCGCGACACGCGGCGCGAACTCGAGGAGATGCGCAAGGGCGAATCCGGCGAGAAGTGAGAGCGAACGGAGGGCCTCGGCCCTCCCCCTTCCTATATTTCCTTCATGTCCCAGCGGACGCGAGTCTCAGATAGGCCGGCCCGGTTGGCCTCGGGCATGTACCGCATGATGGGCGTCCTGAGCCGAGGGCCCGTCTACTACGACCTGTTCGAGGAGGTTGCGTACCTCGCCACGAAGGGCATGTGCCCGCTCGGCCCACCGGAGGAACGGGGCACAAGGACGGCTGGCCGATCCAACAGGTTTCGACGTCTCCCACCTAGTAACCTACCTGGCTGTCTCCTTTCGGCGTCCTACGACTTGGAAGACGTTCGCGATCTTCCAGAAGGCGGGACTTAGTTGGACCAACCGCTTGCCGACTTTCTGCGCGGCCGTATAGGGGCGGGTCGGCGGTTTCAGCGACCAAGTCAGTTCGTTACGTTCGAGAAGTTCCTCTAACCGATTCCAGGATATTGGATACACCGAGTACTCGGTTCCAAACCCCATCAGGCAGACGTAGCGATTCGCCCAAGGCCGCGGCAGCCAAGAGATCAGAGGAATAGGTAGGCCGTAGTGACCCTCGAGAGGCCACCACTTGTTATTCGTAGATAGGAAGTAGGCTCCATGCGGTTCGAGGTGGCGCGCGATCACGGAGATCAACGAATTCGGGTCTTCGACGTGTTCGAGCAAGTAGTCGCACAACACGATGTCGAACGGTGCAAGGTCCAGGTCGATGGCCGATCCCACTCGGAACGTTACGTTATCGAGGCCCTCTCGTTCAGCCCATTCCCGCGCTCGGTTCACGTGAGGTGCGTTGGTGTCTATCCCAAAGACGGAACGGACGATCTTGGCCGCGGGGATTGCGTTCGTCCCTAGACAGGAACCGAGATCCAGAAGACGACACTCTCCCAACGGTTTTTTCAACTCGGGATAGAGCAGGAAGAGCATGTCCTCGACATACTGAGAGCGGGTGATGCGGCGGCGTTCGATCTGTTCGCTCCCCCATGATGTGCTCATCGACCTCCACCTCCTTTCAAGCGGTCTCGGTCTTGTTTGAGTCTTGGGATGAGAAGTGACACCTTCGTAATTAGATGTCTCTCGCGGCCGAGGCTGGATGCCGGACTTTCCATTGCCTCGTCGTGCGACTTAGCAGAATCGTCCCGTGGCACCCGTCCCAAGTTTGCCGAGCGTAGGCGCGAGCCTTTATACGATTGCTCGGATGCGGCATCGCATGTGCCGCATGATGGGCGTCGTGAGCCGGGGACCGGTGTACTACGACCTGTTTGAGGAGTTCGCAGACCTCGCGACGCAGGGCATGTGTCCAATCGGGGCACCTGACGAGCGCGGGCATAAGGATGGCTGGGGTCTGGCCTGCTTCCGAAACGGCGCGCTCACCTTGCACATGCGGGATGCCGGCAGCGCGGTGGACGCATCGAGGTATTACGGGACCGCCTGGAAGATTGCGAAGCTCAACATCGAGCGCGCGGCGGGGCAGTCGCTGATCGTCATGGGCCACCTACGGCGCGCGAGCGTCGGCGGGCTCGCGGGCCAGAAGTTCTCCCATCCTTTCGTGGTCGAGCGGGACGGTGTGACGTGGGCGTTCCAGCATAACGGATCGCTCGTGAATGACTTCGGAGACCGAGAGAAAATCGACTCCCAGCTGATATTCGAACTGCTCCTCGAACGCTTGGAGGGCCGCGATCACGACGCGGTTGCGAAGGCGGCCGGGGCAGTCCGCGACTTGGCAATCCAGAAATATGGAGGATTCACCGCTCTGAATTTCATGCTCTCCGACGGCCGCTCGCTCCATGCCTTTCGCGACTTCCAAACGAACGGCCAATACTACACGCTCTATCTCGACAACTTCGGGGAGATGTTGATCGTGGCTTCCGAGCCCATTCTCGCGATGCAAGTGGAACCGATGCCCCGCGGGGTACTCCATACGATCACGTCCGACCTGGACCTCCAGAGGACGATCGTATCGTAGAAGGCAACGTCTCCGGAAGTGGCTCGGCTAGGATTGAGGCGGGTCCAGGTTCGACAACCCATTCGTTTCTGGCCGGATCACCGTGGCGTCTTGCGAACGTGGCCACAAGCGTACGACCAAACCAAGAAATTCCCCGATGTTTCGCGCAGTGAGCTTGCTCTCGCCGTTCCTCCGATTCCGGAAGACGTACGGGATTTCGATTACAATGGGTCGGGCTTGAACGAGGATCTCCAGGAGCGGTTTGTTACCGTCTCCCCGGATGCGCACCGATCGTAGGAACGACCGGCGAAAAACGAAGAACCCCGAAAGTGGGTCCCGGCATGGTACACGGAGGCCGACGCGAGCGATGAGCGTCGCGCCGAAACTCATGAGGTGACGCCGGGCGGGCCACGACTCGATGTCCGCGCCCGGAACGTACCGGGAAGCAACGACTCCATCCGCGCCGTCCAATGAGGCAATGAGAGATGGAATGAGGCCAGGAGGATGGGAGAGATCTGCGTCCATGACACACACGAGGTCCCACCGGCACACCTCTAGGCCACGCGCGATCGCCCCTCCGATGCTCCTCGGGCCGTCCGGTGTCACAACCCGAATATCCAGCCCTATGGCTCGACCGAATCCGCTCGCGAGTTCTGCCGTTCCATCGGGCGATCGGTCGTCCACCAGGACAACCTCGGAGGGCCGATTCAATTGGACCGAGACCGACGCGATTTCGGCGAGGAGCTGTTCGATGTTCTCCCGCTCGTTATATGTGGGTATGACGATGGACAGCCCTTCCGAGAATTCCGGCATCGCCATGCCTCCGCTCCCCGACTGCCCTATGTCAAACTATAACTATCATAGTAGTAATTATGCTTTTTGGGAAATCTGGGCAGGCCGGCCGGTCACTCAATGAATCAAAGAACGTTGAATCAGGGGGGTTCAATTCTCCGCATTGCGCCGTTCAGGCCCGGCTCGGACGAGGCCATGGAAGTCCCTCTCCGTTTTGTTGACGTCGGGGGTCGACCGCACATCCTGTATTCGGCGGCGGACCCACCCGTGTGGGTCTCCTGGGCGACAACCGATCTTGTCATCTGGCGAATCGGTGAGAAGGCCTTCGTTGGAAAGGCGCGGCCCGTCGACGATCCCGGAAGATTGCAGATCGACATCCTCCCTGAGTTCACTCGACATTTCGGGCCAGAACAGGTCTCGCGCTGGTTCGGCCCGCAGGTCGGATGTGTCGCCCTATCCGAATCGGCCAACGGGCCCACGTACCATGCCCAGGTTGAGGCGCTCTTTGACCTGGCCGCTCCGGCGTACGACCGGACGGTGCAAGCTGACCCGATGAATTGGCATCCGCGACAGGTGTCGGCTCAAGTTCTCCGCAACCTCTTCTCTCCCGGAAGCCGTGTGCTCGAGCTCGGCTGCGGCACGGGTCTCGAAACGATTCCGTTGGCGGCGTCTGGAGTGAACGTTGTCGCCCTCGATATTTCTGCACAGATGCTCGCGGAACTCGAACGGAAGGCGAATGCCGCCTCGCTAGCACGTCGGATCATCACCCGGAAGGGCCTGCTCAGCGACCTCTCGGAAATTGTGAGCGAGTTTGGACCTGGATCGTTCGACGGGGCGTTCTCTCACTTCGGCGCGCTCAACTGCGAGCCCTCCTTAAATGGGCTACCCGAAGCGTTGCATGAACTCGTCAAACCGGCGGGAAGGCTCTCCCTTGGAGTCCTGAACCGAACGAGCCTGCTTGAGATGGTTTGGTTTAGTGCGACCTGGAGGCCGCGGCGCGCGCTCGCACGTCTCGGAACGACGTTGCCCGCCGGGCGGTCGCAATTCGGAGTGGCAGTCTTCCCCCACGGGCCCGGAGAGATGCGCCGATTGTTTTCGCCGTTCTTCGAGGTCGAGAAGACTATGGGGGTGTCGGTCTTCCTGCCTCCCGCTCATCTCGGCGCCCGTCTTCGACGTCGTCCCGCACTCCTCTCCCTCCTCAGGTCAATCGACAGGTCCGTCGCTCGTCGACCCCTGTTCCGATCCTTAGGTGACTACTTCCTGACGGAGCTGGTGCGGCGGTAGCATGTTTGCCAAAGGTTCGATTCGGGCTTTCTTACGAGTCCATCCCCGAACGTTTCGCGACGGTATCCGGCTCTACGCTGCGTACGTTCTTTCCGTTCTTCTTCAGATCTTCGTGCCGTCCTGCTTCGGGTCGGTCGGCCGCTGGGTGCCAGGCCGCTCGAACTTGGGGGTCTCGGTTGACCGTGTGCACTTCGACGTCCGCCCTCGGACCAACGACTTGGACTTGATTTCCGGCAAGTACGAACCTTTGACCGCCGGGTGGTTCCAGGTTGGAATCGGGGATGTGGTCGTGGATGCGGGCGCGCACATTGGACTGTACACGTTGAGGGCCGCGACAAAGGCCGCCACCGTCGTCGCAATCGAGCCCGATCCATCCAATCGAAGCTTACTCGAGAGAAACATCCGTCTAAACGGATTCTCTAACATCATCGTCGTTCCAAAGGCTCTCAGTTCCCGCTCAGGGACGCGAACGTTGTCGCTGGCGGGGAGGGCGAACACCGGCGTTTCGAGTCTGGACCCAGATGCGTTCGCCGCTCCACGGACCACCGGATTCGTAGGCGCCGTCCTCGTGGAGACCACGACGTTGGACGAGCTCGTTTCATCGCTCGGGCTAACGCGGATTAATTGGCTCAAGGTAGACGTCGAGCGGCATGAGCTCGCTGTACTCTCGGGCGCGACGGCGGCTCTGGCAATCACGCAGGCAATCGCACTGGAGGTCACCGTTTCGACTGCGGATCGCTGCAAGGCGATTGTCGAATCGGCGGGGTTCCATCTGCGCCTCGTCGAAAACGGCGTTCAGACGACGAACTGGATGTTGACCAAGGAGAGAGCGCCCCGTTCCATTGCGCGGAGTCTCGTCAGCAGCCCTGGAGGCAACGCACCCGCGAACATCAGTATCGGAATATGCGCGTACAACGAGGCTCGGAGGCTTCCGGCATTGCTCGAGTCCCTCTCGACCCAGGTTCTCCCCTCCGGATTTCTGCTGAAGGAGATCCTGGTGGTGGCAAGCGGTTGCACGGATGGAACCGAACGCGTGGTGGAGGATTGGGCGGAGCGCGAGCCGAGACTCGGTTTGATCCCGGAGTCTGAGCGTTCTGGGAAGGCTTCTGCGCTGAATGCAATTCTCGCACGGTTCCGGGGCGACATCCTTGTCCTCGTCAACGCGGACGCCCGTCTCCTGCCAGGGGCTCTGTCGCAGCTGTTAGGGGCGTTCGACCGCGGCCCGGAGATCGAGGTGGTGTGCGGCTTTCCCGTTCCGGAACCAGCTGGCAGTGTCGTCACGGCCGTGGAAGACGTCTGGTGGCGACTCCACAACCGTACCCTGCAGACGCTCGCGGAGCTGTCGGCCGGCAACCATTGTTGCGACGAGCTCATGGCGTTCCGACGGGGCTTCATCGATGCGATTCCCACCGGCGTTGTGAACGATGGTGCGTACCTCGGAGTCCTCGCGGCGCAACGCGGCATGACAGTGCAATTCGTACCAGGGGCCAAAGTCCTCGTCGCAATTCCAGGCAACCTGCTCGGCTTGATTCGGCAACGTCGTCGAATCATTCGAGGACACCGACAGGTCTTGGACCTGCTCGGTGCACCGGTCTTCACGTTGGAGGGCCTTGCGAAACGACAGCCCGCCCTCGTCGCGAAAATTCTCACCGCGGAACTCGCGAGCCGGCCGGGCCCGACGCTGGCGTTCCTTCTCCTCGCGCTGCCGATCGAAGCCTCCGCTCACGCGCTGGCAATCTTCGAGCGCTTGACCCGTCGAGCGCTGTCTCCGGCCTGGCCAATGGTGGAGTGATGTTCGCAAAGTTGCACGGTCTCCTGGAGACGACTCGCGGGCTTTTGCTCGTCGGGCTCGCGATTCGAGAGGCGCTCAGTTTCTGGACGGGCCACCCGTACGATATGGAGGTGTGGCTTCGGAATGCATACTTCGTCTCTCAGGGGGCGAACCCGTACACGGCATTCCTTCCGCCGGTGCCCGGGCTCAGCTTCGCGTTCCTGAACCAGCGCCTCGGGGGAGTGGGCTACCTTCCCCTGTGGCCGCTCATTGTCGCCGGCCTGTACCGAGTCTACGCCGCCCTTCCAGGCGGGAATCGGTTTATCCTGTACTTCCTTCTGAAACAGCCGCCGATCCTCGCGGACGTGCTCCTCGGATATTGCATCCAACGCTCGATCATTCGCTGGAGCGGGAATGAGACGGCGGCCCTTCGCGGTCTGAAATTCTGGATGTTCTTTCCGTATGCGATCCTAATCTCCGGCCTCTGGGGGATGTTCGACGCGATGGTCGCGGTCCTCGTCTTCGCGTTTCTCTTGTCGACCGACACCGTGAAGGGCTACGCACTCGCGGGTCTTGGAATCCTGCTCAAGTGGCTTCCTCTCATCTACCTGCCATACCACGTGTTCCGTGAGCGGGGCGCCCGAAAGCTCGGGGGAGCAATCTCGTTGGCGGTCGTACTGGGACTAACCGCACTCATTTTCTACGTGACCGGTTGGGATTACGTCGGCGTAACCGCGATGACGCAGTCGATGAGCCACGGCGGCGGGAACGGCATGACGTACGTCATCATTTTTCAGGATCCCGCACTCGTTCCCATTCTGGCGCGATGGCCGTGGTTCTACTATCTGGCCGGTTACCTGTGGCCTCCCGGAATTGTCCTCGCGGGCTGGGTCGCCTACCGCCGTTTCCCGGGGACGGCGGCGGAGTCGACGGTCCAAGCGCTTCTGCTCGTGACAACGATCTTCTTACTCACTCGGTGGGGCGTGTACGAACAATACCTGACGTATCTACTACCCCTCTTCTACATTGACACGGTCCTATGGCACCCGGAACGAAAGCGCTTGTTTCGGTTCACCTGGGTCGTTGCGTCTTTGTTTCTCCTCGCGAACAATGACTTGCTCCTTCGATTTTTTGGACCTGTGTCAACCCAAGCGGTCGATATCGCATTCACCGCCGACAACGCATCGATCTTCGGTCCGATTCGAACGGCGGCTCTATACGCCGTCGCGATTCTCTTCACGATTCATCTCGTCCAGCTGGTCTCACAGTTCCTCGATCCCTCGAGGAACACCACCCCGTGGTTGCTCCGGCTAACGTCCCTTCGTCGCTCTCGCGCTCCGAACAAACCTGACATCGACAAGGTCGGCGATCCGTAGGGGGCCAGTCCGACGCGAGTCATCCAGCTGACACAACGTTTTCCTCCGGCCATCGGTGGGGTTGAACAGCACGTATATCATCTGGCCGAAGGGCTCGTCCAAGCGGGCGTCGATGTCCAAGTCCTCACAACCGACCTGATGCGAGACACCCCCTTCACGCGGTTCGCCTCGGATCCACCGCGGTGCGACTTCCCCGTCGCCCGGGTTCGCGCTTGGAAGCTACTCGACGCTCCACACGGACTCGGAATCGTCGCGCCCGCGATGGTCCGCCGGACGATGGCGAGCGGCGCCGACTTGGTGCACGCTCATGGGTACGGGTACTTCCCGACGGTCGCCGCGGCCTTCGGGACGGCGCTCGACGGAGCCGCATTGGTCGTAACGCCCCACTCGGATGCCGGGCGGCCCACCTGGGCCAAGCGCCTCTTTGATGGCCTCGTTCCAGGCCTCACGTTGAAGCGGGCTCATCGTCTGATTGCTGTGTCCAAGCACGAGGCTGCCCACCTCGAGCGCCTCGGCATGCCCCCTGACAAGATCCGCGTGGTGCCAAACGGCGTCGATCTCTCCGAGTTCGCGGAGTTCGCCGAAGGTCGGCAACCCAGTGACTGCGTCACGGGTCTCTTCGTTGGTCGGATCGACCCGGATCAGAAGGGTTTGGTGACGCTTGTTCGGTCGATTGCCCTACTTCCCCACGCCGTACACATCCAGATCCGACTCGTCGGCGAGGACTGGGGCGGGACCGCTCTGTTGAGGACGATGGCAGGACGACTCGGAGTTATCGATCGCATAGTTTTCGTCGGCAAACTCGAGCGCGACGCACTGATTAGAGAGTACGCAAAAGCGGATTTCCTCATCCTGCCATCGCTCTTCGAGCCGTTCGGAATTGTGCTTCTCGAGGCGATGGCCGCCGGCCTGCCTGTGATCGCGTCGAAAGTCGGCGGCATTCCGGAAGTAGTCGGGGACGGCGATTCGGGTCTGCTCGTAGAACCTGGCAACACGACATCGCTCGCCGATGCCATCCTGCGGTTCTGCCGGGATGAGAGCCTCCGTAAGGAGATGGGACGAAACGGCAAGGTCCGGGCGAGCCGGTACGCCTGGGAATCGGTCACCCCGCAGATTCTCTCTGTCTATCAGCAGGCGCTCGAGGAACGGTGTTCCTAGATGGCCAGGACCCGCCGGGGCCGAATTGTGTCAACGGGCCTGTTGATGGCTCTTGTCATCGGTGGCTTAATCGCCACAAATTACCTCCGGCCGACCGGGAGGCCAGATAGTGAAATCCTAGGGACGACGCCGATTCGCCGGGTGGTCGTCATCATGAAGGAAAATCACGCGTTCGACAACTACTTCGGAACCTTTCCTGGTGTTGACGGCATTCCACGAGCCGTCTCGTTGCCCGACGGTCGGGGAGGCTCGGTGAGTCCGCATTGGATCAACATGAACTCGACCCCGGATCTGCCCCACAGCCGGACTGCGATGATCGAGTCGTACCATAGCGGTTCCAACGATCTCTTCGCAGCGGTCGCGGAGTCTCAAGCGTATGGTCTGGGGAACGCTTCCATGGGCTACTACGATCGTCGGCAACTCGGGTATTACTGGTCCCTCGCCGAGAATTACACGATTGCAGATCGCTACTTTCACTCCATGCTCGGACCGACGGTGCCGAACCGCCTCTTTTCGTTCGCGGGCACGAACGATGGCCTCGAGTCGAACGCGATAAAGCTTGCAACCATCTCCTCGCCGACGATTTTCGGCCAGCTCCAGTCGCGCGGGATTTCCTGGCGATACTACTACAGCCCCAGGGTCCTCGTCGCACCCTTGCCGACCTATTTCCCCGAAGTGGCTTCGCGCCCCGATATGATGGCGAGGGTCGTCCCTATGGACGAGCTCTCCAAGGACCTCTCATCCGGGAATTTGGCTCAAGTGGTGTATGTCGATCCCTCGGAGGACTTCTCGATTAGCGAACATCCTCCCGAGGACGTCACAGTCGGTGAAGCTTGGACGAAGGCCCTGATGGACGCAATCATGTCAAGTTCCTCGTGGAGCTCGACCGCCATCTTCCTAACCTGGGATGAATCCGGAGGCTTCTACGATCATGCTCCGCCCCCGCAGGTGGACCATTGGGGATATGGATTTCGCGTTCCCATGATTGTTGTCTCGCCCTACGCCAGACGCGGCTTTGTGGATCACGATACGATGGACCACACATCGATTCTGAAGTTCATCGCAGACAATTGGCAGCTGCCATATCTCACTGAAAGAGAAGCGCGAGCGGGGAACTTGACGACCGCTTTCGAATTCATGGCGCCGTCTGGGATTGCGGCGCGAGTCTCTCTTGCATCCGGGGAAGTCGCCCCGGCAGCTTCCATGGAATTGTTGAAAAAAAGTTCGAAGCGAATCTCTTCCGGCATGGAGCATGATTCTCTGCAATTCATAAGGCTTCAGAAGGTCGAAGCGTGACGCTGGACTCTTCGGCACATGGTTCGACACCGAGTCCTACACAACCCACGCCGTTTCTCGAGACGATTTCGGTCATCATTACTGCATGGCGTCGGCGGCAGTTCCTCCAAGAAGCTCTCGGCTCAGTTAGACTTGGTGTCGGATCGCCCGTTGAATTGGTCGTTGTCTCGGACTTCCACAACGAAGGCCTCGAGCGCGAAGTGCAAAGTCGTCAGGGAAAGTGGGTTGTCTCTCGGGAAGAGCGCTTAGGGGCAATGGTCGCCGACGGCATCCGAACCGCTCGAGGTTCCATTATCGCCCTCCTCGATGACGACGACCTCTTCCATCCCCTGCGCCTCGTGGAAGTCCGGCGGGCTTTCGGCGAAAATCCGGACCTCGGATTTTTCCATAACGGTCATGTTAACTTTCGCGATGGGGAGTCGCCAGTCTTCCCTGAAACACTCCCGCTGCAGAAATGGTTTCGAATTCCACCGGGCCGCAGGACTAGATTGGATTGTGAAAGGATCTGGACCGAGGGCGCGGGATACAACGGGAGCTCCACTGTCTTTCGTCGTAGCCTCCTCGAGCCCAGTTTGGACGAAATCCGTGACATCCGGAAAGGCGTTCCGCCGTACCTCTTCTATCGCGCCTGGACCTCGTCCGCGGCAATCGTCGTGGATTCACGACCCCTCACTGCCGTCCGCGTGCACGCTGAAAACACAACTCCGACTCAATTCCAAGGACGCAGGGCCCGGTTCGCACGCCTTGTGTCAATCGCGCCCGACCTATCTGCCGATGCGGAGACGATTCTCGCGCTCCTCGGACCAGGGGTATGGGACATACCCCTCCGGCAGATGGCCTCGATGGGGGAAATCCTTTCCGCCTCAAGGGACTCTGCTAGGCCCTCGCGTCGCCTTGCGGGCGCCGCCCTCGAGCTGCTTCGACGTCGAAGAATCTGGCTTCCAAGATGGATTTTGGTCACGCTAGCGCTAGTACGCCTCGGCTCCCGTCGCGGGGCCCGAGCACTCTTCAATTGGCTGACAACTCCTGAGTGAGGTGAAGAGGACTCGACCGAAAGATTTCAATCTCCCATTTAGGTGCTTCACTCGGGGCGTCAAGCGTGAAACCGGTTCGATCGTTATTGCGCGGCGTGATTGATTATGGCTTTCGTGGCGCGAAGATCTCGTACTCTCAGTATGGGGAGGACCTCATCGTTCGATTCGCGCTGGAGAACTTGCAAATCCAGCATCCCCGGTACATCGACATCGGCGCAAACAAGCCCTTCTCCGGAAGCAACACCGCAATTTTTCATGAGTCAGGTAGCCGCGGCATCAATATCGAGCCCGACCCATTCCTCTTCGCGGCTTTCCAGAGGTTTCGGAAACGAGACATCAACCTCAATCTTGGTGTGTTGGATCGATCGGGCGAGAGGGACTTCTACGTGATGTCGTTTCGGGACATGAGCACATTTTTGAAAAGCGAGGCCGAGGATCGGATACGGAAATTCGACGCTAAGATTCTGAAAGTGATAGAAGTCGAAGTCTCCACCTTGAACGAAATATTTGCCGAACACGCTTCCACAAATCCGCCGCAGTTCATGTCAATCGACGCTGAGGGAGCGGATGAGTTGATCCTTCGCGCCTTTGACTTTGGTTCTTGGTCCCCAGAGGTGATTTGTTGTGAAACGCTTTCTTTCACTTCGACAACCAAGTGGGAAAAGAACGAGGCATTGATTCAGTTCATGGAAGCACGGGGGTATTTTGTATTAGCCGATACTTGGCTGAACACGATATTTGTGCTGGAAAGTGCCTGGCGGAATGCAATGCCAGAAAGTTTGAGGTCTACCAGAGAACCTCGAACGAAGCACTCCCCACGATGAACGGATGAGCGCCCGATTGGTTCGTAGCGAAGAATGGAGGCCTTGTTTCGACGCGAAAATCGGCGGGTAGTCCGAACAGATGGGACTAGGGCGGCCCATGGAACAGAAACTTCCTGAAGACTC
>Ga0134080_10000628_pt1 | contig 11755 bp, 8 predicted proteins | sample 15_taG_9_FD_94469 | JGI IMG/M metagenome (GOLD analysis project Ga0134080, IMG submission 94469) | Grasslands soil microbial communities from the Angelo Coastal Reserve, California, USA - 15_D_Met_40cm_2_24_1 metaG | ecosystem: Environmental > Terrestrial > Soil > Grasslands ...
CATCCCCCCGACGTACAGCGCGAGCTTCGCCCTCACCGGTTGGCGGCACGCGGCGACGTCGTCCCCCACGACGACGGCGACCATCGGCATGATGTCGAAGCCCGCGGGCGCGCCGCCGCGCGCGCGGAACCCCGCGTCGAGCCACTCCCGGAACATCGCGATCCGCCGCGGCGAGAAGAACGTCGGGATCCAGCCGTCGGCGATCTCCGCGGCGAGCGCCGTGTTCCGGGGGCCAACCGCCGCGAGATAGATCGGGAGGTCCGGGCGACCGTGCAGGATCGACTTGAGAGGCTTGCCGAGGCCCGTCGCCTCCGGGCCCGTGTACGGGATCTGGTAGTACTCGCCGCGGAACTCGAGCGGCTTCTCGCGACGGAAGACGCGTCGGACGATCTCGACGTACTCGCGCGTCCGCGCGAGCGGCTTGCCGAAGGGCTGGCCGTGCCAGCCCTCGACCACCTGCGGCCCCGACACGCCGAGGCCGAGGCGGAAGCGGCCGCCCGAGAGCGCGTCGAGCGTCATGGCCGTCATCGCGGTCGCGGCGGGGCTGCGGCCCGCGAGCTGCATGATCCCCGTGCCGACGTGGATCCGCGTCGTCCGCGCGGCGATCCACGCAGCGGGCGTCACGGCGTCCGAGCCGTACGACTCGGCCGACCACACCGAGTCGAAGCCGAGGCGCTCGACCTCGAGAATCCGCTCCATGTCGAGCGACATCTGCGCACCGGAGTAGCTGAGGGTGAGCGCGAGCTTCATGGGAGCCTTCTCCACGCCCGCCACGCGTGGGCGCGCAGGACGACGCGCCCCCGCCGGAAGGCGACGCCCTCCCCTTCGAGTCGGATTCGCTGCGTCAGCATGCTACTCATTCGCGGGCGGGCGCTGATCGCGCCCTGCGCATTGACCACGCGGTGCCAGGGGAGATCGGCGGGGCACCTCCGGAGCGCGCCGCCCACGGCGCGCACCGCCCGGGGCCGTCCGAGCAGCGCCGCGAGCTGCCCGTACGTCGCAACCCGCCCGCGCGGGATGCGCCGAACAAGCCGCCAGACCGCCTCGCGAAACGTCACGCCGCCGACGGACCCGCCTGGAGCTCCGTGAGTCGAGCGTAGAGCCCGCCGCGCCGCACCAGGGTCGCGTGAGTTCCCTCCTCGTGGATCCGACCACGATGCAGGACCAGAATCCGCTCGGCGTGCTGGACCGTCGCGAGCCGGTGGGCGATCGTGAGGCTGGTACGTCCCGCGAGCAGTCCCGCCATCGCCTCCCGAATCAGCGCTTCGGACTCCGCGTCGACGCTCGACGTCGCCTCGTCCAGCACGAGAACGGCCGGATTGTACACGAGGGCCCGCGCGATGGCCAGCAGCTGGCGCTGGCCGTGCGAGACGTTGGCCCCGCGCTCGCCCAGTGCCTCGTCGAGCCCTCGCGGGAGCGCGGCGACGAAGGCCGCGGCGCGTGCCGTCTCCACCGCGCGGACGAGGTCGGCGGGCGCGACCGCACCGTCGACGCCGAGCTTGAGGTTCTCCGCAACCGTACCCGTGAAGAGCACGGTGTCCTGAAAGATGATCCCGACGTGCCGGCGGAGGCGGGCAAGATCCCAGTCCCGCACGTCCACGCCGTCCACCAGGACCCGGCCGCGCTGCGCCTCGTACGAGCGGTTGAGGAGCCGCGCGATCGTCGACTTGCCCTCGCCCGTGGGCCCGACCAGCGCCACGCGCTCGCCCGGCGCAACTCTCAGCGAGCAGTCGCGCAGCACCCAGGCCTCGCCCTCGTAGGCGAACCACACGCCTTGGAGCTCGAGGGCGGGCGGGCGGGGCCCCTGGTGCCGGGTTGTGGCCCGCCCGATCGAGACGATCGCAGGGGGTCGGTCGAGGAGACCGAAGATCCGCTCCGCGGAGGCCATCGCGGACTGCATGACCGTGTACTTGGCGCCGAGGTCACGGATGGGCAGGAAGAACCGGTTCGTGTACTGGATGAACGCGACCAGCACGCCGAAGGTGACGGCGCCGGCAACGATCTGGCCGCCGCCGTACCAGAGGAGCACCGCGAGGGCGATCGAGCCCAGCGCCTCGACCGACGCGTAGAGCGAGGCCTCGTAGATCATCGAGGTGAAGAGGGCGCGGCGGTAGGCGCGGTTGGCCTCACGGAACCGCCCGGCCTCGTGGCGCTCACGCGCGAAGAGCTGGATGACCGCCATCCCCTGGAGCGACTCCTGCAGGAGGCCGTTCAGGTGGGCGAGACGCTGCCGCACTGTCCGGTACGCGTCGCGGGCCCGGAGGCGGAAGTACCCCGCCGCCACGAACAGCGTCGGGACGATGGAGAAGGTCACGAGCGCCAGGTGCCAGTCGAGCCAGAGCATCACCCCGACGACGCCGACGAGCGTGATGACGTCGGCGACGACGGCGAAGAGCCCGCTCGTGAACGCCTCACTCACCGCCTCCACGTCGCCCAGCACCCGCGTCATCAGCCGCCCCACGGGGTTCCGGTCGAAGAACGCCGCCTCGAGGCGCAGGAGGTGGGCGAAGAGCGCGGCGCGCAGGTCGTGGATCACCCGCTGGCCGGTGAGGTTCATGAGATAGGCCTCGAGCCAGCGCAGCACGTAGAGGAGGCCGAGCACCCCGACGTAGAGGCCCGCGATCCACGTGAGACCGAGCCAATCGCCTTTGAGGATGTGGTCGTCGATCGCGACCTTCAGGAGGTAGGGCTGGGCGAGCTCGACGGCCGCGATCAGAGGGAAGAGCCCGAGCGAGCCGGCGATCAGCGCCCGGTGCGGCCGCGCCGCATGCCAGAGACGGACGGCGAGTCGCCGATCGAAGGCGGTGCCGAGGCGCTCGTCGAACTCGTGGCCGACGTCAGGCACGCGCGATCTCCTCCTCGAGCTGCTGGACCCGCCAGAGGCGCGCGTAGAGCCCGCCCGCGGCGACGAGGTCCTCGTGCCGCCCCTGCTCCACGACCCGCCCGGCGTCCAGCACGACGACCCGATCGGCGAGCTGGGCCGCGCGCAGCCGGTGAGTCATCAGGAGCATCGTACGTCCCTGGGCGAGAGCGCGCAGGTTCCCGACGATCTCCTCCTCCTTCGACGCGTCCACCGAGGCGAAAGGGTCGTCGAGCACGAGGATCGGCGGGCGGCCGACGAGCGCCCGCGCCAACGCCACGCGCTGGCGCTGACCGCCCGAGAGCGTCAGGCCGCGCTCGCCGACCACCGTGTCGAAGCCCGTGAGGAACGCGTCCGTCTCGCCGGCGATTCCCGCCGCGACCGCGGCCTCGCGGACGCCGGCGGCGCCCACGTCCTCTCTCCCCAGTGCGATGTTCTCGGCGATCGAGCGCGAGAAGAGGAATCCCTCCTGCGGCACGTAGCCGAGCATGACGCGGAGGTCGCCGCGCGGGAGGCGTGTGACATCGCGCCCGCCGACGAAGACCGTCCCGGGCGGCGGCTCCCAGAGCCGCGCCAGGAGGAGCCCGAGCGTCGACTTCCCGCTCCCCGTCGGCCCCACGACGGCGACGGTCTCCCCCGGCGCGACGTCAAAGCTCGCGCCGCGGAGCGCCGGCGGCCGTCCTTCATACGCGAACGTCACGTTCTCGAACCGGATTGTTGTAGCGGGGTCCGCGTGGTCGCCTTCAGCCGTAGGTGGTCTGAGCGAGGAGCGAAGTGGTTCCGCTGCTTCAAGTCCGATCTGTTCTTCTCGCTCCGCGCCTGTGATCTCCTGGATGCGCGCCATCGACGTCAGGCCGCGGCGGACAATCGACAGGGTCCAGCCGAGCGCGATCGTGGGCCACGCGAGGTACCCGAGATAGCCGTTGAACGCGGCGAGCGCGCCGAGGGTCAGCCGGCCCTCGACGACCGCCTTGCCTCCCGCCCAGAGGACGGTCAGCGTCCCGACGCCCGCGATGAGCCCCATGAGCGGCGCGAACGACGACTGGCTGCGCGCGAGCGCGAGGCTCCGGGAGAGGTATTCGTCGTTCTCGCGGCCGAACTCGCGCGTCGCTCGCCCCTCGAGCGTGTAGGCGCGCACGACCGTCATGCCGGCCAGGTACTCCTGGACCTTGGCGGACAGGACACCGAGCTGCTCCTGCGCCGCCTCTGACCGCTCGTGGACGACGGCGTTGAAGCGCTTCGACAGGACGATCAGTGCGGGGTACGGGGCCAGCGCCCAGAGCGTGAGCCACGGGTCCACGGCGAGCATCGCCAGGAGCGCGCCGGCGAACGCGAAGGCCGTGCCGGCGAGGCTCACGACACCGAAGCCGACGAGGGACTTGACCGCCGCGACGTCGCTCGAGGCGCGGGTCATCAGGTCACCCGTCGAGTGCGCGGCGTAGAACCGCGGCGGGAACCCGAGGAAGCTCGCGTAGAGGTCGTTGCGCAAGTCGTACTCGATCCGCTGCCCGCCGCCGATGATCGCGAACCGCGAGCCGAGACGCGCCACGCCGTTGGCGAGGGCGAAGACGACGATGAGCAGCACGTACCGTGCGAGGGGGGTGTTCGTCGGGTCGTGCTGGAGGGCGTCGATCGCCCGCTTGAGCGTCCACGGGATCGCCAGCGAGGCGAGCGTCGCCGCCCCGAGGCACACGACGCCCGCTCCGTAGCGGAACCGGTAACGCGCGACGTACCCCCAGACGGCGCGCGCGGGCGACGTCAGTCGCGCCTCCCCGCGGCGTGCGGTGCCAGCGCGGCGGCGACCGCGGCGAGCGCGGGCGTGGGGACGCCGAGGCGTTCGCCCAGGCGCACGGCGTAGCCGTGGAGGGCGTCGAGCTCGAGCCGCTTTCCCTGGCGCAGGTCCTGGTAGAGCGAGGAGAAGTTCCCGGGCGCGATCGAGGTCGCCTGCGCCATGATCTGATCGACGATGTCCGCCGCGAGTCCGACTTTCGCCGCGGCGGCCAGGGCGGCGACCTCCTCGACGACGGCCCGGAACATCTGCCAACACGCGGGCGTCTCCCGCACGACCCCGATCGGGCAGCGCGTGAGCGCGGTCATGCCGGCCACCGCACAGATCAGCACGTATTTCTGCCAGAGCGCGTGGCGGATGTCCGTCGAGAGCTGGGCGTCGATGGCGGCGCGCGTGAAGGCCGCGCCCAGACGCTCCGCCCGCGGGGACTCCCGCCCGTCGAGCTCGCCGAAGATGATCCGGCCGAGGAAGTGGTGGGCGATCACGCCGGGGCGCTCGATGAGCGCGAACACCTGGGCGACGCCGCCCATCGCGTGGCCGGCGCCGAGGATCTCGTCGAGCTTGTCCTCGTTGTCGACGCCGTTCTGGAGCGAGAGGACGGCGGTCTCGGGACCGACGACGGAGCGGACACGCTCAGCGGCAGGCTCCGTGTCGAACGCCTTCACGCAGAAGAGGACGACGTCGGCGCGGGGGCGGTCGCGGACGTGCTCCACGGCCGCGGGACGGACGACCCACTCGCCCTCGACGGCGGATCGGACGCGCAGCCCGTCGCGCCGGATCGCCGCGAGGTGCTCGCCGCGTGCGACCAGCGTGACCGTCTCGCCGGCGCGCGCGAGCTTCGCGCCGAAGTAACCGCCGACGCCGCCCGCGCCCATGACCACGATGTGCATGGCATGATGATACACTGCACAAAGAACATGTCAGCCTCGCTCGAACGGCGCGTGGCGATCGACGCCGCGCGCGCGGCCGGCCACCTCCTCCAGAGCGAGCTCCAGGGGCCGCGGCGCATCGCGTACAAGGGCAGCCCCACCAATCTCGTGACCGAGATGGACGCGCGCGCCGAAGAGCTGATCGTCGAGCGGCTCCACGCCGCGTTCCCGGAGGACGGGATCCTCGCCGAGGAGCGCGGCGCCCGACTCGGGCGCTCGGGCCGGCGCTGGATCATCGACCCGCTCGACGGCACGACCAACTACGCCCACGGCCTGCCGATCTTCGGCGTGTCGATCGGCCTCGAGGCGGACCGGCGCGTCGAGGTCGGCGTCGTCTTCGACCCGAATCGCGACGAGCTGTTCGTCGCCGAGCGCGGTCGCGGCGCCACGGTGAACGGTCAGCCGCTCGCCGTCTCCGCCGCGGCCACGCTCGGCGAAAGTCTCCTCGCGACCGGGTTTCCGTACAACATCCGTGAGACGGCCGACAACAACCTGCGCGAGTACGCCGCGTTCGCGGTGCGGACCCGCGGCGTCCGACGGATGGGCTCCGCCGTCCTCTACCTCGCCTGGCTCGCGACGGGTCGCCTCGACGGCTACTGGGAGCTCACACTCGGGCCCTGGGACGCGGCCGCGGGCAGCCTGCTCGTCGAGGAAGCGGGCGGACGTGTGACCAACCTCACGGGCGGCGCGCTCGACCTCGACGCGCCCGCCCTCGTCGCGTCGAACGGCCGGATCCACGACGCGCTGCTCGCGGTGCTCACAGAGGTCAGAGGCTGATCGGCCGTCGCGCGCGGCGTCCGTGGGCCCGTCGTCAGGGAATTTCTGCAATCGATTATGGGGATTCACCGAATTGAGCCCCCCACCGCGAGACGGTACGAATGATGGGAAGACGCCAGCCCGCGTCGAGTAAGGACGCATTGTGGCCATCAACGCGGACCCTCGATCCGACCTCGTCGAATCCGACAGCGCCGTGCGCGTCTGGGCTCGGCCGTCTCGCGCCAGCTCGCGTCTGACGCGACGCCTGCTGTCCCTTGTGTTCGTGGTGTCCGTGGTCGGCGCCGGCGTCTGGGCGTACTCGTCCCTCCACGGCCGCGCAGGCGCGTCGGCCTATCGGCTGGCCCGCGTGGAGCGCGGCCCCCTCACCTCCACCGTGTCGGCCACCGGCGCCCTCAACGCCGTGATCACCGTCCAGGTGGGCAGCCAGATCTCCGGCCAGATCAAGCAGCTCCTCGCCGATTTCAACTCGAAGGTGCGCCGGGGCGACGTGGTCGCCCGGATCGATCCCGAGACCTTCGAGGCCAAGGTGACCCAGGCGCAAGCCGACGTCGAGTCCGCGGAAGCCTCCGTCCAGAACCAGCAGGCCCAGGTCGAGCGCTACCGCGCCGATGTCCAGAACGCCCGCGCGGCCTACGCCGAGGCCAAGGCGCAGACGGCGAAAGCGCAGGTCGCCGTCGTCGACGCCAGGCGCGATCTGGACCGGAAGGCGGAGCTCTTCGCCCGGCAGCTCATCGCCAGGAGCGAGCTCGACACCGCCCAGGCCGCGCACGACTCGGCCGTCGCCCAGCTCGACTCGGCGCGCGCTCACGAGGAGGCGTTCGCGTCCGCCATCCAGTCGGCGGTCGCCCAGCAGCGGGTCGCCGAGGCGGCGGTCACGTCCGCGCGCGCCCAGGTGAAGCAGAAGCAGGCGGCGCTCCGTCAGGCGAAGGTCGACCTGGACCACACGACGATCCGCGCGCCGGTGGACGGCATCGTCATCTCACGGGCCGTCGATGTGGGGCAGACCGTCGCGGCGAGCCTGTCGGCGCCCACCCTGTTCACGATCGCGCAGGATCTGACGAAGATGCAGGTCGAGGCGAGCGTCGCCGAGGCCGACGTCGGTCAGATCTCGCTCGCCCAGCCCGCGACGTTCAAGGTCGACGCCTTTCCCCGCGAGGCGTTCACCGGCAAGGTGGTCCAGATCAGGAAAGCCGCGCAGGTCCTCCAGAACGTCGTGACCTACACCGTCGTCATCGCCACGGACAATCGCGGCGGCCGGCTGCTCCCGGGCATGACGGCGAACGTGAAGCTGATCGTCGGCGAGAAGGCGAACGTTCTGAAGGTCCCGAACGCGGCGCTGCGCTTTCGCCCGGCCGGCGCCCGCGCGGAGGCCAAGTCCACCGGCGCGGAGACCAAGACCAAAGGTTCGCCACCGGCGCGCGGAGCCTCCGGCGGAAGCGCCGACGGCAAGGCGGGCGTCGGCGGACGCGTCTGGCGGCTCGACGCCGACGGGGAACCGCAGCCGATCGCGGTCACGCTCGGCATTACCGACGGCACGGCCACGGAGGTGATCCGGGGCGACCTCAAGGACGGCGAGGCCGTCGTCGTGGGGCTGGCCGGCACCGGGACGTCGCGGGCCACTCCCTCCGGGCGGCTCCGGCTCTGACCATGGCGGGTCGCACACGATCCTTCAATCTCCTGCCCAAGGCTCGCGAACGGCTCACCGCGGTCGGCCTCGGCGACCGCGCATCCCACCACCCCAACCAGCTCTCGGGCGGCCAGCAGCAGCGGGTCGCGATCGCGCGAGCCCTCGTCATCGACCCGTCCGTGATCCTCGACGAGCCGGTGGCGTCGCCGGGCGATGCCGCCGCGGTCCTCGGCGGGCTCGAGGCGGAGGCCGTCCCCTGAAGGTGTGGCAGAGCGCGCGCATCTCGCTCCGCGCGCTGCGCGTGAACATGCTGCGCACGACCCTCGCGGTGCTCGGGATCGTCATCGGGGTGGGCGCGGTGATCGCGATGGTGGCCGTGGGCTCCGGCGCCGAGGCGCGCGTCGCCGAGCAGATTCAGAGCCTCGGCTCGAACCTGATCATGGTGCGCCCCGGGAGCGTGGTCGCCAGCGGTGTCCGGCTCGGGGCGGGAACCCAGTTGCGCATCACCGAAGACGATGCGGAGGCAATCCAGAGCGAGCTCGACGCGGTCGAGGCGGCCTCCGCGTTCCGAGACAGGACGGTCCAGATCGTCTACGGTGCGCTGAACTGGGCGACGCGGGTGAACGGCGTCGCCGCCGAGTACCTCGACGTGCGTGACTGGCCGCTCGCCGCCGGCCGACCCATCGCACCCGAAGATATCCGCGGCGCGGCGAGGGTCGCGCTGCTCGGCCAGACCACCGTCGAGAACCTGTTCCCGTACACCGACCCGGTCGGCGAGATCATCCGCCTCGCCAACGTCCCGTTCACCGTCATCGGCGTGCTCGGGCCGAAGGGCCAGAGCACGTGGGGACAAGACCAGGACGATACCGTGCTGATTCCCCTCTCGACGGGGAACCAGACCGTCTTCGGTACGACCCGGTCGGGGCCCCGGAGGATCGACGGGATCGTGATCAAGATCCGACCAGGCGAGGACATGACGGAGGCGGAATCGGCGATCCGTGACCTCCTGCGGCAACGCCACCGGCTGAGGTCGGATCAGGAGGACACCTTCTGGGTTCGCAACCTCTCGGACGTGCTCCGAACGCAGGAGGAGGCGTCGCGGGTGATGACGTACCTCCTCGCGGCGATCGCCTCGGTGTCCCTGTTCGTCGGTGGCATCGGCATCATGAACATCATGCTTGTGTCGGTCACCGAGCGGACGCGGGAGATCGGTCTGCGCATGGCCGTCGGGGCCCGGAGCCGCCACATCCTCGCCCAGTTCCTCGTGGAGGCGATCACGCTCTCCCTGGTCGGCGGGGTGCTCGGCGTCGCGGCCGGCCTCGCCGCGTCGTGGGCCATCGGGTACCTCGCCGAATGGCGGGTCCTCGTCCCGCCCGAGGCGATCGCGCTCGCCGTCGCGTTCGCCGCCGCCGTCGGGATCTTCTTTGGATTTTATCCGGCGCGGAAGGCGTCGCTTCTGGACCCGATCGAAGCGCTCCGCTACGAGTAGAGGACCGCCCGCGCGCCGCAGCGCCTCGGGCGCGCTTGACTTTCCCCCGCGGGCACCGGTAGAACGGACGACGTGACGCCCTCCGCCGCGAGGCGCCTCGCCCGCTTCGTCACTGGTCTCCGACTGGAGGACGTTCCCTCGCCCGTCGTGACGAAGGCGACCCGTCTCGTGCTCGACACGCTGGGCTGCGCGCTCGCCGCGACACGGTACGACTTCGGCCGCGCCGCGCGCGAGACTGCCGAGCGGCTGGGCGGCCATCATGAGAGCACGCTGGTTGGCAGTAAGGTGCGGGTCGCCGCGGCCAACGCCGTCCTGGCGAACGCCACGCTCGCCCACGGGCTCGACTTCGACGACACGCGCGAAGACGCCATCGTCCACACCGGCTCGGTGGCGGTCACGACCGCCCTCGCCGTCGGCGAGGCGCTGGGTGCGTCCGGGCGCGCCACGCTCGCGGCCCTCGTCGCCGGCGTGGAGGTGATGTGCCGCGTGGGACTCGCAGTGCCTGGGAAGTTCCACGCCCGTCACTATCACCCGACCGCCCTCGCCGGGACGTTCTGCGCGGCGGCCGTCGCGGGGAAGCTCCACGGCTCCACGGAGGACCAGCTCGTTCACGCCTTCGGGATTTGCGGGAGCCAGGCCGGGGGGATCATCGAGTACCTGGCCGACGGCGCCTGGACCAAGCGCCTTCACCCGGGCTGGGCGGCCCACGCGGGCGTCGTCGCCACCCTGCTCGCCCACGCCGGCTTCACGGGCCCGGAGTCCGTCTTCGAGGGTGAGCACGGCTTCTACCGCGCCTTCGCGGGTGGCTGCGACGAGGCGCGCCTGCGGGAGCTCCTCGAAAGCCTCGGCAGCGTGTGGGAGCTCGGGCGGCTCACGTTCAAGCCCTACCCCTGCGGCTCGATCGCGCACCCCTACATGGACTGCGCGCTCCGCCTCCGCGAGCGTCACGGGCTCACACCCGACCAGATCGCCGAGGTCCGCTGCCGCACGGCTCCCGGGCCGGTGCCACGCCTCTGGGAGCCGCTCCAGGGGAAGCGCACGCCGCAGAACGGGTACGCGGCGAAGTTCAGTCTGCCGTATCTCCTCGCGGTGATCCTCGTCAAGGGGCGGGCCGGCCTCGCCGAGTTCGAGGACGACGCGGTACGCGACGCCGAGGTGCTCGAGGTCGCGTCCCGGGTGGGCTACGAGCTGGACCCGACGATCGACTATCCCCGGCAGTTCGTCGGCCACGTCGCGATCCGGATGCGCGACGGACGACAGCTCGAGGAGCATCAGGAGCATGCGCGGGGCGGCGCCGAACTTCCGATGGGGCGCGAGGAGCTCGTGGCGAAATTCCGCGGAAACGCCGGCCTCGCCATGGCAGGCGAGCAGGCGTCGCGCGTGATCCGGAGCGTCGACGCGCTGGCGGGAGCGGAAAGCCTCCGCGCCCTCGTGGAGTCGCTGAGCCAGCGAGGAGACGACCCATGAACCGACATCTGGTGAGCGTGCTGGCGTTGACGCTCGTGGTGGCGGCGCTCCCGGCGTCGGCCCAGGACGCCCGCGTCGAGGCCGCCCGCAAGGAAGGCAAGGTCGTCTGGTACACCTCGCTCGCGCTCTCGAGCTCCGAGAAGGTCGCCAAGCTCTTCGAGGCGGCCTACCCGGGCGTCGGCGTCGAGGTCCACCGGACCGGCTCCCAGCGCATCCTCCAGCGTGTGATGCAAGAGCTCCAGGCGAACCTCAAGCTGGTCGACGTGATCCACACCTCCGACGCCGGCCACTTCGTGCTGCTCAAGGACAAGAAGCTCCTGCTGAAGTACACGCCGGCCGGAGTGGACGTGTTCCCGCCGGGGTTCAAGGACCGCGACGGTTACTACTACGGTCTGCGCGCGACGGTCAACGTCATCGCGTACAACTCCAAGATCATTTCCGCGGCGGAGGCGCCGAGGACCTGGAAGGATCTGCTCGACCCGAAGTGGAAGGGCCGCCTCGTCACCGCCCACCCCGGCTACAGCGGCGTCATCGCGACACACGTGCTGGCCCTCGTCCATCTCTACGGCTGGGACTACTGGAAACAGCTCGCGCAGAACCGGCTCATGCTCGTCCAGTCCGCGGTCGATCCGTCGGGCGTCGTTGCCTCCGGCGAGCGGCCCGTCGCGGTGAACGGGGGCGACTACACCTTCTACCAGACCAAGAAGAAGGGGAACCCGGTCGAGATCGTCTATCCCAAGGAAGGCGTGCCGCTCGTCATCTCCCCCTCGGCGATCGCGGCCGGGGCGCCGCATCCGAACGCCGCCAAGCTCTTCAC
>Ga0134080_10000631_pt1 | contig 11730 bp, 10 predicted proteins | sample 15_taG_9_FD_94469 | JGI IMG/M metagenome (GOLD analysis project Ga0134080, IMG submission 94469) | Grasslands soil microbial communities from the Angelo Coastal Reserve, California, USA - 15_D_Met_40cm_2_24_1 metaG | ecosystem: Environmental > Terrestrial > Soil > Grasslands ...
GTTCACTGTAATCCGTACATCTCCGTTACCAGAGGCCGAAACCGTGTAGGGAAGGTAGGACTTCAGCTTCTGAACTTCTTCGGAGTCGTACCTTCGCCCCATCAATCGCTTGACCGCATAGACAGTCTGGCTCGCATTGGTGACTGCCTGGCGCTTGGCGATTTGTCCCAGCAGCCGTTCTCCTTTCTCGGTGAAAGCCACAATCGAGGGAGTTGTACGACCGCCGATATGATTCGGAACAATCTGGATCGAAGAACCTTCGAGCACAGCGACGCACGAATTTGTGGTGCCGAGATCAATGCCGATGATTTTGCTCATACATCTTTCTCCCCAGCGGGCTGTCGCGGCGGAGCCTGGGGACGAATGGCCACTTTAACCTGTGCGGGCCGCAGCAACCGATCCCCGTACATATATCCTGTGCGCAACTCCTCCATCACGGTGTTTTCGTCGTACTCGATGGTTTCCTCCCGACACAGGGCTTCATGAAGATTGGGATCAAACGTCTCTCCCCGGGCGGCGATGGGAACCACCCCGAGACGCGCCAGAGTATCCGCAAGCTGCCTGTACATTAACAGAAAGCCTTCGCGATACTGCTCGAGGCATGCACCGGCGTCCTCGCCGGAAAAACTGCCCAGAGCGCGTTCATAGGCATCAACAATAGGGAGCAATTCGGCCAGGACAGAACTCTTGGCCAGCAGGATGGATTCACCCTTCTCCCTTTCGATGCGCTTGCGATAGTTCTCAAACTCGGCAGCTTTGCGAAGGAAGCGGTCGCGCCATTGCTCCGACTCGGTCTTTGCCGCGCTCAGACCGGCCTGAAGCTGGGCCAGAGGATCCGGTCCCTCCTGCTCAGGTTTGGCTTCAATGGCTTCCTCGGCAGTGGTGGTCTTGGTTTGCCCGTCCAATCCAGAAGATTCGGAGGGCCGCATGTACAGTCGAGTCATTCTTGATTCCCTTGTTTGCTGAGCACCTGGCCGAACAGCCGGGCTACGTACTCAACGACAGAAATGGCGCGCGCATACTCCATGCGAGTAGGACCCAGGATTCCAAGAGATCCCTGGGTCTTCTCATCCACTACATAGGGCGAGGTTATGAGCGTACAATCCTCGATCCCTGGCAGCGCATTCTCTGCGCCGATTGTAATTCGTACCTCTTGCGTGTCTCCCTCGATACACTTCGAAATCAGGGAGGCGAGCCTGTTTTTATGTTCCAGAGTGTCGAAGAACACCCTCATTCGGTTAATATCGGAAAATTCCGGGCGTTTGATTAGGTTGGAAGCACCTTCCACATAGATCTCCGATTCACGAGCCTCGGGAGGCCCGGAAAATGTCTGCGTGCTCAAAACAATGACACGCTGCATGAACTTGTCGTAAAGAGCCCGCTCCTGACGGACCATCTGAAGCAGCTGGGATTTGATCTCAAGGAGCGTCCTGTTCTTGAAATGTTCCATGATGTATCGGGCCGCCTGGTCCAGCTCAGTCTGAGAATAGTCTTCCTCCAGGTAAATAACCCGGTTCTGAACGATGCCAGCCTTCGAAATCAACACCACCAGAACCCGGTTCTCGGTCAGCTTGACAAACTGGATGTGCTTCAATGCCACGCGGCTTATGGGCGGGGACACCACGATCCCCAGGTTATTGGAGACCAGCGACAGGATGTGACTCGTACGAGCCATGAGATGCGCCGCGCCGTCCCCATGCGGCAAATCGCGATCGATGATCTCCCGGTCCCGAGGCGATATCTCGTGGCGTTCCAACATGTAATCGACATAGAAGCGGTACGCCTTGTCGGTGGGGATACGACCCGCGGACGCATGGGGCTGCAGGAGGTAGCCCATCTCCTCGAGCTCGGCCATAATACTACGGACGGTGGCCGGGCTAAGGCGCTCGCGGATCCGGCGAGCAATCATTCGTGAACCCACTGGCTTGCCGGTGGCCACAAAAGCGGAAATCGCCTTCCGCAAGATCTCTCGAGAGCGCTCATTCAGAATCAAACCACCGCTCGGCTGCATACGAACCTATCGGAAGAGACTGAAACGATACAAAAAATTCTATAGTACGCGCTAAGCCAAAGTCAAACAACCACATCAACCACATCAACCGCTCGCCACCTTCGGGGGTCGAGGGGCAAAGGGGTCAAGGGGCAAAGGGAAAGGCTCAAGTAACGTATTCCACCTCAGCGGAGCGAAAGGAAATTTGGCCGGGGCGAGCGCAGCGAAATACTTCAGCGGTCGATGGGCAGAGGGTCGAGGGACAAAGGGAAAGGGTTTGCACCCCATTTGCCCCTCCGTCCCTTGGCCCCTTTGCCCCTCGGCCCCCCTCGGCCCCCTCACGTTCGAGACGTTAGAGGAGACTCTCGATGGGGGTGTAGGGGAGGTTGGCGGCCCTGGCAACCGGTTCACAGGTAACATGCCCCTGATAGGTGTTGACTCCAAGTCCTAACGCCGGATCCTGGAGGACCGCCTCTTTCAGGCCTTGTCCGGCCAGCTTGCGGGCATAGCGGAGCGTGACATTGGTAAGCGCAAACGTGGAAGTCCGGGGAACGGCTGCCGGCATATTGGCGACACAGTAGTGAATGACACCGTCAACCAGGAACGTGGGGTGGCTATGCGTGGTGGGGCGGGTCGTTTCAAAGCAGCCGCCCTGATCCACCGCAACGTCCACAGCTACGGTTCCTGTCTTCATCGCCGAAATCATCCTTCGGGTGACCACTTTGGGTGTTTCCGCACCGAATATCAAGACCGCGCCGATCAGGAGGTCGGCCTTCGCTACAGAGTCCTCGATGTTGAGGGGATTGGACATAAGCGTTTCGATCTGCCCGAAGAAGATATCATCGAGGTACCGGAGCCGGTCGGGATCGAGATCGATGATGGTCGCCCGAGCTCCCAGGCCCACCGCCATTTTGGCGGCATTGGTTCCGACGGTGCCGCCCCCGATAATGACCACGTTCGCCGGAGGCACGCCAGGAACGCCACCCAGCAGTTCGCCGAGGCCACCGTTGGGTTTCTGGAGGTAGTAGGCTCCTACCTGAATCGACATCCTGCCTGCCACCTCGCTCATCGGAGTAAGTAAGGGGAGTGAGCCGCCGGGCAGGCGTATCGTTTCGTAGGCGATCGCGGCGACCTTTCTTTCCAGGAGAGCCCGGGTCAGCTGGGGGGCGGGGGCCAGATGAAGATAGGTAAAAAGCATCTGGCCTTTACGGAGGGATTCGTACTCGGGTTCAACAGGTTCCTTTACTTTTACGATCATGTCGGCCCGCCCATAAACCTCGACCGCCGAATTCGCGATCCTGGCGCCGGCAACCGCATATTCTTCGTCGGCTAGTCCGCTCCCTTCACCCGCGCGAGTTTCGACCAGGACTTCATGCCCATCCTGAACCAATGCGTGGACGCCCGAGGGAACGAGGCCGACGCGGAACTCGTTGTCTTTAATCTCCCTGGGCACCCCGACAATCACAGGCACACGCTCAGAGGGCCAAGCACATCCGTTCGGAAATTCAACGATGTCTGACCGAGATGGTGTCTTTCTTCGATCACAGCGCTACCGCATCAACCCCGGAACTGCGGCCACGAATTACACGAATTTCCACGAATCTCTTTCGGGCAATTCGTGGAATTCGTGGCAAATCCTGCGAAGAGTTGCCTCAGGACCAGCGGGTTACTCAGGTGTCGATCTGCGCCCTTTGTAACTTGCCGCTGTAGTCTATGTAAATCGACTTCCACTCAGAAAAGGTGTCCAGGGCTGCCTGGCCTGCTTCGCGATGCCCATTGCCCGTTTGTTTGGTTCCGCCAAAAGGGAGGTGCACTTCCGCGCCGATGGTGGAAGCATTTACATAGAAAATCCCCGTGTTCATGTCGCGCATCGCGCGGAAGGCGCTGTTGACGTCCTGCGTATAGATCGCCGACGAGAGTCCATAGACGACACCGTTCCCTATTTCGATAGCGCTATCGAGATCGTCGCAAGGGATGACGGAAACAACGGGGCCGAAGATCTCCTCCTGAGCAATCCGCATCCGGGGATCGACATCCGCAAAAACCGTTGGTTCGTGAAAGAATCCTCTGGCGTACTCTCCGTCCGAGAGCCGGCGTCCGCCGCAGACCAGCCTTGCTCCTTCGTCGAGTCCTATGCGGACATACTCCTCTACGGTGCGCAGCTGGTTTTCGTTAATGCTGGGGCCCATATCCACGGAAGCATCCAGGCCGTTTCCTATCCGCAAGGCCCTGGCCCGGCAAGCGAATCTGTCCAGAAACTCGTTGTAGACTTTTCCGTGCACGATCACGCGACTGGCTGCTGTGCAGCGCTGACCGGTCGTGCCAAACCCTCCCCAGATCGCTCCATCCACAGCCAGGTCCAGCTTTGCGTCGTCCATGACAATGATGACGTTCTTTCCACCCATTTCCAGGTGGTGATGCTTGAAGCCGGGGACGCACTCGCGGGCCACTGTATTCCCCACGGCGGTGGATCCGGTAAAGGAGATGAGCCTTACATCCTTATGCCGGATAAGGGGCAGCCCTACTTCCGAGCCTGTACCAAACACCAGATTCACGACGCCCGGCGGCACGCCTCCCTTTTCGAGCGCCTTGACCAGATTCAGGGCGGAGTGCGGCGTGTCCGTGGCGGGCTTCAACACAACCGTATTGCCGCAAACCAGCGCTGGCATGACCTTCCAGGAAGGGATGGCCATGGGAAAATTCCACGGAGTGATCAGGCCGCACGCGCCAATCGGCATCCTTAGCGACATCGCGAACTTGTTGGGGAGCTCCGAAGGGACGGTCTGTCCAAACTGGCGGCGGCCTTCTCCTGCCATGTAATAGGTCATGTCTATGGCTTCCTGCACATCGCCTCTCGTTTCCGCGAGGACCTTCCCCATCTCCTGCGTCATCTGGCGGGCGAACTCCTCTTTCTGACGGATCAGGATTTCGCCCACACGAAAGAGGATCTCTGCGCGTTTGGGAGCCGGCGCGAGCCGCCAGGAATCCAGCGCCCGGACCGCCGCTGCGACTGCCCGATCCGCATCCTCGGGTCCCGAGCGCGGAAAGACGCCCAAGACCTGATCGTAGCAGGCAGGATTGCGATTCTCGCAGGTAGCGCCGGACGCCGCCGGCACCCATTCGCCTCCGATGTAGTTATTGAACAACGGTACGCTCTTCATAATCGAATCCCCGTTTCGAGTGACGAGTGACGAGCGTGCAAGCTTCTCAATTCGTCACTCGTCATCACAGCTGCTCCTTAAGGAGGTGAAGGAAGGTGCCGGCGTCGGTCACGATTCCAACTGTCTGAGAGGATCCCCGGTCGGAAAGCTTCGTCACCACAGCCGGATTGATGTCGACGCAAACAGTCCGGACCCACGAGGGGATCATGTTCGCGGCGCCGATTCCGTGCAGCATCGTTCCGAGTATCATGACCACTTCCGCGTCCTTGAGCAGCACGGCATAGCGTGCCTGGGCTTCGACCATGTCGCAGATCGTGTCCGGTAGGGGCCCGTCGTCCCGGATGCTACCCGCCAGGGCAAAAGGCACCTTGCTTTTTACGAGCTCGTACATGACTCCCGACTGCAGGGCGCCGGCTTCTACCGCCGCGGCGACGCTTCCGTACTGGTTGATGAAGTTGATGGCGCGCATGTGGTTGCGGTGCCCTTCGTGCGCGGGCATACCCGTTTCGAGTTGCACGCCAAGAGAAGTCTTGTAGAGTGCGTACTCGATATCATGGACGGCAATGGCGTTACCGCCCAGAAACGCCTGGACATATCCACCGCGAATCATTTTGCACATGCCTTCCACGCCGCCGGTATGGACTACTACGGGGCCCGCAACAACAACGATCTTTCCCCGAGCGGCGTGGGTCTGATGCAGCATCTCGGCCAACTGACGCACGGCAACCTCGACGCGGCGCTCGGACGAGATCTCGCTGGCCATGAAGGTGAAATCCTTGCGCTCCCGGTCCTTGAACTCGCGAACAACCTTGATCCCCGCATGGCCGCAGACTACGAGGTCGCCCTTTCGGATGTCGCGCAGTTTCGCGCATCGCGGGCCATCGGAATCCACGCGAATCACGGCGTCCATGCGCTGTTCCTGCACCAGTTTCCAATTGCCGGAAAGGCGCACGTAAGTCCGGTAGTTCGTAGAGGAGTAAAAATCATCGGGAACTCGGCCGGATCCGAGGGCCGGCTCGATGCGGGCGTCCTGCTCCTCCGCCAAGTAACATCCGAGGGGAACCAGGATATCCAGAAGTTCCTTGAGTGATTCGCTGCTGTGAGACTGAATTTTGATGCGGGCTAGTGAATAGTCATCGTTGGTCTTGCCCACGAGGAACTTTTCGATTTCGAAGGTACACTTGTGTTCGATGACGCGATCCAGAATCTGTGACATGATTCCCGAATCGATCAAGTGTCCTTTGGCTTCTACAACCTCCTCAAAAGTGTTCATTCCTGCTTCTGTGAATCATACTATGCCCTCAGGTATTCGGGGCGCTCAGTCTCACCAGGAGACCCGGAGAACACAGAGACTCACGGAGCTCAGTGAATCTCTGGGCTCTCTGTGTCCGTGGTGAAGAAGATGCTCGGTCCTTCTTGTGCGCCGCCTTTCACTGAGAAGGTGTGAAAAAAATTGGCCCTTCCGTAGTGGCGTTCAAGGTTTTGTGATGCTTGTGTAGTAAGTGAAAACCTGCGTACCGGTTGCCCGGTGAAACTTGAGCACCACATCTTCTCCGCTCTTCAGCCCCTTCACGATGTTCAACAGATCCATGGCCGATTCGATTTTCCTTCCGTTGGCTGCGACTATGATATCGGTGATCCCCTGTCCTTGAGCCATTAGGCCCGCGTCTTCGGCAAGGCTCCCCGGCTTCACGTCAAGAACCACGGCGCCGCCACTAATATTGAGCTCGCGGGCCATTTCGGGCGAAACATTGTCGAACTCGAGCCCGATCTCCGCTTTCGGCCTTTCCGCTCTCTCCTCAAAGCTGAACTTCCCTTTCTCCTTATCTGCATCTTCAAGTTTTCTTTCAGCAACGGTCACATCGAGGACCTTCTCCTCGCCGTGACGGACGACCTTTACGCGGACCTTCTTCCCCGGAACCGTGTTGGCCACTGCCAGACGCAAGTCCTGTACGCCGGTGATTTTCTTGCCGTCGAACTCCACAACGACGTCTTCGGATTTCATGCCGGCCTGGGCCGCGGGCCCTTTATTGGAGTCTTTGCCGGACTCGTCGCTCAGCCCCGTTATCAAAACCCCGCCGCCCTGCTTGACCCCGAAATACCTGGCCATTGCGGGTGTGAAGGCCAGGAGGTTCATGTTCACGCCCAGGTAACCGCGCGTCACCTTTCCCTTGTCGAGTATCTGATTGTACGCATTGACAAAAATGTGCGAAGGAACCGCAAAACCGACACCGGCATTGGCGCGCGTCGTGGTCGAGATAAAGGTATTGATGCCGACAACCTCTCCGTTCATGCTCACCAGCGGACCGCCACTATTTCCGGGATTGATCGCGGCATCCGTTTGAAGGTAATCGTTGAACAGAAGCGAAGGAGATTCGGAGGCCGGTTCGGGAAACACACGCCCAGTTGCGGAGATGATTCCCGCGGTGACCGTTTGTTCCAAGCCGAAGGGGCTGCCGATGGCAAGGACCCAGTCTCCTACTTTCATGCTCTTGGCTTCGCCGATCCTGGCGTAAGGGAATTCCCTGGCGCCATCGATCTTGATCACTGCAATATCCGAAAGAGCATCTGCGGCGATAATCCTGGCGGTATATTCTTGTCCTTCCTGGAGACTTACTTTGACCTTGTCCGCACCCTCAACAACGTGACTGTTGGTGATGATGTAACCCTTGGGGTCCACGATCACGCCCGAACCCAGGCTCCTGCGAGTAAACTCCTCGGGCCCGTTAAAGAACCGATGGAAAAAATCAAAGGGGTCCTGCTCCTGTCCTTGTCCCTGCCCCTGCCCCTGCCGGCGGCGCCGCTGCGTCACCTTGACCACTTCCTCGGTATTTATGTTGACTACGGCTGGCTCCACACGGCTGGCAACCTCCGCAAAAGCCTGTGACAGAGCAAGAGCTGCCCCGCCCACAACCGGCTTGCTGTCCGTCTGGATCTTTAGCTGGCTGTCCCGGGGCGCCACGGCTCCCGCGCGATAAGAAATCAGAGAGCCGATACCGATACCCAAGGTCAAAACAAAAAGGACCATCAGGAAGCTGACCAGACGCTTGCCTGGCTGCTGAGCCCGGTCTAGACCGTCGTTCATATTAGAATCCTCCCGCCTGCCATAATTGCACGTTCAATTCTACGCGATGCGCCTCTACTAGTTCCAAACAAAATCAGGACGACGGCAGAGGAGCGGAGGAGCAGGGGAGCAGAGGAGCGTGGGTGCAGGGGGCCAGGGGAGCACAAGGGAAGACAACAAAGCAGAGAGAAACCAATCTCCCTCTTCAACCCCTCACCTCTGCTCCTCTGCTCCCTTGCCCCCCTTCACCTCCGCTCCCCTGCCCCTCCGCAGCTCGTCAGTCGCGACGGATTTCAGAGATGAGGATGCCGGCAATAACCAGGCCGCCCCCCAACCACTCCTTCGGGCTAAGAGTTTGCCCCAATAACAAGTAGGAAAAGAGTGCGGCAAATAGGGGCTCCAGGCTGAAGATGAGGGCGGTGCGGTTGGCGGTTGTGAATTGCTGGGCTCGATTCTGGACGTAGAACCCAAACGCCGTCGCCAGCACTCCGGTAATAAAAAGATAGAGAGTAAACGGAACGTCAGGAACCAGAAAAGGTGTTTCCAGCATAGGCATCGCCAGACTGCCAACGACGGCGCTCACCGCCATTTGCAGAATCACGAGTTGCCTGAAGTCGCTGATGGGCGAATATCTCCCGATGAAGAGGATATGGAGAGCGAAAACGACGGCGCACAGAAACGTCAAGGTGTCTCCTCTCCCGAATTTGAGCTCAAGGGTTTCCAGAGTAAGCAAACCCAGCCCTACGGTCGCGAGGGCCACTCCGGCAATTGTCTGCCGCCTGGGACGATGCCCGAAAAGAACGAATCCAAGGATCGGAACCAGAAGCACCGACAGGCTGGTGATAAAGGCGGACTTGGAAGCAGTTGTCACGCGCAGCCCAACAGTTTGAAAGATAAATCCACCCAGCAGAAGCGAGGCCAGAATCGACCCGCGCCGGAAGGTTTCGAGCGACATATTTCGGAGCGCCCCGGGCATCAATGCGACGGTAAGCGCGGTAGCAATCCAGAGGCGCAGGGTGATAAAGAGAATTGGGGAAACCTGCGCCAGGGCTTTCTTGACAATCGCGAAGGTGCTGCCCCAAATTATGGTTACGAAAATGAGCGCCAGATCGGCCTTGGCAGTCTTGGGGATTTTCATGGCGGCATGGAGATCTTAGCACAGCGGAGCCGCGCCGCGCGCAGGCCTCACCGCTGAGAACGACACCGTCCTCGGTCGGATCGAGGAGTTCCTTCGTGACCCGGACCTCTTCAGATCGCGGATACACCGACTCCTTTGTAATTCTTCAAAATCCAGTCTTCAGCCCGGCCAAATCGGGGCGGACGGGCTCTCAGCTTTCGATGAAGCGAGACTCCACTCCAAATTGCCCTTTACTGTCGATGCGAATTTGAGTAACGTGGAGCCATAGCTTCTAACTGTGACAATCTCGACAGGTTTTGGCATGCGCGTGCTTTTTGTGGGTCTGGCTCTCGCTCTTGCAGTGGTAATGGCCCAGGAGACTCCCCAGGAGAAGAAGTTCTTCGAGGTCAAGATCACGAAAGATGAGATCTATTCATACAACGGCATCAAGTTTGCCGGTGACTATACTTCGTGGGAATCACCATCCGGACAAGTGGCGCTCGGGAGGACCGAAGGAGGAGTAACAATTCTCGTCATACTTGGCGCAGGCACATTCAAGATCGAAGCCCCGGAAGCAGCCCAGGAAAAGTTCAAAGAAGTGTTTGGAACGTATCCTCTGAAGACAAAGTTCAACACGCTTTACATGCGCATAAACCCCAAAGAATTCGAGGAAATCTTTGATCATTCCAAATGGGAAAAACCCAATGACGAGGCGGCCTTTACAAAGTCCAAGGCGCTGGTTGACGAGAAGTTCCTGGGGTCCTATCACGCAGGGCCACTGGCAATCTTCCCTCCTTACAAGACGCGCTTTATGGACTTCGACACGCCGGATCTCGGCCAAATCGTCAATGAAGAGGGTTACTGGCTTATCCTGCGCAGGTTTGCCCCGTACAAGAGCGTCTACCCACCGAAGTTCGTAAACCCGAAGCAGAAGTAAGCTATCCTGGGCCACGGTTTCTTTGTGTCTTTCGCGTCGTCGTGGCAAGCGCTGCGCTCAATCCACACCGAAGACACGAAGAAAACTCGCGTGCCAGCGCGACTCTCAATAGACACGGACGACCTCGATGCCGGAGGACGGGACAGATATCTTGAGCAACACGAGCTGCCTGTCTACCCAAAGATGAATCAGCAGCGCACCGGAGTCCACCTGGAGATGGCGCGCCTCGACTTTTTTCGCTCCGATCGAGAGGGTCTCCCGGTTCGCCTCGCTGATTTTCAAAACTCCCGAGTCCGCCTCTTGAGGGATTACGACCTCGAAACGCTGGAGTTTCTCCTTGCTGTCAAAATTGTAAAGCCGTACAAGGAAGATGAAGTGATGGAATATATTCGTGTCCAGAATGGTGTAATCGTTGCCGACCAGAAGCCCTTTCTTCGTCGGGGTTGACCCGTTATTATATTCAAACATTGCGGCATTGGGATTGAAGGCGCCGACAATGGAACCCTTCTTCCCGTCCACGTCGCTGCGAAGCTGGTAGCCTCGAGGCCGAAAATGCCCATCCATGTCCAACTTCGACTCCATCTGGACCTTCTGCTGTGTATTGCTTGGGTTCCGGAAGTTGAGAACCGAGGTGCTGCTGGCCGAGTTTTCAGTTACGGCCAGGACGTAATGTTCGCTTCCGATCTCCTTGCCTTGCACGACAATCTTGAACTCCCCCTCTTCCTGCCCGGCTTTCCCGCCGGAACTAACAAGCACGGGAAGGGCGATAAGCCACGAAACCCAGTGTAATAGGCTCACTCAAGATCCCCGTTTACAAAGTGTCCGGTCGATAGTACAGCCCCGGTTGCGAGCCAGCAAGGCCTGAAAAAAGCCCGCATCATTCCACTCTGGCGTAGGTTTGGAGTGCAGCCTTTAGGCTGCCCTCAGAGTTCGCTCCCCACAGGCCGAAGCCTGAACTCCGAACGATGGCAGAGGCTGGCTTCCTGCGCTGCCCTCGGAAAGAACCTCACGTTAGTCGGGACAATTCGGGATGCTCGTTTACGCGGTCACGCTTTGCGGCGAGCGCGACAAGGCCGGCAATACCCAACTGAGTTCCCTGAGCGCGGCGGCAAAGAAAGCGGGTGGCCCCCGCAGTGAATCCTTAGTGATTGTCAGGGCCGTAGCAGACTGGCTGGCCGTCGGGCGCGGGACGTCGCGGCGGCTCGATGGATCTTCCGGTTGAAGAATATCCCGCATCTCGCGCAGATCCGACATCAGCTCAACAGCGGACTGGTAGCGTAATTCGACTCTCTTCTCGAGTGCCTTGAGTGTGATCCTGTCAAGGCCCGGCGGAACGCACCGATTGAATTGAGAGGGTGGTGGCGGGTCCAAATGAATGACGTTTGAGCATATCTCAGCCGCGCAACACCCGCAGAATGGAGGTTTTCCACTCGCGCATTCGTAAAGTAGCGTGCCAAGCGA
>Ga0134080_10000640_pt1 | contig 11678 bp, 10 predicted proteins | sample 15_taG_9_FD_94469 | JGI IMG/M metagenome (GOLD analysis project Ga0134080, IMG submission 94469) | Grasslands soil microbial communities from the Angelo Coastal Reserve, California, USA - 15_D_Met_40cm_2_24_1 metaG | ecosystem: Environmental > Terrestrial > Soil > Grasslands ...
CGAACTCTATACGGGCAAAGAGAAGATACAGATCAGCCCAAGGCTCGGCACCGGCAAACTCTGGAGCCTATCGCCACACTTCTCCTCAATCCACACGAGGGAGGGCTTTTGGGCGCTCGCCGGACCAAAGGTTGGAAAAGGGTTGCGGTTGGACGCCAGCCTCTTGGACTTGGCTCCGACCCTGCTACGTCTTTTGGGTGTTGAGACGTCAACCGATTTCGATGGAAGAGTTCTAGAGTTAGCTCTCGACACAGGCCACCCGGATCAGGACGACACATCCTCCCGAAACCTCGCTCCTCCAAAGACAGCCTTCGCATAATCTGACCTGCCTTTCGTCTTCTGACCGACCAAGCCGACGATGGTTCTTTGAATTCTAAGCCGAGCGACCAGAAGTGGGAAACGCACTGCCATACAGTATACAGTAACAAGTCGGGACTTCGCACCCTCGACGCCCTAGACCCTCCGGACAGGATCGTGAGAGCAGCCATACAAAGAGGTCTGAGAGGAATAGTCGTTACTGACCATGACAACGTTAAGGGTGGACTCGTCGCAAGAAAACTCTTCCCCGATCCTGAAAGAATAATTGTCATACCCGGTGCTGAGGTTAGCACAATTTCAGGACACATTCTTGCCCTCGGGATAGTCGAGAATGTTCCATCAGGCAGGACGATTGAGGAAACCGTCGATCGGATTCATGATCTCGGAGGAATCGCTGTAGCATCTCATCCATTCTCGACTTCTGCTAGGTCCGTGGGAGAAAAATGTCTCTCCGCAGACGCGGTCGAGGTATTCAATTCAACAATCAAGCCTTCGGCCAATGCGAGAGCAATGCATCTTGCACTCGCACATGACAAGCCCGAGACGGCAGGAAGTGACGCTCATTGGGCCCGCGGAGTTGGGAACGCTGGCATCGTCTGCGGGGACCCTATAACAGACATTCCAAGGGGAAGAGTGTCGATTTTTAGCAGGTATGCAGGGAGGCTTCACCTGAGCTACCTGATGGGGATGAGGTTCTTGAAGAGGTATGAACAACTCTTTATCCGCGGCTCCTCCGGGTAACCCACCTATTTCTCGAGAAAGACAAGAGATTCGCATTCATGTCTGCCGTGTTGGTGTGGGCACCGGAAGTGTGAAACTGCTGTTCGGGGAACTTAATCAACTGATCGGATAGGATGCAGTGTTCTCCTTCGCACCACGCTGTCCAGCACTGCTGTTGCTTGAGGATGAGCATTTTTGCTATTAGTGTCCCCCCAGACAATCGACGAGCTGAAATGATGATAACAGCCCCTTTTTTTTCGTAAGAGTTTTCATCATCCTAACAAGCCTCGAAGACGACAATCCGCCTCTTCTACCGATAGCCATCGCCAGCCAGACTAGCTCTCAGGCCATGAAAGAGGATTGAGCCTTCAGGTCGGAGAGATTGCCCCGGATACAGGAGACAAGCCGAGTACATCTCTTGCAAGGAAGAATGTCTACGTTGTATGATCTCCACATGATGATCGTGTGTTGACTAGACACATGAACCAGCTCACTCCCCGGAAAGTTTCGGACAGCCTATTCGCGTCTTTGGCCATTATAGGTCTCGCCGAGGAACTCGCTCATCGCAAAGAGTCTGGTTCTCCCGTCGGCAAACTGAGCGCCTCTCGATGGCGCAACCGTCCGCGGTCCGAAAGAATGTCGGTGAACAAGATTGCGATTTGGATTCAAACAGATCAACGGCGCCCGTGGAATACTGGCCGTTGCTATACTTCTCTTCACTACTGCCTCCATGATAATACCAGACCATGCGGCTCCTACCGGCAAATACTTCGACCACATTGTCATCATCGCAATGGAGAACCAAGACTATTCCTCAGTCATTGGAAATTCTGCCGCACCCTTCATTAATAGTCTGGCTGCTCTGGGTTCGACGATGTCGTCGTACCACAGCTACGGTGCTGGCGCGTTCTCAGGTGACACTATTGGCGGTTGTTCTGCGGCGTGTTATGTTGCTTTCATGGGCGGTGACACCTATAGCGTGTCTGATGGCTACGGCTGTTGTCTAAGCGGGCAGACCTTTGTCGACCAGATGCAAGCAAGCGGGTTGACATGGCAAGCGTATTGCGAGTCTGGTTGTCCAAGAGGGCCAGACCACTTCCCGTTTATAGCCTTCGGCAGTGATGCGAATAGCCCCAATGTTTTCGCATCAAGCAGTGTTTCAACGTCAAACTTTGTTTCTGCCGCCAACTCCGCTAACCCTCCTAACTTTCTCTGGTTTACTCCTACGGATGGTCATAACATGCATGACAACAGTGTCTCGACGGGCGACTCCTACCTGCAACAGTTCATCGTAGGTTCGGGAACAATTCAAAACCCTGCATCCGGCTCGCTCTTGGCTTCTAACGTGTTCAAGGACTCCGCGTTTCATACCTTGCTCTATCTCTGGTGGGACGAGTACGACCCGTCGCCCAACGTCGAGTACGGGTCCATGGTCAAGACGGGATATGCTTCTACCGCGAGCTATGACGAGTACTCCTCGCTCCGGACACTCGAGGACAACTGGGGACTGAGCCATCTGGCAAACGCTGCCAGCGCGGCTGGTCTGACAGACCTTCTCACCACGGGAGGCGGCACCCAGCCGGTCCAGACCACAGCCGCCGTCATAAACAGTGGAGTCTATCCTACTCGTGACTGGCTTACACAGAAGCACACGTACAGCTCGACTGGTGTTCCCTCGTCCGGGACGCTTATAGAGATAAACAACGCCGTCCTATCGAGCGTCGCGAACGGAGCCGCCTCAGGGGACTGTAACGACTCGCGTGATACCCCGCCTGCGCCGTCCGGCACGTGGTGTGACAGTACAGCCTACGCGAACGATGGTACAGGAACAGTCCATGTCGAGATTGACCAGGTGTACAAGTATCTCGGAATCGCACCCGCTGACTGGCCCGCCAACAGTGCTACTGTGGACATCATAGGGTACACATTCATGGATGGAGAAGGCGGTGGAACTTCTTGGGAGATTCATCCTGTAACCGCATGGAGCCTGTCAGGCTCCTCGTCTGGCACGTTCACTCTCACGGTCTCGGCGGGCTCTGGGGGGAGTACTAGTCCGGCTCCAGGGTCATACTCTGAGGCTTCCGGGTCGGTCGTCACTGTCACAGCGCTCCCATCCTCAGGCTACACATTCAATGGCTTGACCCTTGACGGGGTGGTCTCCGCATCTAATTCTATCTTGGTGACGATGAATGCCAACCATGCTGTGAGTGCCTCTTTCAGTCAGAGCATCTCGACTACCGGTAACTTCGGCTCTTGTACTTCTCTGCCGCAGGGCTGGAATTGTGACAATACAAATGGCCTAACAGGTTCTGTGGCTACCATTGTTAACGGTGTAGCAGAGACAGTCCAGGCTTCTCCTGGTGTGGGCAGCGATAATAGCTACTACTATTCAACAACTCAGAAGGGCACGTTCCCGTGGTCCCCATGCCAGGCTCCGGCTAGCGGAGTCTTATCGACAGGGCTTTCTTCTGTCAGTTCCACCTTTACAGTTAATGACTTCCAACCATCGGGCTCATACCGTTATCACATCTACATTGCTCTCTACTACTGGCTGCCCAATGGACCGTTAACCAGCGGCGGCAGTACGTATCAGTGTCTCGATACACAGGTAAGAGTCGAGAACATAAATGGTGTCTTCAGTCCTGTCGGTAGCACCGGGACCTATAATCCTGGGGACTCTTTCGGCTGGGACCAGATAACTAATGGCTCCGTTTCTGTAGGAGGGACCTATACTTTGACTGCAGATGTTCAGCAGCAATGCCAGAGCGACTTGGCAGCTTGGGGATTGCCCACAAACACCCCGTGCCAACTAGCAGGCATAGAGATAGGTGTTGAGGGTTATCAGTTCAGTCTGTTGAACGCATATTGGACGTCTGTCAGTCTTTCAACTGGCACCGGCGGTGGACCTACTCCATTATCAGGGAGCTTCTCTTTCAGCCCAACAAGTCCAACCGTCAGTCAGACAGTAACTTTCACTGGCTCAGCCGCTGGAGGTGTTTCTCCGTACGGTTACTCCTGGAGCTATGGTGACGGGTCCACCGGCTCCGGACAGACCGCAAGCCACGCATATGCCGCTGCGGGATCATATATTGTCAAATTGACCGTGACTGATTCCGCGGGCAATACTTCAACCACTTCACAGACGGTCGCTGTTACTTTGCCCCTCCCTCCAGACTTTTCCATGGCGGCGAGCCCAAAGAGTCTCACGGTGCAGGCTGGCAGTTCAGGTTCGTCCACTATCCAACTCTCTAGCATCAATGGCTTCTCTGGGACCGTTCTCCTGACCTCAACCGTGTCTCCGTCCTCGGGTCTAACTTGCACGTTGATTCCCACGAGCATTATCCTGAGTGCGTCGAGCACTTCCCTGCTCTCGTGCAATGGGTCAGTCGGTACCTACGCTGTCACCGTAAGATCAACTAGTGGATCTTTGTCCCACTCTGCAACCGTTACTTTCAATTTGGTCGCAGTCGGCTTTTCCATCAATCCAAGCCCGACAAGTGTTGCCGCTGCTACAGGTGTTTTAGGCACATCCACCGTTATGGTATCCTCGATCGGAGGCTTCACGGGCACAGTAGCCCTCGCATCTTCAGTCTCACCCTCGACGGGCCTCAGTTGCAGTTTGAATCCTACGAGTGTTACCCTGGGAACTTCAGGCATCTCCACACTCTCGTGTAATGGAGCAGTGGGAACATACACTGTAACTGTCACAGGAACGAGCGGTTCAAGAACGTCCTCCAACACAGTGACGTTTACGGTCTCGACGACGAATCCTGTGCCCGATTTCTCCGTCTCCGCACCCTCTACACCGCTGACCATCCAGACAGGCCAATCCGAGGCAGCGGATATTACCGTGGAGAGCGTTTACGGGTTCAGTGGACTCGTCTCGCTGACTGCCTACGGAGATCCAGGGCTGAACGTCTCGTTAAGTTTGGACAATGTGATGCTCTCTCCAGGCAGCTCAACGACTCTAGTGATTACAATAGGAGTTCTCGCGAACGCGGCCACGGGCTCCCACGCGGCTAGCGTCGGTGGATCCCATGGATCCATGACACATTTGGCGAGTCTACCAGTGCAAGCAACAGCCCCACAGCAGCCAAACCTTCCTGGCCAGCAACCGGGCCAGGGTCTGGTCTCGCAGATTTCTCAGGTTGTGAAAAGCAATCTATGGCTGCTCATGCTTGGGATCCTCTCAGGGTTCATCCTGACCCTGACAATTTTCTACCGGAGAGCTAGGTCACACCTCTCGGAAGCCCAAGTAATGAGACACCTGATGCAGAGAGCGGGCGACGTGCAGCGCTCGAACGGTCCCACACATTGGATCCAACCAAGAGCCCACTACAACCGTTCACGTGAAACATCAGAGGGGATCGATCGAGGAGGCTCATACGACACATGGAATAGTTCTATTAATGATCGTACATCGGGACATCTAGCTCGCCGGCGCAGAACATCGTACTGAGTCTGAAGATTGGCGAAACCCTTCTCTGAGCGAGGACTCAGGGCCTGGAGTCTGCCATAATCCATTGTCGCAGATTCCCTTCGGACGCCCTTTGGCCTGCAGCGTGTCAACCGCGGAAGTTCTCTTATAAATAGCATCTACGTCTACAAGAGGGCCTGTTCTATTCTGTTGAAGGATAAAGTGTTCACTTGTAATTAATTGTAGATAACGAACCTAGCGAACTCAGTGCTTGTTCTCTTGCAACATATTGTGGACATGGTGCCCAAATATTTCGAACGGTGCCTTTCCCCCTGAAAGATGACGGACGGCGAAGAGACGTTCTATTTGGTGGTAGGCTGATTCGACGACCATCAGTCACAACGTGACAATTCGATCGTGGCTGATTCTGTTTCTCATAGGGGCGATGTTCTTAGGTTCTTTCGGAGTAGGTACCGGCTCTGGCACCTACTCGTTTCCCGTGGACGGTTCGGGCTCGTGGAATTCGCACGTGCCCTGTAATTCGCCTTGGACTGTTCGAATCTCGGATATAACTGACAACATGACGGGTTCCAGCTCGTACAGTAGTAGTGTATTCTCGCCGGGGACTCCTTCCAAGCGGTGGCTTACTCCAGGAGCCACACCGCCTGGATGGCAGAGCCCAGGACCCTCATGCATGATTAGCAACAGTCAAGGACAGACCATCGCCGCGTTTGTAGAGATCGACCGAGTAGCGAGAGCAGTATTTGCCTACGAAGACTGTGCCACAAAATATGACACGCTGAATGGAGGCTCCCCGTTTCCGCCGGGTCATTGGTGCGACAGCACGGTCAACCTGTATGACCCATCAATGGTCCCAAACTATTCCACATCTTGCAATTCTACGACAGACCCGACGTGCTGGGGACGAATACATGTCGAGTTTGACCGTGACTGGATGGCAGAGGGCTATTGTGGAGCTGGAACTGCTTGCGACAACAACACGATGGCTCAACAGACCACTGCGGGTTCTGCCACCACCCTCGTCGATGTCCAAGGCTACGTCTACTGGGACCCTGACCATGTCACGAGTGAGGGGCACAGCTATTCGGGCTGGGAGCTTCATCCCCTCACAGCATGGCGCACTCACAACTCTGTCAACCCGCTCAGCACAGGCTTCACGTATAGTCCAATTTCGCCGACCACCGGGCAGACTGTCACGTTCACTGCCACAGTCTCGGGTGGCACAGCCCCGTACAGTTACAACTGGAGCTTTGGCGACGGGTCCACCGGGATAGGTTCGTCCGCTACGCACACTTACTTGACAACAGGAACCTTCAGTGTGATCCTGACCGTCAGGGATAACAGTTTGCCTCAACAGACGGCAACATCTCAGCAATCCATAACGGTGTCCAGTCCGCCTCCCGTTCTAACCGCCAGCTTCACTTACAGTCCTTCCACGCCTCAGGCTGGACAGCAGGTGACTTTCACAGCTTCGGCTAGTGGCGGGACCACTCCATACACATTCAGCTGGTCGTTTGGAGATGGATCGACTGGAACGGGTTCTTCCGTGACACACACCTACTCGTCCGCTGGATCATTCCCTGTAACACTGACAGTGAAGGACAACGGGTCACCCCAGCAGACAGCAACCTCTCAAAGTACAGTCACGGTCACCAGTCCACCACCTACTCTGTCGGCCGGCTTCGCCTTTAGCCCCTCCTCCCCTCAGGCAGGACAACAGGTCACGTTCACGGCTAGCGCTACTGGCGGAACAGTCCCATACTCTTACACTTGGAGCTTCGGTGATGGATCGACTGGAACAGGCGGTTCTGTGAGTCACGCGTATGCTGCGGCTGGCACCTTCGACGTAGTTTTGACAACCACGGACAGTGGTTCGCCTGAGCAGATTGCATCGTCTCAACAGTCTGTCTCAGTCTCCAGCCCACCTCCCTCGCTGACGGCAAGTTTCACCTATAGTCCAGTCTCTCCACAGGTAGAACAGACCGTTTCATTCACTGGCTCGGCATCGGGAGGAGCCTCGCCCTACAGCTACTCTTGGAGTTTCGGTGACGGATCCACAGGGACCGGCTCGTCAGTAACTCACACCTATGTCTCAACAGGGTCTTTCACAGTTGTGCTGACCGTTAATGATAGTAGCTCACCGCAGCAGACTACGACATCCCAACAGTCAATAACAGTGTCCAGCCCCTCTCCAACGCTGACAGCGAACTTCGCTTATAGTCCATCATCGCCTCAAGCTGGACAGCAAGTGTCGTTCACTGGCTCCGCGAGCGGTGGAACATCCCCCTATAATTACTCGTGGAACTTCGGTGATGGGTCGACCGGTTCCGGTTCTTCCGTGACTCATACATATTCATCAGCTGGAACTTTCACGGTTACTCTTACAGTTGGAGACAGTGGTTCGCCCCAGCAAACCGCATCATCTCAAAAGTCTATCACGAATTCAAGTCCACCGTCTAGTCTGACCGCCAGCTTCAGCTATAGCCCGTCTTCGCCTCAAACAGGTCAACAAGTGACCTTTACTGCTTCGGCGAGTGGTGGAACGGGTCCATATAGTTTCAGCTGGAGTTTCGGTGATGGATCGACAGGCTTAGGGTCTTCTGCGACACACACCTATTCCTCAACTGGATCATACACTGTAACACTGACAGCGAAGGACAGCGGCTCGCCGCAACAGACGATTACGTCCCAGCAAACAATCACGGTAACGAGTCCACCTCCCCCGTTGAGCGCAAGCTTCACCTACAGTCCATCATCGCCTCAAACCGGCCAGCAGGTGTCGTTCAGTGGGTCTGCGAGTGGCGGGACGTCGCCCTACAGTTTCAGCTGGAGTTTCGGCGACGGAGCGACGAGTTCTGGTTCTTCTGTGACTCACACCTACTCATCAGCAGGAACGTACACGGTTACCCTTACAGTCGGGGACGGCGGATCGCCCCGGCAAACCGCCATATCCCAGAAGTTTATCACAGTCTCCAACCCGCCCCCTGCTCTGACTGCCAGCTTCAGTTACAGTCCGTCTTCGCCTCAGGCTGGACAGCAGGTGTCATTCAGCGCCTCTGCCAGTGGAGGAACGTCATCTTACAGTTACAGCTGGAACTTCGGCGACGGATCTACCGGAACCGGATCGTCAGTAACACACACGTACTCGTCAGGAGGGTCATACACAGTCACACTTACCGTTAAGGACGGTGGCTCGCGACAGCAGACGGTGACCTCTCAGAAGACGGTCACTGTCACCAGCCCACCGCCTCCATTGTCTGCAAGCTTCACGTACAGCCCATCCAGTCCATTACCACTGCTTCCAGTCACGTTTGACGCCAGTGCCAGTGGAGGTACTCAGCCCTACAGTTACAGCTGGGACTTTGGAGACGGATCAACTGGCAGCGGACAATCTGTAAGCCACTCATACCTGCTACCGGGAACTTACACAGTGACCTTAACGATCACCGACACGAATGGTCAGAGCTTCACGACTTCGCAGAGTATCACTGTGCTCACTAGTCTCTAGCACCGCTCGTCATAGCCGGAGCTCTTTCTAACTGGTCTTGTACTTGCAGTTAGAACGCGCTCTGGATTCAACACCACTTTTGCCGGAAAGTCTCCCTCAACAATGACAACGGAACTCTCGACAAACAACCGAACAAAGAACACTATTGCAACAATACGGCCAACAGCACGCTGACGTTCGCAGTTCCTGCAAAAACCATCAGCCAGACCGGATAGTTATCAGCCCGACGATGGTATAGACTGCCACCAGCCCAATTTGCCTCCTACCAGCGCCGCGATACTCTCGAACTTCTCACAGAGCCTAATGTGACTCTTCGTCTTAGCAAACCAAACTGCGCGCGCTAAGGGATCAAAAAATTCATGGAAAAGCTGCTTCCGTACGGTCGTCCGTCCTGTCAAGCTTGTGTCCCCACCCGGGGATGCACGGCGATGCGCTTTCGAAGAGGCGAATCTTGCCGGATACAATCAATTATAGATGAGCTTGCAGCGACGGATGAGCCACTTGTGTTCGCTTGTGTCTAGGTGCATTATTTCCAAGCACAAGCGAACCTTACCGGTTAGGATGTGCTATGCGCATGTGTCTTGTTTTGACAGGCGCCGCTGTTTGGGACCGTAAGTAAACATACAACTCAAGTATTCTTGCTGAGTATTCCTCTCTTGAAGAATCTCATGCGTCAAAGAGGTCGTATATTCAATCGTCGAATAGCCGCGATCCTAGTCCTTGTTCTGTACACCGCTACACTGGTCCCCACTATTTCGAGGTCCTTTAATGCGACAGCTTCGGTCCAGCCGAACATTAACGCTCTTGCCAGCGGGATTGCTTCTTGGAACCCCAACGTTTCTTGTTCAGCTACCCTAGTCACGACTCAGTACATTCTCGGCTCCGCATACCCGAATCAAACTTTGTCAGGAAGCCCCTACCAAACCAGCTCGACTTCTGGTGGCATTCCGGCCAAGAGAGCTCTGTCCCCGCCATGCACCATCACCAACATCAGCGGTCAGACGTTGTCATCGTTTGTGGAAATAGACAACGTAACCTTGCATTACTACTTCTACGAGACACGGGACTGTTCAGCCAAGTATAACGCGATCAACGGGGGAGGACCTTATCCCAACGGAACGACCTTCTGCGACAGCACAGGAAACGTCTACGCTGCAGGGACGACGAGCGGCTTCGTACATGTCGAGTTCGACCAGGACTGGATGGCAGCGGGATTTGCGGGTCCCTCAACGACTTATGCCAACAACGACACCATCGCACAGGTGAAGCTACCTTGCACAATAACATCTACATGCGTGTCCACAGTTCCGATAAATGTCCAAGGATTCGTCTACTGGGACCCTGAAGGACATTGGGAGCTACACGCGCTGACCGCATGGCAGTTTGTGCTTCCAGACTTCAGCGTGACCTCCTCCCCGAACTCTCTCAGCCTAGCCATCGGATCCTCTGGCACCTCCACCATCACCCTGAGTAGTCTTAATGGATTCTCAGGGAGTGTCAGCCTGAGTGAATCTGTCTCAGCCACATCACCCATCTCTTTCGTGCCTCCAACGGCGTCATTAGCACCAAGCATTGTCGCACTGACGTCCAATGGAACAGCCTCATCCACACTCACGGTCTCTACGTCCCTCCTCACTACGCCCGGCACCTACACCGTAACCGTCACAGGGACCAGCGGCTCGATCACTCACTCGACTACTGTCGCAGTCACAGTCACGGTGGGCCTATGATCCACCGCGGACAACTACCGACCTCACTAGACCCAATTTTTTTTTTGATTCTCACATTCCTTGGAATCTCTCCAGGACTTTGCGTATCGGCCAGCGAAACCATGCGAAGGCCGAGACTCGAACCTTGTCGCGAAAGCAGGGCTCGCATGGCGGGCTCTTTCCAGAAAGGGTCAGCCTGCTCGATTACGACTTATCCTCGGGCTTACTTCTGTCAAGACACAAAGCGTCGTTTCAGGCTTGGTTAAGTGTAGGATTTGATTGCTTCTAGAATCGGCCCCTTCATCATCCTGATTGTACTCCTGATAGCCTCGTCTCCCGCGACCCACGACTCACCCGGGTCGGTCCGAGTGATGACGTCCGCTTGGCGGAGTTCAGACTTTGACCCAAATTTCAACGTGCCGGAAACACCAAACCTGAAGGGGTATCAGTACAAATACTGGGTCGTCTATCCGAATAATGACTGTGCCGGAGCGAACTCCAACGTTTTCATAAGCGGTGGTGCTCTTCACACTCTTCAGAACGGAAGCTCCCAGGGCTGCTATACCAGCGCTTTGGCTCACCAAGGACACTTTCCCTGGATGAGAGCGGGCCACTGGGGCGCATTCTGCGAGGACCAGATCAACCAGCCAGATTTCGATTGTCCGGATGGAACCCGTGGAATCAATGCAGTGATCCAATCCGACTTTCCTTCAAGAGTATCCGCGAATCTTTCGTTCACGACAGTGACGGTCAACAACGCATCGCAGAATGCGCTCTACATCATCTACGTCTCCGCTTACTGGTGGTTTGACCAGCAAGCCGCTACGGGAATCTGCAGACCTTGGACGAGCGGATGTAACGGAGGAGCTAGCATGAGTCTTAGCTGGATGGAAACGCAGATTCGCATAGGGATTGGCGCATGGAACGCAAACAATCAGACTTGGATGACGACCCCGATAGGTACTCAGACATCCTGGGTTACGAC
>Ga0134080_10000643_pt1 | contig 11659 bp, 8 predicted proteins | sample 15_taG_9_FD_94469 | JGI IMG/M metagenome (GOLD analysis project Ga0134080, IMG submission 94469) | Grasslands soil microbial communities from the Angelo Coastal Reserve, California, USA - 15_D_Met_40cm_2_24_1 metaG | ecosystem: Environmental > Terrestrial > Soil > Grasslands ...
AGTCAGTCCGCTGACGACGGCTACGCCCACGCCGTCGAGGACCGTCTCGACGGTACCGCCGCGCGCAGACACGCGCGCTGCGAAATCGGCGGGTGCGTTGTCGCCGGTGAACACGACGATGTACTTCCCATTCTCCGACGCCGAAACGGAGCCTATCGACATGGTTGGCCTTGTGCCCGGCGGGGCCGCGGGATCCTTGCAGCGCGCGAGCGCGAGGGTGATCGAGACAGCGGCGATTGCATAGCGTGTGACGCATAACATGGGACACCTCCTGAGGAGTCTCCGCACCGTTGCGGAGCGATTATCGACGCCGTACGTTCGGGTCGACGCCACACGGTAGCGGCGCCGAGTGAGCGGCTCGTTACGCCGGCCGTAACGGGGCGATGACGCTGACGGCTCAGCTTGCGGCATCCGCGGTGCCGGAGGCGTCGTGAGGGCTTCCCTTGGTCGAGTTTCGGATTCTCGGGGCGCTGAACCTCCTCGGGGTCGACGGGCACGCGCTCACGTCGGTGCTGGCCCAGCCCAAGCGCGTCGCCCTGCTCGCCTATCTCGCCGCCGCCACACCGCGACGGTTGCACCGGCGCGATTCCCTCATCGCACTGTTCTGGCCCGAGCTCGACCAAGAGCATGCGCGCGCCGCGCTGCGCCAGGCGCTGCACGGCCTGCGCCATGCGCTCGGTGACGGCGTGCTCGTGAGCCGCGGGGACGAGGACATCGGCCTCGACCCCGAGCGGATTCGCTGCGACGTCGTCGAGTTCGAGCGTGCGGCGGACGCGGGACGCCTAGCCGACGCCCTCGACCTCTACCGGGGTGATCTGCTCGAGGGGTTCTTCATCCGCGGCGCGCCGGCGTTTGAGCAGTGGCTCGAGGACGAGCGTGTCCGGCTGAAGGCCGTGGCCCTGCGGAACGCGACCTTGCTGGCGGAGCGCGGCGGCCTCGCCGAATCGTTGCAGTGGGGGCGGCGGGCGCTGCGGATTGCGCCGCTCGACGAGCCGACGTTGCGGCGGCTGATGCAGACGCTCGACCGGCTCGGCGACCGGGCGGGAGCGCTGGAAGCGTACGAAGCATTCGCGAAGCGCCTCGCGGCGGAGCTCGAGGCCGAACCCGCACCGGAGACCCGGGCGCTCTCAGATGCTGTCCGCGCGCGCGCGGCTACACTCTCGTCGGCCGTCACGGAGCTGTCGCCCCTCGAGACTCCCGCGGAGCTGCCCGAAGCCAGCGGTGTCCCCCGTCCTCACCGCCGCTGGCTCGGCTTCGCGGCCGCGGTGTTCAGTCTGGCCGTCGTGGTCGCAGGGGTCAGGCTGCGCGCGCGCCCGCCCACGCTTCTGAATGCGCAGCGCGTACTGGTCGTCCCTTTCGCGAACCGCACCGGCGACAGTACGCTCGATCCCCTCGGGAATCTGGCCGCCGACTGGATCACGTATGGGCTGGGGTTGACCGGGGTGCTCGAGATCGCCGACCCTGGGGCGATGGTGCTGGGAGGCAGGACCGGTAGCGCACTTCGACCCGGGCAGGCCGGCCACGAGGCCGCAGATGTGCGGGCGCTGTCCCTTGCTAGCAGTTCGGGCCTCGCCGTGTGGGGCTCCATGTACCGCCGCGATCACCGGATCGAGTTCGACGCGCAGATCACCGACGAGGCGAGCGGGAAAATCCTGCACCCCCTCGAACCGGTGCTGGGCGATCCGCGGGAGCCGCGTCCGGCGATCAGAATTCTCCGAGACCGCATCATGACGGTCCTCGCCGAAGCGGTGGACCCGCGGCTCGGCACGTTGCGCTCCCCCGGCGGCCTGCCCCCGCGCTACGACGCGTACCTCGCGTTCAGCGCCGGCGTCGAGAATTTCTATCCCGGACGCGACGCACGCGCCGCGTTACCGTATTTCCAACGCGCCGCCGCCCTGGACTCGACCTACACGCTGCCGCTGATCTGGGCGGCCTGGGCCTACTCCGGGACCGCCCTCGATCAGTGCGACTCGACGGTGGTCATCGCGGGGCGCCTGGCCGGCATGCGGCTCACGAGTCTCGAGCAGATGCAGATCGACCGCGTGATGGCCCGATGCCGTGGCGATCTCTCTGCCGCCTATGCGCTGGGAAGCGCGTTGACCGAGGCGTTCCCCCGCTCGGAGCTGATGTGGGAGCAGCGCGCCCGCGACGCGCTCGACGTCGATCGTCCGCGCGAGGCGGTCACGATTCTCGAGCGGCTGCACCCCGACAGCGGCGCCCTCGACGGGCGCGCGGGTTATTACAACTGGCTGACCAACGCCTACCATTTGCTCGGCCAGCACGAAACCGAGCTGGAGGCCGCCCAGCGTGCCCGGCGGCGGTTTCCGAGGAACCTCGCCACGCTCCGCATGGAGCTGCTGGCGCTGGCCGCCCTGGGGCGCGGGCGGGAGGTAAACCAGCACTTTGATGAGATAGAGGCACTCCCGCCCGACCCGATCCGCCTGCCGGCCCCGGTGATGCGCGAGATCGCGCTCGATCTCGCGGCCCACGGCGACAGCGCCGCCGCGCGCGTCGCGCTGGGCCGCTTGCTCGCCTGGCATGCGAGCCGGCCCGCGCCGGAGCAAGCGGAGGAAGCCCTGCGGTTCGAACGGGCCCAGACCTACTACGCGGCCGGACACGCGGACTCCGCCCGCGTGATTGCCGCAGACCTGGCCCGCGCGCACCCGCACAACGAGCAGTACGCGGGGCTGCTCGGCGTGCTGGCCGCGCAGCGCGGCGACCGCGCGGAGGCCGCCCGCTTCGACCGGCTGCTGGTCGCTCTCGAGCGACCCCTCGGCCGTGGACAAGCCACCTACTGGCGCGCGTGCATCGCGGCGCTCTCGGGCGAGCGCGACACGGCCGTGGACCTGCTCGCACGGGCCCTCGACGCGGGCTACGTGTACCAGGTTCGCTTCCTTAATGCGCATGTGGAGCCCAGCTTCGCGGCGCTGCGCCAATACCCCCGGTTCCAAGAGCTGCTGCGCCCCAAGGGATGAGCGCACGCGCTCGTCCACCGTTACTTCATCACGATCATCTTCTTCGTAAACCGCCGCCCGTCCACCACCAGCTGATAGATGTACACGCCCGACGCGGCAGCCTGGCCCGTGTCCCGCACGTTGCCGTCCCAGTACGCGCTGTAGGAGCAGCCCGCCGGACCCGCGCAGCTGACCGCCAGATTGTCGAGCGTCTCGCCCGTGCCCTGGAGGATCGGCACGGCCACCAATTGGGCGAGCACGTTGTAGATCTTCAGCGAGACCACCGGCCGGTGACCACTGGCAAAGAGATCGCCGCTCAGCGAGAACGGGATCGTGGTCGCCGGGTTGAAAGGGTTCGGATAGTTCTGTTTGAGCTCAACCGTGGGTTGGGGAGTCTGTCCCCACGCCGCCTGCATACCTGCCACCCCAAGCCCGAGCCCCAGGACCGCCCAGGCGTACCGCTTCATCCACCGCTCCTCTGCGAACGAGAAAGTGACTTTAGACCGCTCTCCTTGTGTCGCGTGTGATACGGTACTGCGAGGGCGCTGAATGAAACTAGGGACCGCCTTTCCCTGCTGTCAACCGGGCGAGCACCCGGGCGTCGCCCGAGCGACGCGTTACGCCGCGGCGGTCGGCCCACTCGAGCAACGGAATCAAGTACTTGCGCGTGAGACCGAAGCGGTCCCGCAACACGGCGGGGGTCGCCGAGCCGAGCTCGCCCAGCGCCGCCTCGAGGGCGGCGCGAAACTCGGCGAGCGCGGCCCGGGCGGCGTAGCGCTCCTGGTCGATCTGCTCCACTGCACCCTCACGCACCAGGTGCGGCAGCAGGGCCCGCACCGGTGCGCCCGGGAGCTCGCGCTCCAGGTCGGCCACCGTAGGGATCTGCCACCGGGCCTCCGCGAGCCGGCGCTCCAGCTTCGCCCGGGCGTCGCTGGCACGGGCATCGAGCGCCGGGCGCCAGCCGGCGGCGCGGACGATGCTTCCCGCGATCTCGAACCGCCCCTCCCGGGTGCCCAGGTCCAGCACCGCGTCGACGACGGCGGCCGGAGGTGCCGGGGCGCCCCCCCCGCCCCCCCCGCCCCCCCCAGCCGCTGCCCGGAGGGCCTGCAGCGACATCCCTGGGTCCAGCGGATGCTCCCCGTGGTAGCGCCGGAGCACCTCCGCGAGCCGCGTCGCCTCGGCCGCCACCGCGTCCCGCGCCACGACCGTGTCGCCCAAGACTAGAAGCGCCGTTCCCGCCTCGGCGATGACCGTGGTCACACGGGCCGGCGGCACGCCGAGCCGCACGGCGAGGGCGTCCCCGTCGAGCCCGCCGAGTCCGGCCTCCGCCGCAAACGCAGCGAGGCGGCCGGCGGGCGCCTGCTCAGCGGCGATCCGCCGCTGGCGCAGCCGCGGGCGGGGCGCCGGGAAGGGGTCGAGCACCACGCCTCCCCCGATCGTGGTGACCGGCGAGAATGACCGCAGCACGAAACGGTCCCCGCCGCGCGCCACGAGCGGGCGTTCCAGCACGAGCCGCACCAGGCCGCGCTCCCCCGGCCCGATGGAGCGCACCTGAACGACGCGCGCCAGCACTTCGGCCGTACCGAGGTGGACGCGAACCCGGGTCCGCGCGGTGATCGGCCTCCGGGCGGTCGGGAGCAGCTCGACGGCGGCGTCCAGCATACCGCTGGTGTGCCAGCCCCGGCCCACCACCGCCACATCCCCGCGGGCGAGCTCGCTCTTGTCCACGCCCACGAGCGCGAGCGCGGTGCGACGACCGGGCACGGCGCGCTCGGCCGCCTGGCCATGCACTTCGATCGAGCGGACGCGCGCCTCGCGGTCGAGCGGCAAGAGATGCACCGCGCCGTCCACCCCCACCGTACCGCTCCAGGTGGAGCCCGTGACCACGGTTCCCGCCCCTGCGACGGCGAACACGCGGTCGATGGGAAGGCGGAAGAGGTCGTCCGCCGGGCGCTCCGGCAGGTCGTCGGCGATGCGGCGCAGCGCCGCTACCAGCTGGTCGAGACCGGCTCCCGTCACGGCCGAGGTCGCCACGGGGACCTCCCAACGCACCCGGCTCGCCGCCAGTCGCTGGGTCACTTCCCCGCGGACGAGGTCGAGCCACTCTGCCTCCACGAGGTCGCACTTGGTGATCACGGGGATGCCGCGGCGCACCCCCAGCAGCTCGACGATCGCGAGGTGCTCCTCGGTCTGCGGCATGATCCCTTCGTCGGCCGCGATCACGAGCAGGGCGACGTCGATCCCGGTCGCGCCCGCGAGCATGTTGCGCACGAATCCTTCGTGCCCGGGCACGTCCACGACGCTCGCCTGCATCGCGTCGCCGAGCGGCAGCGGCGCGAAGCCCAGGTCGATGGTGATGCCGCGGCGCTTCTCCTCCTCCCAGCGGTCGGTGTCGACGCCGGTCAGGGCCTTGACCAGGGCCGTCTTGCCGTGGTCGATGTGCCCGGCGGTGCCGATTACGAAGCGGCGGACGGGAGGGGGGGGGTCGCCCATGCGTGGCGCTCCCAGAAATCGAGCGCGGAGAGGACGCCCGTGTCGTCCAGGTGATGCCGGACGAACCGGGCGAGGAGGCGGCGGTGCGCCGCGGCGTGCGGGGCATCGAACGCCGGCAGCACCGCCTGGGGATTATTCAGGGCCACCAAGTCGCGGTACGCCTGGGGCGGGAGCCGCGTAGGCGGCTGCGCCGGGGGCGTCGGAGTACAGCGCGGGCAGAGCACCCCGCCTTCACCCACGCTGAAGGCCACCGGCGCGTCGCCCTCGGGCGCGACGGCGGTTCCGTCGCGCACACACGTCGCGAGCGACGGCTCGAAGCCCAGCACGCCGAGCAGCAGCCAGATCGCCCGCAGCGCGGTCGCATCGGCACGCTCGGGGGCCGCCGCTTCGAGCGCGTCGAGCGCGGTGGTGAGCGTCTCGTACGCCGCGGGAAGGGGCGCCGGCGGCGCCATCTTGAGCATGACTTCGGCGAGCGCCGCGGCGCCCGCGAACCGGCTCACGTCGGCGGCCAGCCCGCGCCGCAGGTTGACGAGATCGAACCCACCCAGGGTGTGGAGCTCGCGCGTCTCGCGGAAGTACAACTGCGCCGTCCCCTCGCTCAGCAGCTCGAGCCCCGCCCCGAACGGGCTCTTGGGACGGAGGGCGCCCTTCGCGATGGCGCTCTGCACCCCCAGCTCGCGCGTCGCGAGGCGGACCACCTTCGACGTTTCGCTGTAGCGGTAGGTCTGGAGCACGACCGCGGGTGTGGTGACGAGGGCCATGGCTAGGGGGTCGCGGCGACCGCGGCGGTCGCCGGACAGACGCCCACGGTGACCGTTTGAAACTCGTGATAGTCAGGTGGTGCGCTCAGCACGTGGACCGTCCCCGCCGCGGCACACGCGCCCTGATCGACCGCATAGACGCGGCCGCGCAAATCGACCGCGACGCCGGACACTCCGTGCCCGCCGGGCTTGACGCCGTTCCCGGGGCCGAGGGTGAGCGACCTGGTGGGCGTATACACCTCCAGGATGCCTTCTGTGAGCGAGGAGATCAGCAGACGTCCGGACGGATGGAACGCCGCAGCGCCAGGTGATTCGCCCAGCCCGTTGATGACGACGATTTCACTTTTTGCCGCCGGATCCACGATCGACAGCTTACCGTCCGCCGCACCTGGCGTTCCCCGATCCACGACGTAGAGGAGACTGTCATCTCCGACGACGGCGAACTGTGCGTTCGTCCCGGTTAGGGGGATGGTCGGAAGCGGGTTCGGGCTGACACCTCCTATCACCAGCCAGGTGATCGAACTCGCGCCGGCAGGCGTGGACCCATTGAGGTTCGCGTTCATCACGTAGAGAACGCCACCGATGATGGCGACTGCACGAGGCGTGGGCCCCACGACGACGCTCGAGGTATTGCCGGTCTGGTAGTTGATGCGCGTGACCGTATTGAGATTGGGGTTGGCGATCCACGCGATGGAGTCGTCCTGGATGGCGACGCCCGTGGCGCCCGAGCCGCTGGCGAGGGGAAGCACGACCACCGGGTTCACACACAGTCCCGTGCACAGGCCGGCGTTGCGGACCACGGCCACCGAATCCGCGGGGCCGAGCGGCACGATCACGGTGGTGCCGCGACCCGCCGCGGTCGTCGGGACGCCCGTGGTCGAGAGCAGGCCCACCGGGCGGACCGAAAAATCGGTGGCCGACACGAACGACACGGTGTTGTCGGCCGAATTGACGACCGCGATCACCTGCCCCGCCGAGCTCGTCTGCTCGAGCGCGTCGCTGCACCCGGCCGTGAGGGCCAGCCCCACCAACAGCCATCGCTTCACGATCTTCCTTCGTTAGGGTCCGAACGCCAGCCGCCCCCCGAATAATAGAGTGCGGCCGCGCGCAGGGAAGTTCTTGACGTCCTGGTAGCGGGCGTCGAGCAGATTCTCGATCCGGGCATCGAGCGCCAGGCCGGGCGCGCCGCCGTGGGCGCGAATCACCTCATAGGTCCCGGCACAATCCACCCGCGTGTGCGGCGGCAGAGGGACGCGCAGGGCGGGATAGCTCGCGTAATCGTAGTCGTCGCGGTCTCCGGTAAACTCCGCGGCGAGCGAGGCCGTGCCGCGCGCCGCGATCGCGTAGCCGAGCCGCAGGCTGGCGGCGTTATCGGGCCGGCGCAGCAGCCGCTGATTCGTGGCGAAATCGCGCGAGTCAAGATAGGTGTAGGTCGCCGCGACTGAGAGCCCGGCGCCGAGCGCCGCCTGGATGACGAGCTCCACGCCCCGCGCGGACGCCTGGGCCACGTTGACGTAATTCACCGAGTCAGGACCGATGGCGGTGTCACTGTACTGGATCAGGTCGCGAAAACGCTGATCGAAGTACGTGACGCGCGCGGTCACGCCGCTCCGCGGGATGGTGTACTCGAGCCCCGCCTCCCAGCTCAAGGAATGCTCCGGTGCGAGAGCCGGATTCCCCCGCACGAAGCCGGTGGCGAAGTTCTGATAGAGACTCGGCTCTTTGAATCCGGTCCCTACGGACACGATGGCCCGCGCGCGCTGGTCGAACCGGAGGGACAGTCCGGCTCGGTAGGTGGCATAGGTGCCGAAGCGCTCGTTGTCATCGAGCCGGGCGCCGACGGTGAAGTTGGCGGCCCGCTCACGCACCGTGGCCAGCTGCAGATAGACGGCGCCGCCGTTGCGTGACCGCGCCGCAGCGAGGGTGGTCCCCTGCATGGCCTCCCGCTCGAACGCCGTCCCGACCGTGAGCACGTCACTCTGCGCGAGCCGCACGTTGGCCCGTGCGTCCAGCCCCTCGCGCGTGACCCAATCGGAGCTGCTGTACGGAAAGGTGGTCGTGTCGGCCGGACCGTTCGGGCCGATGGCGTACTGGTAGTTGTCGCGGCGCCAGGCGGCGGTGAAGCGGCCTTCGACGCGAGCCGAAACAACGCGGCCGACGTCGAGCCCCAGCGACGGGCCGCGATCGAGCTGGTGCTGATTGTTGCTCACCAGGTTGCCGCCGCCGTCGGTTGGGAAATGGTAGAGCGCATCGCCGTAGCGGAGCGACAGCGCGGCGTCCGTGCGGTCGTCGGGGCGTAGCCGCACCCGGCCGCTCAGCACGGCATTGCGATACTGGTTGTCGACAGGATAGACGCCGTCGCTCGCAAAGCGCGACACGCTGAAGGCGTATCCGGCCCGCTCCGCTCCCCCCACCACGGTCGCGTCGACCGCGCGACTGCCGTATGTCCCGCCGCCCACGCCGACGCTCCCGTGGGCCGCGCCGCGGCCGTCGCGGGTGTAGACCTGCACTACTCCCGTCACCGCGTCGGAGCCGTAGAGCACGCTCACCGGCCCCCGCACCACCTCGATCCGGTCGACGTTATCGGTCGTGAGATTGGCGAAGTCGTAGGCCCCGCCGGGCGCGTTCTGGGGCACTCCGTCGATCAGCACCTTGACGTAGTCGGCATCGCCGCCGCGCAGGAAGAGCGACGTCTGACTCCCGTAGGCATTGGTCGTGACCACGCTCGCGGCTGGAACGGTTCGCAACGCCTCGGCCACCGTGCGGATCCCCTGCGCCCGCAGCTCGGCGCCGCTGATCACGGTCACGGCCGCGGGCACCGCGCTGGCCGGGGTGGGGATCCGAGTCGCGGTCACGACCACCGGGTCGAGCACAACGGTGTCGCGGGACTGCTGCGCGGCGAGGGCAGCCGGCACCAGGGCGAGCAGGCGGAACAGGGCTTTCATGAGGGGTCCTTGCGAAGGGGGATCACTTGCGGTCGGCCTTCGAACGGCGCGATCGACACCGGCCACGCGAACACGCGCTCGACCGTCTCGCGGGTCAGCACGTCGCCCGGCGTGCCGTGCCCCGCCGGCCGCCCGCCGGAGAGGAGCAGCACGCGGTCGGCGAAACGCGCGGCGAGGTTGACATGGTGGGTGATCAGCACGACCGCGAGGCCGTCACGGTCCGCGAGCGCGCGGACCAGCTGGAAGAGCTCCATCTCGTGGCGCACGTCGAGGCTGGCGGTGGGCTCGTCCAGCACGAGCAGGCGCGGCTCCTGCGCCAGCGCGCGAGCGAGCCGCACGCGCTGGTACTCGCCGCCCGACAGGGCCCAGATCCAGCGGTCGGCGAGCGGCAGTACGTCGCACCGTTCCAGCGCGCGCGTGACGGCGGCGCGGTCCTCCGGCCGCTCGGCGCCCCACAGCGACAGCCGCGCGTACCGGCCGAGCAGCACCGTCTCGCGCACCCGCTGGGGAAACAGGTTTTCCTCCCGCTGCGTCACGACGCCGACCAGCCGGGCCAGCTCGCGTCGCGACCACGCGGAGGCGGGACGGCCGAGGATCGCGGAGCCGCCGGTCGAGGCCGCGAGCACGCCAAGGGCCACGCGCACGAGCGTCGTCTTGCCGCTGCCGTTGGGCCCGAGCACCGCGTGCACCTCGCCCGCCCGCGCCGCCAAGCTCACACCGGCGAGCGCGTCCGCGCCCGCTCCGGCGTAGCGGTACGAGACGTCCCGCACGTCGAGGATCAGTTCGCGGTCCATCGGCGGAGCAGCAGGGCGAAGACCGGGACACCCACGAGCGCCGTGACGATCCCGACGGGCAGCTCGCGCGGCGCCACGGCCACCCGGGCCACGGTGTCCGACAGCGCGAGCAGCGCACCGCCGCCCAGGAACGCCGCGGGCAGGAGCGGGCGGTGCCGGTGCCCCCACAGCGTGCGCATCGCGTGCGGCACGACCAGGCCCACGAACCCGATCACGCCGGACACCGCGACGCACGCGGCCGTGAGCAGCGACGCGGCGAGGAAGACGCGGCGCTTCAGGGGCTCCACGTCGGCGCCGAGATGGCGCGCCGGCTCCTCGCCCAGGGCGAGGAGATCGAGCGGCCGGGCCGCGGCGAAGAGGACGGCAAGCGGGAGCGGCAGGTAGACGCCGAGCAGCAGCACCGTGTCCCACGACGCGCCCGACAGCCCGCCCCACAGCCACAGGAAGGTGTTTCGCAGCTCCGCGGCGTCCGACAGCGACACGATCGCGGTCGTCACGGCCGCCGCGAACGCCCCCACCGCCACTCCCGCGAGGATCAGCACGCGCGGGTCGAGCTCGGCGCCGCCCACGAGCCCGAGGCGGTACACGAGCGCCGTCGCGCCCAGCGCGCCGACGAACGCCGCGAGCGGCAGCGCCCACGGGCTCGCGAGATGGAGCGCGATCGCCACGACCGCACCGAGCCCGGCCCCGCCCGATAGCCCGAGCAGGAAGGGATCGGCGAGGGGATTGCGGACGAGCGCTTGGAGCCCCGCTCCCGAGAGCGCGAGCGAGCCGCCCACGAGGAACGCCAGCAGCGCCCGTGGCAGCCGCAGTGTCCGGACGATGTCGGACGCCGCGAGGCCGGCGAGCGGCACGTGCGCGGGCCCCAGCACCACGGCGCCGAGGAACGCCGCGACCGCGACCAGTCCCAGCCCGAGCCACTTCATCGCTTCACCTGCCCGAGCAGGCGACGTAGCTCGGCCGCCGCAACGCCGGCGCGGGGACCCGGCCGGCCGAACAGCGATCCCACGACGTAAACGAAGCGCCGCTCCCGAACCGCGCGGATCACCCGCCACTCGCGGCGGCGCGCGAACGCTGGCGGCCTGGGTTCGGCGCTGTCGGACACGACGGCGATGACGTCCGGGTCACGCGTCGCGATCGTCTCGAGCGCCACCGTGGCCGAAGCGGCGCCGATGTCGTGGAACACGTTCGCCGCACCGGCGAGCGTCGCCAGCTGGTCCAGATAGCTGCCGCCCCCGATGACCATGGGGGGATTGTCCCACACGACGAACGCGAGACCGGTGCGCGCAGCAGGCACGCCTGTCTCGAGCAGTCGGGTGAGTGAGTCGGCCAGCGAATCGCCGGCCGCCGCGCGGCCGGTCAGCCGGCCCAGCAGCCGCGCCGCGCGCGCCACGTCCTCGAGCCGGTCCTGGCGCAGCACGGCCGCCGGGATCCCCAGCCGGCCGAGCTGCGCCGCCGCCGTCTCGTTGAGCGGCGAGCGGTACAGCACCACGAGATCGGGCCGGCGTGCGGCGACGGCCTCGAGGTTGGGATTGAGCCCGTCTCCCACGCTCGGCACGAGGCGGGCGGGGGGCGGGTAATCGCACCACGTGGTGCGGCCCACCACCCGGTCCCCCACACCCAGCGCGAACAACAGCTCGGTGACGGCGGGGGAGAGCGACACGATCCGACGCGCGGGCTGCGCCAGGGCGACCGTGCGCCCGGCGTCGTCC
>Ga0134080_10000651_pt1 | contig 11583 bp, 9 predicted proteins | sample 15_taG_9_FD_94469 | JGI IMG/M metagenome (GOLD analysis project Ga0134080, IMG submission 94469) | Grasslands soil microbial communities from the Angelo Coastal Reserve, California, USA - 15_D_Met_40cm_2_24_1 metaG | ecosystem: Environmental > Terrestrial > Soil > Grasslands ...
AGGCGGCGCTCAAAATAACTTGTCCTGAGAATCATCTGGAAAATCTTCGCACGCTAAGAGAGATGGGAAGTCCGACGCAGAAGATGTGTATGATCACGCCGATGATCATCAGCTTCAGGGAAAACGGACGCTTGGCGGCCGCCGAGAGCGGCAGCACGATGCGGTTCATGAAGAAATAAACGACCACGCCATATAGAGCACCTGAAACGACGGCATTCTGTATCAAAAAAGGAATTGCGCGGCTCGCCACAAAAAAAGACCGTAGCCGCTCCATATGCAATGACAAAATGACAAAGAAGACCAAGGAGAGCAGTCGAGAGTCCGCCGTCGAACGCCTTCGGCCCGAGCAATCCGCTGGCGATTCCTTCCAGCAAGCGCATGGGCTTGAGGCCCAAGTATCCGTAGACGACGAGCGCGGCGGTGATGTCCAGAACGCCGCACGCCAAGCCGGCCCATAGCACGGCAAGCAGAGCGTTTGGGTTTTTATCCAAAGAAGCCTCCCTTTCTGCGTTACAGTATCTGCTTGCTAGCTTGCACCACGGGCTTCCCTTCTCCGATTAGAATTCATGCGCCTTTGGCGCACCACCAAGCATGAAAATAGCCAAACTGGGCGCAAGTCTTTTATTTTCAACACGCGCTCCGGCTATTTTCATAGCAGTCGTCGTTTTGAACTTGCCCTTTGCGCGCACTAAATTGACTTCATCGCAGATGAGCGTATCTTTAGAGAATAAACATTCCCAGCTCATGGAGGAATTTGATGAACCGCCGTCTCGCTCTACTCTCGCTTTCTGCCGTTTCCATTGGCGCGGTGCTTGCCGGGTGCCAAAAAGCGGCTGACCAGCAGTCCAGCCCGGACGCCAGCGCTACTCCGTCCGTGACGGAAGCGGCAAAGACCGCCGTGAAAAAGGCCATCGAGCCGAAACCTCTGGTTATTCCTGCTGATACGGTGATCGGCGTTGTTTTGGATCAGACCATTAGCTCAAAGAGCAGCAAGCCTGGAGACAAATTTACAGCGACTGTCGAATCGCCCATCGAAATCGAAGGAAAGGTCGCCATCCCGAAGGGTGCGCGCGCGGAAGGCGTCGTGAATGAAGCGAAAGCGGCCGGCCGCTTCAAAGGCGGCGCCGCCCTGAGCCTCACGTTAACGAGCGTGACTGTGAACGGTAAGGACCATGAGATTCAGACCTCCGGCGCAACCATATCCAGCAAAGGAAAGGGCAAGCGTACCGCAGCCATGGTGGGCGGTGGCGCTGCGGGTGGCGCAGCCATTGGGGCAGTTGCCGGCGGCGGCAAAGGCGCTGCTATCGGCGCGTTAATCGGCGCCGCAGCGGGTACCGGCGGTGCGGGATTGACCGGCAACCGCGACATTACGCTGGCTGCGGAAACGCCGCTCGATTTCAAACTGCTGCAGCCTGTAACGATGAGACAGAAGTAGGTTGTCGGTTTTCCATATCGCTGAAGTACTGTTATTCGGCGCGTGATTCCCGTCTACGTGCTGGCTCCTTCGATGAGACTCCCACAACCCGAGGGAGCCGGCAGCCCGTGTAATTTCTGCATCTTCTTTGCGTAATACAATGGAGCGGGCCAAGCATGCCCGCCCCTATGCTCATTCAGGCTGAAAGTGTGTCCCGCGAATATCGGCTGGGCGAAACGGTCATTCGCGCCGTCGACGCCGTGTCCCTCAGAATAAAACAAGGTGAGTTCCTCGCCCTTCTAGGAAGCTCCGGCTCAGGCAAGTCAACGCTGCTGAGCATGATGGCCGGCCTTGACCGCCCTACCTCAGGCGCGATCCGCGTGCGCGAGCGCAACCTGGCCGAATTGGAAGCGGACGAGCTCGCGCGCTATCGCCGCGACACCGTCGGCATGGTGTTCCAGTCATTCAATCTGCTGCCGCGCATGACGCTAGAGGAAAATGTGGAGCTACCCTTGCGACTGGCCGAGGTGGATCGCACCGACCGGCAATCCCGCGTCGGCGAAGCACTCGAGCGCGTTGGGCTTTCCGCGCGAAGGCGACACCGGCCGAGCGAACTCTCTGGCGGCGAACAGCAACGCGGAGCCTTGGCGCGCGCGCTTGTGAATCGTCCGGCAATTCTGTTCGCCGATGAGCCCACCGGCAATCTCGACAGCGCCAATGGCGAACAGATACTTCTTCTGTTGCACGAAATACAGCAATCCCTCGGAATGACCATCATCATGGTCACTCACGAACGGCCCCTTGCCGAAAGATTTGCGAATCGTATCGCGCTCCTCTCCGACGGGCGCCTCGTCAGCGACGGAGCTCAACGTTGAGAACGCGAGACCTCGGCGAACTCGCGGTTCGCAATTTGCGTGAAGCTGTGCTTCGCAATTCACTCACCACGCTTGGCGTTGCCGTCGGAGTCGCTTCCCTAGTGGCCATGTTATCTCTGGGCGTCGGGCTCCAGACGCTAGCCTCGCAGCGCCTTACCCGCTCGGGTCTATTTGACGCGGTGTTCGTTACTTCACAGCGCAATTTTCGTGGGCCGCGGCAACCTCCGCCGGATGCAGCGCCAAAACGCGACTCGCGCCCTTTGGACGACGACGCGCGTCAGCAATTCAGCAAGCTCTCCAACGTCACGGAAGTTTATCCGCAAATCCGGTTCATCACCGACGTGCGCTATGCGGGCAAATCGGAATCCACTTCGGTTCTCGGTCTTCCTGATTCTTCGCGCTCGAGCGGCGCTTTTGAAGGCATGACCGGCGTGTATTTTTCATCGCCCACGGCGGAGGAAGCCATTCTCCAGATGGAATTTGCAAAACTGCTCACCGACCAGCCGCCATCGCTCGTAGGAAAGAATCTGACTCTGCGCTATGCGGAACGGGTCGCGCTCTCGAAGTACGCCGACGACGAGGCCCTTCTCGATGCCATGATGGGCTCCGGTAAACCGGGTGGCATCTCGCCGGGCAGCATCTCCATAGTTCCGCACGAGAAGACCCTGCGCATTGTCGGCATCACCGAGTCAGATCCTTCCGCAGGGATCGGCGGGTTCGGAGGCGCACGGGTATATCTCCCGCTCAAAACCGCCGAGCAACTTCATGTCGCTCAGCCGGACGACGTGCAGGCCTTCCTTTCGGGTAATCCCGCGAAGCCCTCTTACATGGCCATGACCGTGCGTGTCCGTTCGCCCAAGGACGTGCCGCAAGTCGAAGCGGCGATCAAGCAATTGGGCTTCGCCACGTTTTCTTTGCTGGACGCCACCAAGAGTCTCCGCCTCGTCTTCACCGTCTTCGATCTCTTCCTAGGCCTCTTTGGAAGCCTCGCGCTCACGGTCGCTTCCCTGGGCATCATCAACACTTTGGTGATGGCCATTCTCGAACGCCGCCGGGAGATCGGCATTCTGAAGGCGCTCGGCGCGACTGACCGCGATGTGCGCAGCCTTTTTTTCGCGGAGGCCGGCGCCATGGGTCTCTTCGGTGGTTTTTTCGGCGTGGCACTTGGCTGGCTGATTGGGTCCGCGCTGACTTGGGGCACCACCATTTATCTTCACCGCCAGAATTTGCCCGGCGTAAAAATATCCTATGTTCCCTGGTGGCTGGCTCTGAGCGCCATCGCGTTCGCGATCATCGTCAGCCTCATCGCCGGACTCTATCCCGCATCGCGCGCCGCCCGCCTCAATCCCGTCGAAACCCTCCGCTACGAGTGATTCCCGCTAACCACTGTTGGTCGTAGGCCACTTTCCGAAGGAGGCCGAATGGGAATTATAGGATGTGATTTGCACGCAAACGTTGGCGATGCTGGACACCGTAACCGGTGAGGTGGTGAATATAACTCTGCGGCACGAAGGCAACGACGTGCGGGGGATGTGGGAGGGGCGACCAGGGGTTCAGACAGGGCCCATCCCTGACGGGACAGACTGAGAGCATTTCCGAAGAGCGTAAGCAAGCGAGGCGTTTTGGCACGCTTCCGTACTAAGATAGCTAGCGCTGAAATTCCTAGGATAACGATGGAGACTGCTTACATCTGCGACGCGATTCGGACGCCGTTCGGGCGCTACGGCGGAGCGCTTGCCTCCATTCGGGCCGATGATCTCGCAGCGATTCCTCTTAAAGCCCTTGTCGAGCGCAATGCAGGTGTCGATTGGAACGCCGTAGATGACGTCGTCTATGGCTGCGCGAATCAGGCAGGCGAAGACAACCGCAACGTCGCGCGAATGGCGCTCCTGCTGGCGGGTCTTCCGAAAGAAGTGCCGGGAACAACGGTTAACCGGCTCTGCGGCTCGAGTATGGACGCCATTGCTTCCGCGGCCCGGGCCATCAAGTCCGGCGAAGCCGATCTCGTGATTGCCGGCGGCGACGAGAGCATGTCGCGAGCGCCCTTTGTCATCGCCAAAGCGGACAGCGCCTTCTCGCGCTCGTTGAAAATGGAAGACACCACGCTCGGCTGGCGGTTCATCAACCCTGGGATGAAAGCCAAGTACGGCGTCGATTCGATGCCGGAGACCGGCGAAAACGTCGCCGAAGAATTTCACATCTCGCGCAAGGATCAGGATCTCTTCGCGCTCAGGAGCCAGCAGCGCGCGGCCGAGGCCATCCGCAGCTGCAGATTGAAGCAGGAAATTGTTGCCGTGCCGATTCCGCAAAAGAACGGTGACCCGTTGCTCTTTTCCCAAGATGAACATCCTCGGCCGGACACCACGTTGGAAGCACTTTCCAAGCTAAAACCCGTCGTGAAACCGAACGGCACGATCACTGCCGGAAATGCTTCGGGTGTGAACGACGGCGCCTGCGCATTGCTCCTAGCCTCAGAAGGTGCATTGAAGCGGTACAAATTGACGCCGAGAGCCCGCGTCGTCGCCGCCGCGGCTGCTGGTGTCGCCCCTCGCGTCATGGGGATGGGACCAGTTCCCGCAACCCGCAAAGTCCTCGCCAAGGCAGGATTGTCGCTCGCTCAAATGGATGTCGTGGAATTGAATGAAGCATTCGCGTCGCAGGCGCTGGCCGTGCTGCGCGAATTGGGAATTCCAGACGATGCAGCCCACATGAATCCCAACGGTGGCGCAATCGCAATCGGGCATCCGTTAGGTGCCAGCGGCGCGCGGCTTGTCACCACGGCGCTTTATCAACTCTTGCGGATCAACGGCAGATATGCGCTCTGCACCATGTGCATCGGTGTGGGCCAAGGAATCGCCCTGATCCTGGAACGCGTCTAGCAGCATCGGGCTTTATGAGCCGGTGTTGCCAATACGTTGGCACACCGTGAGCAAAACAAAATTCCTAAAGGAGAAGACTAGGCTCGATGCCCATCCTTAAGTCTGGACAAGCGCGGATTCATTATGCGTTGGAAGGCCAAAATGGATTGCCCGCCCTAGTGTTTTCGAATTCGCTAGGCGCGGATCATTCCATGTGGGATCCGCAAGCTTCCGTGTTCCAAAAGAGGTTCCGCGTCCTTCGTTACGATACGAGAGGCCACGGTCAATCTTCGTCGACACCGGGACCGTACTCGATCGAACTGCTTGCGAAAGATGTTATTGCATTGCTGGATGCACAGGGTCTGGACCGCGCGTATTTCTGTGGTCTCTCCATGGGTGGAATGATTGGCATGTGGCTGGGAATTAATGCGCCTGAACGCCTCAACAAGCTGGTGCTGTGCAACACGGGCGCAAGAATTGGAACCCGCGAAACCTGGGATACTCGTATCGAAACCGTGCGAAAAAACGGAATGAAATCGGTCGCTTCGGCGGTAGTCGAGCGATGGTTTACGCCCGCCTTCCGCCAGAAGTCGCCGGCAACGATTTCGAGCACGCTGAAAATGATCGAGAGCGCAAACCCGGACGGCTACGCTGCCTGTTGCGCCGCCATTCGCGATTTCGATTGCCGCGAACAACTCGGCAAGATTCGCACGCCAACTCTGGTGATTTCTGGGGCGCATGACCCGGCCACGCCTCCGGCCGACGGGCGCTTTCTAGCGCAAGAGATTCCCGCCGCACGGTACGTTGAACTCAATGCCGCGCACCTCTCCAACATCGAGGATCAAGATCGCTTCAACCATGAACTTGCCTCGTTTCTGAACTCCTGAAGGGACCTTCTTTCTCCACGGCTGCGCGGTTTATTTTCGGCGCTTCGGAAGATCCATTGACATTCGCTTTCGGCCTATTTCCAATTTTCTTGGCCCTCCACGATCGTAATGTAGCGATTTATCGGAAGGCCGGTAAAACGCTGCGTCGTACTTCCGGGCATCGGCCACTTCACTTCGAGCCAGTCCACCTTTCCCCGCTTTCCCAGGCCCAGCACCATTCTGGGATCATGCGAAGAAAGATAGCTGCCTCCGCCGACTTTCTCGCGCCTGCGTTTCAAATCTCCGGCCTGGTACGTGACAACGGCGCCGATAGCGTCCGGATTGGACTTTTCCCCCACCAGTTTCACGCCGAGCCAGTGGTTTTGTTTTCCCGCATTGTTGCGAAGCAGCACCGGCGCTCCGTTGTTAATCGCGATCAGCACGTCAACCGCACCGTCGTTATCGAAATCACCGAGCGCCATGCCACGTGCGGACAGGGACTGCGAAAAAATCGGGCCGCTCTGACCGCTGACATTTTTAAAACCATTACGCGTATTGCGAAAGAGCAGCATGGGTTCGCGGTACGTCACGCCGGTCACGTGCCCTTCGATATGATCATCCGGGTGGCCATTGCAGAGCAGCAAATCCATATCGCCATCATTATCAAAATCAAAAAACTTCAGTCCCCAACCACTGAGAAGTTTTGTCGCCGAGCCGATTCCTGTGGGAAGCGCGACATCGCGAAAGCTCTCATCCCTATTGTTATGGTAGAGCGAGAACATCTCTTGATCGACATTCGCAACGAAGAGATCGATCCAGCCGTCCTGATCGTAGTCGGCAGCATCGACTCCCATCCCCGAACGCGGACGCCCACCACGCCCATACCGTATCGGGGGAGCGGCCGTTTACGCGAGACCAGGAAATTCCGCTGGCGGAAGAAGGTATTTCGGAGAATGCGGAAAGTGCGCTCTCGGAGGCAGGGTTAGACCGTGAGATTCCTCCCATAGCGGCAGTCCCGAGCAAGATTCGCAGAAAGTCTCTGCGTGGAAGAGAGTCAAAGGACCCTGGAACAGCGGGAAGCCTCAAGGAAGCGGCTCTCCTTTGGAGATTTTGCGCGCAAATCGTTGGAGCGTCATCTGGCCGGAGCCTTCCTGGATTTGATAGAACTTATTGGCGTCCACGGCGTGAAATACTTGCCGGACCCCGCTCGGCCATCGAACCTCCACGCTCTCCGCCTCGGTAGATTTGCCCAAACCAAAATGCAGACGAAAATCCCTCTGCGAAATGTAGCTGCCACCGCTGCGCACTTCCTGTACTTGCTGGTGACCGCCCGAATTCACCGTGACCAGCGCGCCGATTGCGTCGCGATTGGACTTTGTGCCAACGAGCTTCAGTGAAATCCAGTTTCCGTGTTCGCCGTGATTCTTTAGCAAGCTGGGTACATCGTGGCTATTGTTCACCAGGATTTCCAACGCGCCATCGTTGTCGAAGTCCGCGGCAGCCACGCCATGACTATTGAAAGGAGCAGTGATGCCTGGACCAGCATCGAGGGAGATATCTTTGAACTTCCCGTTGTGTTGGTTCCAGTAGAGCACTTTGCGCTCCCGGAAAGTACTGCTGAGGCCATTAGAATCTACTTCTGGATAGACGTGACCGTTGGCCATAAATAAGTCCGGCCAGCCGTCGTTATCGACGTCAACAAAAAGTGTGCCCCAACCCAGAAACTGAGTGTTGGTACCGAGTCCCGAAACGGAGGTTACGTCCGTAAAGGTGCCGTCGCCATTGTTGTGGTAGAGCGTGGAAGTTTCGTCGGAAAAGTTGGTCCTGATGATATCCAACCAGCCGTCGCCGTCGTAGTCCATCGCGTCAGCGCCCATGCCGGCTTCTTCGCGTCCGTCTTCGTTGTAGGCCACTCCGGCTTTGACCGCAATTTCCGCGAACGTGCAGTCGTGGTTGTTGTGGAACAGCAGGCTGGGTGTTGAATCGCAAGCCACAAAAATATCGGGCCAGCCGTCGTTGTCGAAATCCCCTGTGAGCGCCGTAAAGCAGTAGTAAGGCTCTGTCTTGGACACTCCGGTTTTATCACTAACGTCGCTGAATGTGCCGTCGCCGTTATTGTGATAGAGCTCGTTACGCGTGCCTTTCAGGCCTCGGGGGCCGCACATGACCGAGATACCTTTCCACTGGCAAAGCGAGCTGCTCCCGGGTTCGGGCGTATGGTTGGGATCAAAATCCACGTACTCTGAGACGAACAGGTCTAGGTGGCCATCGCGGTTGTAGTCGACAAATGCACATCCGGTTCCCCAGCGTGCCTTATCATGCCAGAGTCCAACTTTTTTTGTGACATCAGTGAAAGTGCCGTCGCCGTTGTTGTGCAGCAACACGTTGTGACCCCAGAAGGTAACAAACAGATCCTCCCAGCCATCGTTGTCATAGTCACCCGCACAGACCCCTTGCCCCCAGCCCGTCAGCGCGACCCCGGCCTTCTTGGTTACGTCAGTGAACGTGCCATCCCGATTGTTGTGATAAAGGTGGCTGGTAGGTTCCTGCCCCTTCGGAAAACCTGCCAGAGTGCTCCCGTTTACCAAGAACACGTCCGGCCAGCCGTCATTGTCATAATCGAAAAAGGCGACGCCGCTCCCAGTCGTCTCGATGATGTATTTCTTCCTCTTCTCATTGCCGTCCACGGTCTTGGCAGAGAGTCCGGTACGCGCCGCGATGTCGACGAAATTCACTCTCGGAGGAGTCGGGAGGGAACCCTGGGAAGCAGCGCCTTCACGCGTCTGTTGAGCGAGCATCGATCCGAACAGCAGCAAACAATTCAACGCGAGCGCTGCAACCGAAAAACATATGGACCTTTTCCTCATAAGTGCGCTTTCGAGGATACTGCAGGTTCCACCAGCAGTGCACGCCGTTCCAAGGTTGCATAATCAGCCAGAACTTTTGATAATCAGATTCAGTCTCCCGTGCAGATTTTCCCTTACGGCACGCGCCGGAGCCGTCATCTTGTTAGTGGCAAGAATGAAATCAAAATCCCTCGACGCGCGATTCTTCAGGAACCATCTAGTAATTCTGATACTGCTGTTTGGAATCTCATCCCTTGCCAAAGCGCGCGGCCCTGAGCAGGCTGCGGCTCCCGCGCTCCAACTGGCGAAGAGGATGGAGCAGGAATCCGCAACTGCGGAACTTCAAGTCACGCTAGCTGGAAACCTTAGGGATTTCAGCGTCGCAACCGGCGGAGCCAGCCCAGGGAGCCGGCTTGCCCATCGGACTCAAGTCGAAGCTGCCGCTGCCGCATATCGGGAAGCGCTCAAGAATGATCCCGATAACGCTGAGCTGCATTTCGATTTGTCACTTGCCCTGACGAAACTTGGCGATGCGCGTGGCGAACTGCGAGAGCTGGAGACTGCACTTCGGTTGGACCACAACTTGGCGAAAGCGCGCAACCAGCTCGGAATCTGGCACTTGAAGGACAACGAAAAGGCAGAGGCGGAAGCCGATTTCAAAGCCGCGATCTCAGTCGATTCGAATTTTGCGGCGGCCATGAATAACCTTGGGGTCATTTACGCGTCGTCAGGCAAAGATCTGGAAGCCAGTGAACTATTTCTTCAAGCGATTCAGAAACAAAAGAACTTTGCCCCAGCTCATGTGAACCTTGCCCTCGTCTTGGCCGGAGAAGGTAAGTACGCTGAGGCCGAGAAGGAGGTTCGAAACGCTCTCCGCAGCTCTCCTGAAAGTGTCAGTGCTCACAACGCCCTGGGAATGATCGCGGCCAAGCTTGGCCGGGGAGAGGAAGCCATCGAGATTCTCCAAAGAGTGGCCCAAGTTCACCCTGATTCCGCCTTCGCACACCTGAATCTTGGCGCGGCTCTCTCAATGGATGGATTTGATTTGCCGGGAGCTTTAAATCAATTCTCCGAAGCAATTCGGCTGGACTCCAAGTCCGCCGCTGCCTATTACAGCAAGGGACGAGTTCTGTTCGAGCTAAATCGTTTCGAAGAATCTCGGACAGAACTCGACAGGGCTTGCGTGCTGCAACCGGATTACCCTGAAGCTCTTTATGTGTTCGCCCAGGTTGAAAAAAAACTCGGCAACGTTCAGCGCTCAGTCGAACTCCTCGATCATCTGGTAACTCTGGAACCCAGCAACGCCGATGCGCAACTCTTGTTAGGCCGGAACTTGGTCATTCTGGGGAATATGGAGGAAGCAATCCACCACATGCAAATCGCAGTTGGAGCCAGTCCTAATAATGAAGATGCCCTCTACAGCCTTGCGCAGACGCTCAGCCGAGCGGGAAAGCCTGAAGCAAAGGTGTTCTTGGAACGTTTCCAAAATCTCAAGCAGCAGCGCGAGGTCAATGATCGAATCCAAAAATTGGGCAGTTACGGTCTGGAGGCCGCGAACGCCCGCGACTGGCCGCAAGCCGTTACGGACTTCAAGGAAGCAATCGAACTGTGTGGACAGTGCGCTTCGAGTGTGGATCTGCACCGCAATCTGGGGCTGATCTATATCCTTAAGGGTGAAGTTGAGGAAGGTAAAAAAGAACTCGAAGTAGTGCTAAGGATCAAACCGAACGATACAGATGCGCGCAAGGCGCTGCAATCCCTCTCCGGCAAGGAAACCACGCCAAACTAGCTTCCATTTGAATTCTCTATGGAATTTGGAGCGTGTCGAGCCGTCATCTCGGGGGCTCAGGCTTCTCTCCTAACGGAGTGGGAAGCTGTCCCTGAAGCGCTGCGGCCTTCTTTTTTTCGGCTTCGATCCTATCCGCAGTTTCCCGCTGCAGAGCAGCTTCCCGCTTGGCGTCTTCTTTCCGCCCTGTCTGGCCGTAGGCAATGGCCAACTGATAATGGCCCGCCGGGTTTGCAGGCTGGAGTTTCACGGCAGTCTCCAGAGGCAAGATCGCGTCAGAATACTGTTTGTTGAAAACCAACGCCATACCCAGCCCGAGAAACGCATCGCCGAAACTCGCATCGAGCTTTGTGGCCCGCGTAAAATGCTCAATGGCTTCGGGGATGTGTTGCGCCTGGCGCGCAAGTTCGCCGAGCACATATTCCGCGCCAGCATTGGTGGGGTCAATCTCCAGTTCCTGCTGGAATTCCTCCTTGGCCTGGTCTGTCATGGAAGCGTCAGGATCAGGCTTCGAGAGCAAAAGGCGTCCCAAGCGAAAATGGATGCCGATGGCATGCGGGTTGTGCTCCAGTATCCGGCGGTATTCCGCCGCGGCTTCATCCCATTTTCCCTGAACTTCGAGAGACTCGGCGTTGAGCTGGCGGGCTTCACTGGAAGAGGGGGCCACATCCGCCAGTTCTTGCGAGGCGCGCAGGGACAGATCCGAGTATATGTGGACGGTTAAATAGAGAACTTCAGGAGCGTGTGGAAATTCACGGTTCAGCAAGCGCAGGAAGTCCACAGCCAGGTCGGCTTGATTCAGAGTCATGGCGCAACGCACGGCGTCGAAACCGATTTTGAGCTTGAGGTCCTTGTCCGAGGTCTGTGGGAAAGATTTTTTCAGCAGTGGCATTGCCTCCGCGCAGTGCCCGGTTTCGGCAAGTTTCGCGCCGCGTTCG
>Ga0134080_10000663_pt1 | contig 11466 bp, 9 predicted proteins | sample 15_taG_9_FD_94469 | JGI IMG/M metagenome (GOLD analysis project Ga0134080, IMG submission 94469) | Grasslands soil microbial communities from the Angelo Coastal Reserve, California, USA - 15_D_Met_40cm_2_24_1 metaG | ecosystem: Environmental > Terrestrial > Soil > Grasslands ...
CACCGAGCGAGCGGCGCAGAAGCTCCGCGAGGTCTTCGAGCTCGACGCGGCCACGCCCGCCCGCTTCGTGTGGAAGCGCCGGGGCCGGAGATATCAGCAGCTCCTCGAGGCCACGCTGGGGCTGCGGTTCGACGCCATCGCCGGCGGCGCCCAGCGCCTCGTGGAGGAGACGCTCCTGGCGTGGACGCGCCTGATGCACGCGCGTTACGGCGGCGAGCGGCTCGCCCTGGGCGGCGGCGTCTTCATGAACGTGAAGGCCAACATGCTGATCGCCGAAGACGAGTGGGTGCGGGACCTCTTCGTGTTCCCGTCGTGCGGCGACGAGTCGAACGCGATCGGCGCCGCCTACCTGGGCTATCTCGATCTCTGTCGCCGCCGCGGAACGGCGGCGACGCCCCGGCCGTTCGGGCCGGCCTATCTCGGGCCCGACGTGGCTGACGCCGACGTCGAGAGGGTCATTCGCGCACGCGATCTCGGGAGCCGCCATCGCGTGAGCGAGCCGGCGAACATCGAGGAGAAGATCGCCGATCTGCTCGTCGGCGACGGCGTCGTCGCCCGGTGCGCCGGACGCATGGAGTTCGGCGCGCGCGCCCTCGGCAACCGATCGATCCTGGCCAACCCGTCCGATCACCGAGTCGTGACGCTCATCAACCGGATGATCAAGAACCGCGACTTCTGGATGCCGTTCGCGCCGTCGATCCTGCGCGAGCGCGAGAGCGATTACCTCGTCAACCCGAAAGGGCTGGCGTCGCCGTACATGATGCTGGCGTTTCCCACCAATCCCAAGCGGCGGGACGAGATCGTCGCCGCCGTTCATCCTCACGACGGCACCGCCCGGGCCCACATCCTCGACGAGACGTGGAATCCGGGCTATCACCGCGTGATCCGCGAGTTCGAGCGGCGCACCGGCATCGGCGCGGTGCTGAACACGTCGTTCAATCTGCACGGTGAGCCGCTGGTGGGCTCGCCCGCCGATGCGATCGATACGTTCGAGCGCTCGGGCCTGCCCCACCTGGCGCTCGGCCGCTTCCTGATCTCGAAGAAGTAGCCTTCGCTTCCTCGGCTGCGCTGCAGGTCCAGCGGCGTGGCATCCTTCGGTTCGAGAGGTCGGCGTCGGCGGTCAGGCGGCGGGTGCCGCGACGGAACACATGCGGCTGCCGTCGAAGGGACACGTCACCGTCGAGGGCAGGGCGTCGCGCTTCATCACGAACGTGCAGCCGTGCTGGCAGCGGGCGTTGACGGCGCGCCGAGGCCGACGACGCCGCGAGGCCGCGTCCGCGGTGGCGACGGATCGCCCCGACCGGCGCAGCGCCAGCCGAGTCGTCGTCCGCGTCTCGGCGCCGTTCGAGGCAAGCCCTTCGTAGGTCTGGATCGACGCGACGATGATCTGGGCGTCGACGCCGACGATCTCGATTCCCGCGAGCGACACGCTCAGCCCCGCGTCGATGACGAGGCCTTTGTCGAGGACGCGATCGAGCACGTCGACCAGGCTGTGGTGGGGCGCGACTCTCTGGGTGGTCATGCCGCTCTGTTCTGCAAGCATGGTGCCCGAAGGGCGTGGGTGGAGTCAATCTAAGTCTTGCGAGCTAGTAGCCTCGCCGGCGATCCACCACGTGACGGAGTGGACGGCCGGCGATGTAGCGGGCGAGATTCGCGTTGAAGGCCGCCGCCAGCTCCTCGGGGACGTCGGGGCCGGCGATGTGCGGCGTCACGACCACGTTGTCGAACGTCCACAGCGGATGCACGGGTGGCAGCGGCTCGACGGCGAAAACGTCGAGCACGGCGCCGCCGATGCGCCGGCGCCGAGCGCGTTCACCAGGGCCGCTTCGTCCACCAGCGGGCCGCGGCCGATGTTGACGAGCCACGCGCTGGACTTCATGGCGGCGAGCTCGCGCTCACCGACCAGGCCACGGGTCTCGGCCGTGAGCGGCGTGACCAGGACGACGAAATTGCCCTCGGCGAGGGCGCGGTGGAGGTGCGAGGGGCGATAGACGCGGCTGACGCCGGGAGTGCGGCGGCCCGAGCGGCTCACGCCGACGACACGCAGGCCGAGCCGTCGCGCCGCGCCGGCGATCGTGCGGCCGATCTCGCCGAGGCCGACGATGACCATCGTCGTGCCGCTCAACCGATCGGGCATGACGTCGCCGCGCCACTCGCGCGCGCGCTGGGCGTCGCGGTAGAAGGCCATCCGCTGCGTCACGAAGAGGCACCAGCCGAGCGTGTACTCGGCCATCCACGGCCCGAACACGCCCGCCGCGCGCGTGACCGTCACGCGTGCCGGCAGCTCGGGGGCGAGCGCCCAGTCGACACCGGCGCCCATGGTCTCGAGCCACGCCAGGCGCGCCGCGTTCTCGTAGAGGAGGGTCGGAAACTTCCACGCCCACACGACGTCGATCTCGCCGATGACCGCTTTCGCCTCGTCAGCGGTGGCGGCGGTGTGGAGCGTCACGCGGCCGCGGGGCGCGCGAACGCGCGCCGCAAAGACGTCGGCGTCGGTCGGGCGATAGACGAGGACGCTCGTGTGCCGGCGAGCGGCCACGTCAGCGAGCGCGGGAGAGGAAGAGGTCGTCCGCCGAGAAATCCACGTCCCGGCGATCGAGGCCTTCGCGCACGTACCAGTCGAACGTCTGCGCCAGTCCCGCGGCCAGCGTGTAGGCGGGACGCACGCCGAGCGCGCGCACTTTCGCCGTGGTGTGGACGGCGTGGCAGTCGTAGGCGAGGTTCTGGCCGAACGGAACTGCCGGGCTACCCGGCGCCGCGGTCACCGGCACCAGCTCGACCGGCCGCTTGATCACGTCGGCGATCAACTCGACGAAGCCGGCCTGGGTGACCGTTTCCTCGCCGGTGACGTTGTAGGCCTCGCCGAACGCTTCGCGCCGGCCGAGCAGCGCCACCATCGCGTCGGCGAGATCCTCCACGTGACCGAACTGGCGGAGCCAGCGGCCGTCGCCGGGCAGGAGCACGGGCCGGCCACGCAGCAGGCGATCGAAGACGAACGTCTCGTTGTTGCGCGTGTTCATCGGCCCGTAGACGTGCGTGGGCCTCACGATGGTGACGGGCCAGCCGCGCTCCCGGTGTCGCCGCAGGACGGCGTCCTCGCCGGCGATCTTGTGCTTCGCGTACTCGCCCCAGTAGAGGCTGCGCGGCGTCGCCTCGTCGTAGGGGATGGGGAGCGCGTGGTCGTACACGCGGCAGGTCGACACGAACAGCGCGTGGCCGACCCGGCCGTCGAGCGCGTCGAGCACCGCCTCCACGTCCTCGCCCGTCGTGGGAGCGTAGGTCACGTCGACGAGGGCGTCGGCTCGCACGCCGGCCAGGATTCGTTTCACCCCCGCGTGGTCCTTGCGGTCACCCACGATCGTCTTCACGCCGTCGGGCAGGCGCTCGTTGCGCCGGCCGCGATTGAACACGGCGACCTCGTGACCGGCCCGCGTGAGCGCGCGGACCAGGTGAACTCCGATGAACTCCGTGCCGCCGAGGACGAGGGCGCGCACGCTCAGCCGATGGAAACCGCGATGCAGGTCGTCGTGCGCGTCACGCCGTCGATGGCGCCGATCCCGTCGGTGACCAGGCGCCCGACGGCGTCGAGGTTCGGCCCCTCCACGATCGCGATGAAGTCGAAGGGGCCGGTGATGCCGTCGAGATGCATCATCGTCGACGGCCCGCTCTTGATCCTCGACAACGACTTCTTCACGACCTTGGCCTTGCCGGCCGCCGTTTCGATGAGCACGTACGCCTTCACGCGCTTTCCCGCCGTCGCCTTGGTCATTGGCTACCCCTTTCGCCGAGGAACCGCGTGAGGGTCGAGTGGAACCATGCCGGGCGCTCGACGAACGTCGCACCTTCGAGGTCGAGCCGCGTGCCGCGATCCTCGGCGTGGTTGGCGGCGTCGAACGTCGCGGTCACCTTCCGGACCAGCGTGCCGACCTTGACGGTCAGCGTCTCGCCCGCGCTCTCGTCGCCCAGCCGCGTCACCGCGACGTAGAGGCCGCGGGCGTTGGTCTGGGCCAGATACGAGAAGCCGGTCTTGTCGCGGACGACCTCGATCGCGCGCCCCGCGACGGGCTTGCCCGTCGCGTCTTTCACGAAGCCGAGCACCACGTACCGGTAATACACCTCGTGCTCGGCGCCGACCGGGCTCGACGCCAGGAGCGCGCTCATGGCCAGAACGAACGCCACGGCCCGTGCCACGGCCGAGAGTGTACCTCAGGCCTTCGTCAGGTAGTCGCGGAGCAGCGAGCGATGACAGCGGCGCTCGTCGGGACACCCGCAGAGCAGCGTCACCGTGCCGGAGCGGGCGAGCCGGCGGACCTCGGCGATGTGCGCTTTCGCCTCGGGGCGCCGGAGTCCGGCCCGATACAAGCGTCGATACTCGGCCCAGTCCACCTTGCCACCACGGAACGCGCGCAGCAGCTCGATCACCGGGCCCAGCTCGCGCAGCCAGAGATCGACGCGGCTCTTGCGGATACCGCGCGGCCAGAGCCTCATGATCAGGACGCGTGTGCCGTCAGCCCTCGAGGCCGGGTCGTACACCCTCTTGGCGGCGATCCGACCGCGCGCCATCAGCCGGCCATCGCGAAGTCGCTGGCACGATCGGTGCTCATCGTAGCCAGCGGGAGGCGAGAGCCATGGCCGAACGGCGCGAGAACCTCTGGAAGATGACGGCGATCGGCGTCGCAGTCGCGGCGGTTATCACGGGGGTCGTCGTCGCCCGGCGGACGACTTCCAGCTCGGAACCGGTGACGGCCAGGGTCGAGCAGCCGCCGGCGGCAAGTCCCCGTACGTCGGATGATGCGGCAACTCGGCCCCAGCCGCCGGCAACGACAGCTCCGGCGAGCGACACGCCCGCGCGGCGGGCGGCCCAGTCCAGCACGCCGCCACAGTCGGTGGTCGACTCCTGCAACCAGCAGGCGCAGGCCCAGAGCGGTGCGGGGCGCGACTCGAAGGGCAAGCTCGTCGAGGTCGGCAAGGATGCCGGGATCGGCGCGCTCGGCGGCGCCGCGGTCGGCGCAGCCGGCGGAGCCATCGCCAGCGGCGGCAAGGGCGCGCTCATCGGCGGCCTGGTCGGCGCCGGCGGCGGCACGCTGTACGGCATCTGGGACAACAAGAAGCACGACGAGTTCTTCCGCGATGCGTACGCGCGTTGCATGAAGGCCAAGGGCTACACCGCGTAGGTCAACGCACGGCCCGCGGCCCGGGGTGGCCGTCCCACCACAGGCGCGGGCCGTCGGCTGCGAAGCCGGCCGTGACGAAGACGTCGAGCGCCTCGGTCTCGCGGACAGGTCGTCCGTTCCACGTGGCGATCTCGAGCCGGCGTACTGACCGCAGCAGCGGCGGGCGCTCCATGATCGATGACAGCGCCGTTACCACACCCGGCAGATCGACGGGCTCGTAGCCGGCGAGCGTCGAGAGATCGCGGCCGTGGCCCTCGCAGAGAGCGATGGGCCGTCCCGCCCGGAAGATCAGCCACGCCTGCGGCGTCCTGGCGACGGCCACGCGCGTTCCGTCGGGCCGACTCAGCGCGAAGATCCGTCCCCAGACGTTCGCCGGGTCCACCATGTTGACGAGCACGTGGGGCTCGGCGCGCCGCGGCGAGGCGCCGAGATCGGTCAGAGCATCGGCGAGCGCGTACTGCTCACCGGAGAGGCCTTCGACGAAGTAGCCACGCACGACTTCGCCACCGTACTCCATCCTGAGCAGCACGTGTCGCAAGCGCGACCAGTCACCGGCGCAGAGCTCGCGAGCCACGACGCCGTAGCGCGCTAACACCAGATGAGCGTGGGCCTCGTCGCGCTCTTCGGGGCTCAGCCGTTCGTCTTCACTGAGCGCGCTCCAGCGACCGAGCACGGGCAAGTGACTCACCACGCCGCGCGCCATGCCGCGCCGAGGGCGACGCCCGCTGCGTCGGGAGGCGGAGCTGCGCTCGGGCGTCACGTCGGTGACCACGGCACTGAACGTGTCGGGCGTCGCGAGCCCGGCCCAGAAGAGATCCCAGAGCGCGGCCTGAGTCGTCGGCCCGTCGAGCCCGGTGACGCGGGCGAGGTCCTGGACGAACGAGGCCCCGCGTAGCTGGAGGTGGAGCAGGACGTTCTTGGTCCGCGGGTCGAGCGTGGCCGCGGGCTCGGCAGGCTCGCCCAGCCAGCCGATGTTCTCGCGCAGCGCGACCCCGACCCGCCCACTGCGCTTTCTGTCCTCCTCACGTGCGTCGTCGGCGGAGCGAGCCGAGCGGCGATCGAACGTCGTCCAGACGATCGAGCCCGAGAGGCCGAGGCGGTCGAGCCACTCGCGCTGATAGCCTTCCACCCGCGGCGCCAGGAGGTCCTGCTCCCACACTCTCACGCCGAAGTCGTCACCTTGCAGCAGCTCGATCGCGGCCAGGACTCCCGGCGGGCCCACCAGACGATGGCCGGGGTGCAGATGGTGGCGGCGCAGCAGGAACGCAGAAAACTGCTCGGCCGTGCTGACCGGGCGCGGCACGCGGCGAGCGTGGACCTGGCGGCGCTGGACTTCTTCGAGCACGGCGATGTGCACGTACTGCGGCGCCGGCTCGGACTCCATGAAGGTCCCGCGCCTGAGCAGGCCCCGTGCCGTGAGACGCTCCAGAACACGCTCCACGTCGGCGGCCTCGAGGCCGTAGCGTCGGGCCACCCAGGCCGCGGTCACCGGTCCACGCGTGCGCAGCAGCCTGAGCGCGACGCGCTCGAGGCCCTCGTCCGTCCCGAGCGCGCGATAGAGCGCCTCGTCCGTCGAGGGGATGAAGGCGTGGCGCCCGCTCGTGAAATCGACGCCGGTGATGCGACGCTCGCCCGCCAGCGCGGAGATCATCGCGGCGGAGTCCTCGAGCGCACGCTCGGCGATCTCCTCGGCCGTGAGGTCACCGAGATCGTCGAGGATGCCCGCCAGCTCGTTGGCGTCGCGGGCCCGTCGCTCGGGCGTCGTCTTCTGGAGCTCGGCTTCGACCGTCGTGACGATATCCGGGCGTAGCGGCCCCGGGGCCACGCTCCACGCCTTCCGCATGGTCACTGCGTCGCTGCGCCGCTCCTCGGCGTGGCCGGCGTCGAGATACGCCCAGTCCCACGCCAGCAGCAGCGGATAGACGAACGGCGACGGCAGCGGCGTGTCGACGTAGCGCGTCCACACCTCGCGGTCGTGGAGGCGCTCGAGGAGCCGCTTCGTGCGGGGCACGTCGAGGGCGTCGTGGAAGCACTCGCGCAGGGTCTCGGCCACGAGGGGGAAGTCGGGCTGGCCGCGGACGGTCTCGAGCAGCGCGTCGGCCTTGAGGCGCTGCAAGTACGCGGGCGTCCGCTGGCCCTTGTACGTGCGGGGGATGAACAGCGCACGCACGGCGGCGTGACGGAAGCGCGTGCCGAAGAGCGGGGAGCCGATCAGCGCCTCGCCGAGCAGCACGTCGAGCTCCTCGGGCGCGACCAGTGTGGGCAAGCGCTCGGGCGAGGGCGGGACCTGGCCCGGCGCGAACGACAACAAGATGCCGTCGTCGACGTGGCTCGCCTCGGCGATCAGGCCGAACGACCGACGCAGCTTCTCCTTGAGGGCCATGCCCCAGGCGCCGTTGATCTTCATGCCGAAGACCGAGTGGATCATCGCGTGCCGGCCGCCCATCTCGTCCGAGAACGACTCCACGACCACGCCCTGATCGTCGGGGACGCCGTCGAGCACTTCGCCCGCCTTGACGAGCCAGGCCCGCAGCGCGCCGGCGGCGGCCGGCTCGAGGCCGCACTCCTCGCGCGCCCAGTCCATGAAGTCTGGCTGGTCGAGATGGTCCGAGGCGTCGCGGCGGAGGCGCCCGACGGCCACGCCGAGCTCCCACGAGCGCGACGGATGCTCGCCCCGCCAGAACGGGATGGTTGGCGACATGCCGTGGGCGTCCTCGACCAGCACGCGATCGGAGCGCACCTTCACGATGCGCCAGGCGTTCGAGCCGAGGAGGAAGACGTCGCCAGGCAGGCTTTCGGTCACGAACTCCTCGTCGAGCGTGCCCACGCGGAGATCGGTATCGGCGACGAACACGTCGAAGAGCCCGGCGTCGGGAATCGTCCCGCCTGACGTCACGGCCAGGAAACGGCTGCCCCGTCGCGCGTGCACACGATCGTTCACGCGATCCCACAGGATGCGCGGAGCGGCGCCCTTGAGCTCGGCCGGCAACGGCTCGGCGAGCATGCGGATGGCGGACATGAAGCCATCACGCGTGAGGGAACGGTACGGCGCCGCTCGGGTGCATCGCGCGTACAACTCGTCGATCGAGAGCGACTCAGCCGCCACCGCGGCCACGATCTGCTGGGCCAACACGTCGAGCGGAGCATCGGGCATGGTCACGCGATCGAGCTGATGGGCGCGAATCGAGCGGACGACGGCCGCCGCTTCGACCAGCTCGTCGCCCTTGGTGACGACGATGCGGCCCTTGCTCACGCGCGACAGCAGGTGGCCTGAGCGCCCCACCCGCTGGAGCGCCGCGGCGACCGTGCGCGGCGACTGGACCTGCACGACGAGATCGATCGCGCCCACGTCGATGCCGAGCTCGAGCGACGACGTCGCCACCAGCGCGCGCAGCTTGCCGTCCTTGAGACGATTCTCGGCCTCGAGACGGGCGCGGCGGGACAGCGAGCCGTGGTGCGCGGCGACCAGGCCTTCGCCGACCCGGTCGTTCAGATCGCGAGCCAGCCGTTCGGCCGAGCGGCGGCTCTGGGCGAACACGAGCGTCGTCCGGTGGGCGGCCACCAGCTCGGCGATCTGCTGGAGCGCGGCTTCCCAGATCGTGTCGCTCTGCGCCGTGAGGAAATCGTCGACCGGGGTGACGACGCGCACGTCGAGCTGCCGGGCGAAGCCGGCGTCGACGACCGCCGGATCGCGCGCCGTCGTTCCGCTGAGGAACGCCAGCGCATCATCGACCGGGCTGACGGTGGCCGAGCACCCGATCCGCTGCGGCCGCGCTCCCGGCTCGTGGGCCTCGACCAACGCCTGCAGTCGCTCGAGCGACAGCGCCAGATGGGCGCCGCGCTTGCTGCCCATCATCGCGTGGATCTCGTCGACGATCACGAAGCGTGTCTGCGCCAGAGCCGGGCGGAAGCGCTCGGCGGTGAGGAGGATGAAGAGCGATTCCGGCGTGGTGATCAGGATGTGGGGCGGCCGGCGGGTCATGGCCTGGCGAGCAGCGGCCAGCGTGTCGCCCGGCCTCACGGCCACGCGGACTTCGGGCAGGCGGAGCCCCGCCTCGGCCGCGGCGGCGCGGATGCCGTGGAGCGGCTCGCGCAGGTTCTTCTCGATGTCGTTGTTGAGGGCCCGGAGCGGCGAGACGTAGACGACGTAGACGCGGTCTTCCAGTCGACCATCGGCGGCGAGGCGGTGCAGGTGATCGAGCGTCCAGAGGAACGCGGCCAGCGTCTTCCCGGAGCCGGTGGGCGCGACGATCAGCGTGTCGCGGCCGGACGCGATGGCGTCCCAGCCCTCGCGCTGGGGACGGGTGGCCTCGGTAAATGTTGCATCGAACCAGCGTCGCACGAACGGCAAAAACGACGGCATCGACTCATTGTACGCGCCGGTGATTTCTTGACCACTGGTCGGCGGGAATCCGAAGAGCCGCCGACCGATCAGCAGAACGAGCACGGCGACCGTGGGGACGTCTCTCTGCGTCAGTGCGTTCCGAGGCCGCTCCGTACGTCACGTAGCTCGGCCGCCGTCGAGCTCTTCGTCAGCGAGGACGTCGAAAAGCCGAACGTGAAGCCGAAGGTGAACTGCCAGTCGGGGACGCCGCTCGTGAACCCCCGCCGGACGCCCGCGTCGAACCACACGTTCTTCGCGGACCAGGGCTGCCAGATGACACCGAGGAGCGCGGAATCGCGCTGGTCCTCACGCCGAGGTTTCTCTCCGTTCACCTCGCCGACGAGGCGCACGCCCTTGGCGACCGGAAGCTCACCGATCACTCCCCAGATCCCGACCACGTCACCGGTCGACCGGTCGATACCGGCCCCGCCATTGAGGTGGAACGTGAAGGGCCCGAGCTTGTCGCTCAGGATGCCGATGGCCTCGAACCCGAACTTCCGGTCGCCCTTTTCGGTGGCCGGCAAAAGCGGCCCGGCTTCGATCGCGAAGCCAAAGCCGTCTTTGTCCTGGAGAACACCTTCCTTCAGCACACCCTTCAGGAAGATCCCGGGGTCGATGACGTTCACCTCGGCATCGGGTGCCCGCCGGATGGCGAACTCGGCCACCAGCTCCCAGTCCTTGAACCATCCGTAGTTGAAGACGACCCGAGGGATGATGAAGGCGTTCTCGTCTTTCGTGCGCTCGAGGGTGAAGTAGCCGATCTCGATCTCGACCTCTTTGAGATCGGCGACGGCGGCGTCTGTCGAGATGAACGGCCGATAGGCCCACGACGGAGACGGTGTGACGAAGGAGAAAAGGAGCAGGCCGGCCGCGGTCGCGCACACCGACATTCGCGACCAGTGCATCGAGAGTGTCCTCCGGCGCGTCGTCGCCTGCCTTCTCGACGTTCGCGGCAGCCCGATCAGAAGGGACGCGTGAGCGCGGTGACCGGGAGCTGGCTCCTCAGGATCCCGAGAACGGCGCCACCCATCATGAGCTTGAAGGCGCCGACGCGCAACGCCATCGCCGCGACGACCGTGCCGACGAGGATCGCGAGCGCCAGGAGATCCGGCACCGCCGCCGGTGAGAGCCTGACCAGAGAGACGACGAGCACGCCGATGACCGCGGGCCCCATGCCCTTTATGACGGCCTTCACCCAGGCCAGCTGTCTCACGCGGTCGAGCACGGGAAGAAGGGACAGCATGATCACGAACGAAGGAAGGAACGCCGCCGTGGCGGCGACGGCGGCTCCCGCGACGCCAGCCAACTTGTAGCCGACGTACGCGGCGATCATGAGGACCGGCCCGGGGGTGAGCTGTCCGAGGGCCAATCCGTCGACGAACTCGCGCGGCGTCATCCACCCGAACTGACCCACGACCTGGTCCTGGATGAAGGCGATCATCGTCAGCCCGCCGCCGATCGTGAACGCGCCGACCTTGAGGAAGTACAGGCCCACGTCGAGGAGGCTCTTCGGATTCGGCGTCCATCCGGCGCCAGCAGAGACCGAGGCGGCGGTCGATGCCCACCAGGCGAGCGACAGCACGGCGAGGAAGACGAGCGCGGCCATCGTCCGCACGCGTGCTCGGGCCTTCCCGCGGTAGAAGACCCCAAGCCCGGCGACACCGGCGAGGACCAGGATCGCCACGATCCCGAGGCGTGTCGTGGCCGATGCCACCGCGGCGACGATGCCGACGATCGCTTCGGGCACGCTGCTCGCCGCCGTCTTGCCGAGACGATAGAGAGCGATCGCGAACAGCCCGATCACCACCGGGCCGAGCCCGTAGAGCGCACTGCGCGCGAGCGGCGTCACGCCCAGCGTCGCGTAGGCGATCGTCAGCGCGAGCATGATCACGAACGCGGGAACCACGA
>Ga0134080_10000667_pt1 | contig 11424 bp, 11 predicted proteins | sample 15_taG_9_FD_94469 | JGI IMG/M metagenome (GOLD analysis project Ga0134080, IMG submission 94469) | Grasslands soil microbial communities from the Angelo Coastal Reserve, California, USA - 15_D_Met_40cm_2_24_1 metaG | ecosystem: Environmental > Terrestrial > Soil > Grasslands ...
AAGTCGAGGTCGAAGCCGGTGCCAATGTCATCACGCTCGATGACTACGGAACCGCCATCTACTTCATCGAGGAGGGGAGGGAGGGGCCGATGTTCTGCAGGACGGCGGAGAAGCGAACGAAGCCGTCGGCCCCCGGCGGCGTGCTCGGCGAGATCGGGCTCCTTCTGACAGCGCAGCGGACGGCCACGGTCGTGGCGCGGACACCGATGCGGCTCCTATCGCTCTCAGGTCAGGATTTCGACCGAATCCGAGCCCGCGTGCCCGAGGTCGAGCGCTCGCTCCGTCGCCTCGGCCTCGACGCACCGGCTGACGAGTCGTCAAGGGAAAGCCGTCGTTCCAACGGGTTTCCGCCCGCGACACCCGGCCTCGACGGGCACATTCGGGACGACACGGCTCTTGGCGTGGATCGCGGGGTGAGCTGCGGGACTTGGTGTCGTCGGGGGGCTAGGACGCCCGCTCACGTGTCGGAGATCGAGCCTACCGCCGCGCAGGTTCGAAATCCACGGCGGCGGGAATCTGAATTGTGTTAGACCCCAACGAGAGGAGGGTGGAATGAGACGTCTGCCCGTTGTTGCGCTCTCTGCGGTAGTGCTGGCCGCGATTCCCACGATCGCAACCGCCAAGCACAGTCCCGAAAACGGGCAGGGGAAGGGTCCGAAGCATGACCTCGTGGTGGGTTCGGCGAGGTTTTCGGTCCCCGTCGCTCGCGTCCGCATCAACGCGAAGAGCGGACCCAACGGCCAGAACCCGCGCGGGCACTTCTTCCTCGCGCAGGCCGGCTGGCAGTTCAGGGGCTCTGTGACCTGCGTGCTCGTTGTCGGCAACCAGGCCAGCGTCGGCGGCCGGGTCACCAAGTCGAGCGGCGTTGGCGGTCCGCCGGTGGGCAGCGGCTTCATCCAGCTCACCGAGGACAACGGCTCACCTGGCAGGAATGACAGGTCGCAGACGATCCTCGTCCCCAACCCGCCTGCGACCTGCCCGGTGCCGACGACACCGGCCCTCGTCCTTGCCAAAGGCAACTACGTCGTCAAGGACGCCACCTAAGTAGAGGGCAGTAGCAGACGCTTTCAGTGGAGGTGATCCGCGAGCAGCACCGGGGGGTCACCTCCACGGCTGTCAGCTAGCCGTGTTCGACCCCGCCGCCGGCCTTGCTGCATGAGCCTTGCGTCGAGCGTCGAAAGGGAACCGCGGGAGCTGGGGCGCCTCGATCCCCGACGAGCCGCCTCTAGCCGCAAAGAGGCCGGGCTGCGCCCCGGCTCTCTATCCGTATCTCCCCCTCGGGCATCCCCGCCCGCAGCTCGAGCGCGCGCGGCTTCTGCGCCGTAATGCACTGCTTTGAGGGACAGGCCGCCGCGGTATCCCGTGCATCGCTGGCAGTTTCCACAGAGACGCGGGCGTCTTGCAGCCTCACGGGACTCCTGCTCCCCCGCCCTGCAGCTGCCGACGAGGCCGTCGGCGACAACAGGCGGTGCGCCGATCGGCAGGGAGTCGAGGTCGACCTGACTGGTTCGCCGGGTTCGTCCTGCCCGGCGACCTCGAGCCCGAGCCGGAGCCCGAACCGTGGGCCGCGTTCCTGCCGTCGCTCGAACCGACCGTGATGGGCTGGAAGGAGCGCGACTGGTACCTCGGCGAGCACGCGCCCGTGCTCTTCGACCGAAACGGAAATGCCGGCCCGACCGTGTAGTGGAACGGTTGTGTCGTGGGCGGCTGGGCGGCTCGCAAGGACGGCGACCTCGCGTATCGCCTGCTCGAAGACGTCGGCGCGGACGCTGTTCGGGCGATCGAGGCCGAGGCGGAACGATTGCAGTCGTGGCTTGGCGAGACGAAGGTGACTCCACGCTTCGCGACGCCGCTCGCGAAGGAGCTCGTGGTCGGGTAAGAGCGCGGCGGAGACGCGGCTATACTCGGACAGCTACGCGGATGTAGCTCAGTTGGCTAGAGCGTCTGCTTGCCATGCAGAAGGTCGTGGGTTCGAGTCCCATCATCCGCTTGAAGAAAACCTTGTAAATACGGTGTTCTCATGGGTCAAGAAGGCCCGCCGTAGCGGGCCTTCTCATTCAGCCAGATCGTTTGGGCTAGTCGCCCAGCTAACTACCTGAGTCGGCTCTCCTAATTGGGAACGACGTCTCCTGGCCCAGCTTGCAGGATGGTCCCGTTCCGAGTGTTACTGAACAGCAACGTGGGCTGGCCGGAGATAGTCGTGAAGAGCAGGCCACGCGCATTGAACGCACCGGAAATCGTCCCAACGACGACACCGTCGCGATTGACGACATCGATGGCCCCTCGGTTGAGGGTGACAAACAGATCTCCACCGTACTTCTTCCACTCCTTCGGGGCGAATGCAATCTGCCGCAGGCTGTTTTGGCCCGCGTTCGCGTCGAGCGGAATGGTCGTGAACAGCCTGATGTTCCCGACCGTATCGACGGTATAGATCCCGGCACCATTTGCATCCGAAACGAAGAGCGACGGTCCGCCTACCTCCCCGAAGCTCGCCTTGGCAAGAGCAGCGCCGAATGGAATGACGCGCGGAAACGCCGAGAAGGTCGCGAGTGTGCCGACCCCTCCACTGGGCGTGAAGTAGTCAACAGATCCCGGAATCGAAGGTACCGCGTCGATACCTCCCTGGTTCGTGACGAGGACGTCTCCGCTTCGCGACCCGAAGCTGGGTGTGAGCACGGCTTCAGTCCATACTCCCTGTGTTTGCGCGGAGTGGTACGGCGTCAAGACGCCAGTGGTCGTGTCCATCGTGTACGCAACAGCGGCGCCCCCCGGGGCAGCGTCAGCCCCGACGGCGAGGAACTTGCCGCCCACGCCGGTGAACGTCGAGGGCAAGATCAGGCCGCCGCGCCAGGTGACCGTGGACAGGTTCGCGACCTGCGAGGCGCTTCCTCCGGCCGTAGGCACCTTCCAGATCGGACCGTCCGCGTCGGTGACGAAGAGGCCGGATGCTGTCGGGGTGATGCTCTCCGGCGTGCTCATACCGGCGGCGAACACGGTGATGGCCGCGGAGGCGGCTGTGACGAGGAGCGCCGAAGCGAGCACCCCGAGAACCAGCAACTTCGAAAGTCGAAGTCTCATCTCTCTCCCATCTGAGGAGTACTTATGCGCGCTCAAGGACGGAGGGGAAAGACGAGAACAAGAATGCGTTCTCCCAACTCAGCAAGCCCCGTGCCGCAGCTCGGACAGCGCGTAGGGCACCGAGCTCCGCAGGAGGCTACAGCACACCGATCAACCCCGCACGTTGAGCTTCACATCAAGCCCTCTAGATGTGGCGGCTGTCGCAACGGCTGCAATGGCTGCAATGGCTGCACTCGGCGTTCGCTCGGCTTCGCTGGCGTTCGCTCGCCGGACCAAAAGCCGCAGCAAACCGGAGAAGGGCGAGGTGACGGAGGGCTATTCCGGATAGACCGGTCCCTCGACCGGGCGCGCTGACGGCGCGAGGCGGCTTAAGATCGCCTCTTCCCGTGACCAGGGTGAAGGCCACCGTCCTCAGCGACGCGAGCGCGCGGTCGTTGGTGCAGGCCCTCGTGTCCGCGTTTGCGCAGGCGAGCGGGATTCCAGCAGACGACGCGCGACGGCTGGAGGCGGTCGTCGACGGCTTCGTCGGCTTCACGCTCGAGCACGCCTATCCGGACGACGACCTGGGAGAGATCGAGGTGAAGCTGGAGGCGGATGCCGACCTCGTCCACGTCACCGTCCACGACTGGGGGCTCCCGTTGCGGAGCGCGGGCGGCGTCTTCGGGCCGCTCCCGGAGCCGCTGGCCGCGATCGAGCTGGACGCGCAGGGCGTGCAGCTCCTGAACCTCGCGTCCGGCGGAAAGCGTCTGGTGGCGGACGTCCCCGCGCGCTCGACCGGGGACGACCACGCGCGGCGTCACCACCTCGAGGAGGCCGCGCCACTCGCGGGCTCGGATCTGCCCGAAGCGATCGAGATCAGAGGCGCGAGCGCCGACGACGCTGAGGCAATCGCGCAGCTCCTCTACGAGAACTACCACCTGAGCTACGTGCACGCGGACTTCTATCTGCCGCGGTTCTTGATCGCGGCGCTCGCGACCGGCGAGCTCCTGTCCGCAGTTGCGGTCCACGACGGACGGGTGGTCGGGCACCACGCTCTGATGCCGCGTCCAGGTGTTCCCTCCGCCGAGACGGGCGCCGCAGTCGTCCACTCCGCCTATCGCGGCCTGGGGCTCTTCGGCCTGCTGTTCGAGCACACGCTGGGCGCGGCGGTCGGGCAGGGCCTTGCCTCCGTCTTCGGGGATGCGGTCACAATCCATCCCTTCAGCCAGCGTGCGGAGGCCTCGCACGGCTATCACGAGACGGCGCTTCAGCTCGGCATGGTCCCCGCACAGACGACGATGCGTGGGTTCGGCAGCGGCGGGCCGCGGCGGCGAACGGCGACCCTGCGCTCGTACCGTCCCCTTGACAGGCGCCCACGCCGCGCGGCCCTGCCTGGCGCGTATCGCGAGCTGCTCGAACGCATCTACGCGAACGTCGGGTTGACGATCGAGCCCGGCGCCGAGCGGGCTCCGGTCGAGGGCGATGCGGTGGCGGCCGACCTCGACAAGCCGCGCGCCCTCGGATTCCTGCGGCTGCGGCGCTGGGACGAGGCTAGTGCCGCCGCGTTGAGGCAAGAGGTGCGTCATTTGCTCTCGCGGCACGCCGACGTCGTCTACGCCGACGTCGACCTGGCGGCCGTGCAGGACGTCGACGAGGCCACGGCGGCGTTGAACGAACTCGGCTTCTTCGTGTCGGGGCTGATCCTGCACGGCCCGGAAGGCCACGACCACCTGCGGCTGCAGCTCCTCGATTCCACGGAGATCGAGCTCGAGGACATCGTCTGCGACTCGTCGTTCGCCCAGGCGCTACGGCAAGACGTCCTGGAGGACAAGAGCCGCGTCAACGCATAGCTTCGTCGTCGTTACGGAAAGAGGTTGCGGTCCGGAGGCATCACGATCTCTTGCGCTCGGCTGTCGCCGGGCACATCGATCCCTCGCACGATCGCGACCGGGGTGCGGTCGAGCTTGCCCATGACGAGCTCGGCGGCGCCGGCGATCTCGTCGGCGATCGCGATCACGGTCGACTTCAGCTCGTAGCCGGTCGGGTCGCGCTCGCCCTTCAGGTCGCGCAGCACCTCGACGCCCGCGGCTCCGATCGCCACGTCCGTCGTCCCTTGGCGCCATGGGCGGCCGAACGAGTCGCTGACGACGACTCCCACCTCACGGCCCGTCAGCTCGCGCAGACGCTCGCGGAGGCGGTCAGCGGATCCGTCCGGATCGAGCGGGAGCAAAACGAGCGTGCCCGGCTCCGGCGCGTTCGACGCATCGACGCCCGCCGAGGCGCAGACGAAGCCATGGGGCGTCTCGGCGATGACCAGAGAGCCCCGGGTGCGGACGATGTGCTTCGCCTCCTGAAGGACCACCTCGATTCGGCTCGCGTCGCCCTCTCCGGCGAGCTCGCGCGCGCGGGCCGAGGGCTCGACCTCGTCCAGCCTTACGATACGGCCTTCGACCTTCGAGACGGCCTTCTGCGCGACGACGAGCACGTCACGGTCCTGCAGCTCGGCTCGTTCGGCGACGAGACGGGCAAGGTCGTCACCCTCACGGAGCTCGGGCAGCCCGCGCACGGCGGAGATCATCAGCTCGGTCACAGCCCGACAATCTGCAGGCCGGCGCGACCGCGGTAGCGGCGGTTGAGGTTGACGATCACGGCGGTCATGCCCTCGAGCGCGCGGGCGCTCGCGAGGGAACCTGCATCGAGCGCGCGGCCGGTAACGAGCGTTGCGGCGAGCTCGAGCGCGGCCGCCTTGGCCGTCTCGTCGTCGCCGCAGACGAGCGCGTCGCCTTCCGCCTTGCCGCCCGCGAGCGTGGACGCCGCCAGGGAGTGGAGCCCCGCCAGGACGGGGCCGCGAAGCACCTGCTGCGTCCGTTCGGCCAGGGACAGCGGATCGCCGGCCGGGAGCGCGGAGCGCTGCTCGAAGCGGAGCTCGCTGGCGACGCTGAGGACGGGCGTCTCGCCGATCGCGTCGGCGAGCTGGGCGGCCGTCGAGGGCGCGGCCGCTGCCTCGACGGAGAGAACGACGAGATCGACGCCTGCGACGGCATCGGCGTTCACGAGCCCGCGGGCGCCGACCTCGGCGGCGGTGGCCGCCGCGCGGCCTGGGTCGCGCGAGCCGATGGTCACGTCCAGGCCCGCGTCGACGAGCCTTCGCGCTAGCGCCGAGCCGAAGGCGCCCGTGCCGCCGAGCACCGCGACCTTCATGCGATGACCCCTCCGAGCGCGGCCTCGGCCAGCCGCTTCCGCGCCTCCGGATCCGTCATCAGCGTTCGCGTGACGATCGGTCGCACCTCGCCCAGGCCTTCGAGATCGTCTGCGTCCGCCTCGTCCACGACCAACGCGTCGATCAGGCCCGCGTACCGGCCGGCCACCTGGGCGGGCGAGGTGCCTCCGGCCAGGCGCGCCAGCATCCGGTCGGCGGGCCCCCGGACGGCCCGTCCGCCGATGAGCGGGCTGACGGCCACGGCCGGCACGCGTCGCTCTGCGAGCGCTTCGCGGATCCCGGCCACGGCCAGGATGGGCGCGATCGAGACGAATGGGTTGCTCGGCGCGACGAGGATCAGCTCCGCCGCTGCGAACGCGTCGAGGACTCCCGGTGCAGGCTGCGCGTCCGCCTCGCCTTCGAAGCGGACCGCGTCGACCTCGTCTCGGTGCCCCCGCGCCACGAACCACTCCTGGAACGGAAAGTCGCCGGCCGGAGTCTCGATCCACGTGCGCAGCCGATCGTCGGTCGCCGGCAGCACCCGCGTCTCGATCCTCAGAGCGCGAGCGAGCCGAAGCGTGACGCTCGAGAGGGGCTCGCCGGAGCGCAGGGCCTGCGTGCGAACGAGGTGCAGGCCGAGATCGAGGTCGCCGAGCTGGAACCACGTCTCGCCGCCGAGCTCGCCGACGATCTCGAGCGTACGCCACGTCTCGTTCGCCCGGCCCCAGCCGCGCTCCTCGTCGTTCAGCCCCGCGAGCGCGTACAGGATCGAGTCGAGATCGGGCGAGACGTTCAGCCCGAGGATCTCGACGTCATCGCCGACGTTCCCGACCACGGTGACGTCCTCTACGACATCCACGAGCCCTTGCACGAAGCGCGCGCCGCCGACGCCGCCAGAGAGGACGGCGACATTCATACGCTCACCAGCGCGGCTTTCGTGTTCGGGCCGCACCGCGCTGCGAGTCGCTCGAGGTCGTCGAGCGTGTCGACGTCGTCCCTGAGGCCTGGGCGGTTGACGAACACCGCCCGCTCGAAGTGCGCGCGGAACCGCTCGGCGCTGCCCGGGCCGTAGAGCGGTGCGAAGAGCGAGGCGTCCGGGAGCCCGAGGGCGTTCGTCGTTCCGTCCTCGGCCGGCGCGATCGCCGGCGCTGCAGCCGATGCGAGCGCCTGTACGTCCTCCGCGGTCACGCAAGGGAGGTCCGAGTTGACCACCGGCACAGGCCCGGCACCGATCTCCCGGAGCGCGGCCTCGACCGCCGCCCCCTGTCCGCCGCCCGGATCGGGGATCCAGTTCGCGTCCGCGACAGGCTCGGGCGACACCACCCAGGTCCTGCCGACGCCTGTCGCAACGGCGAGCACGTCGGCGAGCATTGCAAGAGAGAGCTCCTCCCGTGCGTGTCCGAGGCGCGTCTTCCCGGGCGAGCCCGAGTGCGGAACCACGATCCGGATCACCTGCGAAGCGGCCGCACCGCGATCGTCACGCGGCTGACCGCGCACAGCCGTCCTTCGTCGTCGGTCAACTCGACGTCCCAGACCCAGGTCGTCCGCCCCCGGTGGATGCGGCGCGCGGTCGCGTGGATCGTGCCCTCGCGGATCGAGCGCAGGAACGTCGAGTTGTTCGACATGCCGAGGCCGATGTTCCCGTCCGGGACCACGCCGACGTTCGTCCCGACCGAGGCGAGTGCTTCCGCGATCGAGGCGTGAACGCCTCCGTGCACGAGACCGACCGGCTGGAGCAGGTGCTCCCGCACCGGAACGTGCGCGCGCACGAGCTCGTCGGTGGCCTCGTCGATCTCGAGTCCGTAGTGGAGATCGAAGGGGGACGAGTGGGATTCCCACATGGCGTCGCAAAGTGTGAAGCTTTCGGCGGAAGTGAACATCGGGATCGGACTACCGACGACCGTGCCCGGCGCGACGGGCGACCTGCTGCTCGAGTGGGCGCGGCGCGCCGACGACGGACCGTTCTCGTCGGTGGCGGTGCTCGACCGGGTCGCGTACGACAGCTACGAGCCGTTCGCGATGCTCGCGGCGGCTGCGGCGGCGACCTCGCGTGTGCGGCTGGCGACGATGATCGCGATCGGGCCCCTCCGCTCGACGGCGCTGCTTGCGAAGCAGGCCGCGTCGGTGCACGGGCTCTCGGGCGGCCGGTTGACGCTGGGGCTGGCGGTGGGAGCGCGGCTCGACGACTTCGACGTCGCCGGCGTCGAGCACAAGGGTCGCGGCAAGCGGCTCGGCGAGCAGCTGGCGTACATCCGCGGCAACGTCGACGGCGATCTCGTCGGCCCCTCGCGAGACGGGATCGAGATCCTCGTCGGCGGCCTGAGCGGCCCGGCGTACTCGCGGATGGCGCGGTATGCGGACGGCTACGCGCACAACGGCGGGCCGCCGCGGGCCTTCGCCAACGCCGCGGCTCGCGCGATTGCCGCCTGGAGCGACCTCGGCCGTCCTGGGAGGCCGAAGCTCTGGGGCCAGGGGTACTTCGCGTTCGGCGACCCCGACCGCGGTGACGCGTACCTCCGCGACTACTACGCGTTCACCGGCCCATTCGCGGAGAAGATCGCCGCGGGCCAGCTGACGAGCGCGCGGGCCGTCAAGGACTACGTGCGGGGCTACGAGGAGGCGGGCTGCGACGAGCTCGTTCTCTTCCCGTGCGTGCCCGGGATCGACGAGCTCGAGCGGCTCCAGGAGGCTCTCTCGTGATCCGTCCTCGTTCTCCGGGAATCGCGCGCGCGTTCCTCGGGCGCCGCTGCGGGTGCGGGGCCGGAGGGAACAGTATGAGCAATACGGGCCCGGAGAGCACCGGGCCCGCAGCGGCGTCAGGCGGCGGCGGAGACCGGCTCCGCCGGTCGGGAGCCGTCGCCGGCGAGGGGCGCGCGTGAACGTCGCGATCGTCGGCGGCGGGCCCGCAGGGCTCTACCTGGCGATCCTGCTGAGCAAGCTCGACCGCGGGGTCGACGTGCGCGTCCTCGAGCGCAACGAGCCCGATGCCACCTTCGGCTTCGGCGTCGTCTTCAGCGAGGAGACGCTCGGTGCGTTGCGGGATGCGGATCCCGAGACGCATATCGAGATCACAGACACGTTCGCCCGCTGGGACCGCATCGACATTCGCTTCCAGGGGCGCGAGGTGTCGTCGCGGGGCCACTCGTTCTCGGCGATCGCGCGCAGGCGGCTGCTCGAGATCCTGCAGGAGCGCTGCCGCGAGCTGGGCGTGACGCTCGAGTTCGGCGTCGAGGTCGAGGAGCTGCCGGACGCGGATCTCGTCGTGGGCGCGGACGGCGCGAACAGCCTCGTGCGCCGCTTCGGCAACTTTGGAACGAAGGTCCGGCCGGAGGGCTCGAAGTACGTCTGGTTCGGCACCGACCACGTCTTCGACGCCTTCACGTTCGCCTTCCGCGAGATCGAGCACGGCCTCTTCAACGCGCACGCCTACCCGTACGACGAGCGAATGTCGACGTTCATCGTCGAGTGCCCCGAGCCGGTGTGGCGCGCGGCCGGGCTCGACCGGCTGGACGAGCAGGAGAGCCTCGCCTTCTGCGAGCAGCTGTTCGCGAACGAGCTGCGCGGGCGGGAGCTGTACTCGAACCGGTCGCTCTGGCTCGACTTCCCGAAGATCACGAACACGACGTGGCACAGCGGGAACGTCGTCATCCTCGGCGACGCGGCGCACACCGCGCACTTCTCGATCGGCTCCGGGACGAAGCTCGCGATCGAGGACTCGATCTCGCTGGCCGCCGCGCTCGCACGACGGCGCTGGGACCTCGAGGCGGCGTTCGTCGACTACGAGCTCGAGCGCGAGCCCTATGTCGAGCGCACCCAGGACGCGGCCAGCGAGAGCGCCGCGTATTTCGGGCGCATCGCGAGCTACTCGCACCTCGAGCCGATCCAGTTCGCGTTCAACCTGATCACGCGCAGCGGGCGGATCACGCACGCGACGCTCGGTGTGCGCGACCCGCAGTTCACGCGTGCGCTCGACGGTTGGCTCGGCGGAAGGCCGATCTCGCCGCCGCCCGCGTTCTCGCCGTACGAGCTGCGCGGGGCCCGGTTCGAGAAGCGCTTCGAGCTCGTCGAGAGCTCGGTTGCGGTGAGCCCAGAGGGGCGGGCCTCTCCTGAGGAGGCCGTCCGGCCCGAGGGCAAGCTCCTGCTCCGTCTCACACACGCCGGTCGCCGCGGCGCGACCCAGCCGCGGAGCAGGGGCGTCGACCTCCCGCTGGCCGACGGCTGGCCCGTCGTGGCGCCGACGAAGCGCCCCTACGCGCCCTTCGGCGCGATTCCCGGCGAGCCGGACGAGGTTGCGGTCCTCGACGCATTCGTCGCCGCGGCCCGGGCCGCCGCCGCCGAGGTGCTGGAGATCGACATGGCGCACGGCTACCTCCTGGGCAGCTACCTGTCGCCGCTGACGAACGACGAGGACGACCGGCTGCGGTTTCCGTTGCGCGTGCTCGAGGCCGTGCGCGGCGCGTGGGAGGGACCGCTGGCGGTACGTCTGTCCGTCACCGACTGGCACCCGCGCGGGAACACGGTCGACGACGGGATCGCGATCGCGCGCGCCCTCGCCGACCACGGATGCGACCTGATCCACGTCGAGGCGGGCCAGACGATCCACGACGACCGCCCGCAGTACCGGCGCGGGTTCCTGACCGCGCTCAGCGACCGCGTCCGCAACGAGGCGCGCGTCCCGACCCTCGTCGGCGGCTACCTGACGACGCTCGACGAGGCGAACACGATCGTTGCCGCGGGCCGCGCGGACCTCGTCCTGCTCGACTTGCCCGAGACCCAGATCGAACGCCCTCTCCAACCAGTGACCACGGTGTTGCTGGGGGAGGTTCGAGCGTGAATCTCGGGGAGTTGGCGTACCCGGACGTGCCTCAGGGTGCGATGCACTTGTTGCCTTTGGGGGCAACGGAGCCGCATGGGCCGCACGCGCCGCTCTCGACCGACACGCTGATCTCGGTCGGAATCTGCGAGCGGGCGGCGGAGCGGCTCACGGGCGAGATCCCGGTGCTCGTGCTGCCGGCGCTGGCGTATGGCGTCACACGCTACGGCTCGGCCTTCCCCGGGACGGTCTCGATCTCCGAGGAGACGCTGCGCGCGCTCGTCACCGAGATCGCGGCGGGCGTCGGCCCGCTCGTCCTCGTGAACAGCCACTTCGAGCCCGAGCAGGTCGAGAC
>Ga0134080_10000681_pt1 | contig 11335 bp, 7 predicted proteins | sample 15_taG_9_FD_94469 | JGI IMG/M metagenome (GOLD analysis project Ga0134080, IMG submission 94469) | Grasslands soil microbial communities from the Angelo Coastal Reserve, California, USA - 15_D_Met_40cm_2_24_1 metaG | ecosystem: Environmental > Terrestrial > Soil > Grasslands ...
AGGGCCCCCACGTGCGTCCTATCTCATCGTTGTCCATGATGGCGCTCCACACCACGTCCTGAATCCCGTCCTCTACCTGACCGTCGCACTGGATCTCGGGGTCCCAGCGATTCATGAAGGCGGGTCGGGTCGTCAACGTCATGGGCGTTCCGGGCTGAGGCAACGCAACGGGTGGATCGAAACCATCGGGCCCGACACCCGCGCGCCCCTCGGGGTTGTAGATCGGAGCGTACAGCAGCAGGCTTTCGACCTTGTCCGGATGCTGGACGGCGTAGGGGCCGACGCGGAATGAGCCCTGCGACCAGCCTACGAGAGCGACCTTATCCACTCCGCGAATCGCCCTGATGTAGTCGACCACCGCATCGAGCTCATCCCAATCGCTGTGTGCGTTGATGAGCTGAAACGGGTACGATGGCGGGCACGTGGCGGACAGAGGATTTGGAATCAAGATGCTCTGTTGCTGAGCCGTGGGGACGTTGCATGGGTCGTCCATCTTGGGGCGTGGCGACAAGCCTGATCCCTGGAAATCGAGCATGAACACGTCGAAGCCACCTGCCTGCGCCAACCAGAGAGCCCAATCATAGTGGTCAGTTCCCAGATCACCGCCCGGCAACACCGGAACGCTGGCTCCGTGGATCATGAGGACGACTTGGCGAGCGTCCCTATTGCTGGCAACTCGCTCCCGAACGAACAGCTGGACCAAGTCACCGGCGTTCGCCGGCACAGTGGAAATGTGGGGAACCTGATGATCGATCGTCAGGATCTGGGGGGTGTCGTCGTTGGCGAAGCTCGGCGCTCCGATCCGCGCAGGAAGAGAAGAGTCGCGGCATGCGGCCAGCGTGAGAATGGCGAACCAGAGTGTCAACCGTGCGCGTCGTGCGTTCATGGTGCATTCTCCTGAGAGTCGTTCGCTGCTCTCCGCTCCCTCCGCTCGGCTCTTTGTTACGTGCACAACACCCACTCGCGCCGGCCTATTCCGGCCCCTGACCCTCTCGCGCCCGCGTGCTCACAAAGAGGTCGCGGTCAACCGCCGGCGGGGTCGCGACGTTGCGCGTGAAAAACAGCTCCTCGGTCTGCCGGTGGGAGAAGATGACCGCACCGCTTTCGTCCGCCGCCGTGTTGATCGGGGCACGCAGATTCGTCGGGGGTGACCAGGGCGCGAGCACGCTCTCTCGGGTCGAGACCCAAATGTCGTTGGACGTCGTCGTGCCAAGGGGGTCGAGAGTAGAACCGAGCCGGTTCGAGTGGAAGTAGATCTCCACCCCATTGGGAGCGACGGAGGGGTGCTGGTCGGTCGAATCGGTGTTCAGCTCTGGTACTGGAACCGCCGTGCCCCAGGACCCATCAGGCGCCTGCTCGCTCACGTAGATGTCGCCGCCGGTGTTGACTGGTAAGGGGTTTCTGTTGAACAAGAGCTGCGGCGCGCCCACGTCGTCGTTTTCGAAGTAGGCGGGACCGCCTTCAAAGCCTGACGTGTTCACGCCAGCCCCGAGGTTCACCGGCGCCTGCCAGCCGAAGTCGTCATGTACGTTTGCTCGGAACGAAACCCAGATATCACCCGACCCGGCTGCCCCCGCTTGACGACCAGAACCGAAGAAGAGCCAGTGCTCGTCCCGCGAGAGCGCCGGGGCGAAGTCAGAGGCAGAACTGTTGACGGTGGGTCCTAGGCTCACGGGCGTGCCCCACGGACAGCTCGCATCGGCACAGGCGCGCTGGGAGACCCAGATGTCGAGGAGGCCCTGGGTGCCCAGGGCACCAGGCCGATTCGAGGCGAAGTACAGGCTCAGCCCGTCCTTGGAAAGGACCGCCTGCTGGTCGTTGAAACCCGGGGTATTAATGGCCGGACCGAGGCTGACGGGCTCGGACCAGGCCGAAAAGTTGGACGTGTGGTTCGCGACAAGCGTCCCCGCGATGCTCCGGTCGGACTCTGTTCGACATCCGACGAGCAATGCCATGGGGACCAGCAAAGCGAGCCCGGGTGGTGCGGTCTTCATATATCCTCCTAGTCTCGTGTTCCGTCAGCACGTCCCGCTCGTTCCGGTCTGGACGGGGCAACTCTTGCCGTTCGTCAGCCCTTCGGCGTCCTGCACGGTGAGCTGGACGTTGTACGTCGTGCGCGAGCCGAAGGTCTTGGTGAGTCTGATCCCACTGCCCGTGGTCCCGTCGCCGAAGTCCCACGACCAGCCGGTCACGCCGTGGTCGTCGCTGGAATTGCCGCCGTCGAACGTGCACAGGCGGCCACCCTTGATCTTGCCGCAGCTCCAGGTGTAGCGCGCCACCGGCGGAGCGTTCGTGGTTACGGTGGCGACGTTCGAGTACTCGGACGGCCCACCGGCATTCCGGGCCCGCACGCGATAGGAGTACGTCGTGCCGACCGTCAGGCCGGTGTTGGTGAAGCTCGTCACGTTGGCGCCGCGGACCGCGATCTGGGAGAAGTCGGTGCATCCCGCGCCGGTGCAGCGTTCGATCTCGAACCGATCTTCGTTGGTCGCGTTATCGGTCCACACGAGATCGATGCGCATGCTGTTGACCGCAGTGGCGGTGAGCCCGCTTGGCGGAGCAGGCGCCGGGGGCGGAGGGCTGCCGATGAAGCCGCTGTACAGGAGGTAATCCCGGCCCACCTCCGGCGGCGGGGGCTTGTTGGCCCACCAGGGATCGTTCCACACGATCTTGCCGATCGTGGCTTGCTCCTTGAGCGCGGCGTCCACGTCGGCAGGCATGGCGACGGGATTCGTCTCGAGATAGAGCGCTGCCGTCCCAACTACGTGGGGCGTGGCCATCGAGGTGCCACTCCACGTCTCGGTCGCGTTGTCGTCGGCGATGCCCGCCGACGTGACGTTCACGCCCGGCGCCCAGATATCGAGGCAGCCGCCGCGGTTGGAGAACTCCGCCTCAATGTCGTCGCTGTCGCTTGCGCCCACCGTCGTCGCGGCAGGCGTGCTCGCCGGCGAATAGTAGCAGGCATCGTCGTAGTCGTTCCCCGCCGCGACGCCATAGAACACGCCCGCGGTCACGGAGTTGGTCACCGCGTCGTTCAGCGCCTGGGAGTACCCGCCGCCGAGCGACATGTTGGCGACCGCCGGGCTCTGGTGATAGGCGGTCACCCAGTCCACGCCAGCGATCACCTCCTCATAGGTGCCCCACCCTTCGCAGTTGAGCACTCGCACCGAGTAGAGACTCACCGCCTTCGCGACGCCGTAGGTGATGCCGCCGACCGTGCCGGCGACGTGCGTGCCGTGCCCATAGCAGTCGCTGCCGTCGCCGCCGAGATCTATTTCGTCGATCCCCAGGGACGCCCGGCCACCGAACTCGGAGTGCGAGTACCGGATGCCCGTATCGATGATGTAGACGTGCACGCCGAGGCCCGTCGCGTTGTACACGTAGCTGCCGCCCAGGGGGAGACTGCGCTGGTCGATGCGGTCCAGGCCCCAGGTGGCGCCCGGCTGCTCCTCGATCGCGTACGCCAGCTGGTCTTGCTCGACGTAGGCGACGAGGGGGCTCGCGCTCAACGCAGCGGCCCGGTCGGCCGAGAGATTCGAGACCGTGAAGCCGCGGAGCGCCGCCGTGTAGACCCGCCGCAGCGTGCCGCCATGCTGCGCGGCGAGGCGCTGGGCAACCCCGCGGACGTCGGCCACGTTGCCCCGCAACACGACGATGTAGCGGCCCGGGATGACGTGGCGCGGGGCGGCGGTTTGTGACGCGTGCGGCGCTGTTCTCGGTATCGCCGGGGGTGACGTGACGTCCTGACATCCGATGATACTGGCCGCCAGTAGGGCGAGCGAGCCGATTCTCTTCACCGGGCAGTCCTTTCCTCAAATCGGGAGTCGTTCCCCAGACAGACGCATCGGGGTAGGGTTCTCATCGATCCCTCTTCACTTGGCGCTCACCGTGCGGATCGACATCCAGATATCCACGCTCCCACCGATGCTGCCCGACCGATTGGAAGCGAAGACCAGGGTCCGGCCGTCAACCGACAGACCTGGCTGTTGGTCGGCGGCGGCCGTGTTTAGCGGTAGCCCCGGATTCAGGGGCGGGGACCAAGGATCGTGGATGTTCTGACGAGTCGACACCCAGAGATCGTTCCCGCCGAGCCCACCGGGGCGGTTCGAGTAGAAAAGCACCTCGCGCCCATCGGTGCGCAGCGTCGACGCTGCGTCATTGGCCGCGGGGTCGCTCAGTTCCAACACGAGCACGGCAGGGCCCAGCGTCTCCCCGTCGCGCGTCACCGCTGCAAGGTAGATGTCTTGAGAGGTGCCGGTCGGCCCTCTGTTGAAATAGAAGTTGGCGACCCCACCTTCGGCGCTTTGGAGGTATTCGGGTCCTGCCTCGAACGCCGCCGTGTTCACTTCACCGCCCAGAGACACTGGGGGCCGCCACCCGAAGTCGTCCTTGGGATTCGTCCGACGCGATACGTAGATGTCGTTGAGACCCTGGCCACCGGAGCGGCTGCTGGTGAAAAAGAGGAGGTGCCCGTCAATGGACAGCGAGGGGCCGGCATCACCAGCGGTGCTATTCACGACCGACCCCAAGTTCACGGGCGCGTTCCAGGGACACTCACCGCAGTCCCGCTGCGACACCCAAAGGTCGGTGGCGCCGAGACCACCCGGTCGGTCCGAGCTGAAGTAAAGACTGAGACCGTCAGGTGAAAGTGCGGGGGCCTGCTCCGTAGCAGGAGAATTGACCGGGGCTCCGAGATTCACGGGTGTAGACCACTCGGCGTTCTCGAACAGGTCCCCCCGGAGCTCGACGCGGATTGGATCGGATCCCTTCCCGCAGGCGAGCAGCAGGGCAAGAGCTGGTGCTCCGTACGCAGATATCTCATAGCGCCTCCTCGGCTAATGGTCGCCCACTGCCTTGCGCGACGCGGATTCCCGCCCTGGCCGTTACGGCACCACGCGCGTCGGGGTATACCGGTCGGTCCTGGTCCCGTCACCCAACTGGCCCCAGTAATTGCCACCCCAGCAGTAGGCGGCACGCGCAGCCGTGACTCCGCAGGTGTAGGCATAGCCGGCGCTCATCGTGGCGAAGCTCACGCCACCCGACACGGGCACCGGGACGGTGCTGCAAGGAATCTCCGTCTGGTCATAAGGACACGATTCAGGACCCGTCGCCGTCCCGACGCCGAGCTGCCCTAGGAGATTATTTCCCCAGCAGAAGGCCGCGCCGGCGCTGGTGAGCCCGCAAGTGTGTGCGCCACCCGTCGCGAGGGCAGTGAAGCTCAAGCCGCCGGCGACGGCGACCGGGCTGGAGTTGCTCGTGGTCGAGCCGACGCCGAGCTGCCCTTCGAGATTCAATCCCCAGCAGTAGGCCGCGCCGGCGCTGGTGAGCCCGCAGGTGTGTGCGCCACCCGTCGCGAGGGCAGTGAAGCTCAAGCCGCCGGCGACGGCGACCGGGCTGGAGCTGCTCGCGGTCGAGCCGTTGCCGAGCCGCCCTGCGAGATTCGATCCCCAGCAGTAGGCCGCGCCGTCGGCCGTGACCGCGCAGCTATAGTCGTAGCCGACGCTCACCGCGGAGAACGTCAGCCCTCCGGCGACAGCCACGGGCGTTGAGCTCCAGGTCGTGGAGCCGTTGCCCAGCTCGCCGTTATCGTTCCGCCCCCAGCAGTAGACCGTTCCGTTCGTCGTGAGCCCGCAGGTGTGATAGTCGCCCGTGGAGACGCTACTGAAGCGCAAGTTTCCGGCGACAGCCACCGGCGTTCCGCTAATCGAGGTCGAGCCGTCGCCGAGCTGGCCCTCGACGTCGTTTCCCCAACAGTAGGCCACGCCGGGGGCCGTAATGCCGCAGGAGTACAGGAAGCCCGCGCTCACTGCGGCGAAGCTCCTGCGGCCCGCTACGCGTACTGGGACGGTGCTGCAAGGCAGAGGTCCCCCGGCCCCGGGACACGTCTCGGAGGTCGTGGTCGGATCAACCCCGAGCTCGCCGTATAGATTATGTCCCCAGCAATAGGCGTCCCTCGCCGCCGTCACCCCACAAGTGTGAATCCCGCCGGCGCTCACCGCGGCGAAGCTCCGCACCGACGCGACACCGGCAGGATTATCGGAGCAACCAGCGAGCCACCCCAGCGCGCCCAGCACCGCGATGGCGATACCCCCACGCACACCCCTCATGATATGGGGCTTCATGGCGCCCGCCTCCCGAGAGACACCGGCGTGATACGGACCGCAATGGATCGGTTGCTCAGGGGAGATTCAACGGGGAGCCAGGGACCAGAGCGAGCCGGGGGTGATATCGAAGGGCGCGGCCGAACTGCTCAGTGCTTACCGCCCCCTCACCAGGGCGAATCCCGCCCAGAAGAACGGGTGCACCGTCCCGGGCTCACGCAGAGCCACCCGCTGCGCCAGGGCGAGCGCTTCCGCCTCCGGTCGCCCCGCGGCGAGCTCGCTATAGAACCGCTCCATCAGCCGTGCCGTCGCGACATCGGCGACCGGCCAGAGCGTCGCCAGGACGTTCGATGCGCCGGCGTAGAGAAACCCCTGCACCAGCCCCACCCAGTCGTCGCCCGGGGGGACGTCGGCCAGCGCCCCGGCCGCGACTCCAGTCTGACACGCGCTCAGCACCAGCAGGCGCGCATGCAACGTGAGCCCGAAGACCTCGTGGACCTCCAACCGCCCATCCTGGCCGTCCCCGGCACCGAGCTCGACGAACGAGAAGAGCGGGTTGTGCTTATTGAGGACGCCGTAGGTGGCGAGGTGAATGATGCGCTGGTCCCCAGCCAGCGCTCGGAACGCCTGCTCCGTCGCTGGCGGGCCGACCAGCACGCGCGCCTGCACACCGTAGATCCTCCCGATGGCGGCGACTTCGGCCTGCGAGCCCGGCAATGCACCGGCGCGGGGAGCAAGAGCGAGCACGCCGGTCCGCGCCGACGGCGCCGCTCGCTCGCGCAGCCGGAGCCACACCGACGCCGACGGCACGTACTCGAGGAGATAGCGCTCGACGAGGAGCTGCTCCGGCGGACCCGGCCGCAGGAGCGCCGCGAAGGGCAGATAGTGGAGCTCGAGGTGCGGCGCGATGAGCAGGCGCCGCTTGCCCGCGAGCAGGCCGCTCGCCTCCACTGGCGCGACCAGCTGCCGATACAGCCGCCGGAGCGACGGCCGCCAGGCCCCGCGCGCGGCCCCCGCCGTGGGGCTCGCGAGCGTGGCGCGCGCGAAATCCACCGACGCGGTGAGGGCGCTGTGGCTCACATGCAGGTCCAGCGCCACCAGGGTGTCCGTGGTGACGACGAAGACGACCGTGGTCGAGTCGCCCACCAGGTACTCGAGTAGCGCCTCGTCCGGCGCGAGCGCGGCCATCACCGCGCGCGCGGGCACGATCTCCCCGCGGACGAGCGCCGCGTACGCCGGGTTGGCCTGGCGCATCGCGATCAGTAGCTCGCCGTAGGCCTCCTGGGCGCGGGCCAGCGCTGCGTGCGTTGCCTCGGTGGCCGCGTCTGCGTGCGCCGGGTCGCGGAGACCCGATTCGCTGTGAGGCGGAGCCTCGAGCTGCCGGGTCAGCTCCGCCATCCGGCGGCGGAGGTCCTGCTCCCGGGTCGCCAGCCCCCGCCCCGCCTCGCCCTCCGCGATGCGCCCGCGCACCAGCACGTCGAGCATCTGGCGCTCCCGCAGCCGCTCGCTGGCCTCAAACGCGGTCTCGGTCAGCCCCCGCTCCCGTTCGACGAGCGCGAGCTCGACGTACACATCCCACTTGTCCGCCCGAAACGCGGCCCGGTGCTCAGGAAGCGGGAGATCTCCGGAAGCTCGCTCGATCTGCCCAATGCCCGCACGCAACTCGCTCGCGGCCTCCGCGAGCGCACCCCGGCGCCGCAGGGCGCCCGCCAGGCCCGCGTGCAGCTGCCAAGCGCTGCTCGCTGGTCGGGCGCCGAGGCCGGTGATCGCGCGCCGGTAGAGCGATTCCGCCGCGAGTGCCCGTCCCGCGCTCACCTCGAGATCGCCGAGCGTGGCAAGCGCTTCGGCTTCGTCGTTCGCTGCGCCCAAGGAGCGTAGGGTGTCAATGGCCTCAGCGAAGGCCCGGCGCGCGGTCGCAGTATCTCCGCGCCGCCACGCGGCCAGGCCGATCCCCAATCGGATTTCGGCCCTGTCGTGGGGATCGGACGCGCTCGGCAGCAACTGCTCGAGCATCACTTGAGCGCGCCGATAGCTCTCACGCTTCAAGAGCACACCCGCCATCCGAAGCTCTAGCCGGAATCGCTCCTCCCGCTCTTCAAGTCCCGCGCCCTGCACGAGCCGCCGAGCGCGTTGGTACTGCCGCTCGGCTTCGGCCAACTGGTTGAACTCCAACGCGAGATCCGCGCGCGTTCGCGCGAGCGCAGCCAGCGATGCCCCACTCTTCGGCCTGTCGGGGCGTACCGCGAGCGCTTCGGCCCGCTGCAGCTCGGTGCGGGCGCCCTGCACGTCGCCCATGTGCGCACGGGCCTGCGCGAGCTCCACGTAGTTGTCGATCGCGTTAACCGAGGGACCCGAACCGATGCGCCGCATGATCCCTGCGGCCTCCGAAAGCGTCGCCACGGCCGCCGGAAAATCTCCGCGCATCATCGCCAACCTCCCAAGGTCGACGAGCACCTGCGCCTCGTACATCCGATTGCCCTGCTCGCGATAAATCGAGAGTGCCTCGCTCTCTCTGGCTCCGGCCTCGGCATAGTCACCCTCCCGCTGCGCGAGGCCTGCCAGATTGCTGAGGATGAGCGCGGCGCCCTCGGCTTCACCGAGACTCCGAGCGGCAGGCAGCGCCGCTTCCCAGGCCCGGCGCGCCTCCGCAAAGTCGCCCATGGAGGCCGCAACGGCACCGAGATTGGTCTGATCGACCGCGAACCCGACGACGTCTCCGCTCCGCTCCCGGAGCGGCTTGGCGCGGGTATAGAAATCGCGTGCGCGCTGCAAGTCCCCCTGCTTCCAGCTCAGGATCCCGAGCAGGCTCCAGACGTTGCCCAACATTCGGTAGTCGCCGACGCGCTCGGCATAGCCATGGGCCAAGGTGAGATACGCTTCGGCGCTGTCGGACTGTTGGGCGTAATGGAACCCCGCTCCGATGGCGGTGAGGACGGACGCGATTCCCGCCGTGTCGGCCAAGGCCTCGTAGCGGCGCAGGCTCTCGCGCCACGCTCGCAGCGCGACGTCGGCCCCGCCACGCACGGCCGCATTGCCCGCGAGTCGGATGCTGTCCGCGGCAAGGGTCGCCAGGCGGTCCGCTGGTGACAGGGACCGAAAACGCCCGATCTGGCGCACGAAGAAGGAGTCCTGCCAAGCCACGGCGTAGGCGCGAGCGAGCCGCTCCGCGGCGATGAGGGCGACCTCGCCGGAATCGCCGCCACGCCCGGCCGCCGCCCGGAGTTGGCTCAACGCCTTGCGCGCGGCATCGTTGCGCTGCCGCACCCGCTCGACGAGCACCGAGTCGGGCCCGTTGCTCGCGAGCGCGCGGATCGAGTCCACCTCTTGCGGGGCCTGCGCGGCCAGGGCCAGGACGGGGAGCGCCGTCAGGAGAGCGATCATCGCGCGGGCCCGACGAGCTGAAACTCCACGAGATCCGAGGCCGCCCATCGCCGCCACTCAATCTGCGCCTCGACCTTCCAGAAATACGTGACACGACGCGCGAGCACGACGGTGTCGGGCAGCGCCACTAAGGTGTCCGCCGTCTCTGCGGTCCATAGGACGACACCCTCCGTGTCGTATAGCCGCAAGCGGTACCGCTCGGTGCGCGGCACACTCGACCAGACGAGCCGGTCTACCGCAGCAACCGACCCGCGCGGGGCGATCGGCACGGGCGCGCCTGCGCTGATCAGCGTCGTATCTCGGAGGCCGAGGGTCGAGCCATCGTCGCCGCGGCGCGGGACGAGCAGCAGCAGCAGCAGCGCCGCCGCCGCGGCGAGCCCGAGTGGCAACGACCAACCGCGCCACCGGATCCCGGCCGATGGCCGCGCCGCCCCGGAGAGCTCCGGAGCGAGCGCCGGGTCAGCCAGCAGGCGACCTCCTGCCCGCACCACCGACCGGCAGCGGTCGCAGCTCAGGAGATGAGAGACGACGGCCCCTCGCGTCTCCGGGCCCAGACGCCCCATGACAAAATCCGCCACCGTGAGGTCGTCCAGGCAGTCGGCGGTCTCGGTCAGGCGCTCGAGCGACACCGGCGCCCGCAGCGATCCGGCCGCGTCTCGAAGTCGGCCGACCTCCGCGCGACAGGTGGGGCAGTCCTCCACGTGGCGACCGGTAGCCGGGTCAGCGGCGCCCAGGGCGTAGGGAATCAGGGACTCGGGGGCCGGGTGGGTCACGCGTTCGCTCCGAAGCATGGCCCTTCGCATCGGCCTTGTGATACGGACGGTTGGGCCGGGACTGCTCGGGCACGGCTCACAAGTCTCCCCCCTTGATCCCCGCCTGCTCGAGGCGGGCACGGACCGCCGCGAGGGCGCGATACACGTGGTTGTAGACTGTCTTGGCGTTGGGGTAGCCGAGGGCGCGGGCCACTTGGTCGGCGGGCATCTCGTCGACCACGTACAGCCGGACGGCGAGCCGGTCGTCTGGGGGGAGAGACTCCAAGGCTGCGGCGAGGATCTCTTGCTGCTCGGCGAGCCCTGCCGGGTCGGACGGGGGATCCGGGCACTCGGTGGGGGGCGGGATAGCGAGCGCGGTGGCCACCCGGCCATGCCCGGCGCTCGCCGCGCGGTAGGTAGCGGCGAGCTCCTTGAGGAACGCCCCAAAAGCGAGGTCCGCGCAGTCGCGGGAGCGCAGCAGTTCGTAGGCCTCGACGTGAGATTGCTGTTCCAGGAAGACGTACTGGAAGATCCGCTGCTGCAGCGGCGGTAGCCCGGCGGCCAGTGCAGAGAGCCGCTGCCGACCGGCACGATGGCGGAACCAATCGACGGTCAGGTTGTGCACGACGACCACGAGCCAGGTGGAGAGCGGGCGGGCAGGATCGGCGTGGGCGGCACAGCGACGGAGGCGAGCGAAATCGTTCTCACGCAGGGCTTCGCACACCCGCGCGAAGACGTCCATGACTTCGTCGGGTTCCACGGCATAGTGTCGGATCGCGCCGAAGACGAGGCGGCGGTAGCGCTCGATGAAGAGATCCCACGCAGCCTCGGGATCACCCGCCTCGAGCGGAGCGATCCACGGCTCCACCATGGCCCCTCCGATCGACGGGTCGGATATAGCTCCGAACCCGAGGCGGGTCAACAGGCTACGCTCGCACTTCCGCTCCCACGCCTACCCCGAGCAGCCGCGCGGCGCTGCCGTCCCGCACCGCGATCTCCACCGTCCCACCGCTCCCCACGAACGTCACCAACTGACCGCGCCCCACGTCTCCGAACGTGCGCGCCAGCGTGCCGATCTCCGTCCCCGCAACCTTGATCCGG